>Ga0210242_100561_pt1 | contig 32894 bp, 23 predicted proteins | sample ChrtobMeP5a_16mM_FD_155445 | JGI IMG/M metagenome (GOLD analysis project Ga0210242, IMG submission 155445) | Chrysochromulina tobin associated microbial communities from unialgal haptophyte culture, Seattle, Washington, United States - P5a_16mM | ecosystem: Host-associated > Algae > Haptophytes >... | reverse complement strand
ACGGCGAGCTTGCCGTTGGGGAGCGCGGCGGCGTGGTGCTTAAAGAAGTACTGGAAGCGGCCCGTGCGTCTGTAGAACTTGCCAACCTCGTGGAGGAGGCCTTCGATGTGGGCGTCGTTGTCGTCCGGATTGGGTCTGGTGGCATCCCCCTCGCCCCCTTCGCCTCCGACAGCTCCTTCTCCCGGCTTCTCGCCCCCGAATGCTCCGACGGCTCCTCCCCAACCTCTGGCGGCGCCCCCGGACCCCGACCCTACCCCGCCAGCCCCAGCTCCACCTGCCCCGTCAGCAGCTGCCTCTGTCGCCACCAACCGAGCTCTCGGGTTCCACCGCGTCGGCGCCACCTCCCACATCGCTCGCCTTTCCGCCGCACAGGCCGCCGAGCTCCTCCACCGCTACCACGTCGATGAGCGTGTGAAGCGCACGCTCGCGAGACACCGGAACAGGTCGGTGTAGGTGAAGGAAGCCTTCGCACAACGAAACGAACAACCCCAGCACCGATACAGCGCTTCCGGAAACTAGGGCCGCGCTGGGAACCTATACGCTCGAGGACCGCGCTCAGACGTGCACACAAGGGAGGGGAAGGAATTTCAGGCGGAGTTATCCAGAAGAGCGGCGCGAATGGCCGCCCGTTGCTCCACGCTGCGCGGCTCGTCTTGCCTTCGAGCACTGCTCCGGCTTCATAGTCGAGACGATCAACGAGCGACATCGGTCGTGTTGCGTCGCTCGTCGAGCTGCCTGTTCGACGGGCGCAAATGCCGACGAAAGGGCATGCCTTCGACAAGTGGAAGGTGAACGATATCTACAAGGATGACAAGCGGAAACAGGCCGTTGTGGCCGAGGCCGCTGCGAGCGTTGCGGCCAGCAAAATCAGGAGCGCCCAAAAGGAGGAAGCTCGAAAGCGCCAACATGTTTTTGTCCACTTCCTTTTTTGGATCTGACCCTTTTTTTCGACAGCATCCTTTTTTGGTGCCCTTCTTGTCTTGTTTTTTGCGAGATATCGACTCTCTCTCACTCACGACCGCGACCTGCGCGCTACAGCTTTCGGCTTTTGCCACTGTCGCAGTAAACTGACACGCACAAGCCTGCGACCTAGGGTGCGACCTATTCGTTTTTTCCAGTATGTTCCCTCGAAGTGCCCTTCTGGCCTAGGCGACCTTCCGTCGACCCTAGGCCGACGCTGCCTTCAAAGGCGTCGAGTTACGAGTGTGGGCGGTTTCCCCGCGGCGGGGCGCGGCATAGCCATAGGGCTTAGGGGCGGCATGGGGTGGAAATATCCAACCTTCTCTCGTAACAACGGCATTTTCTCAGAATGCCAGGTCGCCGATCTCGTCTGCGATCTGGTGCCCGTACTTGGGTTCGGGTGCGGGAGCTAGATCCTGAGCTAGATCCAAGCTCTGAGCCTGACGCACCTCGCCAACATTCTTCATCGGCTTGGCTTCCATGTTCGGAACCGGCGACGGCTCAAGCGAAGGCTCTGCGGCGAGCGTCGCCGGCTTCTTTGCCGCAAGCGGCGCCGGCTTCGCCCTGAGCGGCACACGAGGCTTCGCCGCGGCTGCGGCCGGTGCGGGCCGCGCGGCCACTCCTCCTGCGGCCACTGCCTGGCACGCGAGGATGCACTGTGAGAGCATATAGACCGTGTTCGTTTTGCAGTCGCCCGCCGCCGCCATGTCGTGGCATGTTGGTCTGCCCGCGAGCGGCGCCGGCTTTGCTGCGAAACTAGCAGGCTCCGCCCCGAGCGGCGCAGGAGGCTTCTTCGCCGCGGCCGCGGCCGGTGCGGACCGTGGGGCCACTCCCGCGCCCACTGGGCCCTGCACTCGTGCCTGGCACGCGAGAGCGCACTGTGAGAGCATGTAATTCTTATTCGTGTCGCAGTCGCCCGTCGCTGCCATGTCATGGCATGACGGCCTGTCCGGGAGGGCAATTTTCGTGTCTTGGTACTCCCAGAGTGCCGAGCGCTGCGGCGGAGGAGGCTTCTTGGCCGGCATCTCCGCCGTGACCGCCGGTGCTCCGGAGACTCCGGCCATGAATTTGATCGTCGCGGGATCGTTGATGTGCATCATCAGCGAGGGCATGTCCAATTCACCAATCGGAAGAGCAACGCAAAGGTGGACGCAAAGCATGAAGGCTGCTAGCATATTTTCCACCTTCCTTTTTTGTGCATGGTCTGTAGAGGCTCCGCATGCATTGCACCTGCAAGAATCAGGTATCGGACAAGAATCCTTGAACTTGAACTTGAACTTCAGACTTGCTCTTCCTAAACAACAAACATTGGGAACTGTGTTCACACTCGATTCGCGCGACAGCATCAATCGAACGAACCACTCGTCGCGGCAGTCTCGCCTAGCAAAATGCACGGCGCGGCATGGATGGCCGAGATGCCCGGCGGGGGCACTGGCCCCGGCGGCAAGACGCGCTCGCACCGCGAGTACGTCGAATCGAAGCAGGCGAACGCGACACGGCCACCGCCAGCGACGCTCACCGAGGAGCTCATCCAGGACAACACACTCGAGCCATGCGATAAGGTGCGCACCATCGAGCTGCTCTTCATCTCGCTCGACGAAATGCCTGGCCTCGGCTCGTGCCCGAAGCTGCAGGAGCTGACGATCATGCACGCGCGCCTGAGGCGCGTGCCGCCCGAGCTGCAGCTCGTGCGCGGCACACTCCGGCGCCTCTCGCTCGCCACCAACGAGATCCGCACGATCGAGCATCTCGACGGCATGTCGCGGCTGCACTCGCTCTTCTTGCAGGACAACCAGATCAGCTCGTGCGAGGGGCTCGAGGGTTGCCCGGTGCTGCAACGGCTGTGGCTCATGACCAATCGTATCACCTCGGCCGCCGGGCTGCCTGCGAGCCAGCTGACCGAGCTCCGCGAGCTCTGGCTGCAGGCCAACCCGCTCGAGTCGCTCGGGGGCATCCCGGCGCTGCACAACCTACAGATCCTCTCGCTCGCGGGCACGCGGATCCGGGCGCTCGAGCAGCTCGCGCTCCTCGTCGAGCTGCCCTGCCTCTTCGACCTCGCCTTCGAGGATGGCTACTATGGGGTGGCACCCATCGTTGACGAACCCTCGTACCGTGCGTCGGCGCTCCGCTCGCTCAAGCAGCTGGGCGTGCTCGACGGCAAAGTGATCGCGGAACGGCAGCGCTCGGACGCGGAGGAGGAGTTCCTGCAGCGCTCGCTCCGCTTCAACAATGAGATCGAGCGCCTCAAGCAAGAGGCTGCCGCGAGCCACGCGGGCCTCGACCGCGAGCGACAGGTGTGATGGCCTCCGATGGCCTCCGATGGCCCCTGATGGCCTCCGATGGCCTCTGATGGCCTCTGATGGCCTCGAATCGCCGCTCACTGCGTATCGAATGCGAGCGGCAGGCGTCCGCGGCGCGCTTGCGTGCGATGCGCTCAGCGCACGCACGCTCGGTGGCGCAGCTGCACGCGCTGATCGCGGCCGGCCAGCAGCAGATGAGGGCGCAGGAGGAGGCGTTCCTCAAGACGTACCGCAAGTCGCGAAAGGTGCTCAAGGCAGAGCTCAAGTTGGTCGCTGCCGAGTACGAGGAGGAGGTGGGTCGGATCGCCAAAGCCGAGCGCCAACGCGTTCTCGCGTGCCGCCGCCGGCTGCGGCTGCTGCGCGCACGGAGCGCGGCGCTCGCGGCAGTCCGCCAAGCCATCGCCAAGGCCGAGCTAGGCGGCGACGGTCGTTTGTTCGTAGAGCCGGTAGAGCCTTCGGACCCTCTGTGGGCTTTCGTCGGCGCGCGGGTGGAGGCGGAGCCAAGCAGCCGCGCAAAGGCGAAGGAGCCTCAGGCGACCCTTCGCATGCTGTGCTGCCTGCGCGTGCACCGGTACGGTGCCGCCGCCCGATACGGCGGCGGCGGCGGCGCCGCCGCCGCCGCCGCCAGCGTGCCCGGCGGCGGCAGCACCGCCGCCGTCGCGGCCGGTGGCATGAGCGCCGTACCGGGCGCCGCGGCGGCCTACTACAAGGGTGTGTGGTGGTGGCTATGCGCGCCGGTACCCGAGCTGCTTTCATGCGCGGCCAAATGGCAAGCGCCGCCGCCGGACGAGTCGAGCGCCGAGTCGAGCGCGGTGTCGAAGCCGCCCCCGGCAAACGGTAGCGCCGCCGCCGCCGCCAACGGCGCCGCGGGCCGCAGTAGCACCAAGGGCGGTGGCGGCGGCGGTGCTGGTGCTGGCGGCGGTGCTGGTGGCGGTGTTGGTGGCGGTGCTGGTGGCGGTGCTGGTGGCGGTGTTGGTGACGGTGCTGGCGCCGCAGAGGCACGCCCGTGGGTATCTCAGATGAGGCTGACGCTGACGGGTGAGGCGTCGGTGGCGATCGACACGTCGGCGTTGCTCGGGGCCGGGGGTCGACTATTGCGTGGCGAGGACGACGAGGACCAGGATGACGCGGACGAAGAGGAGGAGGAAGACGAGGGTGAGGACGAGGAAGAGGAGGCCGAGGAGGAGGACGACGAGGAGGAGGAGGAGGAGGAGGAGGAGGAGGAGGAGGAGGAGGAGGAGGGCGAGGAGGAGGGCGAGGAGGAGGAGGAGGGCGAGGAGGCTGCAGCGACCAAATCTCCCAAATCTCCCACCAAATCTCCAAAGGAGAAGATCAAGGCTCCCAAGGAGGGCGGTGGTGGCGCGCAGCTCTGTGCGGCCCTCTTGTGCCGCGCCAACCCGACCGACGCCGATCCCGGCCTCATGGCAGCTGCGTCGATGGGATTGCCCGCTTCGAGCGCTGCCGCGGGCGGCGCGGCCGCTACCTCGATCTCGGCAGCGTCCGCGGCACCCGAGTATCTCGTTGTGTATGAGGTGTGCTTTGATTTCCTGCTGATCGCCCCTTCGATGGCCTGCTGATAGCTGCTGGATGATCTCTCTCATCAGGTGTACCCAGCGAACCTCGACTATCGATCGCTGCTCGCCGACATCGAAGGACTCTTGCCTGCCCACTCGGGCGTCGACACCGTGGGCCTCGGGCTGCCCTCGAGCCAGCTGCTCGGCTCCCTCGGTGGAATGGTCTCGTCGCCTTCGGACCACTCGCGCGCGTCCAAGAAAGGCAAGGGGTTCGAGCTGCAGCTCACTCTTGAGACAGGCGCGGCCGCCGCCGTGGCCCCGACGGACTTTGAGATCCTCGAAGCGCTCCTAGAGGGCGACCCGCCGCCCATACTCGTCGCGCGCGGCGCCGGCGCCGGCGGCAAGGAGGGCAAAGGCACACGCAACTCGGCGAGCGCGAACGAGGCCAGTGAGGAGGGCGGCATGGGCTTCGTGGACGCAGTCGCGTTGGCCAAGGCGGCACAGGAAGCCGAGGAGGCGGCAGCGCAGGCGGCGGCAGCGCGCGTGCAGCGGCAGGTGGCGCGCGAGGCGAGCGCCCACGCGCTTCTCCTGCAGCTCGAGATGCGAGCTGACGAAGCCTTCCGAGCGCACGAGATGCGAGTCTGGACTGCTGCCCATCCCAACACGGCGAGCAGCCTCGAGGCGTCCACGCAGCGGCTGCGCCAATTGCAAGCACAATTAGGGCAGGTGTACGAGCAGATCCGCGCGGAGCACGCGCAGACGCTCCAGCTGAGGGCACAGATTGAGGCGCGCTCCGCGCCCACGACCACCGCTGCTGCGCTGCGCGCCGAGTCGATGCTCGACGTGGCGCTCAAGACGGCGCGCTCTTCGATCATCCTCGCGGCAGCCGCACACGACGGCGGCGGCGAGGGCGCCATCGACACCGAGGGCGCCAACGACCCAGAGTCTATTAGCCCGTGACGGCTGTGTCCCTGCCGCTCGACTTCAAAGGGGCTGTATGAACTATGCTCTTTAAGGGCACAGTCGGGGCGGCGGGGGCCGTACAGCGAAGCCGTATCAGACCGGTCTCTTATATCCGAAATTAGGATGCCCTGTAAGTAGAAGAGACTGACGAGGGGCTCGAGAAATCGTCGTACTACCGTGTAGTACAGTAGTCAGAGTCACGGCACACCTCCACGGTAATATGTAGTTACATTAACCCCCGCAGCCCGCCGTTCCGCCGCCGAGTCCCGAGAGCGAGCTTAGTCCGTAGAGCGAGCCCGACCTCAGGGGCGTAAAAACCCGCTACCCGGCCCGCGGGGCGTGCGCGTGGCTGCGGGGAATCGTCGAGAGTCGCGCTGTCGGGCTCGGGGCTTCACGCCTTAAGGATTCCAATCCAGCGGCTATCCTGGTCTTCTACCCGGAGTGTCATGCGAGGAACAGTCGATAAATGAGTCGAAACCGCCGGAATTTCCTAAACGGGTAAAGTCCTTGGAAGGCGCTTTTCTCACCCCTGAGGCTCTCACCGCGCGGAGACCAGCGTCGCCGCCACGAGCGTAAAGCCCCGAGGAAGAACGCACATGGAGGATTACGTCGCGCGACTTGTGGCACACATCCGTTCGCAGCCGCAGCGCATTTGTAGGCTTGATTCACTTGGCAGCTGCGTGCCGAAGCCACCCGGAGTCGTCGGCAAACTGAGGTCAATCGTGAAAGGGCGGCAAGAATTCATTCTGCATGACCCGAATCAGGGCGAGGCTCCTGGCAGTGGGAGGGTGAGCCTCGCTCAAGCGCCTGGCACGCGCTCGACAGGCTCTGCAACAGATACACTTACAACAGCACCAGCACCTCCTCTCCGGTTAGGCGACGCTCTCGAGCAGCTTCAACTGCAGATGGCGATGACGGCTAGACCCCCGCCTCCCCCTCCCCCCCCGCCTCCGCCCCCCGCCCCGCCTCAGCCTCCCCCCCGCCTCCGCGACAGTCCTCCGCGCCTGGCCGGTACGCCGTTTCAAAGCCGTTTCCAAACCGTTCCAAAGCAGAGGACGACGCCAAATTTTCTCTCGATGGGCGAGATGGGCGAGCACGAGCGCGTGTTCAACTTTCTCAAAAACTCGTCTGGAAGTCCAAACTTTATTGGTTTGGACTTGCAGACGAGTCTACTCCCCGGTGGGCAGTCGTTTGAGCTCATCTGGAGGCTGGTGCTGCAAGCTGGTGCAGCAGGAATCAGCATCTCAGCACTTAGAGATGCAATCAACCCAGAGATGGTGCGCATCTTCGGCCGCACTATGAAGCCAAAGTGGTTGACACAGTACCTTGAACTGTTACCATCGACTTTTGTTCTCGATACGACGAGCGACGAGCCACGAACCTTCGTTCGGCTGACCTCAGGCGCGCTCGCATTCGAGGGAGAAGGAGAGCAGCGAACGCAACCAAGATTAGTTCCAAAGCAGAGGACGACGCCAACGGTAACAGTGACACCATCACCCAGGGCAGACGTGGCGCCGCCAAGGGACGAGACGCCGTGCGCGGACGACGAGCCGCGCTGCCGCTACCTGCGCTTCTCCAACCTGCCGCACGGCTGCTCCTCTGATGAGCTCGAGACGCTTCTCGAGCCGCTCGGCAAGGTGGAGGAGGTGCAGGTCGCGAGGGCGAGCGGCGGCGGCATGCTCGCGCTTGTGGAGATGTCGTGCACGCGCGAGGCCACGAGCGCCAAGCGCCGGCTCAACGAAATGCCGCTCCGCGGAAGCACCATGACCGTTGTCTTTGACAGCGCCCGCTCCCGCAACGAGCCCTCAACGCAGTCGCAACAGCCGCAATCTTCGGCGCCTCCCGAGATGGAGGAGGGAGAAATTCGCAAATCTGCGCTGTTCGGTTCATCCGAATGTGGTGCAGCAGAAAGTGGCGCAGTCGTGTATGAGAAAGGCTACACTGATGGCTGGTATGCAGGCCATCAGGCCGCTGCAGAGGACATTTGGAGGAATGCAGAGTACGCACGAGTGCAGCTGCAGAAGGAGCTCGACGAGGCGCATGAGGTGGAGCGTACCAAGATGATTGAGACGATGAAGCAGCACTACCGGCAGGCGCTTGCCATGCAGGTAGGCCAGGGCGTGAATGCGAGAGTGGCGAGAATGGCTAGGGAACAGCTTATGGAACAGCATCAGCAGCACTCGAGTGCACCGAGCGCACCGTCGGAGTCCCTAATGAAAGCGGCGGCTGCCGCCGCGGACGCGGCTGCAGACGCGGCCATCGCCGCCGCAGATGCCCCAATGGCAAGCGACATCGTGCTCTCGGCGGCCGCTCATGCCACCGGTAAGCGGCAGCTGGGGCTAGGGCTCGATGCTGCAGCAACGCCCTGCTTCGAAGACCTGGGACAGTCCAGTGCACAGGAGACTCAGGTGTATGGCGCGGAGACGGCAAAGGGCGCTCACGAGGATGCTCACGAGGATCTCGCTTCTTGTGGGGAACTACTCCTGTGCGGAACTGCTTCTTATGAAGAAAGCGTTGCAAAGGCGCCGCCCGGCGCCTCAGCGGGGAGTGCCGGCAAGTTCAAGAAGCGGACGGTCGCCGGCTGGATGAGGTACGAGGCGTACGGGCAGATCGGTAAGAAGGCCGACTCGAAGGCGAATGGCGCAGCCAGTGGAGCGGACGGTGGAGCGAAGGCGGCCACGGCGAGCAGCAGCGGCGGTGCAGCGCTCGACATGGATTTCGACGACTTCGAGATTGCGGAATTCGAGACCGCCGACCAGCTTCACTCCGCCAGTTCTCCTCTAGTCGGTGCCAAGGCGATGACCGCCGCTACCACCACCAATGCCGCCGCCGCCAGGCCCGAGGCGAAGGGTGATGCCCACGATGACGCTATCGAGGAGCAGGGGGCGCCTGTCAAGCGTCCTCGTGAGCGTCCTCGGGACGACAGTGAAGAGCCCCGACACTCATCCACAGCCGCTCAGACTCACACCACAGTGCCCTCGCCGAAGACGGAGCGTCTTCACGAATCCGACGAAGCCGACGGTGCGCCGAAGACTGAGCGGGCGGTAGCGGGCGGACGGAGCGTCGTTGTGAGCCACGCCAGCGACTACGGCCCGTCGCTCCTCGACGAGGAGCGCAATCAGCATGCCATCAGAAACGCCCGCATACCGTCGCTTCTCGCGCCTGCTCCAGTGACACTCACGCTCGCCCTCACGCGTCGTCTGCTCGCGTTTCGTCAGTACCTCGAGATGCGTCGGCTGTGTGTGGGCGTCAAGAGTAGCACCAAGCCGTGGCAGCTCAGGGTGCGCCGCGGGCCCTTTTTGGTCGCGGACGTTCTCGAGCATTTTGGATATGGGCAGCGACGTGAGAAGCCCGAGCGCGTGCTCAAGCAGCTGTACAGCCTCACCTCAGTCACCTTCATCGACCCACGCACCGGGCGCGAGGAGGAGGGCGACGATCTTGGCGGCCTCACACGCGAGCTGTACTCCCTCTTTTGGCGCGAGGTGCTCCGCGAGGAGCACGGTCTCTTCGAACGAGCTGTGGGGAACGACTCGCCAGGCGGCAGCCTGCCCCGCCCAAGCGCACCGCCCGAGGCACTCGAAGCCGTTGGTCGCGTGTTACTCAAGTGCATCATCGACGACCATCCAATCGGCCACGGCGTGTGCCCGTTCCTTCTCGATCAGCTCGTCCATGGGGACGCGGGCGCCGCCTCGGAGCTCGGGTGCCCGGCCTCCGCACTTCGCGCGCTCGCCACTTTCGACGCATCACTCGCTGAGAGCTGGCGACAATTGCTCGAGGCGCCCGAACAACACTTGGCCGGTCTCACCTATGAGGACTTTGATCCGGGCGCACCAGAAATCCATGTGCCGCCGGCCGCCTTCGGCGAGGCCATCCGAATGGGCGTAACGCAGCGGCTGCTTACGAGCCGCGCCGGTGCGTTCGCGGCGCTGCGCCGGGGGGCACACGGAGTCGAAGACCTGACGGTGCAACTCGCAACCGTCGGCTCGAGTGACGAGCTGTCGTTCCTGCTACAGGGCAAGCGCGAGGTTTCGGCGCATGAGCTGCTCGAGTGCTTCACACTGCCCCGCACGTCAGCGCATGAGGAGGCGGCAGCGGGCTTCGCGGCGGTCGGCTCGGAGGTGCCGAGCTACTTGGAGGCGCTCTTATTGGACGAAACCGTCTTTGGCCCCGAGGAGAGGCTCGCGCTTCTGCGCTGGTGCACGGCGCTCGCGGCGCTCCCAATGGACGGACTGGGCGAGCAGAAGATCACGCTGCGCCTCTACGGCGACGAAGCTGACGATGCGACATTGCCCGAGACGCACACGTGCACGCGCGAGCTGCACCTTCCAAACTACTCATCGGCCGAGGTGCTCCAGGCCAAGCTGCTCCTTGCCATCGAGCACATTGAAGACGGTTTCTTGAAGGCATGACTCGAAGGCCGTCTCCCGCCCACTCTGCTCCCCTCCTTGACCTTGCCATTTGGGTGCGCTTTGTACTAGTTCGATCGTAAAGCAGGTATTACGATTGAGGATTGCGTGGCCGTTTGTTAGCCTATTGTGGCCGTGTCAAGCGTCCGTCGTTGTGGTTTCGTCTGAATCGCGCGCAGATCGCGCGCAGATCACGTCTGGGACGCGTCCCGGACGCGATTTTGGACAAAATTTTGTCCCAAAAAAGGTCGCGATTGTGCCAAAGGACGCGTCCAGGACGTCCTGGCAGACGCGAAGTAAAACTTCGGCCATGCAGACGACTCCACGCGACGCAGTGACGGAGCGCGGCGAGCCGCGCCGACTCAGAATTGTAGCAGAGATCGTGCAAGATGGAGAGGGCGACCTTCTAGGAGAAGCGCAGCGCGCCATGAGGTCGCCGACGCAGACACCGAGACAAGGACCAATCGACGCCACAGCGAAAGACGCAAAGGACTACGACACGCGGGACGTCACGCTGCACGACGACACGCTGGACGACGACACGCTGGACACAGCGCGCAAGCACGAATCTTCAACGGGCGACGATGATCATGACAGCGACCTCGACCCGTCAGACGACGACTTCACCTTCACATGGGTCCTCGTCGGTGGCCTCAACATGGTGAGAGATGTCGTGAAATTCCTGTGCACCGTCAAGTTCTCCGTCTTTGTCGCGATCTTGGGCTCGGTGCTGATCGTCGCCTTCTCCGCCTTAGATGGCGATATCTGCATTCAAACAAATAACGTCAGCAAGGTCAGCGACGTCACCTCTCTTCAGAACGTCAGCAACGTAATGCGGAACGTCACCAGTAAAGTGACGAGGTGGACGCCCGAGATCACCTGCCTCACCAGCGAATCGTATTGGGTCATGGCGCTCTACCTCTACGCCCTCATCGTGATGGCCAACGACGCCCCTCCCGACTTAGTGATGCTCGGACTCACGATCGTCCTCCTCTTCTCCGAAATCATTACCGACAAAGATGCGTGGTCCGGCTTCTGCAGCACCTCCATCCTCGCAATCGCATCGCTCCTCGTCATGTGCAGGGCTCTCGAGGAGACAAAGGCAGTCGAGGCGGTGCTTCTGCCCATCCTCGGCAATCCATCCAACCATTTTAGTGCGATACTCCGGCTGACATTGCCCGTCGTTTTTCTCTCCGCCTTCCTCAACAACACGCCCATCGTTGCCATGCTCATGAGCGTCTGTGAGAATTGGGCCGCTCGCTCCAACTTGTCTGTCAAGTGCCTCCTCATGCCCCTCTCGTTCGCGTCGCTGCTTGGTGGCTGTTGCACGCTCATCGGCACGTCGACCAACCTCGTTCTCAACGGGCTGATCAAGGACGATAAAGACCCGCCCATGAAGCCCTTCACTCTCTTCCAGTTCTCCGCTGTCGGATACCCTGGCGCAATCGCGGGCTGCGTCTACATGGCGGTGTTCGTGCCTTTGTACTTTCGCCCGAAGCGTGCGCCGGGCGCGAAGGCCGAGACGATATGGTCTTGCTTAAATCCCTGCTACACCATACCCATCACGAAGAACGAGCCGACACAGTCGACTGCCCTCGATCTCGAGATATCTGGGCATTCGATGAGCTCGATGCTGCCGGTAGCAACGGTGGTGCAGCCGGCGGGCTTCGGGTCGCGAGGATCGCCCAGGTGTGTAGTCTCTCCTCTCTCTCTCTCTCATCTAGCCCGTACCTGGCCCGCACCTCGCCCGCACCTCGCCCGCACCTCGCCCGCATCTCTCCCCTCACATCTCGCCCGCACCTCGCCCGCATCTCAGGTACGTCCTCGAGGTACTCGTCACGCGCAAGTGCGCTCTCCTCCTCGGCACCGCTCCCGCCGAACTAGGCTCCCTCGTCGTGCCTGATTGCAAGGCGGCATGTGTGCCGAGGGTGCTCATCCGTGCGCACGACGTCCACCCCATTGGGCCGCTCACGAGCCCTACTCTGCTCATCCAGGAAGGCGACCGGCTCCTCGTACGATGCCTGGCGCCGGCCGTGCCAGCGCTGCGCAAGGTGGGAGGGCTTATCATCCGGCCCGATGCGTCAGATGCACCGGCGCGCCGGGATGACACTGGTGCCGTCAAGGTGATGGTTGAGGCGACGATCGGGAATCTCTCCCCTCTCGATGGGATGAGCCTAGCGGACGCACTGGCTTCCGATACCATGAGCGGGGCACATGTCTGGGCGATTCGCGAGATGGCCGGCAACGAGCTGGCCGCTGCCAGGACTCGCCGACCCTCACGAGATTCTCACGAGACGGGCTCGCCTGCGGTGCAGCCGACCCTCGTCGATAACGACTCAACTCTGATGATGTGGCACCGTGACACCGGGTGCGTCATTCGCGAGTTCTCTCTCGTCGCAAGCTCTCTCTCGTCGCAAGCTGCCGATGGTAAGGCGAAACAACCATCACCTGCATCAGACCATCTTGACCACCTCTTGCCAGGCTCCACAGGCTTCTCGAGCCGGCAGCAGAGCTTGCCGCTGACTGTCGGTACCGTGCTGCTCGTCGAGGCTCCAAACAGCTGGGTGTGGGCACACCGGGCGACGAGTGCATTTGCGCACCTCGAGCGTATCACAGATACCGCCGCCGATCCCACTGCCAGTACCACTGCTGCTAGCGTGCGACGGCCGTTCCGGCCGCTCAAGAAGGCAGATGTCATCAAGAAATTGAGGGTCTTCGCGTGTCTCAGCGCGCTGGTCGCCTTGCTCTGCCTCTCTGCCTTCGAGACAGTTGACCTGTTCCCACTTGCACTCGCCATAAGTGCCGGTTACATCGCGATCGGAGCCATGACCCTGAACCAGGCGTGGCGCGCGATCAACTACCGTGTCATTCTCACCGTCGCGTGCTCGTTCGGCCCCGGCAAGGCGCTCACGAACACGGGCCTCGCCAAGTTCGCCGGCGTCGCGCTCATGGCTATGACCAGTCTTGGCACCTTTGGCTTCCTCTTTATGATTGTTCTCTTCACTTCGTTGCTCACGAGCATTGTCTCGAACTCAACAGCCGTCATCACAATCTACGCGATCCTGCGTACGATGCAAGTGCCTGGCATCTCAATGGAGGCGATGATGTGCTGTATGTGTCTTGGCGCCTCGACCGACTACATCACGCCCATCGGGTACCAAACGAATCTGATGGTGTACAAGCGTGGGGGCTACGCGTTCTCCGACTACACAAAGGTGGGTGCCGGCCTGACGATTCTGAATTGCGTCACCTACGCTGGAATGGCAATGCTCGCCCTGTGAGGGTCACGGACTGGTCCGGGAGACAAAGGGGAAGGGGGATGCGATGATGTACGAGCTGCGCGTGCGCGCGCCTCGTGTACTGATACGAGGCGCCGACGACGACTGATGGCGCGCTCGGGGATCGGCAGGCTCGGGCGGGCTCGGGCGCTTGGGGGCGATCGGGTGGTGATTTCCCTGGCAATTTCTACCCATGTGCAACGAGGTGGCGGGCAAGCACAACGAAATGGGCGAAACATCAACATGCAGTCGCAGAGAGGCGTCGGGCAGGCGAGCCCTTAACTTTCGTGAGACCGTGCCTCGCAGGCTCTTATTCGGGCTCTTACTTTCGCCCACTTCGCTTGGCACTCGCTTCAGATCTGCTTTGGATCTAGCTTCTGATCGCGCTCTCGAATCGGCTCTCGAATCGGCTCTCGCTCGCTCTGCTCGGCTCTCGCTCGCGCTCGCTCTTAAGACTCTGGTGCATATGTCGCATGTTTGGCAGTTGGCTCTCGCTTGGCCCTGCGTATACTCTGTTCTCTCGGCGCTCTCGCTCATGTTCATGGCTGCATGTTCCGGCAGTTGGCTATCGCTCGGCCCTGCGTATACTCTGTGTACCTCTCGGCGCTCGGCTCGCCCAACTGTCTGGCTGCATGTTCGGTCTTGAGTCTACAGTCTATTGTGGTACATAAAAGTGAATTATTAATTCAGACGCTAGCATGTGGGGGCTTCCCCACGCGCGTCTCTCACGACAAACCTCAAACGTCACGAACGCACGATACAAGCGATCCTGGGTTCGTAGTCATAAGTCAGTTATCAGTGAATCAGTAAGATGAACCCCGGACCGTATACGGACCGTATTGGCTGTTATACTTGTGGGGGCTTCTCGTAGGGGGGTCACAAACGAACCGCCCTCTGCCACAAGGGCGAAGGGGGGGTTCTAGCACAGCCCGATGGTCGCCGCCTCGTTACGGGTACGGTCCGGTGAGACAAAAGAAAACTTTTCTACCGGAGGGTCTCGTGCGTGGTGTTCAGTAAGCGTGTACAATGATCAAGCAGTAAGTTTATACAAACTCCACGGGCGCCGCGTCTTGGATTGTATTCCCCGCAGCGGCCAGTGGCTTCACGGTGGGGGGCGCCCGCGCGTCGGCAGACGGGTGACGGCACGCCGCGACGCATCAGCTTTTATTTATTTCCGGGATAAGTGGACGCGGGTCTCGTCGCCCGCATAGCGCATTATATCCTATCTCGGTTGAGTTCTTTCACGCGTTCTAATCGTCATCGACAGACAGACTTGGACTGTCACTGTACTCCAAAGCAAACGCAGAACGCGCACGGCACGCGGCACATGGCAACGGCACCCGGGTCGGGTGGCTGGGTCGCTCCGTCGCCACAGCGACCGTACAGGTGCGGTTGCCACTTGGGTGTTGCTCACATCTGTGGCGCTCCGAATCGTCAATCTACCCACGCGAACTCACCCGCGAGCGTTGGCCGCCAACATCAATATCGGGCAGCAAGCCTGGCCTAGCGCCATTGGTCTTGTCCCCACCTTCGGCGATCTGCTGGCGCAGTCGCCGGATCTCGTGCTGGTATTTGGCCAGGTTGAGCTCAATGTACTGTTGCATCGACGCCAGTTGCGCCTCAGCGGCGGCCGCACGGCGCGCGAGCTCCGAGCGCTCCCGCTCGAGCTTGACCTGGTAGCCCTCGAGCTCGCTCACCTGCAGTCGCAGCATGCGCACGTCGGCGCTGGCGCCACCACCGCCGGCGCCAACAGCGGCGCGGCCGGCGCCGGCGCCAGCCAGGTCGAGTTGAGCCTCGAGATTGGCAATCTGCTCCCGCAGCTGCTCGTTCTCACGCTTGGTGCGCTCATCCACGACGAGTCGCTCGCTGCCGCCGCTGCCGCCGCTGCCACCGTGGCTGCCGTGACTGCGCAAACCCTTTGAGGGCGGGCGCGGCGGCGGTGGCGGCGAATACCGCTTCATTGGTTCGAGTGCCGAAGCAGGGAGAGGATCGAGCATGCCCTCAGCCTGGAGCTGCCTCAGGGCATAGATGAGCTCCTCCTGCGTCTTTCGAAGGCGCGCGACGAGCTCATCATTCTTAGCAGCGGGCACGGCCTCCTCGAGGTCGAGCACGCGCTGCTGAAGTCGCTCGGCACGCTCCTCGTGGATCGCTGCCTGGTGGCGGAAGCTGCTGAGCTCCGCCACGAGGGATGCAAGCTCTCGGTGCTGCGTGGCCGAGGCCTCATGCAGCGCCCTCTGCGCGACGTTGCGCTCCATCTGGCAGTGCTCGTACTGCATGGCCAGCGTGTCCTTCTCCTTCTGGAGCGCCTTCTCGAGCTCCGACGGCACGGAGCGTCGGCCCGCCGCACCCGGAAGCACGAGCGCCTGAAGCGAGAGCTCCTCGTGCGACGGGAGAGAAAGGGGCTGCCCAAGGCGCGATGCCTCCTCCGCGAGCAGGCGGATGCGCCAATAGGCCTCAACCAGCCCTCGATTCATCTCGAGCATCTCGTTGACGCGTCTCTCGTATCGGGTGAGCTCGGCGACCACCGCTGGCGGCTGCGCCTCGGGCGCATGGTTGAGCGTGACGGCGCGATCGCCGGCGCGACTGGCCGCGCGACTGGCCCCCTTGCTGTGCGTCTCCCGCTGGGAGGTGCCGTTGCGGCTAGCAGGCGGTTCGGGCTCAGCCGGCACGCCGCCGTCGACGCCCTCCACGACAGTGCCCACCACGTCGCCAGTGCCCGCCTCGTCACCCTCGGCAATGGAGGCGGCAGCGGCGGCTGCCTTGGCCTCACGCTCCCTACGCAGCCCGGCGAGGATCTCATTGTGCACGGTGAGTGCCTCGAGTTGCTCCTTGTGACGGTCGAGTTGCATGTTGATCTCCCCACGCATCTGGCCGTGCGTCTTCACCTGTGGGGAGGCGAGGGCGCCGTAGTGAGCACATGCATGCTTGGAGATGGAGGTTGGGAGGTACGCATCTGGCTGTGCGCCTTCACCTCCTCGCGAGCGAGGCTGAGCGCGCTCTTGTGAGCGGCGCGCTCCTGCGTCTGCTCCTCGCGAACGTCTTTCAGCTCCTGTTGAAGCTGCCGAATGCGCTCCAGCTGCTCTTCCGCACTCGACGCTGCCTGGCGCTGCAACGCCAGCGTGTCCTGGTCGTTCTGGAGCTGCGCGCGCTCGAGAGAGAGCGAAGCGCTCGACGCCTTCTCGCGCGCCGCCTCGGCCTCCCGACGCGCCTCTTGTAGCATCTGCTGCGCGTGCTCCGCCTTTTGGCCGAGGCGCGTCGCCTCCGCCTGGCTGTCGCGCAACTCGATCTGCATGCGCTCCACGTCCTTCTCGGCCGTCTTCTTGGCGTTCGCCGCGTTGAGCAGCTGCACGTGCAATCGGCGACACCTCAGTGATGGCAAGGGTTCATCAGGGGCTCATCACAGGGAGAAGATCATCAACGATCAATCACAAGGCAATCAAAAGGCAGGCAAGAGGGCAATCGTATGGCTATCAAATAGCAAGAGGGCCATCCACAAGCCATCAGAGGGCCATCAGAAGCCACCATCAGAAGCCGTCATCAGAAGCCATCATCAGAAGCCATCAGAGGGCCATCCACAAGCCATCAGAGAGCCATCTCACCTGGAGCATTAGCTCATCCTCGCGCTCCCTCCAGTCCGTCGAGGCCGTCTGCAGCCCGTGCAACTCCGCCTCGAGTGCCATGCACCGGCGCTCAAGCTTCTCCGCCTTGGTCGTCACCTGCGCGAGCTGCGCGTCCGCCGCGAGAAGTGCCTTCTCCTTCTCCATCGCCTGCCGCTGTACTGACTGCAAGATATCCCGGGCAGCAAGCGCCTCCACCTCGAGCTCGAAGACGCGCTGCTGCTCCTTGGCTGTGGATTCTCCGCCATTGAGCTGCGCGCTGAGCAGCTGGCGCGTGAGCTCCATCTTCTGCTCCTTTTCGCGCACAAGCTCATGCTTGAGCTGCACGGCCTCGCCAGTCGACTGGTTGAGGCGCGTACGCAGCGACATCACCTCGGCCATCAGCTGCTGCCGCTCGCCCCCCGTGCTGGCCGAATCCTGCTGCATCGCGTCCACGAGCGCCTGCAGCTTATCGGTCGCATACGAGAGCTGGGACGGGAGATGCTTCTGGTTCTCGCCGACGGCATCGACGCCGCGACGGATCTGAACCTCCGCCGTCGCGAGAGATTCTCCCAACGTCTGTATGTGCCAGTACTGCCGCTGGAGCAACCCACGTGTCGTCGCATTATTGACGAGCGGGTAGTTGCGAAAGCCCATGCCGTGAGCGAGCAGCCCGAGCGTCGTCGCGCTCTCCTCCATGTCGCCGGGTACCACACAGCCCAGAAGCAGCCCGCGCGCATTCCCGCCCACCGCCTCGCCGAGCAGCAGTGCGCAGCCCGAAAGCGGCAGCGGCTTGGTGGGCGGTGTGCTCAGGACGGCGCGCAGTCCCGAGGCGAGTGGGTCGCCCAGGCTGCCCACCTCGATGTCGGTGAGCACTAGCTGCGATACCATCTCCTCCACTGCCTCGCCGCTGCCAGCCGCGCCGCCACCGCGGTGTACGCTCTGTACGAGCTCGAGGATGAGAACGGAAGACGGCGCGGGCGGCCGATGCTGCTGCTGCAGACGCACGCGCGCCGCCGAAAACGTCTTCGCGAATTCGGGCCCCGAGGACACCTGCTGCTTCCGAACACCCGGAAGCTGCACGCCGCTGGGCGCCTCGGCGTCACGCACGACTCGCAGCTCACTCGAGCCCTGAGCGAGCATGTCGGACATCTTGTCCGTCGAGCCGATGACTACGCTCGCCACGGACGCGTACAGCTGGTACATGAGCTGGCCACCCCTGCCGCCCGCGACCGCCTGCCGCTGCTGCATCAGCTCAAAGATACGGTCGACCATCAGCGGCACAAGCTTGTTGACGAGCTCTGAGTGGCCACTGCGGTGGTAGCCCATGACGACGACGCCGGCATTTTCGCCATTCGTGAGTGCCTCGAGGAGCGGCAGCACCTCCGTCTCGTACACATCCTTGTCAGACGCGTACTCGTCAAAGATGCGTGAGTAGCTGTGCCGCTCGCCCTCAGTCTTGCCGGCTGGCACGAGCTCGAGTGCGTTGCCTGCAATGAAGAGGCTCGTGTCCGCAGCCCCCGATGGGGTGGCAGACTTCACAACACGTGCGCAGCAGCGCACGTCCGCGCCCGGCGGGCGGCCAGCTGCCGGCATCGCCAAGGGGACGAGCGCAGCCGGACGTAGCAGTTGCCTAACTTCACGAACGCTGCGCTGCTGCTGTGAAAGGAGTGAAACACAGCTCAATTGGAAAATCAACCCGCATCACCCTTACACGGGTGCCGCTATCGCATGAACGGAGGCTGGCCGCGAAGGAGTGTCCAAGATGACGCTATGGTCGTCTCCCCGCTCCGCTCAGACCTCTCAGTGTGCTTCAGACTCTGAAGGCTTCAGTCGCATCTCGGCTTTGGCTTTCTCGGTTAAAAAAAAACCGGGGGCCGAGCCGGGACACACGGGACACACGGGACATACGGGCACATCTCGGTACAGACAGACAAACTTTCTTTCACTGAACCTTGCGCGAGGAAGCGCTCGCGCCATCACGCTCATGATTGAAACGATCGTATCGCGAGTATTGGGCGAATGGAATCGTCATGGGCCCGATGCGCGCCATCATGGGAGAAAATGGCATGAGCAGCAACAAGGTTGGCACGAGCACAGCCCACTTGCAGATAGCAGCGGCGCCGGCGCTTGCAAGCAGCCAGTCGGGCGCCTCCATGAGATCGCGCTCCCCAGGCAGCGCAGAGAAAAGTAGGGCGTTCGCCACAACGTCCAGCGCGGCGCCGAGGGTAGCCGCCCCTATGAGCGTCACCTGAAGCGGCGAGAACTGAACGAGACAGCGCACTCGGCGGCGCAGCAGCAGCCCGTAGAGCGGCGGGAACATCAGGTGGAATTGGATGAGTGAGGTCAGCCGCCAAAGGTCCTCCTGCGCCACGCCGGCCAGAATGGCGCGAGCCTGCTCTGCATTCACGGTGAGCTGCAACCGGATCACATCCTTGGCGAGTGCAAGCTTTCCACAGATGGCGAGCACGCCCACAACCAACAGTCCACAAATGGTACACAAAATTAGCGGCTCGGGCTCAGAGCTGTGCCCACCGCCATACAGCTCAGGCCGAGATGTTCGGATTGACGATGCCGAGCGCTTCGTCGTAGGGGCAGTCGTCGGCAGCTTGTCGTAGCCGTTGCGCATGGCGGCCTCGTCGCGTTTGCCGCGCGGGAGCCTTTCGAGGCATCAAAGTCAAGTCTAGTCAAGTCAAGTGAAGTCTATACGAAGGAGACTTGTTGTTTCTGTCAAGTCATGACTTGACTTGACTTGACGAGACTTACGTGTATATCTCTGGCCTTTTTTTAGTGTGATGGTAGAAGACTCGATCGACGCCACGGCCGACTCCACGGCCGACGCGGTGGCGGCCCGTGTATGCCACGGCGGCAAACATTTGATCCACGGACTTCTTGAGCTGCGTGAAGTGCCGACCGCTGGTCGAGGCTGGTTTGCGCTGGCCGACATACCACCAGGAACGCAGCTTTGGAAAGAGAAGGCGTTCACTGTTGGCCGGACTCGCGCTGACCTTGTGAAACGTGTCGGCGCTGATCTTGAGAGGCACGCGGCTTTCTGCCGCCCCGCGCACAGCTCCGGCGAGGCCGAAGCTGAGGGCATCGTTTCAAACAACTTCTTTGAGAACGGACCATTCACCGGAGCGATGCTTTTCGAGCTCACGTCCATGATCAACCATTCTTGCTGTCCTAACACCTCCGTTGAGATGATGAAGTCCGAGTTTGGTGCGTGCTACTCCCGCGTGACCACCGCACGTGCCATCATGGCTGGCGAACAGATTCTGATCTCGTACAGCCACGAGAAGCTCTTCCGGCCCCGTAAAGAGCGCCCGTGCCAAACTTGGGGCTTCAGCGAGCCCTGCGCAAGATGCCAGGGCTCCTTACCACCGGAGGAGCAGGAGCGTTGGGACCTGCTCGAAGCAGCAAGCGTCGCCGCGGATCTAGCTGAGCGACAGCCGCCACGCAGGCGGACTCCTCAGGTGGCCATGACGGTGCTTCCACTGCTCGTGAGCGCAGCACAGGTTGTTGAGTGCTGGTTGCCCAACCTCGCCGAGGGACACCGATTTGCGAGCCTGGCCGAGGTCTACCGGCTAGATGCGCCCCGACACTCGGTGTTGGACGTACAGTGGCATGCTTCTGACGATGATGACGCAGCCTCGTGGGAGGTTGCCTTCGAGAGGCATCGCGTGCGCACGCTGGCAGCCATCAGCATACAGCCCTCCTTAGTAGCGAGGGCCGCCTCGGGTACAATCTGAGCACTTCTTCGGAAGACGCACTTAATTTCACACCCATAATTTATCGGGCCACGGACGGTCTTAGCCTCTTAGGACGGTCGCGGTCCATGGTGCGATCTGCGACGCGTATCTCTGCGATGGGCACCGGTCGGGCGGGGGGGGCCGGCCGGGGCCCGGGGGCCGGGGGACCCGGGTTAATTGGGGGATCGGATCGTGGTACGATCACTGAGTTCAAAATGAAAATCAGGTGGTGGGGATAGTGTGTGAATCCAGAAAGAATACCTCCCCCTACCCCTTTGGGTCAATCACTGAGTTCAAAATCAGGTGGTGGGGATACAGTGTGTGAATCCAGAAAGAATTAGCTCACCTCCCCCTACCCCTTTGCGCTTTGGGTCAAAGGATGAAACGTCTCTCGCCACACTCTCTTATTTTGGCTGTTTCTCGGCTCACCGTCTGCATGTGTCTCATTTCGAGGGTCCTTCGCGGCGGTCCTTCGCAGCATCTCGCTTGGGCTGTGAAAGTGTGAATGTTTCCTGTGGGGACCCTCAGAAACAAGCTTGCATCCCGAAGCGAGCACTCGGCGTGGCGTCAGGATCGAGGATGCGCACTGCTCGCTTGCTGTTGTTCCTCGCCGCGGTCGTCCTGCTGCTGCAGCCCTCGAGCGCCCAGTACCGCCGCAGCATTCCAAAGCGTCCTGGCAGAGATGGCGCAACTGCCGCCTCCAAGGGCAGGGATTATTACAAGATTCTCGGCGTGCCTCGCAGTGCAGACGATCGGGCGATCAAGAAGGCGTTCCGCAAGCTATCTATCCAGTGGCATCCCGACAAAAACCCGGACAACAAGGAAGAGGCACAGGAGAAATTCAAGGAGATCGCCGCGGCGTACACAGTGCTCTCTGACGCTGAGCAACGCAAGGTGTACGATCAGTTTGGAGAGGAGGGTCTACAGGGAGGTGGTGGCGGCGCCGGCGCCGCCGCCGGTGGCATCGATCCGATGGAGATCTTCAAGCAGTTCTTCGGTGGCGAGAACCCCTTTGGCGGCATGGGCGGCGGCGGTGGTAACACGAACGTCAAGTTTAGCTTTGGCGGCGGCGGCGGGAGCCCGTTCGGAGGCATGGGCGGCATGGGCGGTAGCCCGTTTGGCGGCGGCGGCGGCGGCGGCTCACCCTTTGACGGCGCGGACGGCGCCAGCGCGGGAGCCGTGCCAATGCCCGCCGAGTCGCAGCTGCATCAGGTGAGCACAGCCCGCGTCGCCAGCTCCACGTTCGCTTCTGTCGCTCCGCAACTTGGTGTATGACTGAGGACGCCTGTATGACTGACGATGCGCGCCATGGTGGTGTGTGCTGTGTGTGCTCGGCAGGTGCGGCTCGTCAAGCCGGTAAGTGGCGGTTTCGGCCTCAAAGCGGACGGGCGCAACACCATCATCGGCGTGACCACCGGCGGCGTCGCCGACAAGGCTGGCCTTCGCGTCGGCGACGTGGTCTTCAAGGTCGATGGGGAGAGCCTATCGCATGGGAAGGGGGCGCTGGGTACGGCGCTCAGCGGCAGCGCGCATGTGCTGCAGGTGGCCTACATGAAGGGCGAGGAGGGGCAGGCCGTCGAGGTCAAGGACTTTGTGCAGCCGACGAGTGGAGGGCTCGGTATCAAAGTCGATCCCTCGAATGTCATCAGCCAGATCAGCAAAGGCGGGGCCGCCCACAAGGACGGCCGGCTCCGGATAGGGGATAAGATCCTGTTCGTCAATACGCAGTCTCTCAAGGCCATGAAGCTCGCCGACGCGCTCAAAGCTTTGGGTGCCGCGGGCGCGCCGTTACGCTTTCTCGTGCAGCCAACGCTCGTCGCGCCGCAGCCAAGCAGCGGCGGCGGCGGCAGCGGGCCCCGCGGCGGCGGCCCGCGCGGCGGCGGCCGAGCCGGCGGCATGGGCGGCATGGGCGGCATGGGCGGCCTGGGTGGCATGGGCGGCATGGGCGGCATGGGTGGCGGCCAACAAATCGACCCAGAGATGCTTCAAAGGATGATGGGTGGGATGGGCGGCGGCGGCATGCCGGGCATGGGTGGGTTTCCAGGCATGGGCGGCATGGGAAGTGGGCGCGGCGGCGGAGGAGGAGGCGGACGACGAAGCCGACGTGGCTGAACGCTCGGCGTCCGTTGACAGCGGGGTCGCGCGCGCGCGAGACGTCACGCACGCCCCGGCGTGCTGGGGCGGTGCGCCCCCGGGTGCGCGTTACTTAAGCGGCGTCCCGGTTTGCGCTAGGCGCCTTTTTTCACACATTTTAAGACGAGACGACTTCGTAGGCCTGCTCTCGGCGCCTCTCTGTCTATTTGGCACTGCAATGAAACTGTCGGATACTGGGCGTATGCACTCTACAACTGCGCTGTCGAGAAGCTGTTTGTGTGTTTCATCGCCGACGTCGTCTTCCCCGAGCGGGCAGCAGTTGGCTCCCGCACAAGGCGCGAGCTCGAGCCGCCGCAATGCCAGTCTCGAACGTACAAGAGCCGACGCGAAGCATGCACCAACTCTACCGCCAGCGCCAGCCGTCCGCACATCATGCCGACCATGGCTGCCGCTAGCGGGTCGTGGGCGTGCCGCCCACCTGCGCAACGACCACATCGATGCTGTCACCATCCTCCATTTCGAGCTCGTTTGGCGTCTGGTTCTCACGGATGCGGTTGCCGTCGAAGAGGAAGCGGACAGACTCCATGGCCACGCCTTGCCGCTGGCAAAACGCGCGCATCAGCTTCTCAAGCTTCGTGTCGGGCTTGCACTTGAAGAAGACTGTGGTGAGACGCGCGAGTGACACTCAAGCGTGAGATCAGTGAGGCGCGTGCGTGCCATGGCTACACAAGATGGCGAGATCCTGGCGGTCACCCGCGCTCAGCGAGGAAGGACGCCACTGAGCGTGTGCGGCTCCATGAGTGTATACAAGGGCGGGCACATGCGGCGGGAGCAGCACACCTTCAGTGCCGTCTTGCGAGACGACCTTGAGCTGCATGGTGTTGGGCTTGGCCTCTTCTCCCTGCTTCGATTCTTCGTCAGCCATGACGAAAGGTTTTGGTGGAGGGCGTCCCTCGAAGGTCAGGGACGAGGCTGATGCCGCGAGAGAGGGGGTCGACCGCGATTCTCGCGCGCGTGCGTGCCGCGATCTTCACAGTGAAACACAAGACGTTAGAATATGTCTGTTGTCAGACGTCTAAGCGAGTCACGTTCGTGTTGACCTACGAAAGCGGCCAAGTTTTGACGGCGCACGAGTCGTGCTTGGTTTAGTGCACGCGCTCCGACGTCTCGCGCCAGCATCTCCTGCTCGCAACCTCTTCCTCAACGGGGTGCCCATGTCCGACCCGCTTGGGCAGCCGACACCATCGAAGCCACCAGATCTCAAGGCGCTATCGACGCCACCGAAGCCACCGCCATCACAGCCACTGGCCGCAAATCCATTCGATACGCCACCAAGGGCACAGCCAATGCCAGCTCCGGCGCAACCGCCACCCAAGGCACAACCAACTAAGGCGATGGCACCGACAACGTCAGCAGCAGCACAGGCTCCGACAGGTCAGCCTAAGATGAGCGCTGCTGCGCGCATGAGGCTGGCCGCCGAGGCGGCCGAAGCTGCCGAGGCGGCCAAGCACCGCAAGCCGCTTATCCTGAAAGCAGCGGTGAAGCAGGTGGAGGTGGCGCCGCCGCCGCCGGAGATGGCCTTCCTCGAGTCTGTAGGCGCGCGCATAGAGCGCTGCGAGAAGGAGGGGCAGATCGATCTCGCCGTTTCTATTTATAGAACTGCCTTGCCGATGTTCAACTCGGCCCTGGAGCACGGCGGGCCGTACACCGGCACGATCTTGGCGGTGAGCGAGCCCCGCCTCTCACGCTCAGGCTCATGCTCATGGCCCTAGCCGCCACGCTCACACCCGGTGGTGCAACCTCGCAGGTGCGCGAGGAGGCTTTTGCGATCCTCAAGATGGCATCCAAGCGGCTCAAGGCAAAGGTCGAGAGCGGCACGATCAAGGGCAGCGCTCTTGACGAGACCATCAAGCGCGCCGCGCTCATTGACGCCGCCCTCAAGGACACGCCCCCTCCGCCTCAGCCAAAAGTCACGTCCCCTCCGCCGCGCGCGAAGCCTCCGCCCCCTCCGCCTCGCCCCCCTCTACCGACGGACTCGAGGTCGGCTGCCATCGTGATCGGAGAAGCTGAAGCTGCCGCCGCCGCGAAGCTCAAGGCAGCGTTCGCCCGCAGGCAGTCCGGCAAGTTTGACTCGTCGGCAAGTCGGACTCTGGAGAGCGGCGGCGACGGCGGCGGCGGCGGCGGCGGCAGCAGCAGCAGCAGCAGCAGCAGCAGCAGCAGCAGCAGCAGCGCACGGCCGGCGTCGGCCACGGATGCGGCCACGAGCGTCGGCGCTGCCGCCAAGGTCGTCGCCTTCGCCCACGGGTGGAGAGGAGAGCGTGCGCAGCGGCTTGCCCTCCGCCATGAGGAGAAGGCGCACGAGGAGAAGGCGCGCGGCGAGAGCGTCTTGAAGGAGCCTGTCACGGGCAGTGAGGAGCCCAACATGGACCTCGATCGCGCGGGTTTCGAGGCTGACAAGTTTGTAGCGCACTTGCTGCAGACAAAGACGATGAAGGAGGTGGTGAACTACCGCGACACGATGCACGCGGAGAACAAGCAGATGATCTCCGCCATCATCGGCAATGCCACGATGCTCGCCGAGCAGCTTGATGCACGCGGCCACGCAGAGAAGCTCGAGAAAGACAATCAAGAAGCTGCATTGGTCTATGAACAGTTTGTGGTTGTGGACATGGATGGGTGGATGCGGGCCACCGGCCAGATCCGCAAGAAGATCTGCTCACGCTTCGAGGAGCTTGATGCCATGGTAGATGAGCTGGACCGGAGCATCCGCGGGGTCTCGTCCGAAACTCTGCGACTGGAAAGCCATCTCTATCGCCCCATCAAGGTCAAGCTGGACGAAGGCAATCGAACCAAGCAGAACCTTGCGAAGGTTCAGTTCGTTGGGTCGTTGCCGAAGACGCTTCAGGGCTGCGTGCAAAATGGTGAGTTTGACTTGGCTGCCAAGTACTACGCATTGGGGCTCAAACTACTTGACGTTGTAGACCGTTCGGCACAAAAGGCCGCCGAGAAGGCGCGAGAGGCCGCTGAACAGGCAAAGTCTGTCGCTGAAAAGGTCGCCGCTGAAAAGGCCGCTAAGCTGATGATCGACGGCGACGCGCCGATAGGTCTGACTGCTGAGGAGCTCGCAATGATGATCTACCTGCAAGAGAACTCGTCAGACTCCTCCGCTTCTGATCCCTCTGCCGCCACCTTCGCCGCCACCGTCAAGATCCGCGATGAGTGTGCCATGATCATGCACACGGCGCGTCTGCGGCTTGAGATGCGCCTAGAGGAGCGCGGCCTCAATGCTGCGGCTCGTTCCGATGCCAAGCTTAGTCTCGGGCTCATCGACTGCGCGATTCGAGGAGACGCGAAGGGCTTCGATCTCGGTCAAGATCTGGGTCACCTGGCCAAGGAGGTCTCGTGGATCTCGCGGGAGGTGTTGCTGTCTTGGATTCCACAAGGGACAGCCCCGGCCGCCGCGCCGACTCAACCGGTGGCACCCGTGGCCAAAGCGCCCGCAGACCCCGGGGCCAAGCCAGCAACAAACCCGTTTGCAGACACGCCGGCGAAAGCGCCAGCAGACCCCGGAGCCAAGACAGCAACAAACCCGTTTGCAGACACGCCGGCGAAAGCGCCCGCAGACCCCGGAGCCAAGACAGCAACAAACCCGTTTGCAGACACGCCGGAGCCAGCAGCACACCCTTTTGCAGACGCGCCGGGGCCAACAGCGAACCCCTTTGCCGACGCGCCGAAGCCAGCAGCGAACCCCTTTGCCGACGCGCCGAAGCCAACAGCGAACCCCTTTGCCGACGCGCCGAAGCCAACAGCGAACCCCTTTGCCGACGCGCCGAAGCCAACAGCGAACCCCTTTGCAGACGGAACGCCCACGGCCAAAGCGCCCACAGACCCTTGGGCAACGCCAGGAGCAAACCCCTTTGCCAACGCGCCGCCGCCAGCGCCACCAACGCCAGCAGCAAACCCCTTTGCCAACGCGCCGCCGCCAGCGCCCCCAACGCCAGCAGCAAACCCCTTTGCCAACGCGCCGCCGCCAGCGCCACCTCCAGCTGACCTCACACGGAACAGGCCCTCCTCCGTTGACCTTGCTGGTGCACTCTTCGCGTCAGCTCCTGCAAGCGCGCCGGCCACCTTCGAGCCACCCGAGGTCGACACGTTCCTGACGGGGCTGCCCACGCGGCTGCAGCGATGCGTGCAGGAAGGCCAGTACGAAGCGGCGTTGGAATACTTCAAGATGACATTGCCCTTGCTTAACATCGACCGATCCGCTCGCCATAGGGAGATCCGTATGGAGGCGAATCTCGTGATGCATTCGGCGCGTCTGCGGCTTGAGTCGAAACTGGCCGAGCCCGACTTGACGTCGAGAGGCATCCAGGAGACCAAGGCGCAGCTCAAAAAGGTGGAGCAGATGCTTCACACGGCACTGGTCACGACGCTGCAGCGGTGCGTGCAGGAAGGACGGCTGGAACGCGCTCTCGAGTACTATGCACAGGAAGTGCCTCCAGAGAGCCCAGAGGCTGCGCGAAATCCGTTTGAGGCTGGTGCCGAGACCTTTGAGTCGTCGATGAGGGAAGAGGCTCGTTCGATCCTGAGCACGGCGCGCTTGCGTCTCATAGCTTCGCTCGAGGAGGAAGAGCTCGCGGAGGAAGATCGGCTTAAGGTGAAGCGGCAGCTCATGCTCATCGATCAGGCAGAAAGTGGGGTCCTGCCAGGGTCGGGGCATGGCGTGGATCAGCCCTCTCCTTTACAAGGCCGCACGGCGTGGCAGAAGGACGAGGAGAAGGAGAGCCCGACGCCTTCTGTACAGAGCGCGACGCCGACGGCGGAGCCGCGTCGCATTGGCCTTCCACCATCCTTGGCTCAGCCTTTGAACTCCACCCTTGCTGCCACCACCTCATCATTGAATTCCACCCTGGCTGCCACCACCTCAGCCACTCTCGCCACCGCCAATTTCATTGGCAGCCTGGTCCGCCGTCCCTCATTCGGCCGATCCGCAAAAGGATCGCCAGCGGGAGAAACGGCCAGGCCGCGGCCGCCGGCGCCGCCTGCAGGCTCGAACCCGTTTGGATGAATGTGTGCCCGAGCTGAGAGCCCAATCCAAATACGAGTTCATTCCGGATACGTTCATACCGGTACATCCACTTCATCGGGGCCAGTGACCTTACGAGTTACGACCTACCAGCTTGATGCTACCTACTTTCGATAATTTATTTGAATAATCAGCGCTTTGTCTTGTATTGAAAACTACCCTTTTTCACCTTGACCTTGGAGCCTTGAAGGTCACCTTGCACCTTGATCTTGACCTCGGACGATACACTTATGATATCTTGTATTGAAAACACCCAATCCCATACGCTAGTTGCTAGTACAACTTTTTCCGATTAAAACGGCCTGTAACGCCCAGATGCGATAGCGGCTCCCGTGCTTGCGGGGTCCGGAGGTTCTGCTCGTTGTGTTGGACAGCAGCAGCAGCCCCCGGAGAGCACTCGTTGTGTGTTTCATGGTTATAATTCACAGGCATTCACACCACAGCCGTTCTGCGAAGTCGCAAAAAGTTATCGGCGTGTGCTGGCTGCGCGCGTCACCGCAAGGATGAAGCCCATGCTGTCCTTCCCAGACAGCGACGATGAGGATGATGATATTGGCGGGCTGCCACCGACGCCCAGCATCGCTCATCCGGGCAGCGAGGCTGACCAGATGGCGCAGAGCTTCATGCTCTCGCAGTCCGGCTCCTTCCACACGAACGACTTCAAGGTGAACAAGGGGGGCCTCACCGTCGGGAAGAACCCATCGCCCGATTTCGCGGCCGGTGCGGCATCGCGCAGCGCCGGCAGCTCCGTGCAGTCGCTCGCCGACCTGGAGACGCTAAACGAGCTCGGCGCGGGCGCTTCGGGAACCGTCTTCCGCACGCGTCATCGCTTGACGGGCGAGATCCTGGCGGTGAAGCAGGTGACCATCCTCGACAAGCCGAAGCGCGATCAGGTCGTCACCGAGCTCAAGATGCTCATGAGCCACAACGGGTGCCCGTGGATCGTATCGCTCTACCAGGCATTCTACGAGGAGGCAAAGGTATACACGGTGCTTGAGTTCATGGACGGTGGCTCGGTGGCGGACCTCGTGGAGAAGCACAAGGACGCCGGCCTGCGCGACGAGCGCGAGCTGGGCAAGATTGGCCTGCAGGTGCTCAATGGCCTCAACTATTTGCACAAGGAGATGCACCAGGTGCACCGTGACCTCAAGCCGGCAAATATTATGCTCAAGGCCAATGGCGCCGTGAAGATTGCGGATTTTGGAATCTCGTCGCAGCTGGACTCGACGGGAGCGCACTGCTCCACCTTCGTCGGCACCACGTGCTACATGTCGCCCGAGCGGCTCAGCGGCGAGCACTACAACTACACGGCCGACATTTGGGCATTCGGCATCATCTTATTGGAGCTTGCGCAGGGCAAGTATCCGTACCCGGAGGCGGACTCGTACTTCAAGCTACTCGAGCAAATCATGGATGGGCCCGCGCCCAACGTGCCCGAGGAGGAGGACTTTTCTCCCGCCTTGGCTGAGTTCCTGCGCGTGTGCCTCGACAAACTGCCAACCCTGCGGCCCGCTGCGCAGGAACTGATCCGCCACCCTTTCCTGCGCCAATACCCTCTGGACGACGAAATGCTGCTGAGCATCTTCGACGGCATGAACATCTCCATGGGCTCTTGATCTGCCGCACCTGAGAGCCGGTGCCCGGGCTGCGAGTGGGTGCCGGGCGCACCCATAATTCGCGCGCGCGGCGCGCGCGCCCCCGGACCCGGTAAGGGCGAGCAAGCAATAGGGAGCTTCATGAGGACAGAGGAGTACATGAAGGGAGTCACATGAGGGTAGTCGCAACGCGCGTTATGTTGAACAGCACGCTGGAGTCGGCCCTCGTGCTTGGGGGTCCGGAGGTCGTGAGCGTGAAGTGGACCGCGACGAAACTGGCAACTGTAAATCTTCGGCATATGTTTCGCAACAACGATTTTCCGCTTGCAACTCGCCCTTGGCGCTCGCTGTCCTTTGCCCCGATGGTTCATCGCCATCTCGGCTGGTTCGGGACGGCTCCGCCACGACTACCACCCCACCCGCCGCCACCGGCTAAGCCGCCGTTATTGCCGGAGCGGCCGCACCGGCCGCCGCTACCGCTGCCACCGCCGCCGCCGCCGCCGCCGCCGCCCTTGCCACCGCCGCCATTGCCGCCACCTCCTTCGCCACCTCCTCTACCACCACCGCCATTGGCTCCACCATCTCCGCTTCCGGCGCCACCGCTGCCCTCTCCACCGCCTCCGCCATCACCGCCTCCACCATTACCGCCGCCGTCGCCTCCTCCTCCATCGCCACCGCCACCGTCGCCCGAGCCATCAGCACCACCGCCGAGCCCCCCGCCTCCATTGCCTCCCCCAGCTCCTCCTCCGTCGCCTCCGCCGCCCGCACCACCTCCTGTGCCGCCTCCTACGCCGCCACCCTCGCCTCCTCCGCCTTCGCCGCCGCCGCCACCTGCGCCGCCTCCTGCGCAGCCGCCTTCGCCTCCGCCACCTTCGGCACCACCGCCACCACCGCCAGCACCGCCTCCGCCTGCGCTGCCGCCAAGCCCCCCGCCCAAGCCACCCTGGTTTACCGAGGAGCAGCCGGCGATCATCATCCTCGGCCTCATGATCTCGATCACCTGGTCGGCGCATCACATTCACACGCATGCGGAGCCTCACGTCTGGTACGACCCTCAGCAGCGCTGGGTGCTTGCGATGTGCTTCTTCGCGTACATGGTCGCGTGGATGCCCGTGTGGCTGCTGCCCTTCGACATGATCGGGCTGCAGGCGCGCGAGGAGTCTGGGATGCGGTGCAACGAGCTCAGCTACTCATGGCTCCAGTTCACCTGGATGGTCATCTACGTGATGAACCTCTCCTCCGGCTATCTGACATACGACTTCGCACGCTCGTACCTGGACGCTGGCGGCTTCACGATCCGGATGCGCATCTACCAGGCCTTGATCTCCGTCGTGCAGTGGTACGCGGTCGCCGCCGTGATCACCCTCTCGATCATCTTCGCGATCGCCTTTGGAACCGGTCGGTACTCCGACGGCCTCTTCTGGGACTGGACCTTTACGGTGGCCTTTGCGCTGGCCAACTTTTACGCGGTGGGCATCTTCATCTGGTGGGCGCCTCTCGCTGTCGCTGCCGCCGCCTCGCGCTTCCTGACGCGGGCCGCTGACAGCCCGCCTCGTCCCCTTCCCTGCCTCACAGGCTGCTTGCCCATGCATTGATCGAGCTACCACGGCGTGTCTATTACCTGTCACAGCTTGATTGGGCGCAGCGACACAGCTGCTTCGTCGTCGGCGTCGCGCTGCAGGAGATCGGGGAGGCCGAGCTCGAGTGGGAGCGGGCCGTTCAGAAGCTCGATCTGGAGACGAAGCACATCACCGCCGCAGGGCCAGTGGCTCCGAAATGGGAACCATGCTTCGAAGCGCTGCGAGAGGGTGCGCGCCCTTGCATGCGTGATTGCGTGCGTGATTGCATGCGGAATGGGAGCCGTGCTTCGATGCGCTGCGAGAGGGTGCGCGCCCTCGCCACTGATTGTGCGCTGCCTCGCGCGCCTTTGGCCGCTTGCCACGTTTGTACGAAACCCATGGCCGCGAGGACTCACACAGTGACGAGACCCATGGCCGCGAGGACTCACACTGTGACGCTCTCCCTTGCCCGCTCGCCCCCTCGCCGCAGAGTGGCGACTCACAGAGGTGGCGGTGCGCTCTCTTCCGATTGCGGGCAATCGGTGGCCGCCGCCGCCGCCGCCCTCCTTCTTCGCGGACGATGCAGACGTGCTGCCACGGCGTGCCGACACGGCGCCAGCCGCCACGGCGCGCACCGCCACGACGCCGAAGCGCGCGTATACGCACGGAGTCAACAGCTCATTGACGAAGCAGGGGCCCGTTGACGAAGCAGGTAGCAACGGCCACGCGAACGGCCAGCACACGAGCATGCGGGAGCCACTGTGGCTTCGCAATCCGAAGGTGCTGCGCGAGGGTTCACCAGGTGCAGAGGTATTTGCCCTCCCACCAGAGGCAGCCAAAGCGGCGGTGCGCGCAGCCAAGGCGCTCCCAACGCCCACTACGGCGCTCCCAACGCCCACTACGGCGCTCAAAACGCCCACTACGGCGCTCACAACGCCCACTACGGCGCTCCCAACGCCCGTGCCGCTGCCGCCGCCCGCGACAACGCCCTTGCCACTGCCGCCGCCCGCAATGAGCACCGGCGCAGATGCAGACGCCGCCGAGGGTCACTGGGCGAATGGCGCGGCATCGAACGAGGATCCCTGGGCGAATGGCCCACGGGCGCCACCGACGCTTGCGCCGACGCATCGACCAGCGCCGGTGGACACGGGAGACGCGGGAGATGCGGAGAGGGAATCGACGTCGCGCAAGCCCATGTCGCGGACGCCGCCGACGCTCTCGCTTCATCGGCAGCAGACGCTGCGCACGTCACTCTTCGGCTCCAATCTCATGTACGAAGACATCGACGCACGGGATCGGCTGCAGCTCCGCCAGATGGAGGAGCTCAACCAGCAGCTGCGGCGCGTGGCGGCGACGTGGCGGCGTGCCAATCGGGTCTTCGAGGCGGCACTCCGACATATGCTCCAGCTGCACGGCACCCGCCTACCGGTCTACCAGCCGGGGGAGGGTCTCACGCCCGTGGTGCGCATAGTGGGTGCGACAGGCGCACTGCGCCGGCGCACGGCGCATGTGGCCACGCTGACAGCACGGTCCGTCTATGAACAGGCAACGCCGCACGCTCGCGCGGCGGTGTCGCGATTCTCCGTGTCTGCTGCTGCTGCTCGCGAGGCCGTCTCGCACTCATACGCCGCCGCCGCCGAACGTCTCGCATCCGCCGTCTCGCCGCGCGCTGGGCTGCTCGACGGACATGGCGACGGCGGATTAGACGAGGAGCTGCTGCCGCGCTCGCCGCCTCCCCCGCCGCCGAGGCCGCTGCCTCCCCCGCCGCCACCGCCGCCACCGCCGCCGCCGCCG
>Ga0210242_100545_pt1 | contig 33481 bp, 17 predicted proteins | sample ChrtobMeP5a_16mM_FD_155445 | JGI IMG/M metagenome (GOLD analysis project Ga0210242, IMG submission 155445) | Chrysochromulina tobin associated microbial communities from unialgal haptophyte culture, Seattle, Washington, United States - P5a_16mM | ecosystem: Host-associated > Algae > Haptophytes >... | reverse complement strand
ACCAGCCCATCGAATCCTGGCACAAATGGGGAGTCAAGCAATTCTTGGGCACGATAGGGCTCAAGAAGTCCACTGCGACTGTGATCCACAAGACGCTGCCACTGATCATGAGACGTGACGGTGGGCATATAGAGTACCAACTCTCGTCTAATCGAGTACCAACTCACGTAACGTTAGACATAGCTCCACACTGCTCCCCACAGTCCGCTCCGCGCTCTCTGGGTCATCATCCGCTGTTGAGATTGCACGCCCCGATCTGCCGCATTATCTTGGTCAGCAGGAACAGCAAGCCAGTGTCAGCTGCATGCGCTGCAAGGGCCTCGCCCGAGAGAAAGACGCTCGCCGACGGCGGGGGGGTCGCTTTTGGCATTCGCAGTGTGGAACTGAGTTGGTACGACGAGGTCGCGGCTCGACCCGCTGAACCCCTGAGCATCACGCCCCCAAGAGTGCCCTCCGCAGCCATGGCCACGCCACGGCCGCAAGCACGCACGTGGCAATCGCCTGAAGTCTTCGCGTCGTCTGCTGCGCCGTCTGCCACACTGCCTGATAGCTCAGGTGCGGCCGTTGCACCAGCACGATTGCCGCGGGTGCAAAGATGCGCGGCGCGAGCTTCGCAAGGACAAAGGTGCGCAACAGAAAGTTTGCAAACCAGAGTGGGCGTGCCAGGGGGTTGCGCTCGCGCGTGAGAGGGTACTGGTACGGAAAGCCGATCTGGGCAATGCGGGCTACGGCCTCAGCCTCCGGCGCGCATGCCTTGCCATATGCGGGTAAAGCTCGCTCGATAAGGCGCGCGGCTGCGCTCGGCGTGAGCAGCGGCGTGAGCGGCGTGCGCGGCGGCAGCGGCACAGCGGCGGCAGTTGCGTCGTCGAGGGCGCGCGCGAGCAGCATCACGTCGCTCAGCGCGGCGTTGACGCCCTGTCCTATATCGGGCGGGAAGGAATGAATCGCGTCGCCCACGAGGACAATGCCGGCACGCGGGAGCAGCAGCTGCTGGCAGGGGGAGTAGCAAGGGGCGGGGAAGTCGCCCGGCCGGCCGGTGGCAAAGGCCGCGGCCTCGGAGGTGTCCACGATCTCATCCATCGGCAGCGCGGGGAAGGTCGCCCGAAGCCACGAGCGCACGTCCTCAGCGCTCTTGAGTCCCCACACAGGGTGCTCAGGCGGCAAGATGACGTTCGCGGTCCGTGGAAACCTCGGATCAGCGACCGGTAATAATCCGATCCGTGTCGGTCCAAGAGGTGCGCGCGCTGCCGGCCGGATACTGTAGGCCTTGCGCGGCTCCGCCGTCACGCTCGCGTCGGTCGCGTCGAGCCGGAACGAGGGCGGAAGCCGAATCATCTTGTAACGCAGTCCGCTGGAGGGCGATGGCAGCACGACCGGTGTGAAAGCGTCCGCAGTATCCGCCCAGGCCGCGCAGCGCTCGCGCACGATTGAGCTGAGGCCATCGGCACCCACAAGCAGCGACGGTCGCAGGCGCACTTCGGTGCCATCAGCCACTGTCGCCACAATCTCGATCGCGCCGTCGTCGGTGTGCACCACATCGTTCAGCTCCGCGCCAAATAGCGTGTCTACGTCCTTCGGAAGGTTGCGCAGAAGCAGACCAAGGAAGGCTGCGCGTGAGATCCAGTATGATGGCCGCGTGCTCGATGGGTCAAGAATGGGCGGCACAGCCTCGACGCGATCTCCCTCGGGCATGATACGGGTCACCGTGTAGTTGAGGCTGGACACCGAGATGGCCGGCGACGCGAGCTCGGCGGTGAGGCCGGCAGCGTCAGTAAAAGCCTGGCCACGCCCATCCACAAGGTAGAGGTAAGCGCGCTGAGGCTCATACGGATTGGGCTCGGCCCGTCGCTCGAGGATGGTGACGTGGAAGCCTCGCTTGGCGAGTACGTAAGCTGTCGCCAGGCCAGAAGGGCCGCCGCCCACGACGACGGCGCTTGCGGCGCTCGCGGTGCCTAGCTGTGTAGGGTGAGCGCGAAGCTGCACATCATTGAGCTGTGGAGGGGCGAGCGCGAAGCAGCAAACGAGGAGTCCAAGCATCCCGTGCTCCTTTTTAAAGGATCCTTTAAGGACGAGTGGGCCGTTGTGCGGCATTCATTCGTTCAGCGTACAGCGTTTTCAGCGTTCAGCGTTCAGCGGGGGCGTCAGGCACCGGCTTGTCGCCGTGTTCACGGATGCGCTTCTCGCTATGAATAGTTTTCGTGTGGACGCTTCCGACTTCTCTGAGCCCTCTTCTTGCCGCTGGACTTGCTTGGTGGTGCGTTTCAACTCCTCAGCCGCGAATTGATGGCCGACCGGACGCGCGAGTCGGGCTACACATACCAGGAAACCTATGCGCTGTACGACGAGCAGCTGCACTACGCGCGAGCCATGTACACGCTTGAGAAGCTCGACAGGTGGCAGCAGGACTGGAACAGGTATTTCGTGCAGCACGGCATGGAGATCCCGGCGTACGCGCACAAGCTGAGCAGGTCCACCGTGCCGGGGTCCCGCCAGGCGCCTTCGCCCGACGGCGACTCCTTGAAAGCATGACGAGACACGACGGCATCTGCATCAAACGTGAAATAGCACGTGCACATTGCACTCACCGTCTTCCTGCTCGCTCGACTCTGCGGAAGATGCCAAATGCCGATGCACAATAGGCAAAGGCCAATGCGTAATAGGCAGTGGCCAATGCGCAATGACGCGGCTGATGGTAATGTGGGTCGCGTCATGCACATCACGGTGGCAGCTCCTCTCGATCGTTCCGATCGTTGTAAGTGTAGGTAGATCTAGGACTGAGCTAGAGGAAGTGCACGAGCCTGTGAATCATAATCTCACGACTCAGAGATTTCACCCCTGAAACCTTTCAAGGACGTACCCATGGGTAGAGGGTGCCCGGGCCCCGTTTTCATAGGCCCGCGACCGCGCACGCACCTGTGGCGCTCACGCGCTCTGCCGCGCTCTCACAGCCTGTGAAGCGTGGGCGTCATGGTGGGCGTGCTCCTGCCGAAGGCTGAGGTGGACCCTAGGCGAGGGATCCCAACCGAAGACGATAGCCCAAGCACCGCAGCCGTGCTAGGCTCGGGTCTGGACTGCTCATCGCTCCTCGGTGTCGTCCAGGGTAGCCACTGGAGGAGCGCCCCCCACCAGCCTGTGCTCACCTGCTGTGAGTCGCGCAGGCTTCCCTCGATCACCTTCTGATAGCTCACGCCCGCCGCGAGCGCGCGCAGCAACGCATTGGTGGCCGCGTCCGTAGCCGACCGAGTGCCCGCAAAGGCCAGCACCAGCACGACGCGCTCGTCGAGCGGCAGCAACCAGAAAGAGTGTGTGGTGCCACCGGGCGTCGGGCGTGGCGTCACGTAGAGGGGGGCGGTGCTTGCGCGCAGCCCCCCCTTGCGATTCTCATGCTCGCGCAGCTCGAGCTCGATAGTCGGCCAGAGCGCGAGCAGCTGCTGCTGCCCCGTGCCCGGCGGCGATGTGAAGAGGCTGGGCCACGGCGGCTGGCGCGGCTGGCGCGGCTGGCGCGGCTGCGGCTGCGGCTGCGGCTGCGGCTGCGGCTGCGGCTGCGGCTGCTCCTGCTGCGGCTGCGCGGCGGCGGCAGTGAGCGAAGCGCGCTCGGCGGGACCGTTGGCGCCGCCGACGACGACGACGCCCGCGCGGCTGGCCGTAGCGGATTCGTCAATCGGCAAGCGCTCGTCAGAGGCCAGTCGCTCCTCAGTACGGCGGGCGTACGTGGCGCCTACGCGGCTCGTGACGAGGTGCAGGCCATCGGGGCGGAGCAGTAGTGCAGCGAGCACCGCACGCTCGCGCGACACGAAACTATGAAGCATCGCGCCATAATCACAAGTGAGCCCGGCGGCAAGCGCGCCGCCCAGGCCGCCGCCGCCTGCCGACGCCATCGACGCTGCCGACGGGCTCGGCTCCACACCGACGCTCGGTCGCGGCAATTCTGGAGACGCGCCCGCGCCTGCCACGGCGCTGGTCTCGCCGGTCGCAGCAGCAGCAGCGGCGGCGGCCTGAGCGGCGGCCTGGGCGGCGGCCTGGGCGGCGGCTGGGGCGGTGGCCCCCGTGTAGAGCAGCCCGCCGCCGCCGTCGGCAAGCGCGGGAAGCCCACCCAGCAGTGGCGCATGCGCAGCAAGGCTCGCATGCAAATAGAGTGCCGCTTTATCACCGAGCCGCGCCGTCAGGGAGCGCAAAAAGTAGTGCAGGTTCGGCTCGACACGATCTGGTGGAGTGAGACCGAGGCGCGGCCCGGGTAGTTTGCCGACTACAAAGGGGAGGGAGATGCCGGTTGGGGCTGCCGAGAATGGGCCGCGCCCGCCCGGCACAGAGCGACGTGCCGCGCCCGACACGAGCGCGCCCAGCTTGTGCAGCTCACAGCGCGCCGCCGCGAGAGCGAGAAGAGCATCTCGTAGCTGCACCTCGGGCAGCGAGGCATGCGCGCGTAACAGACTTTCGAGAGCTCCCATCTCTGAGATCGTGAGCTCGCGCAGCTCGGCGAGCAACGGCGCTCCGAGCGCTGCCGCGCGAGACGAGCGCAGCTCGGCCACGCGGTCCGCCAAGCCCGTCGCACGCGCCGGCGGCCCGCCCACGCCCGCTGCGCCGGCGGCGCCGCCCGTGAGCAATTCACAGTAGATGGGCAGCATGGCGCGTCGCAGTCGAAGGAGCTCGACAGTGTCACTGAGCGCGCCGCGCTGTGCGGCGCTCAAAGTGCTCTCCTCGTCCAGAGGTGGCCGCGCCGCCTCCGCCGCCTCCGCCGTCCGCCCGGGCGCCGCCAGTGCGGTGGACGGCGAGCGCGAGGTGGAAGGCAATGCTACGTTGCCGGCGCCGCTCTTGTCGACGTTTTTGAGGGCAAGCCACGGTGGAGGCCACGGAAGCGGCTGGCAGGTGAGGATGGACATGACCACGGACTCGACGACCATGCCCACCATATCCAAACACGAGGTCGACTGGCCCACTTGCACCTGTTGCGCGCTGCTGTCAAAGCGGGGTGCCCAAGGCGTGCCAGTTCGTTGCGCGCCGTCAAAGCGGGGTGCCCAAGGTGTTGCCGTTCGGAGCGGCAGCGCCACATCGTGCGAAAGGCACGCCTCGAGCTCCCGTGCGGTTCTGTCCAGACGCCGTTCCAGCGACGAGCGGCGAGTCGCGAACGAGAACATCGACAAGTACAGGGCCTCACAGGTTACCAGTTGCTGCAAGGCGAGCTGCAGCGAGCGTGCGCACGGGAGCTTCTGGGCTGCCCGTGACGCCTGCTCATGGTGCAAGCCGCTGAGGAGCGAGAAGAACTCCTCGAACGCCGACGACGTGTTCTCTGCTCCCATCGCGGGCAAAAAGGCGCACGACAAGCAAGGTGTGAACTGCTCCGAGTTCGACTCCAAGTTCGGCGGTAGTCTTTTCATACCCCCTTAAAACCAAGTGACCTCACCTTAAATTGATGCATCTCTCTAAACATGAGCGCCGCGGGCTCTCTCTCTCGAGAATCAAGAGGGCTCCGGCGCGACCACAGTTGCACACAGATGCGCAGCCTCGCCTCTGCTACGCAGCACCGGCATCCGACCGCATAACAGCAGGGAGCAGGCAGCACGCTTAGAACGGCAGCTTGTACGTGATCATCTCCTTGACGAAAGGCAGCGACGAGTCGATGGCCGAGAAGGGGGCCATGCACTCACCAGAGTAAGCGGCGATCTTGCCGGAGAGAAGCGGCACGGAGCCCGGCACCCTGGACTCCGACACGAAGGCCATGATGCCGAGCTGCGCGAGGCGGCCGTTGTTGATCTCGGCAAGCAGGCCCTTCGCCTTCTTCTCCGGCGACGCGTTCTTGCTCAGCTTGAACGGGTCGAAGAGGTCGAAGGGCACCGGGTGGGGGAAGATGCCCTGGAAGGACGGGTAGAAGCCCGCCTTGCCACCCTTCATGTAGTGCTTCTGGCCCGACTGCTCAAGGATGTACGAGTTCTCGCCCATGATCTCGAGGAAGCCTGAGAGCGCAGCAAAGAGCAGAGGCGCCTCAGCGAAGTGCGCGCATGGCGACAAAGAGGGCGGAGCAGACGAGGAATCGAGTGTTGAGGCCGTGCAGGTGATGCTGCTGCTGCTGCGGCGGCTGCGGCCCCCACGGTATAATGGCCGATGCCGCCAGTGCCGCCGCCGTGATTGGGTGCGTCAGTGTGTGGGTAGCACGCACCGATGAAGAGGAGGATCTGCACCTTCGCGGAAGTCGGGAGCGCATCCCACTGCGCCGCCGGGGCGCCGGCCGCCGAGATCTGGGCGTGCGTCACGCCGTCGCCATTCAGCGCCCACGGCCAGTAGATGCCGTTGGACTGGACGCAGAAGCCGACGAAGGCGGCCATCGCGACGCGGCCGTGCTTGATCTCGGCCTGGCGGAGGAAGCCAATCGAGGCCTCCTGGCCCACCGAGAACTGCGAGGCGCAGAGCGGCACCAACCAGCTGTGAGCGCAGGCGACTGGGTGTGTTTCTGTCTGCTGAGAGGCGGCGCGACTGGGCGTCGCACCTGATCATAGTCGGCGAGGTTCATCGGGTCCCAGTAGCCAACGACCGGGTTGAGCTTGAGGGCGAGCGCCTCGAGCTCAGCCTTGGACTCCATCTTCACGACGGCACGGGCACCCGACGAGAGCGGCACGGCCGGCGCGTTGAACGAGGCAGCAGCGGAGTAGAGCGAAAGCATTTTGCAAAGAGCGACGATGGGTTGTCTGTGCGCGCAGGCGAGCAGCGCGGGGTCAGGCAACGTGGCGTGCCATGGAAGCGAGGCAGGCAGGCGAAGCCCATGGGCAGCATACATCGGGGGAAGAGCGTCCGATTCGCGAGGCAATCTCGCTTGCCGGATGGAAATCGGGCGTAAATTGAACTTAATGCCATCAGACCGGGACGACGCGTCCCAAGAATTGGGCTTTCATAGTGCGTGTGCGCTAGCCGCGCTCTTGTTGGAAATTATCGAAATTATTTTGTCTCTCAATGCCCTTAAAATAGATTGGACGACCACACAAATTCCTTCCATGCGACGCACCCTTGTTACGACAGTGGCCCACAAGTCCACCGGCGAGCACGTGCGCACGCTCCCCAAGAGGCTGCCCAAGTCAGTGATTTCGATCCAGTCGCACGTTTGCTTCGGCGCTGCCGGAAACTCGGCAGCCGTCTTCCCAATGCGACGGCTCGGTTGCGACGTGTGGCCGATCAACACAGTGCAGTTCTCCAACCACACGCAGTACGGCAAGTGGGAAGGGCTTCCCACGCCTACGGAGCAGATTGGCCTGCTGGCCAAGGGTATCGAGGCCATCGGCGGCCTCAGTCGTGTGAACGCGGTTCTTTCGGGCTACCTCGGGACGCCAGAGCAGGGCGACCAGGTGCTCGACTGCGTCGCACGCGTCAAGCGCATCAACCCGGAGGCGCTATACGTGTGCGACCCGGTCATGGGTCACCCGGCCAAGGGCTGCGTCGTGCCCGCCGGCGTGCGCGACTACCACCGTTTGAAGAGCGCCAAGGCCGCCGACGTGCTGTGCCCGAATGTGCTCGAACTGGGCATCTTGACGGACATGGACCCTCGCACTCCTAGTGAGGTGCTGCGCGCGTCGCGCTCGCTGATCGCCTCAGGCAGCTGCCGCCTCGTCCTTGTCAAGCACCTCGCGCACGCGGGTCTTGCCCCCAAAGATGCCTTTGAGATGCTCCTCGTGAGCCGCACGGACGCGTGGCACGTGGCGACGCCGCTGCTGCCCTTTACCAAGGCGCCTGTGGGCGTAGGCGACCTCACGAGCGCGTTACTCACCGTCGGGCTGCTCCATGGGCGCACGCCCAAGGACGCGCTCGAGCACACTGCCGCCGCGTACTTTCACGTGATGCAGGTGACCTCTGACGCTGACCAGTACGAGCTCCAGCTCGTCGCGGCGCAGGACGGGCTCGTCGACCCGCCTCGGCGCTTCGAGGCGCGCCGGTTGCCGGATGCCGGCACCGCCTAGCGTCCGGTGCCATACTAGGGCGAATTTCGAGAGTCATTTATTGTGGACAGTCCACACCTCGACACCCACACCCACGGGTCCACACCCAATGTCCACACCACACACACAGTCCACCACACAGTCACGTCACAACGTGCGGCGCACAGTCCACACTACGCACCGCACGGTTCGGATCGTCCGTCCATTGATACGGTCGATGCCACGGTCCATGCCACTCAAATCGAGGCTCTCCCTCAGCGCAGGGGCAGGCGCAGGTCGGCGCTCGCGCGGTGCGGGATGCAGTGCGTGCGGAAGATCGAGGGCTCGGACGCCCAGCACTTCTGCGCGGACATGACGATCATCTCGCCCGAGTCGAGCCGGAACGAGAGGAGCCCTTCGGAGATGCCCTCCACCATCTCCTTGAGGTGGCGCAAGCTACTGACGGGCTCGCCGTTGAGCGAGGCGAGCTGGCCGCTGAGCTCCTCGTAGCCCACGTTGACCTCCGCGCGCAACACGTTGAGGAGCATCACAATCTGCTGTCCTTCGAAGGACGGGCGCTTGAGCACCGCGTCGAGCTTGCGCCGTGGGACGAGTGACTCATACGGACTCATCAGCGGCACGAACACAAGGCCGCCGACGACGAGGTAGCTCGGGCGTGGCAGCGGCTGCTTGCAGACGAGCAGCAGCTCGGGCTGCGGCTGCGCGGGAACGTTGAGCTCGAGTCGCTCGTGTGCGCGCAAGATGGCGAGCTTGAGCGGGTGGCCACGCGCCGCGCGGTACACGAGGTACGAGAAAGTCACTCGCACAAGGTCGGGCGTGCCCGGCAGGTCGATGGTGCCATCGTTGGCGACCTTGACGCCGTCCACCTCGAGCAGGATGTCGCGCACCTGGAGCACGCCAAAGACGTTCGACTCGGGCGGCACACGCGAAATCATCACGCCCGACGCTCGCTGCAGACCAAACGTGCGCCGGAGCGCCGCGTTCTCCATCGATTGGATCTCAAAGCAATCGGAGCACTTGCCTGCGTACGCGCCATGCCGACGGAAGTTGGAGAGGAAGGTGTTGACGACGGGCAATGGGATGATGTACCCCACGTTGTTCGCGTTCATCAGCCCCGAGAAGGCCACCCCGACGAGATTGCCCGAGGTGTCGAAGACGGGGCCGCCAGAGTTGCCTGGGTTGATGGCGGCGTCGATCTGCACGCACAGGTTGTCCGTGAGCCCGCCCACGAGGATGCGGGAGACCACGCCGCGGGTGGCGCTCACGTCGTCGCCTCCGACGGGGAAGCCGACCGCCACGACCTCGCTCGCGAGGCGTGGGATGTAACTCCCAATCGCGACCAGCGGCAGGTTCTCCCAGAACGCCTCGTCATCGACTATCAGCAGCGCGAGGTCGACGTCGTGCGCAATCGAGAGGGCGCGCGCGACGTACTTCTGCGCGGCGCCAGCGCAGCGCACCTGGATGAGCGAGTGGTGCTCCACCACGTGCGCGTTCGTCACGATGCACCGGCACCCCGCATCTGCTCGCTTGGCATTCGGGTGCACACCATCCTCGCCCGGACCGAGCGGCGGCAGCGATACGACGAAGCCCGAGCCCGTGCAGCGCGTCTCCTCGCCGCGCGCCCACGGTAGTGAGTAGCTCGGCGTCACCTGCGTGGTGAACACCTTGATGCACGCTCTGATCATCGGTTCCGGGTTGTAGCCTGTCGTCCCGTACAGGTCCCGCACGTTGGTCTGGCCGGCCATCGAGAAATCGGCATCGCCGTGCATGGCCGACTGTGCTGGTTTCATGGGCACCGGGTGAAGCGGCACGGGGCTGCGGGCGCCACCACGGATGGGCTGGAACCGATTGGGCGACCCGCGGCCGTAGCTTGCGCTGAAGGTCGGCACCGACTCCTCCGGTGGCATGCCCTCGCCGCCCAAGATCTGCCGACGCGCCTTGGAGGGCTGGCGCATCGTGGGTGACCACGCCCGTGCTTCGGCGTGGCCCACCGTTGGGGAGTCGGGAAAGTCGGCGAAGTCGGCCTCGTCCATTTGCGCTCCGAGCAAGCGTGGATGGACGAGAGGAAGGACCGGTAAGAGAGCGGTTTGCGGTATCGGAAAGTTATCGGAAAGACATCATTCACACTTGACCGGCATTGTCTGCGCCCTAAACGCTGTGTCTCCAAGGAACCGTGAACCCAGTCATTCACACCGCTGCGAAATTCGCCTCTCCGCGAAAAGCGTCATTTGCCACATGCAATACTCGACACCCGAGAGGGCACCGGGCGTTGACGGCCAGCGCGACACACGGGATGACCTGCGCCACGACGAGATCAGCGCGTTCCAGTACCAAGCCGCTAGTCTTTCGAGTGTCACTCTCGAGGAGCCCATCGACCCGTGGGATGCGGCCGACGTCATGCGGCACCGGAAGAAGACCGACGCCGCCGTCATGAGCAGGAAAAAGATGCAGCAATGGCGCGCAGCCGTGCAGGAGGAGCGGCCATCGCTCACCACGTTGCGGACTGACGCTATGCTCCTGCGCAACGTTGCCATTCCGAACGCGATTTGGACGGTCGGTGACAGCAGCCAGGGCCAGTGTGGCCACGCAAGCCCGGCCGATTCGCCAGAGATCCCACATCCGGCCGCGCTCGAGCTGCAGACGTTGCACGAGGGTATACACGCCCTTTACGCTGGCCCATACTGCACGGTCTTTGTGACCAAGCAAGGCCGTGCGCTCGGCTTCGGCTCGGGCGCCTTTCGGAGCGCCGCCGAGCCGCCGCCAGCGCCAGCGCCGTCAAGCCTTGCGCACGATGGCGTGCCGCCCTTCCGCGTGCCGCTCCCGCACGGGCTTGCCGAGGCCTTGAACACGGGTAACGTGGTGGGCGGCGCGCGCGAGGCTGCGGAGAATTGGGCTGCCGTGAAGAGCGTCGGCGGCGCTGAGGCTCTGGCGAAGGAGAAGACGGTGGCGGCGGCAGCGGCGACAGGGAAAGGCGAGAGAACGGGCAGCGTGCTGGGCGACGCCATGGCGGGCGGCGCCGCGAAAGCGGCCTGGGCTGCCGCCGCCTTCTCATTCGACCGGACCGAGGATGCGGTACACGCATCGATCCGGCGGCGAGCTACGGAGAAGGCGACGCCCACGCCTATGACAGTCCTCAACGCGATGCCGGTGCATGCAGTCGCGATGGGCGAGGACTTTTGCATCGCGCTGATGGACAATGGGATCGTGATGGCGTGGGGCGATGGCGAGGAGGGTAAACTCGGCCTCGGTCAGTCGATCTCGCAATCGCGCCCCACGATTGTGGACTTTCTGCTACCAACTCGCTACGCTGAGGTAGCGGCGCAGGCTGAGAATCGTGACGAGTTGCTCAAGGCGGGCTCGCGCTTGATCCACAAGCGCCGCCAGGCCTTTCAGATCACCTGGCTCGCGTGCGGTGCGCGCCACACCATTGCGCTCTCGAGCACGTTCGAGGTGTTCACCTGGGGATCGGGGTGCATGGGTCAGCTCGGCCATGGATCTCGACATGACGAGCTACTGCCTCGGCCAGTGGAGGCGCTCAAGTCGCGCGGGCTGCGTGCGCAGGTGGTGGCGGCGGGCGCGTACCACTCGTGCGCCATCATCGGCGTCACCAAGCGCGACGCTGCGCAGCTGTTCTCATGGGGCGACAATGAGCACGGCCGGCTGGGTCACGGCGACGAGCGTACGCGCTCCACTCCCCACGAGGTCCATTTCCATCGGGTCCAGCCTCGCAAGCGGCTGCAGCCTGGTGAGGACACCCGCGCGGGCTTTGGCTTCGGCCTCTTCTCTGCGAGCAGCCGCGGCGACTGGCTAGGCCTCGAGACGGGGCACGAGCTCCAATTCGGCGAGGTCGCGTGCGGCGCGCACCATACGATCGCGCTCACGCGCAAGGGCGATATGTACAGCTGGGGCGCGGACGAATCTTTCCAGCTCGGGCATGGCTTGGGAGTGACTCAACGGCTCCCCACGCTGCTCGCGACGCTCCAGCGGCCGCTGCCTGGCCCAAAGCACCGCATGGTGCCCATCGCCGACACACGTGGACTCGGCTGCGGCCGCCGCTTCAGCGCGGCTCTCACCTGGTCTGGGGAGGTGTGGGTGTGGGGACGGCTCGGCGGCGTCACGTTGCCCAAGCCGACGATGCTGCGACGCTTGCAGTCGGCCACGGTCGTGGGCATCGCGTGCGGCGCCGATCACCTCGCAATGGTCACAGGAGATCTCGCCGAGGTGCTCGCGGTCGCCGAGGAGGCGCGCGTCGCAGACGTTCGGCGCGAGGCGGCTGAGCGCGAGCAGCGCAATATGCAGGCGCACGCGGCGGACCTCGCCGAGCAGCGGCGCATCGCCGAGGAGCAGGAGCGCGCACGCCGCGAAGAGGTGTTCATGGAGAAGCGCCGCCTGCAGCTGCTTAGCCACCTCGCGAAGCAGCGCGCGAAGATGGAGGGCGTGAAGAAGAAGAAAAAGAAGGAGGAGGACCAGGAGGACGAAGAGGCGGACCAGAAGGAGAAGGAGGAGCAGAAGAAGAAGGAAACGGAGAAAAGGAAAAAATAGAGTTTAGGATTTACAGAATACTTTAGACACGCACAGGAGGGCCAGGGGGTCGCGGGCGGGAGGTGGGACGAGTGTGAGGCGGGGGGTCGGTATTATATACCGGCGATCACGCACTCGACTGTCGGTATTATTTTCGTGTACCGGTATTCTTGCAGTGCGTCTGAGTCTCGACCACTCGAGTTTTCACGTTAGGGGTTTCAATTAGACCGAAATATGAATCCGTCGATAGATTTTCATGCGTACACGTCGAGGTGCGTCCTCGCTTATTCCGTTCGAACTTCGATTCACTTTGTGCACACGGCGTACGCGTCAAAGCGGGGGGGGCGGAGGTTGTGCATACCGACACCACCGAGCGCGCGCAGCCGCTCGGTGAGGACTGAGGTGCCGGCCACACGACGCGTCCTGAGCCGGACCGACTGCTGACCGACGAGCCGGCCCGACCCGCCCCGCGGCCCGGCCGCGGACGCGCAGTCACGCTCCACTTATCTTATTCCATCGTGTGTCGCCACACTTTTTCCTCGTGAGTCGTGTACGTAGAGAGTACACCGCATGCACACAACAGTCCTCACAACACGCACGAGAAGACGCATCGCAGATGAGACGAAGATGAGACGTGAAGCAGGCGATGCCGACAAACCAGGAACCGCTTCCCGACCCGTCCGTCCCCATCGGCTGCGCCCGCCAATGCCACGCACTGAACAGATCACCACTAAAGCGAGTCCGAACTCGCTCTCCGATACGTGCTCCCCCCCCCCTCCTCTCCCTGTCGGCTGGTTAAGCCCGCCTGCATGGCGGTGCGTGTCTTCAATAGCCGCTACGACCCGAGGGATCTCAGAGCATGTCTCCAGTGCAAATGCTCACGTGCACTGCGGAATCGCCATGTCGTTCACTCGGCGCGATGCCGCCTGCCGCCCCGTCCCAACGACATGGTATGCGACTCACACGGCTGGTCTGGACTGCAAGTGATCATTTGCACGTCATCATTCGACAGCCGCTTGAACATGGCCGAGGGGTCAGTTTTGCAGCTAGCATGCGCCGCAGCGTGTTCATGCTGCGCAGAGCTCTCGAGGTTCGAGCCGCCCATGAGAAACGTCCCCCTGGTCCCCATCGGCTCGGTTGAGAGTCCGACTAACTGGAGTGCGTCGCTGAGGCACTTGTTGGCACCGTCAGCGCCCGACCAGCAGTCTTCGACGGCCATTTCCCTATCGGTGTAGTCCTTCGACAGCGTCATGAATGTTGACATCGGGCGGGGGACGTTGCAGTCAAACGCGGTGCCGGCAGGAGCAAAGCGGTGGAAGACGGAGAACTGCCTCTCGACCTCGTTACGCGTGAGTGTGAACGACGCGACCCTGGGGTGCTCGACAATCGACATGAGCGCGGCTTTCCACGCCGGTGTCGCCATCTCGTTACGAACGATCGTGCACTTGTTGATGAATTTCTCCTTCGTGAGCTGCCCGGCCGTATTGGCGTTGAAGAACTGCGGGAACATTTTGATCGAGATCGTGCAGTCTGAGGGGGGGCAGACTTTCTCAGGCACGCCACTGCAGACGAGATCGCGGACACGGACGAAGTACTCGGCGAAGCTGTAGGGCAGATTCTCGTACAGCGAGGGCACGTCACCGGTAAGACCCACCGGATACATGCCGGCCTCCTTGTGGCCACGCTTACGGGTGCCATCGGGCAAGATGTGGGGTCCCAACGAGAGGATCCGCTCTGTGAGCACCGGGTTGTTCGGCTTCATGATGGTCTTCGTGTCCGCGTCAAAGATTGCATCCGTAATGGTCGTTTGGTTGCACTCGGGCACCGCGTTCCTCGACCACACCCTCGGGTTCTTGACAGGGATGGCAGCGAATGGCTCACCGAGGTCGAATATGCACGGATGCTCACTGATCGCCTGCCCAAACTGCGTAGTACCACCTCCGTGGTCAGAGACGATGACGAGCACCTGCGGGCGCAGCTGCGGCGCCATCAGCATATCCCTGTTGTCGGGTTTCAAGAGCATCTTGTCAAATCCGTGATTTTGGGCATTGAGCATCTCATCGTCGACGGGTACCGCCATCTCGGGTAAGGTCCCGTCGGGCAATGCCGCCTTCTCGGCCGCCGCCTTCTCGGCCGCCGCCTTCTCGGCTAACACCTTCTCTGTCGCTGCCGCTGCCTCCTCTGCCGCTGCCTTCTCGGCCGCTGCCTTCTCGGCCGCGGCCTTCTCGGCCGCGGCCGCCTCCGCCGCTGCCTTCTCCACCTCCGCTGTCTCCGCCGCTGCCTTCTCGGCTGCCGCCTGCTGCAGGCTGGCAAGGGCCTCCTTCTCAGCCGCTGCCGCCTCCGCCGCTGCCTTCTCCGCCTCCGCCTTCTCCGCAACTGCTTTCTCAGCCGCTGCCATATCAGCCGCTGCAGCCTCGGCCTCCTCTGCAGGGATCTCTGGCATCGCCGGAGGAGTCTCTGTCACCGCCTCCTCCGCAGGGGGCTCTGGCACCGCCTCCTCCGGAGGAGTCTCTGGCACCGCCTCCTCCGCAGGGGCCTCTGGCACCGCCTCCTCCGCAGGGGCCTCTGGCGCCGCCTCTTCCGCAGGGGCCTCTGGCACCGCCTCCTGCGCAGGGGCCTCTGGGGTCGCCTCCTCCGCAGGGGCCTCTGGCACCGTCTCCTGCGCAGGGGCCTCTGGGGTCGCCTCCTCCTCCCCAAAGCCCATTCTGACCTTGTCCGCCGAATTGGCCTCCCGCGCGATCCGATCGGACGCCTGTCGCTCAGCCGACTTCCGCTCGCCCATCAGATACTCTGCCATCTCCCTCTGGGCAGTCGCCTTCTCGGCCTCTATGGCCGCATCCTCGGCCTCTGAATGTGGCGTGCGAAGCTGGGGATCCTGACGCTCGCGTGCCAGCCACTCGGGATACCGCTGACCGCTGATTTGATCGACATTGTCATCGTTGTTCTTGTTGTTATCGTTCTCGTGCGCCCGCTCTTCATAACGATTGTGTAGGTCCACCACCCACGAGCCCTTCTGGACCGCTGCCCAGTCCGTCGCATACTTCGCATCGTTCCCTAAGAGGCCTGCTCCCTGCGCCGCCCACTCGGCCTCCTCTGCCTCGAGGGCTCTCTGCTTCTCGGCCTCCTTCTTCTCGGCGTTGTCGACGAGCGGTAACAGCGTTTGCCATGAGGCTGCCTCCGCCGCTCGTTTGGCCTTGATACTATGGTGCTTCACATGTTCCGCATCTAGGAGATGCAAGGATGCATACTCATCATGCATACTCAGTTGCTGGATTGTGGGATCGAGTCCAACTCCGAGGAGCAGTACCGCTATGGAAGCGAGGGCCATATTTTTTTCTTCTCCAAATTAGGGCTTACTAGCATTTCTAAATTAGGTTGCTTTCATAGCCAATGTTTATTTCACACCTGGAAAACCCCATGACAAAACTCAATACCGCACGACACGACAGCGAAACTGCACGCCATTTGGTCTCTTCTTCATGCGCTTGCACACTACCCTATCCCAACTTGCCCAGCAAACACGCCAGCGCCACGACCTCCTCTCCGTCTCCCCTTTACTGCACCCTCTGTCTCACGTCTCGTCTCGTTCGCGCCCGTCCAAAAGGCAATCTGACCACGCTCGCCAGGCGCCATCACTCAATCCACGTCGGCGCCCTTCTGATGCGCCCGCTGAGTCTCGCGACGGCTGCATCAGACGGGAGCGCATCAGAAGGGCGCTTGCGCGAATGGCATTGGCAACTAGTGGTCGCCGCCGCCGCCGCCTTTGCCGCCTTCGCCTTCGCCTTCGCCTCCGCCGCCGCCGCCACCTTGTGTGTCCAAAGAAGGGTTGTGCCCGATTTGGAAAGGTTTTCTGTTCTAGATCCTTTTTGGGGGTGTGAATGCCGAACCTGGGAAAACACACACAATCATAAACACAGAGGAAGTACACGCAAGCAAATACATGCAAATATCGCCGCTGTGCAGTGGCGCGAGCAACGTCCAAGAAAGTACCCGTGCCAGGCGTTGCCGGCTTGCCGCCCGGGTGCGTCTCCGGGGTCGTCACGAGGACCGCCGCCGCCAGCTGAAGCTCTTCGTGCGGCGCGCCGGGTCGGCTCCGTCCATGCCAGTGCTCGCGGGGGTGGTTGAGCCGGAGCGAGGGCTGAGCATGGGGAGCATGGGGGTGAGCCATCCCAGTGTCGGCAGCGAGCGCGTCCTAGCGATGGCCGCCGTCGCCTCGGGAGAAGAGGGAGAAGCCGGGAGTGCAGCGCGGCCGCCGTCACCGCCGCCGCTGCAATCGCCATCCTCGCGCGACCGCCGTTGGGTGCTCAGCCCTAATGTCTTCGACACCTTGTGAGCCATGCTGCCGAAGCTCACGCGGCGCTCAGAGCGTCCTCCTGAACGTCCTCTTCTGCTTATTGGCGGCCCTTTGGCAGCCTGCGCGGCGTTGCGCTCGGGCGCAGGCACGGGCGCGAGCTTCAGAGCTTCTTCGCTGAGTGCCTTGGGGCGGCTAGAGGTCTGGGCACGCGAGCCGGCTGGCGCATCGTCGGTTTCGTCATCCTCGTCGGTGTCGTCGAGCTCGAGTGTCCCCTGGAGGAGGCTCTGCACATCCTCGGGCAGCGACGACTCGAACATCTGCAGCCAGCGGAGCTGCGACTTGTTCGTGCACACCTTGCACGTGCACACAGGGCGCCAGGTGCCTAGCATGTCTTCTGCGGAGACGGGGCTCATACTGCACGTCTGGCGGCCGGGAGCGTCGGGGTCGTCACAATCGACCGCCTGCCCATCCACCACTGTAGTGGCGCTCTCATCCGGAGGCTGCGCCCCCTTGGCGGCCGCCGCCTCGGCGGCCTTTGCGTCGGCGGCGTCCGGCTTGGCGTCAGCCTTGGGCTTTGTCCGGACACGGCCACGAAAGTGCTTGGCGCTGGCGCGGCTGCGGCTGAGCAGCGCACTCACCGAGCCGCTCACAGGCCCCGAGAGCCGTTTGGGACGAATGAGGGACTGCTTGGCCTTTGGTGGCACCTTCTCGTCCTTGGGGAGCTTCCCCTTCTCGTCCTTGGGGAGCTTCCCCTTCCCACTGCTCGTTTTCGTGACCGTCTTGGAGTCGTCGGCGCGGCATGCCGACGAGCCGGGCAGGGTGCGCGCGCCTTTCGGGTCAAAGTCCCACAGGCCGAGCCCGCGATAGCGGGAGAGCTTCTGCGCAATCTCGGCGGCGTTGGGCTGGTTCTGCTCCGTTCGAGGCGCGGTCGCGATGAGCATCGCGTTCCGCGCGGCGATCAAGCGCGCCTCCCCCTCCTGCTGCGCCGACGGGCGCCACTGGCGCGCGCCACCGCTGCTCATCCGCGTCTGCAGGCTGGCCTTGAGATCTCCCGGGAGATCTCCCACGCTCGAGGGTGATGCGTGCCGAGCGGCTCGGTCGAGCGCCCGCACGCCCATGCCGCCCTCAATGACCATGCCCGTCGCGTCGCGCGCCTTCTCCATCAGATCGTTCGACGGGCGCCAGTGCAGCGCCTGCGGCAGCAGCGGCGACGCGACCTGGTCGTGCTTCTGCTGCTCGCCCGACTCATTCGAGATCCGCCCTTTGCTGCGAAGGTCGAGCAAGCTGCGGGGAGCGCTTTTCCGCGGCGGCGGCGGCGGCGGCAGCGGCGCAGGCGCTTCCCCCAGCTCGGCGGTCCCACGCTGGCGCGGCGGCGGCGGCGGCGCCGCCATCAGGCCGAGCATGACCGACAGTCCCCTTTGCATCCGCTCGAAGCTGAGCGTACGCTCAAGGCCCACCTCGCGCGGCGGCGGCTCCGGAGCCGCCGCCGCGCTCATGGCCGCCGCGTGCATGGCCGCCGCGTCTGCCGTGACGTCGCCCGACGGGGGCGGGGCGGTGTCGCGCCAGGGTGCGGACGAAGTACCTCGGCTAGGACGCCACTGGAGGACTGTGACGAAATCTGGAGGGGCCGCGGGCTCGGGCGCGGGCGCGGGCACGGGCACGCAAGGCGCTGAGGCCACCTCCGAGGCGACCTTCGAAGCGGTGACGACCACATGTGCGTTTAAGGCCACGCCCATCTCGCGCGATGGCGCCGCGCCTGAAGCCCCTGCCACCTGCGCACACCCGCCGAACTGCGGGAAGAAGCCAGCGATGGCCTCTAACGGCGAGCCCAACGGCACGTCGTCCGGCGACGACGCCTTCGAGGTCGCGTCGGGCTGTGCAGCTCCAAGTGCAGCGGGCGTGCCAGGCACCGCCGCCATCACAGCGCTCTTGCGCTTCGGTGGCTCCGGCACGATGCTTGCCTCTTGCTCGGCGAAGGCGCGAAAGCGCTCCATCTGTGCCTGGACGCGTGCTGCCGCGCGCCCCTGCACTTCCTCGACGCGCTCGCGAGTCACCTCCTTCGTGTACACGGAGGCCTCGTACCGCTTGATGGACTCGACGACCATGCCGCGCTCCTCGTCACGCTCGGCCTTCTCGATCTCCTCGGAGGAGACAGAGGTGGCACACGGACGCCACAAGGACGTCGGTGCTTGGCGCGCTGCCTTGGTGTGGGGCGCGGCTGCCTCCGTGTTGGGCTGGCTTGGCGGCTTCCAGGCGCGCCTCGTGGCGTGCGAGGCGGGCTCAGGCGAGGCTGGCTCAGCCGTAGCGCCAGTCCATGCGCCCATGGACAACTTGCCGACCGAGGCTCGGGACGAGGACGACGAGGGTGTCCCCTCGGGCGTGTTGCGAAAGCATGCCGTGCGATCTCGCACCTCGGACATGGCCTCAAGGAGCTCGGCGATGTCGGGCGGCATGGCGAGATTCTCGGAAGGCGCCGGCTCGGTACCCACAATGGTCTTTTCGAAGGCTCCTCTGGCCGCCTTCTTGGTCTCGCGAGAGAGCGCCGCAGCGGGCGGGGGCTGCGTCGACTCCCACCGGGCATCCGCTGAGCGGCGCGGCTCGGGAAAGCACGCCGCCGCTGAGGGGTCCGCGGCCTCCTCGGCGGCCTCCTCAGCGGCCTCCTCAGCGGCCTCGGCCGCCTCCTTGGCCGCCTGCTCGGCCGCCTCGACCTTCGCGCGCGCGCGCTTCGCGATCTTAAAGCGGCGCTGAAGAACGCGCGCGGCCGCGTGCTCCTGTGCCACGTGTAAGACCGCCAGTTGCTGTTGATGGTCGGCGAAGAGCTCACGTCGCCGTAGCAACTTGACCTCGGCGGAGGCGGCGCGGAACTCGAAGCAACGCCACATGAGTAATTCGGCTTCGACGAGCTTCATGCGAAGCGCCGGCTTCTGACGAAGCAGCGCCTCCACAAGTGCGCGCGCCACCGGTAGCCACTGAGCGTGAAGCCCCCCACGCGCCGCCGTCCCTTGCTCATACTTCGGCAGCGCTTCGTCGCAACTATCGAGCGCACGCCGGAGCAATGCCTGTGCGAGCCGCGGTCGGTTGGCTCTCAAGTGCGCACGTCCCTCGGCGAGCAATGCGTCGATCTCGGACGCCTCGGGCGCTGGCTCGCCCTCAGGCACAGCCACCGGACTTGGCACCATACCAGCCGGGCTTGTGGCCAGACTTTCCGCGCCTTGCTTACCCGCCGGGCTCGCGGCCACCGCGCCTACGGGTGGCCCCTTTGCGAAGCTCAGGCGACCCGGCTCGGCCGTTACTCGGCCATCGGTATCGGCGGGTGGCCACGCGGCTGTGCGCCTGCGTGGCTGTGGAGCGAGTGCGCCCGGCGCGGCGCCAGCCGCGTGCTCGCATGGCAGCTGGCGTCCGTTGCCTGGTTGCCCCTTGCTGAAGCTGTCGGTCTTGCTGAAGCTTTGTTGCTTGCTGAAGCTTTGTTGCTTGCTGAAGCTTTGTTGCTTGCTGAAGCTGAGCCTCTGGAGCCTCTCCGAGTGCGCGACCTCGGCCTCCTTGCCAAAGCCGAGCGTCTGACCTAGCTGGTGCACGCTCGCCTTAGCGATCATCGCCTGACGGAGCCGTTGCGCCTCAGACTTGGGCGAGATCTCCCCAGTGAGCTGTGGCCCCAATGGTGCCCCCTCCGTCTGCGCCTCGCCCGCCACGAGGTTGGCAGCGAGGACGGCAAGCGTCTCGCCACCTTCGAGGATCACACGGTACCGCGTCGTACCGCCGAGCACGGTGGTACCGACAGCCTGCCCACGTCGGCCGTTGAGCTCCGGCCGAGCTGCGAGGCCGACGAGCATGCACGCGCATGGCAGCCGCTCGAGCGACGGCGGACCGGACGACGGCGAACGTGCTGATGGCGCGAGCTGCGCAGCCGTTGGGACAGCCGTTGTGACAGGGGGCGAGGCCGGTGCGCGGCGGAGAGGATTCCTGAAGCCGTTGCCGCTGCTGCCGGCCGCGGCTGGCGAGCCGACTTGTGGCGAGGGGCTCGCGGCGTCGGCAGCCGCGGGCGTGCTGCCAGCGCCGCCCACTGAGCGGCGGCGCAAAGGCGGTCGCAACGGCGGCAGTTCGTCCACCAGGCTCACCCCTTGAGGGTGGGGAGGTCTTCCTGTGGCCCCAGCTACCTCGTCCGCGATGACCTGGGCCATCGCCGCGGCCGTGCGCGCCTCCGCCTCCGCCTCCGCCTTCGCCGCCGCCTCTGGTGAGAAGAACTGGCCTGCGATGCCGCCGAACCAATTGCTCGCTGCCTTGAGAAGATCGTCTTCTCCCGACGCGGCAGCCGGAGCGGCAGCAGCCGCGGGCGTCGAGGTGGAGGCAGAGGCAGCCTCAGCGCGGCGGCGGGGCGGAAGCATTGGGGCAACGGCAGGGGCCGCAGAGCCATCCTCTATGTGGCGGGCGGCGAGGGCGGCGGCGGCGGTGACGGCGGCAGAGCTGGCTGGGACAGCTGCCGTTGGAGCCGCGGACGTGCCTAGGCTGCGCCTCGGCTTCCTATGCGGCGGCACTGCCGGGGCGCCCCACTCTGTCGGCGACAGGTCGTGAGCCTCGTCAGTGAGCTCAGCGGCAGTACTGGTCTGGGACTCGGCCGCCTCGGCGTGCGCAGTTTCGTTGCCGAGGCCATCGACCCAAGCACGCAACGGTGAGCTCTCCCCGTCAGTGCGAGCGCCGTGATGAGCGCCGCGCCGCGATGGCATCCGCGGCGGCGAGCCGCGCGCCGGCAGCTCCGGGCCGCCGAGCGTCGGCGCGGGCGCGCTCTCGGCCCCACCCTCGGAGAGTTTGGCCGGTGAGTTGGGCGCCGAGCTGGGCGCCGATCCGTGGCTTGAACGGCGCGGTGGCGGCGGCGGCCTTGGCGAGTCGGGCCCGGTGTCTTCGTCGGAGAAGGGCTCGCCACTCGTCTCGCCACTCGTCCGGCGCGGCGGCGGCGGCGGCGGCGGCTCGTCGAGCTCGTCAGCCTCATGGATCGCAAGCGCGCCCTCCTCGTACTCGCCCTCCGGTGCGCGCCGGAAGGAGTCACGTCGGAAGCTGTCGCTCTGGATCATCCTCGGCCCTCCGATACGGCTGAACGAGTTGATGCGTCCAAACGAGTCACCCTCGCCCGCCCCCTTACCGAACGACTTGCCACGACGCATCGCGGGCAGCGAGGAGCGCATCGAGAAGGAGATGTTGCGACCCCGCCCCCGCATGCTCGGCGGCACCGGCAGCCGGCCCGCATTCGCGATCCGCCAGCGCAGGCGCCACTGACGCCGCCGCCATTGCGTCTGAATGTTGCGCAGCGCGTCCGTCCGGGTAGTCGCCTCGGCGTGGACGAGCGTGTCGCTGTCGTCAGTCCCCTCGCCGAGCTCCTCGAGAAAGGCACGCAGCGAGTCGACCGCGGCGCGCGTGTCGCTGTGCAGCGTGCCAATCGAATGCATGCATAGCTGCACCGCCTTCTCGAGCGAGCCGCGAGCTGGCTCGATCTCCCCCGCCTCACGGCGCACGAGCCCGAGGTTGTGGTGGCCGATCCCCACGAAGGCGTGCTGCGGCCCGAGCGCCACCTCGTACAGCTCGAGCGCGCGCAGCAGCCGCGTGATCGCGGCGTCGGTCTCGCCGCGCTGCTGGAAGCAAATTGCCGATGAGTTGAGTGCCGACGCGAGCTCTGTGGCCAACTCCATCTGACGCTTCTTGGCCCCGCCGTCGTCGTCCTCCTCCTGCTCTGCCGCGGCGGAGGCGGCCGCGGCCTCGTCGAGCGCGAGCTCGTAGTGGCGCTCGGCGAGCAGGTAGGTCGCAAGGGCGGCCTCGTGGTCCGAAGCCTCCCAACGCAGCGCCCCGAGTGCGGCGTACCCCTGTGCGAGCACGATCGGATCGATGTCTTCCTGCTGCGACTGGAGCTCAAGCTGGCGCCCGAGGAGCATGGACGCCTCGTCCACGCGCTTCATCTGCCAGAGTACCTCGACGAGGGACGCGAGCACCTCGACCGAATCCTCGTGCGTCGCCCCCAGCTCAGCGGTGTGCACGTGCAGGCACACGCGCAGCAGGCCCTCGGCCGCATGGAGTTTACCCTGCTGGTGCATCATCTTGGCCAAGTTGGAGAGGCAGGTCGCCGTATGCAGGTGCGCATCGCCAAAGAGCTCCGCGTACAGCGCGAGCGCGGTGCGGCACTCCTGCTCGGCGTCGTTCAGCTCGCCGAGCTCCTGCGTTCACCAGGTGCATGCAGGTTACATGCAAGTCAGGTGCTTGCCAGGTGCAAGTGCATGCCGTGACGCCGAGAGAGCGCTGTGGGCGATGACATCTGCCGATTGCAAAGGAGCGCGTGCGGGCGCAACGGCAGCGGCAGCGGGCGCGGGCGGGGCGGTGCGTGCGCTGCGGATCGGGTGGGCGGCGGGTTGCATGCAGAGGATGCGTGCGGCGGATGCATGCGGATCGGGTGGGCGGCGGAGGCGAGGTGCGCGTGCCTGGAGAGCAACTGCGAGCTCATTGTGGCCTTCGGCAACCTCGAGCGAGACGGCGCCGTGCATTGTGCGTTTCACTTCGAGGCTCTTGCGCAGCGTTTCTACCGCTGCCACGCTCATTCCGCCGTCGGCGAGGGCGCGCGCCAACTGATCATAGATGAGCAGACTCTGATCGCTAAAGGTTCCGAGGGCCGTCTCTCGGATCTCGAGGGCACGCTGGAGCAGCGGCACGGCGAGCAACGGCTCCTCGAGCTCGGCGAGGACTGTGCTGAGCTCGAGCAGCGCGTCCGCCAGCAGGTCCTGCGCCCTCGTCAGCTCGTCTGCGCCAGCCTTCGGATCCATGCTCGCGACGGCTTGCGTTCGCCTATCGACGAGCTCCTCGAGCAGTTCGCGCGTGTCTGAGCCGCGGCCTAGCTGCCAAAGCACGCCAGCATACGTGCTGAGCGCCTGCAGCGTGCGATCATCCATGTTGCCGTAGGCACGGCTCGTCAGGTCGTGCTCCTCAATGACGAACTTGAGAGCCTCCTCCCAGCTCTCCTCGTCGATGAGCTCTGCTGCACGCTCGGCGATGGCCGCAATGTCGTCGGGCGTCACGTAGCTCCGCGTCCCTGCAAGAGAGGAGCTCGTGCTCGTCGTCTCACTGCTTGCTGGAGCTGTGCTGCTGCTGCCGCTGCCTGAAGGGGGTCCTCCGCCCTTTACCTTGGAGAGCGGGGCGCTCACATGCTTCAGGTCCATAAGCGCTGCCGTCAATGAATCCTCCACGATCACGCCCAACGGTTGCCAGTCGGGCGACACGGTACGAACGTTCGGCGGCATTCTGCTGCGACCGAGCACGCGGAGGGCCTTCTCTGGGACGGTTCGAAGAGCGGTCGGCACAGGAAAACAACCCAAACGAAGACACGAATAATTCGACGGGCGCTCGTTTGCTTGTGAACATGTGTGTGGGACACCCAAACGAAGACACGAATAATTCGACGGGCGCTCGTTTGCTTGTGAACATGTGTGTGGGACATGTAATCAGTCGTGACTAACAGCTGTTGTCAGTCAGTCCAATCAGTGACTCTCTATGCACAAGACATGACACTTTACATTGTATTCCCCTTCCACATACAATTGAACTTTGGGAGCTGGATGGTTGTCCCACATGAGGCGGCCTGACGGGCTGTGATCTGTTTCCGTAACCGCCAAAAATCAGCGAAACTGAGGTGATTCACGTGAACGTGAACGTGATTCACAGCACAGGATGGTCGCCCTCGCCGCCTCGGTCATCGAGGGCTCACTGCTGGAAGGCATAACGGCAGTTCTATGCACACGCCAGCTCGACGCAGAGGGCTTTCCACGCGTACCATCACTCGTCGGCTCACTCGTCCGCTTCGGCGTCCCTGGCACCGTAGCCGAGCTCCTCTTGAGTGTTCCAGAGCAGGATGTGGCCCCGCTGCGTGAAGCGTTCGAGTCTAGAAGAGCGACGCTGTGGAAGAGTGGTGGGCGCTGGCACGCACCGCCTTGCCGTGGATACTTAAAGCTTGTGATGAAGCGGTCTTTTAGCGTGCGAGTCGTTGGCGACTCCCAGGTGTTGCCGTCGTCACGTGAGCTGCTCACATCTCTCACGCCAGCAGCCGAGAGGTCGGGTGGCGGCCGCGGTGCCAACTATCGCATGCAGATGCTTATCAAGCTGGGCATCGCGCGGCTGGTTCGAACGCGCCACTATCTTACCTTCGACAGCGACGTCTTTGCCAAGCGCCCCTTTGGCATCGCCGACCTGTTGGTGGACGGCAACAAGGCCCTTATCCAGGGCGAGATGCAGGATAGTGGGAGCACCCAGCACAGACGCTCGTGGTGGGAAGCCGCCGCGCGCATCTTCCACGCACCTGGCTGCGTGAAGGCCCACACCCGTGCTATCGGAGTGACCCCAGCCCTACTCGTCACTGCCATCGCACGCAACTTAACTGCGAGGATTGAACGTCTTTGGGGACAGGGCCGTATACCGCCCGTCCCGTGGGACGCATTGCTCTTCGAGCAGCTCCGGAATACAGATTGGACCGAGTACACGCTGTATTACACATACGCGTGCGCATCTGGGGAGGCGGACATTTTCCATGCCGTGGGTGCTCGTCGGCTGTACGATGCCAACGGCTTCGGATGGGGCGCATGGCAGACGATGCGACAGAGGCTGCAACACGAGTTTGCAGGGACCGGGGCCTTCTTTGGAGTCGTGCAGTCGATCGGGGGCGCAGATCCGATGGAAGTGAGCGCGGCAATGAGACCGTTCATCGTGCCGCGTGAAGATGAGTACAATGTCAGTATGCGCCGACGGTAGCCACACCGAAACAATGCAGATTCATGTTGCATACTTATGTTTGTAGTGATTGCGCTCGCGTTCGGTTGGGAAAAGAGATGGCCCCGGTGTCCCTGCAAACTCGAAGAACGCAAGTGAGCAAGGACCAAGGTCGGGTGGCAAGCACCCGCGGACGCGAGACAAGTAAACGCGACATGTACTAGTACCGTCAGAGGCCTCGTGCACCGGCGGCGACTTCCGTTAGCTGGAGATGCGCCGAGCGACTCCGGTAGACAGATAGTGGGTGTGTCCTGGTGTGTCATCACTTCCAAAAAAGGGATTTCACGACTCGAAACATAACAGCATATCGGCACTATATAGATGCTCGCCGCCGAGAGGGGGCGAATCGAGTCGATGTGGGGTTAGAGGCGTGGCCACTGCGTTCCTCTGACGTTTTTCAGCTTATAGAAATATGCCATCGGAACTCCGACATCTCGTCGAGAGCCGAGCCGAGCAGGCGACTCGGGTCGGTGGGATTAGGCGTGGCCACTGCGTTCCACTGACGTTTTTCAGCTTATTGACGCTGGGAACCATCGTCGCCATTTCCTCCTACGATCGAGCTGAGAGTGGTGTCCCGCAAGAGCCGCCGGCAGATCCAAATGATGCACGGGCGCCGGAGGCTCTGCCAGTATGCGGCGACGGGCGCTGCGACTACGACTATTTCACATCTCCAGAAACAATGGATACTTGCATGGCCGACTGCCCTGGGGTGACGACGCCAGCAGAGTGTGGTGAAGAACCTCACAGTGATCCCGGCGGCCATGCGGTCACATGGGGAGCCTCGCATATAAAAGAGACGGCAGCTCAATGCTGCGAGGCGTGCGCCGCGCATGCTCGCGACCCCAGACATCGCAAGAAGCCATGCAACAGCTGGGTCTTCTGCCACGCGCGGCCATATTGCTGGTCCTTGGATACGGGCAACTTCCACAGTTACGGCGAGTGCTGGCTCAAGCATCAGTCGGATCCAGCACATCCGCTGTACGGCCAGCGCGGCAAGTTCACAGCCGAGTTTCGTCTCAAGCACGCAAACGCGCACAAGACTGGCCGCATGCCCAACGGCGCGCCACGCAACCTGTCGGTGCCCACGCACGTTCCCTGGACTGGGGGCATCATGCATCGCAAAGTCGACTTGTCAGTGAAGTGGGAGACTGGACTCAACGGCATGCGATCTTCCACGGGTGAGACGGAGGTCTTGTGGCGCGCGTGGGAGAGCAAAGAGCAAAATCTCGCACGCGGCGTCAAACCTGAGTCAATGCCCCAGTGAAGCTTGCACTCCCCGCGCGCCGACACACCGGACACCGCCGGCCGCCACCCCAGGCCGACGAGAGTCCGAGCGATATCCGAGCGAGCGCGCGCGACGCTCAGGCCTCAGCTTTTCGACCCTCACGAGACCGAGACCGATGCGCGAGGGAACTTCGGAGCACAGTCACGCGAAGCCGTAAGAAACGTATTCCCCGCCTGTTTGCTGTGAGCCGTTTTCGCTCGCCTTCCGAGTTTCCCCACGTTAGTCTAATTCACGCGCCCAAAAGACCGGTGGTAAACTATCTACGGCGTGTAAGGGCGCGTTACCCTACTGGGAGATACCGATATACGATCGGATGGTTCGGTTCACCTCGCCACTTTCGACAAACAACACGATCGCATGCACGATCGGAGGCCACGATGTACACGCGTAAACGCACCGTGTGATCCGTGTCCGGCCGTAACTCTACGCGCCGCATCACGCGCCGCAAGCACATGTACGGTCGCGTCTCGCACGATGTCGAACGCCCCCCCCCCAGCCCCGCCGGACGCGTGACTATTGTACTGTACATCATATTTTGCTGTCGCCGCTGCTCGCTGACGTGGGTTCATCGTCGTCAAATGCCTTAAAGCGGCCTGCTCGAAAGAGACGCTTACGTACATATCGGGCTTTGAGGGCCACATGGCGCCCAAAGGCGGCCTCGATCGCCGCCTCCATCCCGCCAAGGCGCTCGTTTGGCGCGCCTCTATGGATTGGCACCGACCCTGCGGACGACGTCGGTGCAGTCGTCAGCGAGGGCAGCTCTTGGCCGGTGCCGTCGTAGGCACGTACAATCGGCGTGCTGCGTCTGGCGCGGCGGCAGCAGAGGCAGGCGCCGACCACGAGCCCTACGAAACACGCCACGACAACGGCGAGGATGGGTTTCGAGTTCTTGGCCGACATCATGAGCGCCGCAAAGCCGGAGAGGGGCGGCGGCGACGAGACGAGGGACGGTGGCGATGACGGCGGCGAGGGTGGCGATGGCAAAGGAGGTAACGCTTGGCGCGGGCCGCAGTCCGTGCAGTCGGTGCCGAATGGGCAATCGGCCTGTTGAAACTCCGAGCCGGGGCCGCCGTCGTCGCAATCGCCGTCGGAGGACCAGTTGCAAATCTCCGTGCAAATAGTGAAGGGCGCCCGTGGTGGCGGCGGTGCCCGCGGTGGCTGCCCTTGGCGCACGCCGCAGTCGATGCAATCAGCGCCGTATCCACAATCAGCGTACTCGGCGCCGGGGCCGCCGTCGTCGCAGTCGCCGTCGGAGGACCAGTTGCAGTTCTCTACGCACACAGTGCCGGGCGCCCGTGGTGGCGGCGGAGCCCTCGGTGGCTGCCCTTGGCGTACGCCGCAGTCGATGCAATCAGCACCGTATCCACAAGCAGCGTACTCGGCGCCGGGGCCGCCGTCGTCGCAGTCGCCGTCGGAGGACCAGTTGCAGTTCTCTACGCACGCAGTGCCTGGCGGTGTTGCCGGAGGTTGCCCTTGGCGCACGCCGCAGTCGAAGCAGTCAGCGCCGTATCCACAATCCGAGTACTCGGCGCCGGGGCCGCCGTCGTCGCAGTCGCCGTCGGAGGACCAGTTGCAAATCTCTACGCACACAGAGCCCGGCAGCCGTGGTGGCGGCGGTGCCCGCGGTGGCTGCCCTTGGCGCACGCCGCAGTCGAAGCAGTCAGCGCCGTATCCACAATCAGCGTACTCGGCGCCGGGGCCGCCGTCGTCGCAGTCGCCGTCGGAGGACCAGTTGCAAATCTCTACGCACACAGAGCCCGGCAGCCGTGGTGGCGGCGGTGCCCTCGGTGGCTGCCCTTGGCGCACGCCGCAGTCGAAGCAATCAGCGCCGTATCCACAATCAGCGTACTCGGCGCCGGGGCCGCCGTCGTCGCAGTCGCCGTCGGAGGACCAGTTGCAGTTCTCTACGCACACAGAGCCCGGCAGCCGTGGTGGACTTGGCGGATGCCGTGGAGGACGTGGTGGCGGCGGAGCCCGCGGTGGCTGCCCTTGGCGCACGCCGCAGTCGAAGCAGTCAGCGCCGTATCCACAATCCGAGTACTCGGCGCCGGGGCCGCCGTCGTCGCAGTCGCCGTCGGAGGACCAGTTGCAGTTCTCTACGCACACAGAGCCCGGCAGCCGTGGTGGACTTGGCGGAGGCCGTGGAGGACGTGGTGGCGGCGGAGCCCTCGGTGGGGAGAGCGGCGGCAAGTGTGACGGCGATGGTGCCTCACCTGAGCCCATGTCACCGGGTGCGTCAGGTGGTGCCAGCGAGGGCGGGGGCGACGAGGGCGGTGGCGGCAGCGGCAGCGGTAGCGAGGGTGACTGCGCAAACATGACGTAGGTGACAGCGGAGAGGAGGGTTGTACCTACCATAATTCCGAGATGCGAGAATCAAGAGGAGGGCGCGGACTTCCTGTACCCCCCGACCCTGATGAGTCGATTACCCCCCCCCCTGATGAGAGATACCCGGTACGGTTCAACCAAAGGGGAGCCAGGGACACACGGGACACACGGGCGTAGCACCGGCTGTCGCGTCTGTCGTGTTAACGTTCACGGGCACACGGAGCACACAGACGAACGCCTGCAACCTCAGTACCTCACAACCATCCCGCCCCACTAACTGCGTACCGTACACGCACGGACCGCGCGTTTAACGACCGCGTACTTGCACGAGTTCCGTAAATTAACGATAGCGAGAGACTTTAAGACGATAAATAAAGGGGACGCGCCCGCCCCGCCCGCCCCGCCCGCCCGCCGCCGCCCGTCGCTCTCCCGTCCGCGGCCCCGGCCCCGCCATTTACGATGGGGGATCCGGGCCTGGACCGAGTTCGGTTGGCTGCGTTCGTAAGCGAGCAAGAAATAATCTTCTGGCGCGTGAGCGAAAGAAAGATGGGTTCGTGACCAGATTTTTGCCGCGTCAATATCGAAGTGCATTAGGTACTGTATGTGTATTACGTTGTACACGTTACGAGAAAGCAAGTAAAGAAAGTAAAAGCTAGTCGACTCTTACGTATACAGTTGAAAGTTCTCAGCCGCCCATCGCGCGCTGCGCGCGGCAGTGCACTATAGGGACCTACGCCCTTGGGTAGCCACCACGCCCCAGCGGAGGCCACCAACTCATCTGCGTGCCAGCCTGCAGGCGCATTCTGGCGGCATGCTCACCACCCTCAAAATTGCCCTTGAGTCGTGGGGAAATGTCGGATTGCCCCCAAGGATAGAAGGGCAGCGCGAGGTGAGGGACGTACTCGAGGCTGGCGAGATGCGCTGACTGGTTGTCCAGTGGCTGTGCATATGTTGACAGAGCACTAGTGTAGGTACGCGTGCGCGGCGCGTACTCTGGTAGGCATCGCGGCGCAAAGGCGGTCGAGCGTTGCCGTTCCGGGCTCCTGTGCAGCGATCCCAATGATCGACTGCGCGTCCCACCAAGGTGTAGCGATGGAATGCGGGCGAGGCGCACGGGCACAGCAGAAGTGGCCCCTGAAAAGTGGTCCGCCATGTGTTTGGCGTATGTATCCACACCGGGGAAGTTTCCTCTATGAAAATCGTAACGGCACGGGCCAAGTTCTCGTTTTCCTTGGAATTTCATCACCTTACGAACATTGAACAATCTGTGGCGCACCACCAATCAATACCATGAGTTCGTGGCTTGAGCTCTGCAACGGCGTGGTCGTGCTGCTGGCTTTGAGCGGGCTCCCGGCGACCGCCGAGCGCCGACCAGCGTCCGCGCTCAGCGGTGTTGGTGGCGAAGGAGTGCGAGCGCCGAAGAAGACGCCTTCACTTCCTTCCGGGGAAGCTGAGGTCGTGCCCCGTGCCGCAGCCGAAGACATCGGACATCTTGTGCGGCGCATCGCGCTCAAGGTCGAGACTGTCGATAGCCTGCACGGCGTGCAGGTCGATCATCTCGAGCTCGGCGGTGACCTCCTCCATCGAGGGGCGAGCCTCGGGATCGTGGGCCCAGCAGTCGGCCACGAGCCCAAACCAGCTCGAGAGGGCGCCGTGGGCCTCGCTGCCCACAAGCGGCAGCACGTCGTCCGCGTCCGCAGGCAGCGGCGGGCGCATGCCCGCGCGAACCGCGCGGAAGATTTCCGCGGTGCGCTCAATGTTCGCAAAAGGCGAGCGCCGTCGCCCGATGGCCCACAGAAGCATCCCCGTCGAGTACACGTCGGCCGAGAACGTGTACGCCAACACAGAGGCGCCAAAGTCGGCGGGCAGCGTGTCGCCCGTGGAGCGCGGCATTTCCTCGGGGAGCCTCATGATCTCGGGGGCCATCCACTGCGCGGTGCCGAGGTTGGCTGTCATGCGGTCCGCGTTCATCGTGTGGCGCGGAGACAGAGCACCACCCGACAAAGGAAGGAGCGACGCGTCAACCCCACTCGCGTCGGCGAGGAGCCGCGATGAGACTGCTGATGGGCTGGCCAAGGACGCAGCGGGTGGCGAGGTCTGGATCGAGGTCGACGGAGGGCCACCAAAGGAAGACCAGGAGGGCCAGCCGGGCTGCTGTGAGATGGTTACATCGGGCGAGGATGAGCCACGCCGATGCAAGGGTGGCGTAACCGGCGGCGCGCTGCTCTGCAGCAGCGGCTCGAGCGTGCTGCTCGTGGCTGGGGAGCCGTCAATGTGGGCCCGTAGGACGACGTTCAAATGCCTTGATGGGGAAGGCCCAGCGCCGTATCCGAGCGCTGCTGTGCCCAGGGCCATGGCGAACCCCGCGACGCTTCCGCCCCCACTCGTGCTCGCCGTGCAGCCCGCACCCACGCCGCTCGGCGCGCCGTCGAGGACCAGCGGGTCGACGGACAGATCGTCCGCCGGCGACCCCTCGAGTAGATCGTCCAGCTGGGTCGCTCGTGGGGAGCTTCGAAGTGAGTTCAAGGTGCTTGAACGGGGCAGTCGCCGACCCGTGTGCGACGCGAGCGAGATGAGGCGCGAGAGCCCAAAGTCGCAGATCTTGAGCACAAAGTGCGCGTCGATCAAGCAGTTCTGCGGCTTCAGGTCGCGATGGATGACCTTGTGACGATGCAGATGGCGCACGCCGTAAGCAAGCTGCTGCCCCAGCAGCAGCCGCCGACTCCACGGAAGCAGCGGTACGCCTAAGCCCTCCCCCTCCCCATTGAGCGACGGCGAACGGTCCAGCATCGAGGCCAGTGAGCCGAGCTGCGCGTACTCGGTCATCAGCAGAGACGCGCCACCGCTCGGGTCGACCACAAGACCGATGAAGTTGACGATGTTGCGGTGGCGCAGCACTTCTTTGCTGAGGAGCGCAGCCTCCGTCTCGAGTTCATGCTGCAAGGCATCACGGTCAGTCGGCGAGAGACCGTGCGTCTTGAGGCGCTTGAGCGCGACCGCAGTGCCTTGCCACGTGCCGAGGAAGACGGAGGCGAACGCGCCCTCGCCGAGCGATCGGCCGAAGGAGACCTCGCCGATGGGGACGCGAAGCAGCCAGGGCACCGCCCCAAACTTGGAGAAGCGCGTAGTGTGAACCGCAGACGAAAGGGCGAGTAAGATGAGGAGATCGGGCAGCTGACCCACGACGAAGAAGGTGAAGGCGCCCAGACGCGTAGACCACGAGAGCGCCTCGCGCGCCCACGCCGCATTCGAGGCTGAGAAGATCTCGACCGCCGCGCGCCCTGCCGACGCGATCAGCAGCGAGAAGATGACCACGAGCCAGCGCAGGATAACGGCCGGGATGCCGCGGAAGCCCGACTGGAGCCTCGCCTGACGCACGAGGCTGCGCAGAAAGTTGGGCGGTGCGAGAAAGAAGACGAGCGCAAGCACGAGCTCTGAGAGCGTGAGGGCCGCATGCACCGCCTCCACAGCATCGTCTTGCGGCAGGCTCGCATCGCCGCTCGCCGACTGTGACGACGCCATTTGCGGCCACGGGACCATGCGCCACATCATGCTCGTGACGCTGCCGAGGACGATGAAAAGCACCGTGGCAATCCTCAGGATTCGGGCGTGCTTGCCCGGCAGCACGTTCATGTAAGCGAGGCGCAGCTCCGAGAGGAAGAGGAGCACCAGCATGCTGCTCGACCATGCGGCGATGAAAGCCACGCCCGGCATCACCACTGCGAATACATGGCACGTGACAGCAAGCGCGTAGGTGTTTTCGCAATAGCCCATGGGAGTGACGACACCGAGAAGGATGATCATGCAGAGGCGCGCGATCGCCGCCAGCAACATGCATCCTGTCATGAAGCGGCGCAGCACCCACTGGCCTGGGCTGTCGCGCCGGCAGTGGACGCATGCAATAACAATGGCCGAACCGCCGAAGACGCCGATCCAAATGAAGGACCAAGGCGGTGTGATCGCGTGCGTCAACCAAGAGGGCGTGCGTTCCACCAGAGTCGAGTTCAAGGTGTGGACATCGCTCGACACGTCTGTGACGATTGTGCCGGTGCGGAGCGTGGCAACCTCTGCCAGCATGTCGGGCGGCGCGGCTTCACAGCTTCTCCACGAGAGGTTCTTGTGTGAAAGTCAGAACGGGTCGACAGACGACACAGCGGGTGTGAGAACCAACTCAGCAACTCAGATACATGTATATCCGGAATCCGAAGTTTGACAAAACTTTAAAAATGTCGGTGGAGCCCGCCCATCTACGCTCGAACCCGCCCGCCAGCGCGGGCCCAGCTCGCCCTCTCAAGCTCGCGCGACCCCCCAACCCGCCCGGCCTCCCACTAACTAGCCTGGCAGGCC
>Ga0210242_100538_pt1 | contig 33731 bp, 22 predicted proteins | sample ChrtobMeP5a_16mM_FD_155445 | JGI IMG/M metagenome (GOLD analysis project Ga0210242, IMG submission 155445) | Chrysochromulina tobin associated microbial communities from unialgal haptophyte culture, Seattle, Washington, United States - P5a_16mM | ecosystem: Host-associated > Algae > Haptophytes >... | reverse complement strand
AAACGTGTTGTAGCGGTCATATAAGTCATTCAAGCACACGTTCAATCACGCGCTCCTGGAATCGAAGATAAGTGGCACCATTTTCTTCGCGCAGTGGTGGGTGCTAGACCTGACCTTAGAACCGCTCCTCGTACCTAAACTAAAACGCTCACGCCCCGTCCGCACGGCCCGCACCCCCGCACCCCGCACCCCCCGCTACACGAGGGCCAACCGCCGCCGACCACCGCCCATTACCTGTTTGTCCACATCGTAATTGAGCGCATCTGACATGATCTGAGGAAGACGTAGGAATATATGTATCTCATAAGGGTATCTCAGATGACGTCCCATTTCGCGCGTTATTGCATGATGTCCATTTAGCGCGTCATTGAGCGCGTAATATTAATTGAGCTTCATCAGCGTTCTTGCCGCAGTACGGATTGGAACCTTGAATGAACATGATACGTGGAATCCGAATCCTACCGGTACTAGACGGTTACTTGACGTTTTTTGGAATCTAAAACCTCGCCACGAGGAGCTAGTGGGCGGCCTGACGGTCCTGGAGGGCCGCTCTCGCTCGCTGCAGCCTGATCATGGGCACCAGCTGCAACAAGGAAAAGTTCGATCGTGCCGCAGATCAGCAACCGCCTGCGCCGGTCGTCAGCCATAACATACGCGCGGCGGCGCTGCCCCCTGAGGATGGGAGCTCCGCTTTCCTCTCGTCATCTTCGAGACACTCAGAACGCTCTCCGCCTGACGAGAGAGTTGCGTTCTGGCTGCACGAGACACTCGTCGGTGGTTTCAGTGATGCCGTGACTCGTTCCACGAGCGCTCCTGCGCGTCGCCCGCCGCCAAGCGGGCCCTCTGGGCGGCCCAGCTTGGTGAGAGCTCGATCACGTTCACCATCGAAGGAAAGTCCAATGTCATTGTGGGTGAAGCCGGAAGCCATGGAGATGGCCCTCAGCGGTGAGCTGTTCAAGGAGCCTCTCATGATCAGCGACAGTGCAAGGGTGGATGCGCTGGCTTGCCTAGCCAGGTGGGACTATGACACACTCGCGCTGCAGGAGGCCTCTGGCGGACACGCCCTCCTCCTCGTTGGTGAGGCGCTCTTCGAAAGGCACCAGCTGCACGACGAGCCTTGCCACGTTGACAGGAAGGTGTTGCATCGCTTCCTGCGTGCCCTCGAGGCGTGCTACGGCGACCATGAGTACCACAATTCCATGCACGGCGCGGATGTTGCGCTAGGCGTGCACCATTTCATCGCCAACTTTGGCCTGACGGCGCGCCTCACGAAGCTGGAACTGCTCGCCGCCCTCGTTGGGGCGCTCGTCCACGACTTCAACCACCCCGGTACGAACAACGGACATGAGGTGCGGGCGGGGACGGAGCGCGCACTCATGCATACGGATGCTATCCTCGAGCGTCACCACCTGCACTCGACGTTCAAACTGCTCGCGGCGCCGGACTTCGACCTCTTCGGCGCAATGCCAGCTGACGATCGGGAAACTTGCCGAAATCTCATTGTCGAAATGGTCCTCGCGACCGACTTGAAGAGGCATGAAAATATCACCTCGACCCTTCGCACTCTGGCTGCTCAGCACGGCGCGACCGCTGCAGGGCTAGAGAATTTCACCTCTCCCTTCCAGGCGCAGGCGCTGGTGAAGGTGCCTCTGCTCCTGCAGGTGGCTATCAAATTTGCTGACCTCAGCCATTGCTTCAGGCCGTTTCACATTCACAAGCACTGGGTGGAACGGATCACGAACGAGTTCTGGGCACTCGGCGACCGCGAGCGCCAGCTCGGCATGGCCCTCTCGCCGCTGTGCGACCGGGACAAGGACTGCGACGTGCCCAAGTCCCAGGTTGGCTTCTTCACGTTCGTCTGCGTGCCATTCTACTCGGTCGTGGCGGACCTCATCGACCCAACCATGCTGCCTTGGCGACGCGTTCAAGATAACCTGCAGGCATGGGAGCAGGCAGCGGCGGTCGAGATGCCGAGGGTGGCGGCAACTGGGCGTTTCCAGCTGGAAGTGTCGTCACCTTCGGTAATCGCGGTAATCGATGCGATGAACTGAACTCATGCGATAAATCCAAGGATCATGCGATCAGTTTGGTACCTGTATGCCCCCCAGGATGTGAGTCCTTGCCCGGCATGGGGCCAACGCCCTACGGCGCCGTCCGCAAGCGCCTTGACGGGCAAAGTTCGTACGTCGCTTTTGCACCTTAGCAAGCTGTACCATGTGGGGACCGCACGCCGTTAGAAGGGCCAAAGCGTCGTGTTGGGCACGTTTTCACAGCTGTACCACGTGGGGGCCGCACGCCGTCCCGACCCGACCCGAGAGGGAGAGCAACAGTGCGCGCCGACTCACACATACACCGACACGACATCGGACCGCCAGGAGCGACAGCCGGCCTCAGCGCACAGCGGAGCGTGCGAGACCGCTCCCGTCCGGCCAGGTCTCGTCTTCTCTGTGCATCACACTTGTTAGGGATGTTAAGTAATAATCTGAGCCCCGAGAGCTGGCGCTTGTGATGCCGAGCTCTCGTCTCGCAACCTCAGAGCTCAGTGCACAGTCCGGTAACGACAGTGTGAGTGTTCTCAACTCCGTGCTGTTCGGCACTGGTCGCCGCGACGCGTAAGCGAAGTTATCGCCATAGAAACCCGCCGGGTGGCGGGTGCGGGTCGCCCCGGCAATGCCGGTCAGCACCTGAGACCTGTCATCACGCGAGACCAGGCCATCAGTGCAACATACGCCATACGCAGCGTATTTTGTTTTGCGTATTTTTCAGCATTTTGCGTATTGCGTATTTTTGACCCGAATTACGTATTGCGTATTGCGTATTGCGTATGACTGCAATTTTCACATCCAGCCCACTTTGACCCGCTTTGCGTATTGCGTATTGCGTGTTGCGTATTGCGTACTGGCCAGCCCACTTTGGCCTGCATTGCGTATTGCGTATTGCGTATTGCGTATTTACCAACCCACTTTGACCCGCATTGCGTATTGCGTATTGCGTAGTGCGTACGGGCCAGCCCACTTTGACCCGTTTTGCGTTTTGCGTTTTGCGTATTGCATGCGTATTGCGTATTGCGTATTGCGTATTGCGTATTGCGTATTGCGTATTGCGTATTGCGTATTGCGTATTGGGTATTGCGTATTGGGTATTGCGTATTGGGTATTGCGTATTGCGTATTGCGTATTGCGTATTGCGTATTGCGTATTGCGTATTGCGTATTGCGTATTGCGTATTGCGTATTGCGGAGCCCTGGGGCCAGGGCATAACGAGATTGCCGATCGCGAGCCGGGCCGAGCCCGCGCCGCGGCCGCGCCAACCCGACCGGGCGAGGGCCGAGGGAGCGCCGGCCGGCACCATCATTCGTAACGTAATAACAAATAAGGGGGTATAGGAATGTATCCCCATAGACCCATCTATGCGGCTATCGACTCGGGTCGGCGCCCCCAGTCAGACACTTATTATGATTTGCCCTCGACGAAAAGGGCGCCCGAATGCCTAGGGCTCGACGCCTGCTATGCGTCTCTCGACACGCCATGCCTCGAGGCCTGCGCGCCACTCGTCCACACCGAGACCGCGGGGCGTGCGGAGCGTGACGACGCCGAGCCCACTCGCCTCCTTGCACTGGTTCGCCACCATGGCGCAGTGGTCGGACCAGTTGCAGTCGTCGAAGAAGAGCATCTGGTCAAAGCCGATGCCCGTCGCCTCCCGCAGCCGAGGGAAGTGAGTCTCAGCCTTATTTGGCGAGAGCGGAGGCTGCCGCCCGATTTGGTTGACGTCGACGCCACCCCAGTCCCGCATGAGAAGATCCCACACCGTCAAACCGGGAAGAACCTCGAGCATCGCGAGTGCCTTGCGCCCGACGCGCTCTGCAAACGGCGTATTTGCACTGCTCGCCAGCGCGACTCGCATGCCTGGATAGCGGCCGTCCGCGTGCTCTTGCAGGGCCAGCAGTGCACCCCGATGCAATGAGATCTTATCACGGGCCGACATGACGCCCACGCATCCTGTGCCACGGCCGTTCAGATCGCCAAGCACTGCGTCCGACTCCGTCGGAATCGCCTCCATCTCAAACATCTCCTTGTCCCAGAGGCACGCGTCGAGGTCAAAGACGAGGAGCTTTGGATGGATCGAGACGCTCTCGGGAGTAGCAGCAGACATTCTTGGAGATGCCGTGTATCGAAAGGTCACTGTTGTTGCGGATGCGACGCCGAGAAGCCACGCGAGCAGCTCGAGGCGCATGTAAATGTGAATGGGCGGTTTCGGCCGCAAATATCTGTGAATAGTGCTGATAAGAGACATTTTGTGCGCTTCGGCTTTGACGACACGACCCTTGACGACACGACACTCGCAGAAACAAGCAGCTGCGAAGCTCGGTGCAACCTGGATGAACACAGCCTCAGCTAACCGTCGTGTCCGTGCGGGTCGATGTCCACGCGCACGCCGTAGCGCGCTTCGAGCTTCTGGAAGAGCTCCCCCTCTGTCCAGATGGCGCCATCGCCCACCACGAGCCCACAGAGCTGTTCGACCGTGTGCAGCGCGGAGGGCTGATGCTTAGTGAAGAAGTTGAGCAGGATCGCTCGGAGCAGCTGTGCGCGGCCCGACTGCAGGACCGAAGGCGATGGCGGCGGCGGCACGGCCATGGGCACGTGCGGCTGCGGAACCTCTGTATTCGTGAGCTCGAGCCGCGAGCCGCCTCCGCGGCTGACGCCACGAAGCGTCGTCAAGAACTCGGCGAGGGCCGGTGTGGGCATCTCGCGCATCATCGCCAGGATGTCGACCAGCGTGGTCGTCTCTCCCGGGGCCAGAGAGATCGAGGGTGGCAGCGAGCGATGGGACAATGGCCGTGCTGGCGGCGGCTCCATCGGCACTTGGCTCGAGGCCGTCTGCCCACGCAGCTCGGCAAGGATCCGTGCGAGATGCTCGGTCGGTAGCTGCTTCATCATAGCCTCCTGGGCCGAGGTATGGGCATCCTGGGCCGAGGCAGCGGCTTGGCGTTGGGGCTTGGGCGCGGGCTTCGGGGCGGATCTATTGGCCAGCTTTAGTCTGAGTGCATCTACTTCGCTGGCAAGCCTGGCTTCTTCCTCTTCCATAAAGCTGATGAGCATTGGCAAGTCACGCTTGTCGAAATCCTCATCGAATGCGGCAGACGTGACCTCCTGAATCTTGTCGGCTCTCTCAGCCGCCTGAGCTGCTGCTGCGTGGAGCACAGCGTTCAGAATGCCTAGTTCGACGGGCGAGGCCATTAACCTCGGAATCGTCAAACGCACGGCTCGCTTCACAGTTCGTTGGGCTCGGTGGGCTCGGTGTTTTGCTAGCTGTGCTTTGCTAGCGGTCGACTGCCTGTCCACGAACTGTGTTCTGTGAAGCAATGACACACGCTGAGCTCGCTGTGTGGGGGCGGTGGCGACCGGCGTTTCTAGCGCACGTCGCTCCAAGGGCGTCGCTCTTGTCACTTGAGTCTGGTGACAGTCTGTGTGTGAGAGAGACTTGTAACTTACCAAGCTACCTACACATTGGCAGGACCCCCTGAATTGCGGTGGGGGAATTTGAAGGGGATGTCGGCGTAAGAGTATGGCGGCCGTGCGACATGAGAAGATGGGACGGCGTTGTGACGACCTTGTGACCGGCTGACAGTGCGCACACGCGGCGGGACACGGTCACCAGGAAACTTAACCGGGAAACTTGCTTATGTTCTCTGGTGTGTGTGAACAGAGACCAACTGTGGATTCGGCTCTTCTTAATATTTCACCGCTCAACGCCTATGCCAAGGCACCTTCCCAAACCGATTGCCGCCGCGCGCGCCGCCCCATCGCGGTGAGCCAGTTGGGGAGCCCTTGCCGCCCTTTCCTCCTGCCGCTGCGCCCTTGCCGCTGCCGCTCGCATGGTTTTGGCGTGCGCTGCTCGGCGCCATCGCTGGCGACGCTGACTGCGCGCACCCGCCTGAGCCCGCGCCGGCGTGCTGGCGCGGGCTCGCGGCAAGGAAAGCGGCGAGCTCGCCGTCGTCTGGGAGGAGCGCGTCATAGTGGCAGCCTCCTTTGTAGAGTACGTGCACTGTACGCTCGAGACCGTGTGGGGAGACGGCACCCGCCGCACTCGAGCCCGACGCCGTCTTGGGCGCATCAAACGTCGAGATGCGCTCGAAGCCGCCGTTGCCGCGTCGCTTCTCGTAGACCCACACGTTGACCGCAAACGAGTGCGAGCACGCCGCGATCTCGATGCCACCTCCCCAGCCAGAGCGTCCCATTCGGTCGGCGTACGCCTTAGTCGACAGCCCGCTGTCCCACTGCACCCACGACGAGAGCGGCGTGTCCGCGAGCCGGAGCGACGCATGCGCGCCCACCCAGCGCGCGAGATGCGATCTCAGCCCATGCGTGCTCGTGGGCACATTGGGCACATTGCGTGCGGCCGCGATGCGACTGAGCCCAAAGCGCAGGCTGTGGAAGAGGCACGAGCCATCCGGCGGCTGCGGCCGGACCGTCCCATTACGGAGCAGCAGCGGCGGCCCGCTCGACCTCCCGAGCCCCTTCAGCATCCGGCCGGGCTGCGCGTCGGGGTGCGAGTCGCGCGCCTTTTTGAAGTGAGGGCACAGAGCGCTCGCGTGCTGGCCGTCGCATCGGTCGCAGCGCACCGGTCGGAGCGCGGACGCTGGTCGCGGCGACGCGGACGACACCGTGCCGGCAGTGGCAGGGGCTTTGGCGCCAGCGGCGATCGCCTTGCCTCCCGTTGCTGCTGCTGCTGCTGCTGCTGCTGCTGCTGCTGCTGCTGCTGCTGCTGCTGCTGCGGTGTCTGCTGCTGCTGCGGTGTCTGTGGCCTTGCTGGCCATGGCAGCGGCCTTGCTTGGAGAAGTTACCGCGGCCATGGAGCTACGCTCCGATGCTTCAGCCTTCGGCGCACACGTGCGAGGCGATGCTGCAGGCGTCGGCGCCTGAGAGAGCTTTGCGCGTTTGGTCGGCGGAGCCTGCGACACTGCCGGTGAGGCGGCCAGCCGCTTGGCACCATCCGAACTGGGCGCGGCCGCCGGTCCGATGAATGCGAGCGCACGGCATCGCGAACAGCCCGTGGATCTGCACTTAGAGCATCCCGGCTGTGGAGCCAATAGTGCGAGAGCATCCCGGCTGCTGTCATTGGCCTGCGGCAGCTCGTGGCTCTTTTTCCTCCTCTTCTTCTTCTTCTTCTTCAAGGTGATATCGGAGGATGGACGCTTACCCACGATTTCGGCTACAAGGTTGCGGCCGGCCTGCAGTGCGCGCTGGAGAAACGGCTGGCGCTTCTCGGCCTCATCCGCAGTGCTGCTCGAAGTCGATGTCGGAGAAGGAGAGCTCGAAGTCTCGTCACTCGAAGGTTCCGACTTTGTGGCAGTCGGGAGATGCGCGGCGGCCCACTGGCACAGCGGGAGCTCCGAGGGCAGTGGAGGCACGACGGAAGGGCGGAGCCTCCTTCGCTTCCCTGTCATGATCTTCCTATCGTTCAATCGGCGATTCGATGGCGACGAAGACATCGGTTTCACGATGAAGTTTTGGGTCGGCGACAATCGTAACCTCCGCCAGGCTTTCCCCGCCACACAAGCCCCGCACGCACGCACGCACGCATGAGCTTCGGAACGCGTCGCGCCGAGCACCTCCCTCTTCTTGGGCTGTTGTGGTCAAGCGGCGCTCTGGCTCACCGACTTGCCCGCGCTCAGAGGCAATGAGTGTTGCGCCGTTGAATGTGCGGCGGCGGGTTGAGATGGAGCAGGTGCGATATCACAGCCCTCGCGAATTTACCACCGCGCGATGAGCCTCGGCGGGATCCTGCCGAAGGGCAACAACGACCATGCTCACTCTTTGCCCACTGCCCTTTGCCCGCAGACGCTGAGCGACCGCATCGAGGGGATGAAGGAGCGGTCGCACGCGATGCTCGCGGCCGAGTGGGCCACCTCAAAGATGCGGACAGACATCACCCAGAAGCAGCTGCAGGAGATCAAGACGATTTCGCAGGAGATGCAGCAGGCGCAAGCGGTGCTGCTCATCGAGCGCAAAACCCGGATGAAGGAGTTCCTTGCGTATGAGGCGGCGATCTTCGAGCAACAGCTCAATGCGATGGGCAAAGCCTTTTGCAAGGATCGATGAGTGCTGCGCCGCACTCTAGGCCGCACGCACGCGAGGAAACGTAGAGTCAGACGTGGAAACCCAGTCCCCGCCCACACCTTAAAGTATCCCATGGTAATAGTGCCCGAGCCGCGTCTAGTATCGTCTATGCGCACACGCACGCTGTCTTGTGTGCAAAGTCTCTGCATTTAACTACCTCGAAACGTTAAGTGTCACACGTGGCCTGGAACATAGCTGCTTGAGTCACGCTGTGCTAATTTGTGCTAAATGATTCTACTAGCTGCCGCGTGCCTAGGAGCGTGCCGGATATCGGTATGATTGGATATCGATCGCGGCATGTGGCCGGGCTATTGCCTATTCGTCGACCCGCGACCCGCCTCGCGGCGCCTGGCGCGCGCATGCGTCGACCTCCGGAGGTCGAAATCGAATGCTAGCATTCGGCGAGCCCCGGCGCCGAGGCGGCCACGGCGAGGTCGTGCAGGCTCTCCCACTGGCCCGTCTTCGGATCATACCGTTCGGTGGCTGTGAGCCACTCGCCGCCGGCGAAGCCTCCGACGACATAGAGCTTGCCGCCGTGGGCTGCGCACGCGTGCGAGAAGCGCGGACGGCGCATGGGCGTGACGTAGTGCCACGTCTCACTGACTGGATCGTAGCGCTCGACGGATGCGGTCGCGCGCCCATCCGGCGTCTGGCCACCTGTCGCGAAAAGCTGACCTCCGAGGATCGCCATTGCGTGACGGTAGCGCGGCACCTAACGGTATGAAATGGCGCCGTAATGGGCGGGGTGGGTAAGGGGAGCGGTAGGCGGGGTGAAGGTGGGGCTTAAAGGGCCAGGAATGGGGTGGTGCGAGTCGGGCGGCGGCAACTGATGAGGGAGGCAATCAGAGATCATGAGGAGGCAATTAGACGGCAGGGGGCACCTGCATCGCCGCAATGTCCTGCCGCCAGCCCGCACACAGCGCCCTCGTGTCGAGGCGTTCGACGGAAGCCGTCGGCTGCGCGCCTTGGCTCGCGTCCTCTGGATCGGTCCCCGAGCCGCCTACGACGTACAGATAATGGCCCAGCGTGGCGGTCGCCGGGCAATGGCGTGCCAGGTGCAGCGGCGCCGCGGCCATCGTCCAGCCGGGTAGAGCGACACACGGCGGCGCGTCGCCGCTGTCGCTCACGAAGCCGCTGGTGAGGGTGCAGCTGGTGGTGCTGCCTGACGAAGATGCATCGCTGCTACTCCCGCTGCCGCTGCCGCTGCTGCCTGCCTCCGCCACACGGATGCATTCGATGCTAGCGAGGAACCCAGCGTGCGGGCCGCCCCATCCCGCGAGCGCGAAGATGTGACCATCGCTCACGGCCGCGCCGTGGCCCGATCGCGCGATACGCAGTCGCTGGCGCGAGAGCAGCGTCCACTCGTCCTTTACCGGGCAGTAGCGTTCGCACGACGAGCGGTTTCGAGCGCCGCTCCATCCGCCGAGCGCGTAGAGCTTGCCATTGCAGCTGACCAGGGCGTGGTGATCGCGCGCCTTGTGCAGCCCTGCGCACTGAACCCAGTCGTCGCCGCGAACATCGTACCGCAGCACCGTTTGGCGCGCCTGTGCGCATGCGGGGTGCGCGCCATCGCCGCAGCCTCCGACGAGGTACAGGCTCGGCGCGCACCTCCACGCGCGGAAGACTTGTATTGACCTTTCACGCCAGGCCTTGCACACGGCAGCAGTCTTGGACAGGCGGCGCACGATGACGTGCTCAAGAATGAGTGCGAGCAGGTCGTCATCCATGATGGTGGCCGCCCGCAGTGAGGTCATGCGGCTACGAGGGCATGGATTTCTTCGCTGGACGGACATCGATGCACCCCGGGTTCGTCAATGTGCAATTTTTTTGAGTTCGCTCACTGTCAAGAACGTGCCAGCGATTTTAACAGGATTGATAGGCGCGTTCAGCGAGTTTAGATTACACATACCGCACAAACCACAATCGTGGACATTGGCTGCAAGAGGGCGCAATCAAATGCAGCACACGCCGCGTACTGTTAACTGACCTTGAATTTCCTAACGTAAAGGCTAAAGCCAAACGCGCTGATACTGATGGGTCATTCACCATCTCACGAGCGCAGGCCGCCCCCACGACCGCCAACTCGCCTCTCGGCGCGCGGTGACCACGTTCCACGCTCCACGCACGCTTTGTATCCTGGGTATAGTACCCTCCTCGCGATGTGTGCGCTGCCGTCAGCCGTGTTTTACTTCTTTACTTACTGCGCGGCGTGCGGTGGATGTCGATGAGCTTCGGGATGGCCTTCTTGCATCGCTTCTTCTCCTGTAGCGTCACGTTGTGGCCGTTGTGGCCGCCCTCGCCGCCGGCGCCGGCGCCGGCGCCGGCGCCGCCGGCGCCGCCGCCGCCGCCGTCTCCTCCGCCGCCGCCACCGCCTCCTCCTCCGCCGCCGCCACCGCCTCCTCCTCCTCCTCCTCCGCCGCCGCCGCCGCCATCCTGGTGTCCATCCTGGTGTCCCGCCTCGAGCGCTGCCTCGAGCGCGGCCACGCAAGACTCGAACATCTCGCCCCCCGAGTCCTGGAAGGCATCGCTCACGCGGCGCGCCATCAGCGCGCGAACAAACCATGTCCACATGGACGATGCCGGCGAGATAAAGTGGCGAGACTCTGAGGCGATGAACGCGTTGACCGCCTGCGCCACCACAGAGGTGCGTTCTCCCGAGTGATTACTGCGCCGACCAGAGCCCGCCACCCAGATGTCGTGCGTCGAGCGCGGATTCTCCGTATAGCTCAGCCGCCATGCATGCTCCGCACTCCAACGCTCGAAGAGCTCCACGGCTGTGGGCGTGGACGTCTGCAAAAAGACGCGCGAGGCGTTCGCCCTCGCCAGCACGCTTCGAGTCAGTGGCAGGTACGCACTTAACGGGGGCAGCGACGCGCCGCGCTCCTTCTTCTTCTCGACTGAGAAGCGCGCGTGCACTACCGCAAAGTTGCCGCCTCGCAGCCCGGCGTGGTCCATCACGCACCGCGCTGCCTCAAGCACCCACGGGCGCGGCCGGAAGAGTAACTCGTGCGTGGCGCCAAAGAGGGCGATCGGCGGGTGGAATTTGTACCAGAACGTGGACTTATGTACCTGGGCGGTACCGATGCGCACGTGCGCGGCCGTAGCGTTCGACCGCCGGTGCGCCAACCCCATCGACGAGCCGCGTGTCGACCACTTGGGTAGATGCATGGGCAGTCCACCGGGGCCACGGAAGGTGCCGTTCACACCGAAGACGGGTGCTCGGCAGTGTGTGATCGGCTCGTAGTAGCAGCCGAGCGTGTAGGGTGGCCGCGCGCACCAGCGGCGCGTGTGGTGCTCGGGCATCACGAGCACGCGTCGCTCCTGCACAGCCACCAGCAGCGCAAGGGCGATCAACCGCGCCGAGTAACCGAGCCCTGCCGTGATCGCGTCGTCCGCGAGCACCAGAGTCCGATTGCAAGCGGCCGGGTCCGAAGGGAACTGATTGGCGCGCAGCACGTGACGCAGCGCATGCTGGTCGGCCTCGGTCTGCAGCGGCGGCACGTACATGTAGAAATTTGAGCTCTTCGCCAGCGGCTCTCTGTCCCGCGGCTCCCACTCGGCCACGTCAGAGAGCGGCTCGCTCTCCGGAGGCACGGCCAACTCATTGAGCAGTGGACAGCCCTGCCGCCGACCAATGCCACCCGTGCTATAACGGCCGTGCTTTGACGCGAGATATGCGCGCTCATCGCTCGTCGTCGAAGCCGTGGTGGCGAGCTTTGAGCCTGCGGCATCTGAGAGGCGGGAAGAGCTCGACATGGTGGCCGCAGCGGACTTTTGCATCTTGCGCTCTTGCTGCTTCTGAGCAAGCACCTGCTTGAGCGTCGCCAGTTCGGCCTCCATGCGGCTCACCTGCGCCGAGAGGGCCTGCATCGTTACGTAACTCGGCGCTCAAGCTCCCCAGCACAGGGGGTCGCGTCGGAAAGCCGAGAGACCCGAAAGGCGTACCGGTAAAAATAGACTCTGCTCAAGCCACTCTCAAGCCTGGCTGCGGCTCACCGGTGTGTGGAGCCGGGACACACACGGGACACGGGGACAAGGCGTATCATCATAAGTTTTGGAGGTGTTCCCTTTTGAGGTATTCCCTTTTGAGGTGCATTCAAATGACACGAGCCGCGTCCTATACACGATCATGGTGATGATCTGCGTCTCCCCTGCTCCCAGGAGCGTCTATCTCCGCGTTGCCGCCGGCCAACGCGAGCTCCGTGCACGAGCTGCGCCTGCCCGCGCCGAGCAAGGTGGTGGTGACCGTGTAGCGCTCGGACATCTCGCGCTCGATCTCCTCGAGGCTCTTGCCCTGGGTCTCAGGCACGAGCGTGCGAATGAAAGCGAACGCGACCGCCGCGAGGCCCACAAAGAGGAAATACGCGCCTGCGGGCGTGAGCGCGCGCGAGAGGGACAGGAAAGAGATGGCGACGGTGCCCGAGGTGGTGCGGTTGAGCAGGGTCGCCACCCCGAGAGCAAAGCCGCGTACCTGGAGCGGGAAGAGCTCGGACGCGACGAGCATCGAGCACGGGCCCGCCCCAATAGAGAAGGCTGCCATGAAGAGCAGCTGACCCGTCAGTGCCAGACCCACCTGGCGAGTGCCATCAGAGGCCATTGAAGGTCGTCAGAGGCCATCAGAGGCCATCAGAGGCCATCAGAGGCCGTCAGAGGCCATCAGAGGCCATCAGAGGCCATCAGAGGCCATCAGAGGCCATCAGAGGCCATCAGAGGCCGTCGGAGGCCGTCAGAGGCCATCAGAGGCCATCAGAGGCCCACCTGTCGGGTGCCAATCGAGAAAGAGAGTCCGAGCAGCAGCTGTGCAAACCCGATGAGGGCTGTGGACACGAGGAGCAGGCGCACTCGGCCGACCCGCTCGATGAGGCAGGCGGCGAGCACAATGAAAGCCACCTTAACGACGCCCACGCCCACGGTGGCCAGCTGCAGCATGTTCTCGTCATGGATCCCCGCCGCTTCGAGAGTCTCGGGAGTGTAGTACACGGCCGCCTCCACGCCCGTCGCTTGCTGGAAGAAGGCGCAGCCCATGCCAGCAAGGATCATCGCCCTTGGCGCGCCGCGCGCTGGCAGGAAGACGCGGCGCAGCCCAGCACAGAGCGAGAGCGGCTTCGTTTGGCGTCGCTCCTCCCCCAGCGATGCGATCAGCTGCTCCGCCTCGTCCGCCGCATAGATCCGATGAAGCACGGCGCGCGCCTCAGCGTCGCGGCCAGAGGCGACGAGGAAGCGCGGACTCTCGGGCAGCCAGCCGAGCGAGAGGAGGATGAGCAGCGGCGGCAGCGCGCCCAGCCCAAGCATCACGCGCCACGCCGAGATCGCGCGCTGGTGCACTTCCATGCTCGGACCGCCCGCGGGCGTCAGAGCCCACCCGACGATGAAGCCTAAGAGAATGCCCACATTGATGAACAGGTCGAAGAAGGAGGTGAGCTTGCCGCGGATGCCCTTGGGTGAGATCTCGGCGAGGTAGAGCGGCGCCACGTGGAAGCAGAAGCCGACCCCGACCCCGGTGATTGTGCGCCCGGCAAGCAAGGCCCCGTAGCCTGGCGCCATCGACATGAGCAGGGCTCCTCCGAGCGTGATGATGCACGCGCAAGCCGCCGTCGGGCGCCGTCCCATCGAGTCGGCGAGACGGCCCGAAAGTGCGCCGCCCAAGCCTGACACGATGTTCAAGATCCCCACGAGCACCGATACCTGACCCTCATCCAGCGAAAAATCGTCGGCGATGAGGCGCTTTGCGCTAGACATGATGCCAATGTCGTATCCGAGGAGCACCGAGAACGAACTGGCGCACGCGACGCAGACTATAACGGTTGGTCGCAGGCCGCAGACTAGCGTCGACATCTACTTCAGAAGCCAGCATCGTCCGCCACCCCGCACGTTTTTTGCTGTGGGGAAATCGCCACTCGCGATGGGGGTCCGCTGGTTCCTGGTGTCTCGCCTGGGTCCTCGGCTCCTCCTGGTCTCGGCGCCTGTCGTCGCGATGCCTGACGACGACCTTTCAGATCTAGCCAGCGTGCAGATCCTCTCGCATCCACATCTCGCGCAGATCCGCTCGCGCAGTCACCAATGGCCACCGCGCGCCACCGTACCTGAACCACTCCAGGCGGCTGGCAAGCTGCCGTGCGCCACGACACTGTCGTCTCTCGACGCCGCCGTCGTCACGCGACGGCGGCGTCGAGTGACTTCTTTTGCGTTCCCTTCGGGGGGCGCGCCAACGGGCGCGTCTCTACACCTCCGACTCCCTCTGCGACGACGGCGCCCCGGCACCGAGTGCGCTGACTGCATCTACGGCACCGACTGCGCCGACTGCGGCCCGCGATTCCCGCCTCCTCCACCCATCTGCGCCGAGACGTGCAACTGGGCTTCCGACGCCGATTGCGACGGCGGCAGCCCCGGCTCGGAGTTCCGCCCGGCCCCAGGCCGACGGCATGTGGACCGACCAATCGTCATATGTTGTAAGGTGGCAGTGTGTGTGCGTCCTGTACATAACCAGTCTAAGAACAAAAGTTCTAAAGGAAGAGCTACACACCACCGAAACGACAAACGGGGGTGGGGTAGCCGGCGGTAGTGATGAAGGCGTCAATTGGAAGGCGTCAACCGCGCGAATCGATGTGGTACATGTTCACATGTGACACAGCCCTCTCGCAATCGCGCCATGAGTTGCGCGCGCGCATGATGGTCACGTGAAAATTATTCATTCATGATTTTGGCCACAGGTCCGTCTAGTTGCGTACAAAACTTTTTTTTTTTGCGGATACCTTAGTTATTAGTCCACCACAGATTGCCTCCTCCTCGTTCACACCGTCTATCGCATACTCAGCATTCAGCGGCATCCACTCAGACTCACACACTCGGAATTTTTTTTTTGCTTCTCATGACGGCGCCGAACTTTTATCGTCGATTATAACCCCGAGCACTTACATGGCCGTTGTGGGACCACGGCTGGTGGCTCGGCGTTCACGTGATGAAGTTGCTCTCAAACTACATGTACAATGTACCTGAGATCTTAGTCCAAGGTACATGTTGGATACCTTGATTTGCAACCTTGATTCACCCTCTTGCGCGCTCGATCCACGACGCCCCTGCTAGAGATTGCTGAGCGGTTAGCGCTACATGCACACCTGCGGCTCGAGCTGCATGCGGATGCTGCACCATATTCATAGGAGCCACACCACTGAAGATGACGTGCGGAAGAGGGAGAATGTGACTGCCCGAGGCTAGTCTGATTGAGACATTCAGGCGGGCAGCTATATTCGACGTACTTGCCATCATCGGCCTGGTTGCCATATTTGGGCGGGTCGCCCTATTAGCATTCGGGCTACTCGCCGGCCGGGGGAAACGCTGTGTTGGTGATTTGATCAGGGGCATTGAGGGCGACGGTGTTGACGGTCGCAGCCCATGTGAAGCCCACGCATGCGCCAGACTTGCCCGTAGCTCGTTTCGAAGCTCGTCCTCAGTGGGTCGACCATCCAGAGGCATGTCGAGGTGCATCATACTCCCCCATCCGAAGCACATGCTCAGACGTCGGCATGGCTCACTCGGCGGTCGTTGCTCCGAGAGTGCCAGCTTCGGGCGGACGTGGTGAACCTTTGGAGGGGCATGCTCTGGCATGATGGACGCTGCGGCCGGTCGCACCTGCCGTCGTGATGCAATAGGGCTGTCACTCATCGCTTCGAGCGCTCGTGGATCAGATGGATGCGCTACAAGGCGTGTTTCCTGTGTGCATTCCAGAGCTCTAGGCTTAGCTGTCAGCATGGTTGCTACGGGGGCAGGCTCAGGTGCTGTGGATGACTGCGATGGTACCAGCAGTGGCGCGGCATCCGCACATGTATGCGGCCGTGCTTGCGACATCGCAGCGGGCACGTCCCGCGGCATCTCGGGACGTGGCGATGGGTGATCTTGAGATGAAGCTATCGGCGCTGGAGCCGGCGCTATCGTCGAAGGGGACGGTGTCGAGGGAATCGTGTATCGCTTGCTGACGTTCACCGGAGCCAAGGCAGTGGCCGGCAACGTCGGGGCACGAGCAGGTGGCTGCTGATCGGCTGTTGGGAGCCGCGCTCGGATCGTGGGGCTTGTGGCCGGGGCCGAGAGCCCCTTGAACTGGTGGGCGCGTGAGATGCTCGACACTGCCATGACTGTGCGTTCGGCAAAAGGAGGAGGAGGCTCTCTCTTGGGAAGGCCATGGTTGGTCTCGTGGTTGGCTGTATGTTTGACTCGCGGTGGCTCCTGCGCATAATGCATGCCCATCGGCGGCGGCGGCGCAGCGGCAGGCGAGGGAGTGGCGGGTGCTGGGCCAGACACAGACTCCCAAGGAAGCCGACCCTCTCTTGTCGACTGCCGAACCCACGCGTTCGCTGGCAGACTCGGCGCATTTGCGGGCGCATTTGCGGACTGCAAGGACGAGCGTAACGGGGCGCTCAAGCGCCGTGGCGCCTTTGCATCAGGAGCTGAACATGAAGTTCCCGTTGTAGCTTGCGCCGCTTGAGAGCCGGATATGCGTGCATCGTGCCGCTTAGATTCTGGTGGGTGGCATACGATGGCGTCCGGAGTTCTCCAGTAGCCCGGACTTCGGCGCCAGTACCCAGCAGACGCGACTTCCTGGCCAAACACCTTTCTGACTAGCTCCCAGATGAACGTTGCGTACTCAGCGGCAGCGCACGTCCACGTGCAGATGTCAGCCAGCTCCCAAATGCTATCGAACCATTGCGCATGAAAGAAGGTCAGCACATCCCCGCTCGTGTCCTGCATCCAAGCGGCGACCGCCTCGGCGGCGGCACCGTCCGCTGTCACGGACGGATCGAGAACCTGGCTGATTCGGGTGAACACTTCTGTGTACCTTGCCTTGGTTATGACACTGAAGACGTTCTCGGACCCGTCGAGCGGCCTCCCAACATCTGGCGGGTGAGCAGGGTCATAGGTGACGCTCTCCCAAAAGGCTTGCAGCGCAGCCAGCACTGCTGAGTCACTGCGGGTGCGCCGACGAGCGGCAAGCTGGGAAGGCGTGTACATATATTCGTCGCCTTGCTTCCAGAAGGGGATCTTGCGCAGCTCCACCTCGCTTGCCACCGTCGTGACGACACTCGCCATCTCAGGCAACTCCAGGATCAGTGACCCAAATCCTGTCGCAAAGTTGTTGAGCGGATCTTCACTATGCTGCATGGCTGGTCAATGGCGCAGAACGCTTGGCTCTGCTGATGGTGCGCTGCGAGCGCTGCCGTGCCACTGCTGGCTTTTCAGACCTCATCGATGTTTTTCGCTGAGGCGGAACTGTTTCATGTAATTACATGTAATCACAGAGCAGGTCGACAAGCGCAGCGTTCCCGTGCATGCATGCATGCATGAGTGCAGGCTTCTCGTGACACCCGAGTTGTCCGCGGCATCAACCGTGGCGCCTTCGCGCAAAGTCAAGTGACTTGACTTGACTTGACTTTCGCGCAAAAGCAACCGGCACGCGTCGATCATGCCCGCCGACGCGGCCAGAGTGAGAGCGCTGTGTAGCCCTCGGGCGTGGCTACATTGGCATGCAGCGGCGCGTGCTTGCGCAGCACGTCCAAGGTACAGCGGATGGGGTATGCACATGCATGCAAACATTGACCAATCTCAATCTGTTCTATTTTTATGCAGATATTTGCAGAGTGTCTGAAAATAGAACACTCGGCGATTGCTCGGCATAGTATCCCCATCCGCTTCGTACGTCTCAGGGCGCAACATGGCGTCCCGCGCAGCTGCCGCGGCGCCCCCCGCGCTCACAGAGGAGAGCGTGAAGCTGCTCTTCCTCGACCTGGACGGAGTCATCTGCTGCAACTACCATGGCGAGCTCGAGGCGGACAAGCTCGCGCTGGTCGGGAAGATCGTTGAGGAAACTGGCTGCCGGGTCGTGCTCTCGACCGACTGGCGGCGGCAGCCGCATCTGCGTGCACGCGCCGAAGAGACGCTCTCTGGGTTTGGCGTGACCTGCATTGGCGTGACTCCTCAATATCCCATGTACGCGCGCGGGCGGCCCAAGGAGATCCTCGCGTGGATGGCCGAGTACAATGGACCGATCGCTGCCTGGTGCGCGCTGGACGATCGCGACCTCGTGCTCGAGGAGGGCGGAGCGCCGGCGTTCATCAACCATTTTGTGCTCACCGAGTTCGCCACTGGGCTCACCGAGCCTCTCGCCCAGCGGGTCATCGTCCGACTCGTCTCGAGGGTCTCCCTGCCCAACCCGCACTCCATCCCCGAAATTGATAAGGATGGCATGGTGCTGCCGATTGGGCGGCCGAATACAATGCAAGAGCTGGACTACAACCTTCTCACCGAGGTGGTGGCGACCACGCTGGATGTGTGCCGGAAGCACTATGGGAGCGTCCCTGCGATTCCGGAGCTCATGCAGTTCTCCCAGCAGGCTCTGGAGAATCTGGGCGTCCAGGGCGACCTTAAGGAGCGGGAGGCAGACTTTACGAAGATCGTCGACATGATGCTGCACGGTCAAGATGGTACTTGCGCTCCTCCTGCACGTCGATCGTCCAGAGCTGGGATGTGCGCGCCCCCAGAGGATGCTCAAGATGCTCAAAATGCTCCCTGCCCTCCTCCTCCTCCTTGTCCTCCTCCATTCGGCTGGTGGACACGGCTGCTGCCGCGGCGGATGCGGCCAACAATCGAACACGACCAGGATTCGCAAACAAAACAGCTGGTTTGAGAAAACGGGCCTTTTAGTTAATCGTGGGGCTTGGTGTGTACGGGAACTGTTCATGTGCGAGGCTCGTCAGACTCACCCTTTTTGAATTGTGGCACGTGTGGAGTGGAATCGGGTCGTGAGCTCGCCTTCATAATGCATGCGTTTGGCGCATCACGTTACGAAGTTCAATGGGCTGGCCGCACCTCAGCCTCTTGCCTATCTCATTCAATGCTCTCTGCCACGAGCTATGCACACGAGCGCGCTCTTCGGACTCGCTCAATCATGTTCCGCCCAGTTGCTAGCTCGCCACATCTGCAAGTTCCACATCCGTCGGCACACCGTCCAATTCCACCAGTCGTGCGCAAGCCATCAAACGACAGCCTGCCATCAAACGGCAGCCTGCCTGCCGATCTGCTTGCGGCGCAGCGGCTACTACGACAGGAGATCAACGCTCTGGTTGGCGAGCTGCCACCGAACACCCTCGCGTCAAACAAGGCAGCACGGCCCATGCCAACCGCTCGTGGCCGGCAGCCAGCGGCAGCCGCTTCTAATACTGCATCAACCGCAGCAAATACAGCACAAGATGGGTCGCAAAGTGCAGAAGCACAGGTCTCGACAGCCAGGCCCGCTCCTGTTTATCGACCGCGTCCCGCTCCAATCCTGACTTCGAGGCGTGAACTTGGAACACCAGCTTCCACAAGTTCTTCCACAGCTCCGCCGACCGCGCAAGCGGCACTGCGCTTGGTTGATGTCTCCGTCGTGCGCAAGCCGCAGGTCACCAATGTCACGGCAAGCCCATGGGCGAGGGCACCACCGCGCTTCCCGGAACCGCGTTTCGAAAGTAGCGCGCGAGTCGCCGATCTCCGGGTCGAGATCCTGCAGCAGGCCGTCGATGCGCCGTCTACCGAGATTTCGCGCGGCTGGTACAAGACGTGGGTGGTGCTCAAGGCGAAGCGCGAGTCGATGCGCAAGAGCCGGGTTCTGCGCAGCACCCTTGAGCACGGCGATTCAGGCCGCAGCGCCAGCGTGGCGCGCACGGCGGCGACGGGGCACCAACACCATTACCAACACCATCCGAAACGCAGCCACCGACGCGCCTTCGCTGGGTCCCGTCCATTCGGTCGAACGTTTGGCGACTCTCCCGGAGGTGCGCCGTACCCGATGACTGGCCGGCCGAGCCGCGGCAATGTGTCACGCGCCGCGAGCATGCTGGACTTTGAAGCAGGGGCCGCAGCGACGCAGTTAGCTCCGGCGGCAGTGGTTTCGGCTTCGGTTGCTCCGACGCTCGAGATGGCGCTCGAGATTGGCGTTGACCCGATGGGCTCGGCGGCGGTGGCCCCGGCAGCGGTGGCCCCGGCGGCGTCGCTCAAGCATGCGCCACGCGAGCGGGCGCGAGCGGAGTGGCGCGCCACCAGCCAGCTACGTGACACGGCGCCAGACTGGTGGGACGTGCCTCAGCCGGTGTGCGAGGCGGCGGACACGTTCGACACGACGCTCGAGCAGCATGTGCACCGGACCAAGGCGCTGCTACGGATGCGGCAACGGGACACGAGGAGTCGCTCCGTCGCTCGCATCGACGAGGCGCTACGCACGGCGACCGCGCTCGTCTTCGCGACCCGATACATAGCGCCGTGGACCGCGGAGGAGGAGGCCGTTGTTGTAACACGCACTCCGCGGGCAGCCCCGCCTGTGGGAATGGCGCTGGGCGAGCCGAGCAACTGGTGGCCCTCCCTGTGGGAGCCGCGGCAGCGTTGGTGCGACGCTCGTGACTTCTTCGACGCGACGCCGGTGAAACAGAAGCGCTTCGAGTTGGATTGGGATGACGCGCTGCACGATCTGAAGCTCGTCCACCTCATCATGAATCACGACGACGGCGACGACGACGGCGACGGCATCGAAGACAACGACGGCGACGGCATTCCCGACGAGGTCGAACAGGTGGCCAACGAGCTGTGCTCGGAGGCCGAATGGCTATACCCACTCTTCTATTCGTACGCCTCGCTCGATGGCGCCATGCACAGCATTGGCTTTAATTCGTGGGCCAAGCTGGTTGAGGACCTCGAGCTCGCCGACCAAAAGTCCGCGTTTGCCAAGCGGCGCGACCTAGACACCCTCTTTATCGCGCTGAACGCGACGAGCACCCTCGGGAAAGCCAAGGGCCCGTCGAACGCGCCCAGCCGCGCCGGCGTCGGCAAGGACGAGCGCAAAAGGCTCTCTCGGGTCGAGTTCCTCGGCGCGCTCGTGCACGTGGCCATCCTGCGCTACATCAAAAGCCGCGTACTCACAGACGTGTCAGAGGCGCTCCACTGTCTGCTCGAGCACGTGCACAAGCGAGTGCGGCCGGAGACATGCGTCGATCCGGATCGCTTCCGCGCCGAGCACTGCTACACGAAGGACGTAACCGCCGAGTTGGCGCGGCGCGAGCCCTTGCTTCACATGATCTTCGACCGGCTGAGCAATCTCGGGGGAATCTCCGGTCCGCACGGCGGGGACGCATCGCTCATGTCGTTCGGCGAGTGGGAGGCGCTGATCAAGGGACTGGACTTCGTGGGCGTTGACCTTTCTGAGCGTGACGTGCTGCTCACGTTCCTGTGGTCGCGCATGGCCGTCATCAACGGCCGGACGGAACGCGGTGCGCTCAAGGAGAGCGGCCTGCCGTTCGAAGGTTTCATCGAGGCGCTCTGCCGCATCGCCGTGCTAAAGGCGCTTCCGACGGACGATGAGATTGCCAAGAGCAGCTGCGCGTCGGTGGGGCAGTACTTGACGATGCTCAGGGCGGAGGACGAGGCGAGGTACGACCATATGCTCCTCGCGAGAGCGACACCGTGGGGTGTGGAGCAGTCGCTCCAGCCGACGGCGCGCTGCGTCGCCCACGTCATTGATCTCATCGCTCACAGAATCGCCACAGACCTCGAGTACGAGATGCAGGGCGAGCAGCCGGAGCTGACGGACAAGGCCGTGACAGACTGGATTCGCAACAAGAGCATCAAGGCGGCACAGTAAATGTCGCGCAACGGAGCCCACAAAAGCCCGTCCGACTGTAGGTGCTTGTGATGATGATGCTTGTTGTGGGAGCAAGTAACTAGGAACCTGTGTGTAGAACGAGGTAATAAGAGGTAAGGCATGCGGCATGGAAAGGATTCAGAGGTAAAATGTACGCTTCTCGGCTCTTCTCTTCCCAAGGTATTGACGACCACTGGTGTACCGACCTGCGACCACATCAAGAGCGGAGTCAGCACTCTACCGTAAACCGTACCAACGGCCCTACGAAGCAATCGCAAATGCCCACGCGACACGGATGAAGTTGCTCCGGGACCCAATGAAGACCATCCAAGATGGAGAGGGATTGTGTGTGTGGGAATGCACGGATCAGGCTGATCTTTGCATTTTTCTCTCCTAGGCCAGCCACTCTCAGCGACGCTTATTCGCCCCGCCAGCACCGCCCTTGCCCGATCCCAACGCGGGCCATTCAATGGCTGGGTAGAGTGCCCGCGACTCCTTCAGGCCTGTGATGTCCCGGCAGGCGCGCCGCTCGAGCGCCTGGGCCTCGGGCGCTGTCTCGGGCGCAGCATGCTCAGCTCCGAGCCGCCCATGGAGGCCACCTCGCTTCTTCGTTGGGCGGCCATCGGCCGATGGCGGTCGGCGGCTTGGCTCGTGCCCATGGCCATCATCGTCGCTCCTTTCGGCGTCGTCACCGCTGATGCCTCCGCCATGGTCTTCAGCGCGCGCATGTGCCGTCCGGAGGACCGAGGTCAGCGTGTCGAGAACTCGGCCGCAGCATTTGTGCCGAGCAGCCTTGGCAAATGCTTGCAGACCGCGGCGAACAGCAGGCTCACTGCACACCGTCGTGAACAGTGCCCCATGGCCTGCCGGAGGCAGCACGCCACCCCCGCCACCCCCGCCACCCCCGCCGTCCCCGCCATCGCCACCGCTGCTGCCACTTTTGGTGGCCGCGGCTCCAAGTCCGGCGAGGAGGGCCACTACGGCCTTGTCCGAGGGTGGCCATGCGCCGATGAGCGTGGCGACATTGGCTCGTCGCCGCCCCTCGACGCGAGCGTCGCCACTCGAGCGCAAGTCCGCCGCCTCGCGCAGATGCAGCACGAGCGCGACGCCCAGGGTCTCCGCATCCTCCTTGCGCGCGGCATGGAGCGTCGAGGGGACCAGCGTCGTGACGAGCTGCCCTAGGCTACTCGTGCACAGCTTGGAGCACGCCTGAAGCAGCGCCGAATGCAGCAGGCGTGGCCAGCGCAAGCTCCCTTCAGCCATGCTCAGCTGCTGCACGCACGCGGTCGCCTTGGTGCGTAAGGCCGCACACGCGTCTAGCATGCAAGGAAGCACGTGTGGCAACTCGGCCGAGGGCTGCAGCTTGCGCGCGGCGAGCAGATCATGGAGGCACCCGATGGCGCTCAGGCGTAATCCGAGGGGCTCGTGTGGCGCCAGGGCGGCGTGGAGCACGCGTGCGATGTGAGGCTCCGTCAGAGCAGGGACCGCGGGATGCAGCGAGGCGAACACAAGTAGGCTGGCGCGTCGCACGGCCATGGAGCCCTGATCGCTGCTCACACCATCCGCCGTCGCCATCACGGGCGCCTTCACGGGCGGCGGGCTGGCGAGCGTGAGCAGTGATGGGAGCAGCCGCTCCGCCATTTGCTCGTGGGCGTGCATGAGGCGACCGAGAGCTCCAACGGCAGCCACACGCACGGAGGGTGGAGTGGCTGCGTCCTCGGCGCATGCCACTACGAGGGGCGCGCAGCGGAAGACAGCGCCCTCGGCGAGCTGAGCGATGAGCGCGTGAGAGAGCGCCTCCTCCTCGGCCAACTTTTCCTCCGTCTCGAGCATGTAGTCGTACTCCTCACCGCCTGTGGCACCCGCTGCTGCTACGGCCGGCTGCGAGCGAGCTGAGAGTTCCGAACGCGCGCGCTTGAGCTCGGCCTGGAGCGCACGTGCAAGACGCGGGGCCGCCGCGCCGATCGTATGCATCAACGTAGAAGTCGCGTCCCAACTGTACGCGGAGCTCGCTCGGAGATCGTCAAGGAGTGCCGCGAGCGCCGCGCAGACGAGCGGCAGCGGATAGATGAAGAAAAGGTCCATCAACGCGTCAGCCGCGCCGGCGAGCGCGAGCGCAGGCGCTCGAGAGATGAGGGCCAAGAAGGCGCTGCGGCCAGACTTGCCGAGCTCAAGGGTGAGCTGAAGGAGCTGACGAAGGGCCTCGCGGCCGTCACTGCCGCCGTCGTTAGCGGGGCGCCGTGCAAGGGTTGCATCAATGTGTTCGAGCAGGCGTCGCGACGGCAGCAGCTCGACGGCAATCGCTGGAGCGAGCCGTGCGCCACGTGCAAGCAAGCCGAGCGCAGCGCAAGCGGTTGGCGAGGCCGTCTCGCGAGCTTCATCGTGAGTAGAGCATCCGTCGTCGATCAAGGCAACCAGGGCCGGCAACAGATGAGAGGCGTCATCCGGTCGCAAGAGCACGCTCGTGAGTAGTGCGTCGTATTCGCTGGCTCCGCTCGCCGTCGCGCCGACCTCAGCGAGGCGCCGGGCAATCGTCGCGGCTGTATGCCCGTCGAGGAGCCGTTCGGGCCCAAGGAGCTGCCGCCGTAGCAGTGCCGTGCCGAAGTGCGACTGCCCCGTGGCGTTTGCGGGCATGGTGACCGACGCCGCCGCAGCGGCTTGATCCGACGCCGAGCGAACGAGCCGCTGTACCAGCGCGCCAAGGCAGCGCGGATTGAGCGTCGCGGCACCCAGGACGTCGAGCAGCGGCGATGGCGTGGCTGCCTCGGCAGTGGCTTCGAGTGCATCGAGCACGGCCTCAAAGTTCTCGATGCTCACAAGGCGAGCGAAGCTGGCTTGCACACACGTGCCCTCCCTCGAGAGATCGAGAGGCGTCTCTCGCCATGGGTTGCGGCGGAGCAGCACAGCCAGTGTGGCGAGCAGCTTCGAAGTCAGTGGACGGGAGGTCTCGACTGCCTCCGACAGCGCGTCGACCAAGAGGCGCGTGCACCGCACGTAGTCCCGCTCGCCCGTCGATGCGAGTGCGAAGGCGCTCTCTTGCTCGCCCTCGTCGTCATCATCCTGGGCAGCCTCGCGAGCCTGTACGGCTATGAGCGACGACGCCTGAGGCTCGCCATGGGCAGTCACAGCCCATGGCGAGCTCTCATCGAGTAATGCTGCAAGCTGGCTAGCAGCGTGCGAGCGGGAGGGTATGTCGGCGTCGGCATCGGTAGCACGGCGGAGCAGGATGCCAGCAAGATGGCGCAGCGAGCTTGGCGCAAGCACCGTTGCGGGCAACACGGTGCCAAGCGACGCAACCACCTCGAGCATGAGTTTGTTGGCGCTCGTGCGGGCAGCTGCCGCCGGCATCGCTTCAACCGCCTTGACAGAGGCCGCGACCAGCCCATGGCGGACATCGAAGCCAGATGCTACGGCGAGCGGCGCGTGGCCAGCGAGTGCGTGGAAGAAGTGGAGAGTGAGTAGCGCCGAGCCCGGCTGCCCACAGCAGAGCCCACGAGAGGCACAAGCAGCAAGGAAGCACACGGAGCTGTGCGCACGGGAGCCTCCGGCGCGCAACTCGGTCGCCACTGCGATGGACGTTGGCTTGTGAGGCACTGCCGAGGTACCGAGGGCTCGCACGAGGCCCGCATGCCCCAGATGCCGTCCGGCGTCATCACAGCGGCGCAAGAGCACACCGGCCAGTGCAGTCATCACCTCGTCCGAGAGGTTCGCATGCGCCTGCTGCTTCTTCGAGCTTGCGACGTGCGCCTCGAGCATGGCAGTAAGCGCGAGCTCAGGGCATCCGGTGATGACCTCTATGGCATCCTCACCAAAAAGCCGGGTCAGACAGGTCAGAAGGGCCGGCTGCAGCGCAGGCACAACTGACGATGGCAGTGCAGTACCTGCTTGGAGCCGACGAGAGACGTAGCAAAGAACGGCTGATAGGAGCTGCACGGAGCGACCAACTGTGTTGCCTTCAGCCCGCAGGGCCGTGCCCAGCGCGCAAATGAGCGTGCTTCCAAGCGCGTCGCTCTCAGCGGCGGACTCCTTGATGAGTGACAGGATCGGCGCGATAGACATCCCACAGGATGTTACCGCTGCATCCCACAGGCGAAGCGCGTCCAACGAGACGTTGCCAGCCGAAAGTAGCCGCTGTACATCGGCCGGGATGCGGCGTGGCGGGATCGCGGGTGGAGACTCAAAGTGTAAGTGTACATGTACCATGAGAGAGGCCACGATCGGTCCGGTTGGCCCGCAGCGTTCGTCTTTCCCTGGCAGAATGCATGCAAAACACCGGAGACCGCACGCTACAATGTAACCCTAGTCACACACACCCAGAGCGGTGCATGCACTTAGCGGCAAATTCGGCGCCCGGTTCAGCGCCACGACACGACACACTTCAATCGTTGATACGAGCGCTCGCCGTCCATGTCGAGCGCTTTGCTCGCCAAGTCGGTCAGCGCTCCAGCCGCCGCCAAGCCGGTCGCCGCTCCGTACGCCGCCGCTCCAACCGCCGCTCCCGCCGCCGCTCCAGCGGCTGCCGCGCCGATCGCGGCTCAATCTGCACAGGACGAGCTCCCAGAAGAGCCGACGATTTCACTCGTCCAGGCACTCTGGGCGCCAGGGGCGCGCGAGGGCCACACGTGCTTCTACTCTCGCGAGCGGCATGCGGCCTTGCTCTTCGGTGGCCTGCGGCCCGGATTTGGTGCTCAAGGGGACTTCGTCGAGTGCTCGTCGACGCCGCAGATCCAGGGTGCATTGACGAGCATCGCCTGGCAGGTGCTCAAGGTGAGTAACGTGCCAAAGCGCTGCTACCATGGCGCGGCACTGCACGAGGCGACGCAGCAGATCATCATCTTCGGCGGCGAGAAGGCCAACGACGGTGGCCGCGACGGCGGCCGGTCGGAGTGCATCAACGATACGTGGCTCATCCGACTACGCGACGAGTTCGCGGCGCCCGTCATCGCCGAGGAGGGCATGCCGCCGACGCCGCGCATGCACCACTCGCTCTCTGCCGTCGACCTCGGCAATGGCGCCTTTCGGGTGGTCGTGCTCGGCGGCGTGCGCAGCGGCAGCATCCCGCGACGCGACGACTGCGTGCATCTGCTGCACATGACGGCGGACGGCATCGCCCGTTGGAGGAGTGGCATGCATGCGCTCACCGCGTCTGCCGAGGCGAAGGTGAAGGCAAACCCGCCGGTGGTCTCGGAGATGGCGATTCGCATGGCTCGGCGCGCGGGCAACGGCTCGGATGCGACGCGGGAGGCGACGCAGCGAGAGGAGCAGCGTGTGCGCGCGAGCATGGAGGAGCTGTGTGCGTTGCTCGAGCGTTACGCGCACTCCGCGTGCGTCGAGGGCAAGCGCGTCATTCTCTTCGGAGGACGCTGCGCCCAAGGCACACTCCACGTCGCGAGCGATGCGCTCGTGAGCTTCGACTCGGAGACGATCGACGCGGCGCCTCTGCAGGCCCTCGGCCGCCCGCCTGCGCCGCGCTACGCGCACGCAGCGCTTCTGGTGGGCTCGGCCGACGGCCTCGTCTGGCCCGCGCGCGCGATGCTCGTGCACGGAGGGCAGGACGGCGGCAAGCTGCACGGCGACCTGTTCGTGCTGCATCTACCCTCGCTTTGCTGGGCACCGCTCGCTCTGCCCAGCCCGCACGCGGCGACGCCGGCCGATGCACGGCCAACCCCAGCGGCGATCCGCGCGCTGTTCGTGCGCTATTCACACAGCCTCTGCGCCCTGGACGGCGCGCCGGTCCCTCCGAAGAAAGGCAAGAAGGCGCCCTCCGCGGAGCCGTTCGGCAAAGGGCCGCTGCTCATGATCTTTGGGGGGTATGGCGAGGCCGGCTACGCGGATAATCGAAGCACGCTGCTGCGGCTGCCGACGCTGCTGCCCGAGCCGCCGCCGCTGCCGCCGCCGTCCGCACCGGAGGCTGAAGCCACGCTCAGCCGACGCAGCTCCCTCGAGCTCGAGCATCCCTTCGAGGAGCTCGACACGGCGCTCCGAACGGCGCCCGACACGGCGCCTGTGTCGATCGAGGCGGATGAGGTGGATGCGGATGAGGTGGCGGAGGGTATGGACGAGGAAGCGAAGGCCAAGCGCCGGGCGGTGCGCTCGATTGCGGACGCCATCATCGCGCTCTCGACGGGCTATGCTGCGGACCTACCGGCACCCGAGAAGGACGCTCCCGAAGAAGAGAGCGACGATGAGGATGACACGTCGCGCGGCGCGAACGGCAAGACCGCGCCTGCTGGCGTAGCGGGCGCCGTGGTGGGCGCCCCCACGGCTGCCTCCGTTGGCGTTGTCGGCACCTTCCAAACGATGGCCGAGATGGAAGTGGCGCTGGAGAAGGCCGAGGCTGCAGCGGCCGCGGCTGCAGCGGCCGCGGCTGCGGCGCTTGCTGAGGAGGAGTCAGCCCTGAGGCTGGTGCTCGAGGAGACGATTGATCTCTCGACGACCGCCTCGGCCTGGCTGCGAGAGGAAGCCGAGCACCTCGCCGACGAGCTTCAACGGCTGAGCGCGCAGGCGGAGGCGGAGGCGGCGACGGCGCAGCAGCAGCAGACCCTTGCCGCAATGGCCGCCGAGCACATACGCCGCCTGCGCGCTCGGCTGAGCGCGCGTGAGAAGCACGCCGCCGCCGTGCGCGTGACCCTCGAGGCAGGCCACATCGTCACTCCCAAGGAGCTGCAGCAGGTGCTGACGACGATAGAGCGCAAGCTCGATGCGGAGGAGGCGATCGTGCTTGAGCACGAGGCGAGATTCCGACTCACATCGCAGATCAAGTCGGCGGCGGACACGTGGCTGCGTGAGGCGGCGGAGACGGCCTCACTTCTGCAGCTTGGCTCGGCCGCCGCGAATCCTGTGGGGAATCGAGGTGTCCTCAGCTCGGCTGTGGGGAATCGAGGTGTCCTCAGCTCGGCTGGCGCCGATGGCCCCCTGAAGCGAGCTGCCTCGGGCGCCTCATGCATCTCGAGCTCCTCGACCACGCTGCAGCGCACGCAGCTGTCGCTCCCGCAGCTGTCGCTCGCAGCCGCCGACTCGAGCGCCGACTTCGGTGCGGACGAGGACGGGTCAGGCCTGTGCGCGGCGCTGAACGCGGCGGCGCACTCGCGCGGCGCCCTGTACGAGCGGCTGCAAGGCGCGCGGCTCGAGCTGAGCGCTCTGAAGCTCAAGCTGGCCCATTTTGAGGAGGGGATGAGGGCTGAGGAGGTCAAGTATCGTGAGCGTCAGCAGAGCCGTCTCGATGAGCTGACGCGTATCTCCATTGCGACGGACGGCGCGCGCGGCGCACGCGACGAGGCGCTCGCCGCCAATGCCGACGTCATCGGCCACGCGCGGCGCTTGGCCCAGGCGCTCCGGCAGTGGGGCCAGTGTGAGCAGCGAGTGATGCATCCGGAGGCTGATCCGAATGCGCCGCAGTCCGCTCGAGGAAATAAGGCCGACGAGCCCCAGGTGCACATCTCGATGGGCCACCTCGAGGCCTTCGGGATGCTCGACAAGGACGGCGGCGGGAGCATCTCGGTGGAGGAGCTACGGAGGATGCTGAGCAAGAGCGTCTCCGAGGACGATGTTTCGCGTGCCGTTGGCATCGTTGATGCGAGTGGCGACGGCGAGCTGCAGATCGACGAGTTCAAAAGGTTCTGGAGCTTCTTGCAGGCAGCCCACGCGAAGCAGCAGCAGCAGCAGCAGCAGCAGCAGCAGCAGCCCCATCTGCAGGCTGAAGACGATCCCTTCGGCCCGGCATCGACGGCATCCCTCAAGGACAGGTCGAGCGCTGTGTCGAGCGCGGCGCCATCGGGTCGAGTCGCCGCGCGGCGCGAGAAGCAACTGAACGAGTACACCGCGCATCTGCTCCTCTCTCTCGACCAGCTCTCCCTCACCGGCCTCGAGAGTGGCGCCGGTGCGGGTGGCGGCCTGCTCGGTGCGTTTGGCAAGAGCGCTGGGGCGGCGGCGGCGGCGACGGGAGTGAAGGCGCCAGTGACGGCGCCCGTGATGGCGCCCGCGACGGCGCCCTCGACGGCGCCCGGGACGGCGCCCGGGACGGCGCCCGCGATGGCGCCCGCGATGGCGCCCGTGCTCTCGTACGATGATGCGCTCAAGCTCGCCGCCCGCGCAGTCATCTCGAAACGGGAGGCCAGCCGCGGCAAGTGGGCAGGCATCCTCTCCGTGGCGAAGACGCGCAGCAGTGGAGGCGCCGTCCTGAGCGCCGGCAAGGCGGGTGGGCCCAAGGCGGGCAGCAGCGCGGGCAGCACCGGCAGCACTGCTGCTGCTGAGCCGTCGGAGGGGACACGGCTGCGTAAGCTCGAGCGCAAGCTCATTCAGCTCGATGCGGAGGAGGCGGCGGTGCGCCGTGCCATCGAGCAGTCCGCCGCCGCCCGCCGACGAGTCGAGGCGCGATTAGCCAACGAGCTGTACTTCCAGCAGCTGCTTAAGCAGAAGATGAGTGAGCACGGCAAGCCGCCAGTCGCACCCAAGCCGGCTGCTGCGCCACCTTTCCTTGGCCTCAAGCCAAAAGTCGGGGCAGCCGCCCTTCCCTCGTCCACGCCGTCCACGCCGTCCACGGCACCGGTGGCGTCGGCGTCGGCGCAGCAGCTGAGTCACGAGCTGCTCATGATGAATGAGCTGCGCACGCGCTCCGAGGCCGAGGCACTCGATCTGCACCGCGAGCTCGAGGCGGTCCTCAAGCAGCGCGAGGAGGAGCACACGGCGCGGCTGCGCTCGCAGCTCAGGGGCACCGTGCGTCGTCTCCTCAGCGAGGCCCTGGAGGAGGAAGGGGAGGCGGCCATCGCCTCCGCACGGGCCAACCAGGCGGCCGAAGAGCGGGCCAAAGATGCTGCCGCGTTCGACGCGCGGGCGGCCGACTATGGCAGCGCGCCACCCTCGCCCACCTCACGCCCGAGCTCGCGTTCACATCGCTTCAGCTCCGCAGGGCGTAAGCAGGCCGAGCGCCGTGCCGAGCAGCGGCCGCCGCTCAAGACGACGCCGCTGCATAGCACGGCTGGCCAAGACGACGCTCGCGAGCTCGCGGGCATTGCCGCTGAGCTCGCGGGCAAGCTCAAGGAGGCTAAAGGCATGAGCCAGCGGCTGAAGTTGGCGAGGATCTTCGACGTCTTGAGGCAGATGCTCGAGGAGGTCAGGGCGTAGTCGAGAGTGTCGTGTGTTTTGAGTTGGGGCACTAGAACGTGCACTTTAGCGGACCTAAGGTCTTGAGCATTGGAGAAGAACGCTCAGTACAGCGCCCCAAAAAGCAAAAACTTGGCGACTTTTCGATACTCGTAGAGATATTTTGCGCGCGCAGCGCGCAACAAAATTGCGCCGCGCAGCGGCGCCAAGCGGCGCCGCAGGCGCCGCCTGGCGGCGCGCAGCGCCGCCGTAGGCGGCAAGCTCAGACGCGTCGATTAAGGCCCCCCCTGAGCCCGTTAATTTGCACTACTTTTCACTTTCCCCATAGTTAACGCCCAATACGGCGCATTTTCCAGCCTCTGTGGAGCCCTGTGAGCTGCTAGTGGCTGTGGGATGGTCGCTGCCACTCATCCTGCATCTTATTCCATCGGCACTGACGGGAACCGCGTAATTTGAGCGCCTGCGCCATGCGTAAACAAGGGACGCTGTGAACAGAGGTGTGAAGAATAAAAAGTGTTAGGATCGGCCGAAGCTGGTTAGGGCTCATCAGCCCCATCACTAGCGATATGGGAACAAGCTTCGGTCGCTCACCAAGCCCTCATTTCGATCCCCCCCTCTCAAAACATTGCAAGGCCCAAGGGCCAAGAGGCGCGTAGGCGAAGTACGTAGGCGGTAGGGCCGGGGCTAGGCTACAGGGAAAAAAAGGGCCGAGGCCGCGCCTCTGGAAGCATGGGTACGTGAAATATGCAAAACTGACATGTCATATTTAACCAACTGTGCTCGGCAAGTGCGTCCCCCTTCGGGACCTTCGATCACCGTCACCGCACGGTCCGTGTGGTCACGCGTCCCAGTTTCAGTTTCAGTTTCAGTTTCTTCGCGGTCCTACCACGCTCACTCCACCACCGTCTCGACGGACGGCTCCGCTCCCCTCGGTCAACACAAGTACTGAGTACTCGCTCGCTCGGGCTACTCAATTTCGCGAGTGAGGTCGGTCTCTCCCAGCACACAGAATCACAGTGTGATCTTACGTCTGACTCGTGACCCGTCACGAGGCCGAAGCTCAACCTCAAGGTACAAGGTGAGTGACTATGTAGACTATGATGAAGATAGATGTTTCATACTTCCACCGTGTATCGCCTATGTACGAATTTACATGCTAACCACTGCGTCCTGTACGCTATAACTCCCCAATCTCCCGTCGGAGTGAAGCTGAGATCAGGTTGCGCACCTGGCAGAAGTGAACTTATTTTTGAGCGCGCCGCAGGCGAGGAAATTTCGCATGTAACGGCGGAAAACGGCGGCGGTTACATGTAACGGCTCTAACCTATATATAGTAAGATTCCTGGATCTAGCAAGCTACACTACATTCGAGTAATTGTGCTTCATGAGCGCTGCATGCGATGCATCTTTGACAGGATGCTCTCTGACTCCCCTCTGCAGACTGCACACTGACACGCCCGCCGGGTTGCGTTGGCGGCTAGCGAGCCGCGTAGCCGGCTGAGATCATTGTTGAGCCGCGCGAACGCTTCACTACAGGCAAAGCGAAGACATCGCCAAAATGACGGGCTCAAGAATAGCACTTACCGAACGCGGCCCGGGCGCCAAGTGAGCTCTCAAAATCGCAATGGCTAGGGAGCTTTGGGCCCGGCTGCAGCTCAGCAGCGCGAATGCATCTATGCATGGCAGGCTGGCGTCAGCGGCTCGAGCAACACACATATTGTGTCGCGGAGGAGCTCGATAAGGAGGACGGAATCCACACGATCGAACGCGAGGCATGCAGCCGTGAGTCGCACGCGACAGTGCGCATGCGAACCACGCTCGGCTCGGAGGCTCCACGCGTTCAAGTCCCTGCGAGCGACACGAATCAGTCGCGCACGCTTCAGTACGGGGAAAGCGAAAACACCGAGAAATTGACGGGCTCGAGAATGGCACTTATCAAACGCGGCCTAGGCGCAAAGCCAGTCGGCCCAAAATCACATGCAAAGGCACGCAGTACAAGCTGCAGATTAGCAAGAGCTTGCATGCTCATCAGTTGCAGCAGTGGTTCGATCCTCGGAGCGCACCGTTTGTGTCGCCGCCTTCGACGAGGAACTCGAGGATGAAGAAGAACTCCGCACGTCCAGGGCTCGAACCTGGGCCGCGCGGATGCAAGGAGAGTCGAACGTGTGACCGCTTGACAGCTCCAATCCACACGTGATGGTGACTCGACGTTGAGCAGTGGGCCAGGGCTAGGCCATTGACAATGTGCGGGTGGAGGCCGTTGGATCGGTCTTGCAGTTCACTGCCGGATGAGAAGGCAGGCGTACCCATGGCAAAGGCGGCGGCAGCCGGGAAGAGAGGTCCATGCTGTACGTTGGGCTCACTGGCGGAGCTGAGGCAGGTGGCGATGGCGTTGGCAGGTGGGTGGGCAGCAGCGGCGACGGAGAAAGGTCGAGCGGTGGTGACTGTGCCCATGGGTGGCCAGTACGTGCTGCCGGCGATCAGGATCGACGAGTATGTACGGCATAGGGCGCGCTGAAGCCGCCCGCTTCGAGCTACACAGCAAGTGCTTCGAGCTACACAGCAAGGTGCTTCGAGCTACACAGCAAAAAAGCGTGGGCGCCGTTTCGGTCACTCGATTCGAATTCCCACACTTCCTTCCTCGCGGTTCGGGTGCGCCACCTGATCTCAGCTTCGCTCCTCGTTAAGTTCATCACCTTAGGCCGCGCATCCGCCAGGGCAACCAGCAACGCGGTAAGGCAACGGCAGCCGTCAGGTCGCCCGCCACGGCGCCCCACGCCGCCACTGCAACCACCGCAGGATGATCCGCCTGCGGCGGGCTCCGGCGACGCCTGCGGCGGGCTGTCTTCGGC
>Ga0210242_100512_pt1 | contig 34599 bp, 14 predicted proteins | sample ChrtobMeP5a_16mM_FD_155445 | JGI IMG/M metagenome (GOLD analysis project Ga0210242, IMG submission 155445) | Chrysochromulina tobin associated microbial communities from unialgal haptophyte culture, Seattle, Washington, United States - P5a_16mM | ecosystem: Host-associated > Algae > Haptophytes >... | reverse complement strand
ACAATGGGGGGAGTCGTCGTGCCCAGAGGCACCACCCCTATGAAATACCGCTCTGTTCGCTTCACGGCACAAGCTGCCTCAAGCGTGGGGGGTGCGAGCGGTAGGGGGGTCATTCCCCCGGTGGGGGTCCGTTAACCTGCTTACGGAACATTCCTAGAGACCGGTAAGTGAGCTCCGTCGAGATACCGGCGGATCCCTGGGAGATCCGAGAGATACCGGCGGGAGATCCGACGAGGTATCGTGGAGCTCTGACGAGGTGTAGGAAGATTCTCAGGGGTGAGACGAGAGTGTTCGTGACCCTGTTCAGTCTAAGCACCAGTCTTCTACCTCTAGGGGCTCAACGACCCCTATGCCTCCGAGGTCCCCCTCAGGCAGGTTCTTACCGGCTGGCTCCCCTCTACCCGAGGAGCCCAGTCGCAAAAAGTACCGTAGAAGGTACGCATGAAGGTACGATCGTACAGGGAGCCTAGCGATATATCTAGTACTCCTCGCCCTCCTCCTCGCCCTCGCCCTCGGCCGACTCGGCGCCGACCTCCTCGTAGTCCTTCTCGAGGGCAGCGAGATCCTCGCGGGCCTCGGAGAACTCGCCCTCCTCCATGCCCTCGCCGACGTACCAGTGGACGAAGGCGCGCTTGGCGTACATGAGGTCGAACTTGTGGTCGATGCGCGAGTAGAGCTCGGCGATGGCCGTCGAGTTGGACATCATCGCGACCGCGCGCATCACCTTGGCGAGGTCACCGCCCGGCACGACGGTCGGGGGCTGGTAGTTGATGCCGCACTTGAAGCCGGTCGGGCACCAGTCGACGAACTGGATGGTGCGCTTGGTCTTGATGGTCGCGACCGACGCGTTGACGTCCTTGGGGACGACGTCGCCACGGTACATGAGGCAGACCGCCATGTACTTGCCGTGGCGGGGGTCGACCTTGCAGAGCATGGACGCCGGCTCGAAGGCGGAGTTGGTGATCTCCGCGACCGAGAGCTGCTCGTGGTACGCCTTCTCGGCCGAGATGACCGGGGCGTACGACGAGACGACGAAGTGGATGCGTGGGTACGGCACCAGGTTGGTCTGGAACTCGGTGATGTCGACGTTGAGTGCGCCATCGAAGCGGAGAGACGCGGTGAGCGACGAGATGATCTGGGCGATCAGGCGGTTAAGGTTGGTGTACGTCGGGCGCTCAATGTCGAGGTTGCGACGGCAGATGTCGTACAGGGCCTCGTTGTCGACCATGAACGACACGTCGGTGTGCTCGAGGAGCGAGTGGGTCGAGAGCACGCAGTTGTACGGCTCGACGACCGCGGTCGAGACCTGGGGCGACGGGTAGATGGTGAACGAGAGCTTCGACTTACGGCCGTAGTCGACCGAGAGGCGCTCGAGGAGGAGCGCGCCCAGGCCAGCGCCGGTGCCACCGCCGACGGCGTTGAAGAGGAGGAAGCCCTGGAGGCCGGTGCAGTTGTCGGCGAGCTTGCGGATGCGGTCGAGCACGAGGTCGACGATCTCCTTGCCGATCGTGTAGTGGCCGCGCGCGTAGTTGTTCGCGGCGTCCTCCTTGCCGGAGATGAGCTGCTCCGGGTGGTACAGCTGGCGGTAGGTGCCGGTGCGGACCTCGTCGATCACGGTCGGCTCGAGGTCGACGAAGACGGTGCGGGGCACGTGCTTGCCCGAGCCGGTCTCAGAGAAGAAGGTGTTGAAGGCGTCGTCGCCGCCGCCGATCGTCTTGTCCGAGGGCATCTGGCCGTCGGGCTGGATGCCGTGCTCCTGCGGGCAAAGAACAAAGGGCGACGAGACGTGAGACAGAGGGTGCAGTAATAGGGAGACGGAGAGGAGGTCGTGGCGCGCTGGCGCGTTGGCTGGGCAAGTTGGGATGAGGTGGTGTGCAAGGCATGAAGAAGAGGCCGCTCCGATGCGCGTGCGCGCGTGGCAGTGGGGTGGCGCGCGAAACGCGCTCGCTGCAGGGCAGCGGATTGCGCGCGCGGATGGGGCACGCCAACGCGGGCTCGCACGAGGGTCGCGCGCGGTGGGTTCGATTAGGTTCGAGAGCGCGCAGACGCACGAGGCAGTACAGCTCCCAGCAAGCATTGCCGATCTGGACGCCGCACTGGCCAAGGTGAATGCTGATAACCTCACGCATCTTTGTGCGGATGGGATTCTGAAATTGCAACGGGCCGCCAAATGCCCCGTAAAGAAACGGGCCGCCTATTGCCGCGGGTTCCCCGTTTTGGACTTGACTCGACTTGATTTGACTTGTCTTGACAGGAGCACCGCGTCGAGCATGCGTACCTCCTCGTGCGTGAGCTCTGGCTCGCTCGAGGTGCCCGTGAGCGGGACGATCCCAAGCAAGCAAGGACGATCCCGAGCCCGCGCGCACGAAGCCGAACGCCGCCGCTTCGCTCTTACTTCGCTCTGAGCAGCATGGATCCATTGTGCTGACGCGAATTAAAAACCCGCGCCGGCCGAGACGGGGACGGAGAAAGCGCGCATGCGGCGTCGGTCCGCCCCGCGCGCCTTAGGTAGACCCCAACCCGGAACCCGGGGGGTCGGTATGCATACTAGATACATTGTACTTAGATACGACTATAGCCCGATCTAAGTCGAATGAAAATGACATGTGGAAACTGACCCCCGTTTTATGAAATTGGAACAGTTTGACGCAAACGGTGTCCTTCCTCCACTGGAGGGGCCACACAAGAGACAAGTTGATGATGCATCATCAGTGGATGCAGGCATCTAGGCAAGAGCCGAAGAGGCATGCAGCCTAAAGGCTTATGCAGCACATGATGCAGCGAGAGGGTGCCGAATTGCGAATACACGCCCCCAGGTCCTGTAGCGAGAAGGCCCATCGAGCCGATCGGTCCATTGCCCACTACCACAACTCGTTGCCTTTGTGTAGCCGATGATGATGACCATTCTTACCTCCTGATGCCATGTCTCGGCTTCTCTCGTGCTCGGCAATTTAATCCCCAGGCACGCCATGCCGCCCGCACATGCAGCGGATGTGATTGTCGCCGGCGCTCCTGCTCAACTTGGAGCCACCCGATAGGCCCTTGAAATATAGGATAGCTTCGGGAATCTCTGAAAGTAGGCATTGCCCAGCTGCTTTGCCTCGTTCTGGTCGATCTTCTTCGCCGGATCGGTCTCCTCGTAAACTGCCTCGGCCACGTCCATGCCGCTCGTGACCTGAGCAAACGGCGTGAATCCCTGCTCATCGAGCTGCACGTTCGCGTCATCGTAGTTGATAAACAGCTGGCTGCCGCGCGAGTCGGGCCCAGACATGGCGAAAGACAGCATGCCGCGCGTGTTGCCGATGCCCGCCTTGCGCGGATCATCCTTGATCTTGTTATCGCCCCACTTTTTGTACTCCGTCGGGCTCGCTGGAATGCCCCACTGGCAAATGAATCCCGGGATGACGCGGTAGATTCGGCACTCGGTGTAATAGTTGCAGTCCACGAGCTGGAGGAATCGCTGCGCGCCGAGGGGCGCCCAGTCCGGGTGCACTTCGAGCTCGATCACCTGGGGGTCGGGTCTGCTCGGGTCGAGCACCACTTCGAGCCGGACCCTGACAGCAGACATGATGCTCTCCAGCGGGTCGTCTTTGCGCGCCCACGCCGACGAACAAAGGGAACACGGGGGCGAGCGTTTCGTCAGCAGTGTGACGTTCTCGAACGTCCAAAGCACATGGCCTCTGTCTCCGTGCTCCGGTGTTTTTGTCCGGTGTTTGACGAAACCAACATTGCGCAAATCGCGCGACATGCAGACCACGCACATTCTGCTCGCGGCCGCCGCATCCGTCAGCGCCGCGTTCATCACCGCTTCGCCGGCGCTCGTCCGCCGGCCACAGCTCGCGCCCCTCTCGGGACCCGTCTGCTGCGCCGAGTCTGGCGCGACAAACGATCCGGTGCCGAAGCCGCCGTCGAAGCTGCCTCAGCGCGAGATCGATTCACGCGGCTTCATAGTGCCGCAAGTGGGAGACGTGGTCAAGATGCCCTCCAAGTGGAAAGGCGAGTGGGAGGTCGGCCAGGTGGACTTCGTCCAGTACGTCGGCTCGCGGAATGCGTACGAGGTCGACCTCCTCCCTCTGAAGTCGATCGGCAACGACCTCTACCGGCTGCCCGGCAAGAAGCCCTCGTTGATACGGACCGACGTGGCGAAGCTCGGCCGGCTGCTCACCGAGTACGTGCCCGAGCGCGACGCGTACCGCGTCAACCCCGACGACCTTTTGCCGACGGGCGGGCGCAAAGTCGAGAACCCGAGCGTCACGGAGCAGGGCCTCGCAGAGTATGCTGAGCTCAAGGCGACGCTGCTGCGCGAAGCGGCGCTCCTCGGCGTGGCGGGCACGGCGGTGAGCTTGCCCTTCTTCGGAGGCGATGTCGCTTTTGCCTTCGCGCTAGGGGCGGCGGGCGGCTGCGCGTACCTGGCACTGCTGCAGCGTGAGACGGATGGACGCGAGGGCATGGGCAGGTTGCTCGCGGCCATCGTCGGCGGCCGGCTAGCGCTGCCCGCGGTCGTGATGGCCGTGCTTGCCAGCCGCGGCATCGCCGCCAAGGGGGGGCAGTTTGACTTTGCGCTCGTACGCGCCGCACACGCGCGCGCGCTGCCGACCGTCCACCACCAACGAGCGTCATCTCGAGCGTCATCTGCCACCACCGCCGCCGGCACCAAGGGGCTGCGTTGCCGGCACCTTGGCAGCACGTCGCTCGGGCGCGCGCTTCCCCATAGGCGCTTCCCCACAGGCGCCTCCACACAGGCGCTTCCCCGCGCACTCCCATTGACCAACACGCGCGCGCTCGCGCTCACCGGCAGGTACCTCGCGACCAGTTCGGGGCAGCGGTGCTCGGCTTCCTCGCGTACAAGGCGCCGCTGCTCGTGCGCCAGGTCGGCACCGCTCTCAAGGAGCTCGCGTCTAACGAGGGGTCACAGGCGCCCATTGAGAAGTCTATGAGCGGCGGCTCCCTCAGCCTGATGGCAAAGCTCGCCACCGCCAACTTTCAACAGCGTCAGCGCGCCGCAGCCGCGGCGGCGGGCGCGGCGGCAGGCGGCCCCGGCTCTGTGTCGGCGGCGCGGCTCGTGGTGCTGTGCGGCCCCTCTGGCGTGGGCAAGTCGACCCTCATCGGGCGTCTGCTCGCAGAGTCGCCCGAGCGCTTTGGCTTCTCCGTCTCGTGCACCACGCGACCGCGCCGCCCCGCCGAGGCCGACGGCGTCGACTACAGCTTCGTGACCGAGCCCAAGTTCGACACGATGATCGAGCGCGGCGACTTCCTCGAGTGGGCAAATGTGGGTAGCTACCGGTATGGTACCTCGGTCGCGGCGGTCGAGGCGGTGAGCGCGAGCGGGCGCGTCTGCCTCCTCGACCTCGACGTCCAAGGCGTCCAGTCCCTCGTCGAGCGCCGGCCCGACTTACGCCCCTACTGCGTCTGGGTGGCCGCGCCCTCGCTCGACGCGCTGCGTGCGCGGCTGCGCCAGCGAGGCTCGGAAGCGCAGGGCGACGTCGAGCAGCGCATCGCGCGCGCCGTTGATGAGATCGAGTTCTCCCTCTCCGCGCGCTGCTTCGACAAGGTCGTCCTCAACGACGACTTCGAGAGGGCGTACGCCGAGCTCAAGGCGGGCATCGACGAAGCGACGATGTCGTCGTGAAAGCTCTCGGGCCGCGCACGCGACGAACGAGTAAGCATAGGCCCTCCGCGGGCGCATCGTGTATACGCACATGCAGCAATCAACATTATCAGTGGTAAAACTCTTCTGCGGAGCGACGCGTGACCGAAATCGGGCTGCACTTTTTCCCTCTACGGCAAGTCACCCACCCACAGACCAGCAGCAAAAGCGAGCCTTACAAAGACTATCGTGACGGCGGCTTGTAGCGGCGTTGCAGCGCGTCGTCGTACATGTAGTTGATGTCGCTGCTCTCTGAGCTCATGCCGCACTGTTGCCGCAGAGACTGCAAGCCCGATCGCGCCTCGTCAAGCATCTTGGCCATCTTCTGTGGGTTGGCCTCGCCCATGTTCCGCCGGAACTCATCGCGAATCTCGGTCTTGACGGCCTCCTTTTTGATGGATGGCCAGCGCTGCGCCGTGCGCATGATGCGCCGAAAGAGGCTCAGTGCCTCTGCTCTGCCGGCCATCGAGGATCGGTACTGTTCAAGTTTACATCGCGAAAGTAAAATTCTGAATAATGGGAAAGGTGACGAAACCTCCCAATCGTACAATCGTCTGATCCCTGCTCGTTAACGGTGTCCGCCTCGGGTCTCGTCACACAAAATTTGACAAAGTCGCCTCTTTCACTGGCTTTCGGTGACGCACCCCGACGCGGCCTCGACCGCGCCGGCGACGCCAGCGCCCGCGTCAACACATGCACAAGCGTGGCATGGTGCCCGTTCTGTGCGCCGCTTTCTGCTCCGCGCAAATAGTCACGCGCACCGAGTACGTGTATCGGCCGGTTGGGCAGCAAGGCGGCGGAGGAACTTTTTCCGGCGTAGTGCCGGGAATGGTCCTCGCTGCGGGCAGTGCGGCGCTCTTGTGGTGGAATGAGGGCCGCACGGCGGCACAGGAGCGCCTGCTTGCAAGCGCCAACCGCAAGCTCGTGCACGCGAGCGGCACCGACGCGCTCGATCAGGCCAACGATGGCCGCCTCGTGCACCTCTACTCTCCCACGGTTTTCAGCACGGGCGTCACCGACAGTTTATTTGAGGACGTGCGCCGGCCAAAGGCGGCGCGGCTGCGTCGTCTGACCGAAGTGTACCAGTGGGATGAGACTTCGAGCACGCACGAGGTACGCATCTCTCGCGACACTGTCCAGCGCACGACCTCGTACTCCTATGACGCACGCTGGCGCGACCACACAGTGGGAAACGCATTCCACGACGGTGGCCGGCACCACAACCCTACGCCGCGCCTGGTGCCGAGCATAGTGCTCACCACGGCGACGGACGCCCGACTCGCCAACGGCGTCTCGATCGAGCCCGCCTTGCTCGAGCAACTCGAGAGCTGGCATCCGGTGCGGCTACGGCCCGGGGCCGCTGACGAGGAAGGAGAGGCGGCGGAAGAGGCGTCGGCTGCGCGTGAGGCGGCGGAAGAGGCGGCGGCGGAAGAGGAGGCGGTTGCGGAGGAGGAGGCGCCTGGGCACGAGGTGGAGGGGCGGGTCTCGTCACATTCACATTCACAGGTGGAGGGGCGGGTCTCGTCGGCGGTCGTCTCATTGAGCGCCATTGATGGCGCAGCGATCGCGCCTCTAGATGGGCACTCGTCGCAGGCCGAGTGCATCTACTTTCCGGTACGGGGATTCGCTGGCGACGCGGCTCGCAGCAGCGGCAGCTGGGCGCTCGCCGACGGGCCAAGCATGCCGCTGCCCCGCTCGGTCGGTGCGTACTTGCACCGTGAGCGCCGTCTCAGTGCGTCGCCCATGGCCCGCCTCCGCCTCGCACCGCGTGCGCAGGTGGGTGACGCGCGTGTGCGATTCGACGAGGTACCTTGGCCGTCGGAGGGAGTGAGCGTGCTCGCATGCCAGGCGAGCCTCACAACGCTTGCCCCGTGGCGCGACCGTTTGGGTGGCGGCGGCCCTTCTCTGTACATGCTGCTCCCGGGGCGCGTGCCTGCTTGCGAGATGCTCCGCGCAGCACGTGCGGCCTCCGTGCGGTCGATGTGGATGCTGCGCGGCGCCGGCGCGGCCCTCATGTGGCTCGGGCTCGGGTGCAGCTTGAGCTGGCTGCCCGCCCTCGCTGCCCGTCTGCCGCTCCTCGGAGGGCTCGCCGGCTCCCTAGCCGGCGCGGGCATCGGGATCGTCTCCTTGGGTGGTGCACTTAGCCTCTCCGCGGGGGTCGTCGCGCTTGCGTGGGTGCGCTACCGGCCGTGGCGTAGCGCTGTGCTCGTCGCGATGGCTGCGAGTGCATACTGTGCCCTTGCCAAGGCTGCCGTTGCTCTCCACGCCGCCCAGTCGCTCGGGCTGCCCAACAGGCAGCCAACGGCCAGACTGCGCGGCCAACAGCCCTTCTGAGAGCTCAGTCGCGTCAGTGGTGCAGTGCCAGTGCTCACGAGAATCGAGGTCGAGTACACATGGCGGCGATCCGCGATGGCGAAAGCGCGATGACTAGGCTGGGGCGGCGGAGGCGGGAGAGGGTGATTGGGTGAGAGGTGTTCGGCGAGGTGTTCGGGGAGTGCCCGAGGGTCCCTGACCGAGCACCGACCGTGTGGCGGAGAGGAATCGGCGAATTAGGGTAAACATTCAATTCTCGGTGTACATGAAAGTACATCCAAGGATTCGCCGTGTCGCAAAAGCGCCGTCGCGTAACCCTTCCCTCAACCCCTGTGCTGAGACGGGAGCACGGGACTGTCTCGGCGGCGAGAGGACAAGCACGAAACCACGAATGCAGTAGCCACTTTCCGACACGCGTCCTCGACCAGAACGGAGTTTCCGATCCGTCGGCGATCCACAGTATGCACACATGCCGATACAGTACCACTTCTGTCTCATTTACACACAAGACCAGATACCCATGAGATCTTGCTGGTCCTCAAAGAAACGGGGGGTCCGGAGTGTCTGCGCGTTTGTGTTTCACAGCCAATGGTTTTATTTGGACACCCACGAGCACCGGACCGGCGACACAGCTCTGTGTGAAACGGCTGTGAGCTGGAGCGTGCTCCGCACTTCCAAGAAGGCACCAACTCACAGTTGAAAAGGTCGTGCCTTCCCGGCGACAAGCCAGAGGCAGAACACATGGATTCGTCCAGCGACTCCAGCTCCGCCGAGACATCCGAGACCCTGTACGACATCCTTGATATCACGCCCGACGCTGTCGATGCAGTTATCCGGCGTGCATACAAGCAGCAGGCGCTGCGCTGGCATCCTGACAAGTGCTCCGAGCCCGGCGCAGAGACCAAGTTCAAGCAGATTGCCGAGGCGTGGCACGTTCTCTCTGACGACAACCGGCGTGCTGTGTATGATGAGCAGCTGCGCAGCGGCGTCTTCGACGACGATCGCAGTCAGAACGAGAGGCAAGCCGCGGCACGCGAGGCCGCGTACCAGGCATATCAGGAGTTTATGTGGCGCGAGGAGCAGGACGCACAGCGCCGGATGCGTCGAGAGCGCGCCTGCCTTGTGGGTGTCATCAGCTTGGTGGCATGGGTCAGCGTGCTGCTTGCGATTTTGCAGCGGCATACGGCCTCGCTCGGCCTACCGCCGCAGCTCTTCCGGCCTCCGCTCGTGCTGAGCACGCGTGAACTTGCGCGTCTGCCGCTCACGCTCGAGTTCGCATCGTTTCGCGAGCGGCTCGACGCGCGCCACCGTGCGCGCGCGCGGCCATTGGCGGCGTTGGCGTGGCTGCCCGACTACATGCCCGCCTACCTGCGCATTGACCTCAACCAGACCTCGGAGCTGCGCCGTGCGCCCGAAGTGGGCCAGCCGCACGGGCGTGGCTGGCTGCTGCGCTCGGCCGCGACGGGCGAGGACATCTACGGGCGCGAGCTGAACCTCGTGACGAGCGTCTACGTGCGGCCGCCGGCTGGGCAGCGCAAGACGGGGCAGAAGGTGCTCGGGATGAGCCCCGAGGGCACGCCGACCTTGTGTACGCAGCTCTGGCGCTCGGGCAGCCTGCATCGCGAGGAGTGGTACGACGACATGGCGCGCTCGGTTGGCGGGCGGCTCAGGCCGTTTGGGCTCGCGGCGGTCCCACCCGCCGATTGCGAGCCGGAGGTTGGCTTGCTGGCCATCGCGGCGAGCACGCTCTTGGCGCTCATCGCGACGCGGCTCACCTTGCGCATGGCGAGCTTGGGTTGACATAGCGCGCGCGACACAGTGCCTTGGGGCCATGTAGTGCCCGACCGGCCGCTCGACGCATCAGAAAGTCTCTGAAGATAAAATCAACTTAGCAAAAGTGGCCCCACCTTCCTAATTAAGAACTTGCTGATTTCAACAGAAGAGTCCAAGTTCTATTTGTGGACTCTGCTGATTAACTTTACCGGCAAATTTGCCGAAATCCAAAACTAGAAGACTTAAGGGCCGACGGCGGGCGCGGGCCGGAATTAAGACGGAATGATGGCGCTTTTCTTGGGCAACCAGCCGTACGCCTGCGTGCACGAGGGCTGCGGCAAGCGCTTCTCGCAGTCGGGCCACCTCACGTCGCACAAGCGCACGCACACGGGCGAGCAGCCGTACGCCTGCGAGCACGAGGGCTGTGGCGAGCGCTTCTCGCAGACGACCAACCTAACGACGCACAAGCGCACGCACACGGGCGAGCAGCCGTACGCCTGCGAGCACAAGGGCTGCGGCAAGCGCTTCACGCAGTCGGGCCACCTCACGACGCACAATCGCACGCACACGGGCGACCAGCCGTACGTCTGCAAGCACGAGGGCTGTGGCAAGCGCTTCACGGAGTCGAGCAACCTCACGACGCACAATCGCACGCACACGGGCGACCAGCCGTACGTCTGCAAGCACGAGGGCTGCGGCAAGCGCTTCACGGAGTCGGGCAACCTCACGAGGCACAAGCGCACGCACACGGGCGAGCGACCATATGCCTGCAACGACGAGGGCTGCGGCAAGCGCTTCTCGCAGTCGGGCAAGCTCAAGTCGCACATGTACACAAGCTCGCACGGCCGTTGCAGCCACAATGTGCCGGAGTACCTGTGTGACGACCTCGAGTGCGTCCAGCGGCGGGAGATGCGCCGTCAGCTCGCCGTAAACTTTGGCCAGCAAGTAGCTCACTCGCCAGCAGCGCGCCCGGCGCCTGCCGTGCTCCCATCAATGCCGCAGCGCTTGGGCGGCCGCAGGCGCAGCCGGAAGCGCCCACACGAGGCTAAGGACTGGTACGAGGACGAGGAGGGCATGCAGCTCGCTGTGGCCCTGTCGGCCTCGGTCACAGAGGTGGGCCTTCCCGATGAGAAGCGACAGCGGTTGGACAGCCGACCGACTCACACAAAGGGCGCTTCTTCCAGCTTCGACATGGAGCATGCACCTTGCATCAACGACGAGTTGGATGAGGTGAGGGTGGAGGTGGAATTGGATGAGGAGGGTCCTTGCTTTGGCTGCTGCCTGGGTAGGGAAGTGACCTTCATCGGCACGGCGCGCGATCGACCTGACCTGTCGGAACCCGACGGCGGGTGGGGATACACCCCGTGCTGCGGGCAGACGGCACACTTTGACTGCCTCGGGCGCTGGCTCACCCCGGACGATCCTGAGCGCGGCAGGCTGGTGGAGTCGACAAGCGGGCCGGTGGCCATCGAACTCAAGTGCCCCTTTTGTAAGAAGGCGCTCTCCCGCTCGCGCATGCGCATGCTGAGGGCCTGTGCGAAATAACGCATGGCGAAATAATGGCAATGATGCGTCATTAGAGATCAGATGTGGTATGTATGATGTATCCGGCGATGCATCTGCGTGTGAGCTGCGTCGCATGTCGGCTTTGACGTTCCAGCGAACCTTACCGGCGCGTGATAATTATGAAACTCAAAGCTCCCAGCGGCACGCACAGCACATGATGTCTCTCACATGTCACATGTGCCGTGCGAGACCCATGGCGTGGGCAGAGCATACGCGCCACGAGATCGTCGAACACCTCGCCGACGACCTCATCGGACGACTTGACGCCGCGGCCGCCGCCCGTGCGTGGCTGCAACGAGATGAACATCTCAAACATGCCTGCGGACTCCTTTGTTTGGAAAGTGATGTCCGCGTTCAGGTAGAGTCCGAAGATCTCGGGACGGTCCAACGAGCGGAAATGAACTGGCGGTACGTGTCGATCTGCACCTCGGGCGGCGCGCAGTACCGGAACTTGGCATCCATCTGCGAGCAGTACGATAAGGTCGTCGGCTGCGCGATGGTCTGCGGGTCGAGGTACGACGAGACCATGGCGCGCGTGAGGCGCACGTCCTGCTTGTCCGTCACGCGCCCGCCGTAGATGACGTCCGACATGATGATGTTGAGCGCCTCCCACGGCACCGACAGGTTCTGGTCGAGGAAGAGCCTCGAGGAAGAGCCTCGAGGAAGGTCCTCCAAAGGGCCTCAAGGCCAACATCGGCCGCTCGTTCATCGTCATGGATGAGAGTACGCTCGAAGGATGCGCACAGCCGACCGAGTTCAAGAACCTGCTCTTCGGCCTGTGCTTCTTCATCGCGGCCATTCACGAGCGGCGTCAGTACGGCGCGATCGGCTGGAACATCGCGTACCAGTGGATGACCTCCGACCTCACTTACCGCGTATTGTACGACTACACGCGCCCAGCCAGCTTCGCTTCGATGATTTGCCTGAGCTCCTCGCGCTCGCGCAGGCTGTCTAGCTTGGCGCGCGCCTGCTCGAGCGCCGCCTCGATCTGCTCGCGGTCGCTCGCGCTGGTGGCCTCGCCCTCGGGGTCTCCCTCAGCCTCGCGCCTGAGCGCCTCAAGCACGGCACGCGTCGCGTCGGGCGGGATCTCGACGCCGCGCTCGCTCAGGAACAGCTTGAGCTGCGTCGTGGTCAGATGCTTCGCCTTCATGCCGCTGCTGTTCGAGGCGCGCAAGGCGCGCGAGGGCGCCGTCGCTGGCTTCGGCTCGGGCGCTGATGCGGCCGCTGCCGCCGCTGCCGCCGCTGCCTCGAGCAGCAATGCCTGCTCGACAGCCTGCTTCTCGGCGTCCGCCTGGCGTCGGTGCTCCTCGACGCGCTCGCTGAATTTCATCTCCAGTTTGCTCGCACGCACTGTCGATGGTGAGGCAGGCTCTGCTGGCCCATTTGGTGCAGGTACCGGTGGTGGAGCTTCTGCCAGCTCGTTAGGTGCAGGTGCAGACGACGGAATCTCTGCTGGCTGGTTAGGTGGAGGTGCCAGCGGTGGAGCCACTGCTGGCGGCTCGGCTGCGGCCGTTGGCTGCTGAGCGTCCGGCTCGGGTGCCTTGGCGACGGGGCTGGTGAACTCATCCGGCTCGGGCGGTCGCGTGCCGCTGTGACAGCATCCCATCGGCGCCACCGAGACGGGCTACCTTCTCTTCAGACGAGGCGGTGGATCGGGGATCGTCCGGCGACTCGCTCCACAAGCGGCTTCGGGCACATCCGCGGAACTACTTTGAGCTCCGCACGGTGTGAACCTTGAGACAGTGTGTGAATGTTCAGTCAGTCAGTTTCGTCGCGGTCCCCCCGCGCTCACCACACCGTCTCGTCTCAAAGGACGGCTCCGTTCCATCGGTCAACACAATTTTTGAGTAATCGCTCGCTCGGGCGATTCAATTTCCATGCTCGATTTCGCTAGTGAGGTTCGGTTGAAGTGTGATCTCTGTGTGAATGGTAGGGAACAAGACCCCCGCGCGCCGTTGTGGCACATGGCTTGCCCCGGTTCCACACCAAACGTGGCACGGATATCGAAATCGCACGGTCACGCATTAATTGAACACACACGGAGCGAGCCACACCGCGCCCACCCCGCAGCCGCTCCCGCACGCATCGCATGCGCCGCGCACTTCGTCTCTCTCGAGTCTCGTGAGCTCACGTGCGGAAGAAGATACGGGCCGAGCAGAAGGCGCACTCGAGCAGCTCGTACTCGAGCTCGTACGAGCGGATGCGCTTGAGCGCGAGCGTGTTCGCGTCCTCCTTACGTCCACCCGTCGAGGCCGCGCCCGCGGCCTCCTGCAGCGCCGTCCGCTCGGCAGCGTAGCGCGCCTGCACCGTGTCCCACCAGTAGAGCGTCTCGAACTGCTCGTTCTGCTCGAGGAGCTTGAGCAGGTACGCAAGGCCCATTGCGAAACCGTCGTCTGTGAAGTACGCCTCGCGCGCCTTTTTCTGCAGCTTATCCTTGGCCACGAGCATCGAGTCGACGTACGCGATGGTGAGCGAGGGCACGATGAGGAAAAAGTGGCGCAGGTGATCGTTCTTGGTCGAGCGGATCTCGGACGAGAAGACGTTGACGAGGATTTCGAAGTAGTTGGCGCCCTCGTCGTACGAGGAGCGCATCCCGTCGACGAAGCGCGCAGCTAACCCGTGCGCCTCCGCACACGCCGCGCCAAGCGCGAGCGCACCGCGCACCGCGCCGGCGGCGCCGTTGCCCACGCCGGCCGCGGGCGCGGCGCCTCCACCGGCGGCGTCCGCATCGGGAGGCAGGGGCAGCGGCTGCACGCCAGGCAGGTCGGGAAGGCATTGGGCCGTCTCGCCGGTGAAGTGGACGCCGCCCGCGCGCACCATGCGCACATAGCCCATCGCGTTGCCGATCTCGGTGATGAGGATGCGGAACTGGTCGAGGACAGTGATGGGCGCGTGCTGGTCGCCGAGCTTGCGCACGTCCTTGGCGAGCTTCTCGGCGGACTCGTATGGGTAGCGGGCCCGCGCACGAGTGCGCCCGTCCCTGTCGCTTTCGGGACGGTCCTGGCGCGTGAGGATGGCGAGCTCGCGGTACGCGCGCGCCTCGCGCACGAGCTTCGACTTGATGTGGTCGTCAAAGAGGAATTGGGAGAAGACCATCAGCTTTCGCTTGAGGTACTGGTACGTGAAGTTGACGGCAGTGTTCATGATGCCCGCGCCGTGCACGCGGATCGAAGCGGCCACGTGTCGGATGCCGATCGTGTTCAGGTGCTTGCCCTCGTGCGCGCCGCCGCTCTCGACGAAGATCTGGTTGTGCAGATTGTACCGGAAGTTACGCACGAAGAGGTGGATGTTGCGCATGATCTGGAGCACGTCGAGGCCCTCCTCCATGGTTTGTCCGGGCAGGCACGCGGCCGCGGGCAGCTGCGGGTCGACAAAGTCGAGGCAGCCGCCGCCGCCGGAGCCATCCATGCCAAACGTGTAGCGCTGCATCGCGATGGCGCGCATCTCCGCGTACGTGCGCCAGTCGTGCAGCGAGACGGTGGTCAGGTTGTAAAAGGTGCAGTCGAGGTAGCGCCCCACGTGCGCCACCGGCAGCACCGCCTGCATGCAGATCGGGAGTGCCGGCTGCCCGAGCCGTGCGGCGAGCGCGCGCACGTTGGCGGGCGCGGGCGTGGTGAGCGAGCCTAGGGTGGCGGCCGCGTGCTGTGCATATCGCAGGTCAGTCTCGATCTCGAGCGCGAGCTTGCGCAGTACCTCCTCGTCGAGCGCGCTACTGAGCATCGCGCTCAGCAGCGTGATCCACGACGGGCCCACGGGCGCCGCGTCATTGATCGGCCCCGGCGGCGCGCCGCTGCCGGGCGCGCCGGGCTTGGGCGCGTACGGCGTGGGGTGGACGCCGAGGGCGGCGGTGCGCCGCAAGAGTGGCTCGACGTCGCGCACCGCGTCGAGCAGGGTGTGGAGCACTCGTGGCGTGGGCAGCTCGCGTGCGATCGCTACGAGCGGAATGAGCAGGTCGCGCGCACAGAAGAAGAGGAAGTCGCATGAGGTGGCGGCCGCGAGGGTTGGCTGCCAACTGCCGAGCAGCTGCAGCTTCCACAGCAGGTCCGAGAGCTCCTCGTGATCGGCTTCGCGCATGAGCGGCTTGAGTTGCGCCACGTGCCTCGCGAGCTGCACGATCGTGAGCCGCGTGCGGTCCGGCGGCGAGGCGAGCGTCTGCACCATCAGCGTGACCGCCGCTAGCCGATCGAGCGCTGCGTCATCCAGACGACGCGCCGCCTCGAGCTTCGCGCGCACGGGCAGGAGCAGCCGCCTGATCTGGGCGGCGCACGTACGCCCGGCGTGGACTGCGGTGAGGCTCGTGAGTGCGCCGTGCCGGTCGACGGCCACCTGGAAGCTCTTGAGCACCTCGAGCGCGCCGAGCAGGGACGGGAGCACCTTCTTTGGGAAGGGGCTGCCTAGCTCGAAGTGGCCCGCGACGGCGGAGCGAAGCAGCTGTGAGAGGCGCGAGCCGAGCAAGATCGCCTGGATGAGGAGCGAGGTGCTCGTGGTGAGCAGCTCCTGCTTGTTCGCGTGCGCCGTCAGGTCCGAGTCGAAGCGCGCGAGCCACTTGCACAGCGCGAGCCGCAGCGTGTTCACGTCCTTGTGCAGTTCCGCATCGAGCAGCTTGAGGAATTCGACTTCGACCTTGGAGGCGGCCTCGACGGTCATCGAGGAGCCTTTGAATGGGAGAGTGCCTGCCCACCGAGGGGGTGAGGGGGCGAGGGGGTGAGGGGCGAAGGGGTGGCGGGAAGGGGGAGGGGGAGTGGGGGTTCGGCCGCTTGGGGACTTGAGCGCCGTCCCGAGCGCGGGAGGGAGGGCGGGCGAGGAGATCGAGAGGAGATCGAGAGGAGATCGAGAGCTGAGGGGCCAAGGGGATTGGGGGGGGGCGGGGGGAAGTGGGCACTCACGTGCGAGGAAGGAGAGCGGTCGCCACATGGCGACGCCGCCCAGGTAGGTGAGCGGCACGCGCTTGCCGAGCGCCCAGAGCGCGGTGTAGGTCTTCTTGTCAACTCCCTTGGTGGGCGCGTGGAGGTACTGGTGGAAGCAGAAGAGTGCTACGAGGCCGACGATCTCGTCGCGCTGCTGCGTCTCGGTGGGCTGGCCGATTATGGTGCCAAGGTCGGCGAGCAGCCGCTTCACGTTCTCGAGCAGCTGCGTCAGGAACGGCGCGTTCGTCGTCACGTTAATGTCGACGGTGCCGTCGACGGTGCGCGCGTCGAGCTGCTGCGTGATGCAGCTCCGGAAGAGATTGTTCTGCAGCAGCTTGGTGATGGCGACGATGCGCGCATCGAGCTCAAGGAGCTGCGGCATCTCTACACCATACAGGCCAGGCTCGCGCGTCATGTTGTTGACCACGCGCCGGTATCCCGCGAGCGCCTCGGGCAGGTGCGTGCTCCGCTGCAGCGCATCGTCGAGCAGGATGAGCACCCCGAGCAGGTCTCCGAGCGCATCAAAAGCGCGACGCATGGTGACGGCGCGGAAGGTGGCGGCGAAGAGCTTTTGTTGCGGCGAGTAGAGCGACGCGAGCTGCCGGATTAGGTTCACTGCGAGCGCGTTCACGCGGATCGAGAACTGCTGCACCGCGAGCAGCAGTGGCAGCGCCGCGTTGGCGGCCACCTCGGGCCGCGGCGGCTCGGCGAGCGCGGCGGCGGCGACGCCCGCCTCGACAGCGGCCGACGCCATCGCCGGCTGGTCGGCGAGCAGCAGCAGCGCCGGCAGCAGGTGGTCCCGCGCTCGATCGCGCAGCGCCGTCGCCTCGTCGCACAGGTACGAGAAGACGATGATGACCTTGTTGAAGAGCTTGTTGTCGGTCTGCACGAGCGAGTTGCAGGCCACCTCCGAGCGCGGCGTCGCGTCGATGGCCACCGGACCGCACGAGCCCATCTATGTTGGACAGGAGGCGCCAGAAAGCAAGGGTCAACACGCGTCGGAGTTGCCGCGACTGAACTTCACAGCGACATGGAAACACGACATGGATCCTGCTTGGATCCCGCTAACGCATGGACGGAGGCATGGCCGAAACAACCTTGCACGGCACACACAGACCATTTACATTGTAAAAGCACGCATGATTCAATTGTAAAAGCAAGACGATGTGGCGCGTTTACAATACATGTATCCAGGCTCGGGGCTAGCCATGCCAGTTGCGCCGCGGCGCGCGCGCGCCCTCCCCACATCTCGCATGGCGGGCACTGGTGGCGGGGGGGGGGGCGTTTGAATTTGACTTGTCTTGTCTTGACTTGACATGTCGCCCGCTCGCGCGGAAAGAGAGCGTCCCGGCCGCGACCGACGGCCTCGACGCACGCACATGTCGTCTCAGGCGGTGGCACGGCGCGCCAAGCTGGCGGCTGCCGACGAGGCCCAGTCGACGCTCCGCCAGCCCGCCGAGCTCAATCAGCTGGTCGATGAGCTCCAGAACCGGCTCAAGGAGGGCGGCAAGGAGGGCAAGGTCAAGTCGGCGAACGAGGCACTCAAGGAGCTCGTCGATCTGCTCGTGTCACACAAGTACGCGCGCGCGCACGGTGCCACGCTGCGCGACAACGCGAGCGCCAGCGCCGGCCGTGTGCCAACTTGGGACAGCGTCCTGAAGTGCACGCTCTTCTGTCTGAGCGTGTCCAAGAAGCTGCTCAAGGCGTTGGTTGAAAAGCTGCGCCTGCTCCTCGGCAAGGCACTCGAGGCCGGGCCGGGCGCGCTCCGCCCGACGAGTGAACTGCGCGTCTTCCTGTACGTGTGCCAGGAGCTGACCGACCGCGGCGGCACGGAGGCGCACGCGGCGCCGCGAGCTCCCGCGAAGAATGACGGCAAGTCGGCGCACCCCGATTGCATCGGCGTGCTCCTCCTCCTCGCGAGCGAGCGGCCGCAGCTGCTCGCACGCCTCTCGCCCCTTAGGCGCAAGCTGCTGCTCAACCAATGCATAGAATGGATCATTGGAGAGCCGCCTGGCGTCGATGGCGCTGGCGGCGGCGGCGGCGACGGCGCGGACAGCCGCTCAGACGGCATGGGCATAGGCGGTGTTGGTGCCAGCTCTAGCCGCGCGCCCGCGGGCGGCGGCGGCGGCATCGATCCGAGCGTGGTGGCGACGCCGCAGCTCCTGGTGCAGTATGCCCAGCTGCTCTCTCAACTCGTAGGGGCGTGGGGCAGCGATATGGGGGTCCTCGAGAGCACTGGCGGTGGGCTGGAGGCGGGCGACGACGGCCCGTTCGCCCTGCTCACCGGCTTCATGAACGACGTTTGCGAGAAGGAGCTGCCGTACCTACGCAAGATGGCCAACCAGCTTTGGTCCGCCACGCTGCATGCTATCCTGTGCCACGGCGCCAACGTGCTGCACGAGGTGGCGGCGTTTGGGCTGACCCCGTGCGTGCTCGAGCGCGTGCTGCGCGAGTTGCGCGAGGCCGATCGGGGTGGCGCGCTTGCCGAGACCCTCGCGAGCTTCGCGCGCTGCCAGCTCGCCTGCGTGCGCCTCTGCGGGCTCGCGCTGCCCGTGACGAGCGCACGCCAGCTCTCACATCTCGTCGAGCTCGAGCTCCGGTCTGCGAGCGCCTTCAAGCAGCCGGCGGCGCTGCTGAGCACCGCAGAGCTGAGCGAGGAGCGATGGCGTGCACGCTCGCTCCTACAGCTCATCGCCGACGTCCTCGCACTCCACCGGCCGCCGCCCAGCGCTGCCGCCGCGAGCGCCGCCGCGAGCGCCGCCGCGGGCGTGGCCGCCGCGGGCGCTACCGGGGCGGGGGCGTCCAAGCGGCAGCGCACCTCGGCGAGCGTGCCGCTGAGCACGCTGCTTCTCGAGGCGGTCCGTGCGCCCGGTAGCCCTGAGGAGTACGGGCGCTGGCTGCTCCTGATCGGATGCCTCGCTGAGCGCCATCCGGGCGCCCTCACGCCCTCAGTGCGCACGGCGCTCGTCGAGGCGCTCACGGCGGAGCTGCCGGTGGCGGACGGCTCGGTGGGTGGCGGCTGGGGGCGCCTGCCGCTCCTCGCGTGGGCGCTTGCCGGCCTCGCGCTGCTCGAGCCGCCGGGCGCAAGTGCGCCGCGCTGGGTGAGCCTCTGGCGCAGCTTACACGCACTCGTCGCTCTGTACGAGCCGGGCACGCGCACTCTCTACGCGGGCGGCGGCGACGGCGGCGCGGGTGGCGCGTCGGGCGGCGCAGGCGGCAGCGGCGGTAGTGCTGCTGGCGGCGCCGGCGGTGGTGGGGCGGCGGGAAGTACGGAGCGTCTGTGCTTCGTCGACCTGGGCGCGCGCTGCTTGCGCGTGATGCTCGAGCGGGGACTTCTCCCTCCCTCTGAGGCCGCCGCCCAAGCCGCCTCCGTGATCCACTCATCGCCCCTCTTCGCGCCATTGGCCGTGCGCACCGCGGGAGATGCCACCGCGGCGGCGGCTGAGGGTCGCGCCTACCTTCGCTCGATGGTGGAGCTGAGCGCCGTGCTCGTCAGCGCAGCCGAGCGAGGCGTTCGCGCGGTAGACGAGGGAGCGGCGGCCGGTGGCGGCCGCGGCGGCGGCGGCGGCGGCGGGGCTTTCGACCGTCGGCGACTGGTGCGCTGGCTGACGGAGCGCATGTACTGGGCGCCGGTGCAGCCAGCTTTCGAGGCCACATCTCCCTGGCGATGCGCGCTGCAGCTGCGTGCGACGCGGGCCGCGTGGGCAGCGGGCGCCGAGCACCTTCTGCTCCGGCGCGTCTGGTGTGCTGTCGTCACCGGTCATGGTGGCGGCGGCGCGGCGGTGGGCGGCACGCTGCTCGGTGTGCCCGCTATCTCGCCCGGGGCGTGCGCTCTGCCCGTGACGTGGCTCGAGCGACCGTATAGCTCGGGGAGCGAAGGGTATGATCCTCTGCTCGGCGCCGCATCGGACGCGAGCTGGCGCCCCTCCGACCAGGCCGCCGGAGTGGCCGCCGCGCCGCCGTGCCCGCCGCGGCTGCTGCGCCGCCTCGTGCCGCTGGCAACGGCAGCGGGCGGCGGCCCGGTGGGCGCGGTGGACGAGGGCTGCGAGGAGGAAGAGGGCGAGTGGGACGAGGGCGGCGGTGGGAGCATCGAGGGTGTGCCGATGGGGCTGCTCCACCTCGAGGCCTTCCTACGCCACGTCGAGGCTCTCTCATCCAACCCCGCCCCCGCCGCCGCCGCCGGTTGCGCTGCGGATGGTGGCGGCGGCGGAGGCGGTGGCGGAGGCGGCATTGCGCTCGGGGCCCTCGGTGCGTACGCGAGCTCCGCGTCCCTGCTGGGTGTGGCTACGTACGAGGAGGAGCGGGCCGCGGGGCGCGTGAATGGGTCGCTCTCTCACGCGCCGGATGAAGGCACCGATGAGTGCGCCACAATGCCTGAGATCACGCTCGGGTTGCTCAAGGAGGCGAGCAAGCGGCTGGTGGCGGCTGCACCCTCGGAAGCCGCCTCGCCCGCCGACCCGGGGGCGCTGCGCACGATCATGCACGGGCTGCGTCTCGTCGAGTTCGCAGCGGCACTCATGCTCGCCACGGGGCCGCGACGCGCGCCAGAGGGCTGCATAAAGCTGCTGCAGAAGCAGCTGCGTAAGGTGGCGTCCTGGCTGCGGTGTACGCTGCCGCACGCGGGGCCTGATGCGTCACGAGCAGAGATGCTTGCCAAGGTTAAGGGGTGGGCCCGCGCCTCGCGCACGCTCCTCGCGTTACGCTCATGCCTCGCCATGTTCGCGGCACTCGCGGCTGACACTCGCGGCGGCACGCAGCGCGGATGGCATGTGGTGGTGGCGCCCTCATGGCCCGAACCTCTCTACGTCGCCATGGCCTCTGAACCTCAGACCCTCGTCCACGGCGTCAAGCTGCTCTGCATCGCGCGACAGGCGCAGCAAGCGGCGCGAGCTGAGGCCGCCGCCGCGGGCGGCGGCGGCGGCGGCGGCGGCATCGGCATCGGCGGCACAACAGCGGCTGCGGAGGCGATGGACGTTGACGAGTTCGAGCTGCAAGTGCCGAGCGAAGCTGCGAACGCGAGCGCCACCGCCTCTGGGGCTGCTACCTCGACTTTGCGCGAGGAGGGCGGCGGTGGCGGCGCCACTAGCGCGGCAGAAGAGGCGGAGGTGGGCGCGGCGCTGCATGCCATCCTCAGCTGCCTCGACCTGTGGGCGCTCGGCTTCGGCTCGGTCAGCGAGCGAGTACTCGTGGCGCTCCCAGCCGCGCTCGAGGGGCTCAGTGCGGCCGCGCTGCGCACTAAGCTGCTCGCGCTTCGCACGCTAGCCACATGCATGCGGGCCACCCCCACGCTCACCCAAGCTCGGCGTGCGTGGCCTGCCGCGGTTTCGCCGAACCCAGCCACCGCGCCCGCCGTCGGGGGGCTTCTCGGGGATATGGACGTGGGCGGCAGCACGGTGGTGCGCAACCTGCCCGCGCCCGTGGCGGCTCTGCTCGAACCTTGGCTCTTGGTGGCTGACTCAGCCCTCTTCGGCGACGTGACACGTCGGCTGAGTCACGCGAAGAAGCACGCAGCCAAGCTTGAGCTGCCGAAGCCCGAGTGTAGGGAACAGACAGCGGATGTGGAGGCTAAGATCGCCGCGGCCGCCGCCTCGTGCGACGGGGCCCTCCGGCGCGCGCTAGCGGTGCTCTGCCGCTTTGCACGCGCCGCGCCTGCCACGCTGCCGGCAGGCGGGAGTGCGTGCGAGCTCCGCGCGTACAACAAGCTTTGGACGATGTCGCTCGGGGTGGCAAAGGAGCGTGGCGACTTTCGCACCATCGTGCGCGACCGTAAGCGCATGCTGCCGCTCACGCCGGCGGCGCGGCTCGCGCTCGTCGAGGCGCTGCATGCACACGTTGAGATGATGGAGCGGCTGCATGCAAGTGCCAAGGCCGCGGCGATGGAACGGCTGCATGCGAGCGCTTTGGCCGCGAGCAGTCGCCGTCCTAGCGAATCCACACCGCTGCTGCTCGACGGGCAGACAGTTGATGACGTGGGCGAGAAGTATGAGGAAGACCTCTTCGACGCGCTGTATGACACGCAGTGGGCGGTGCGCCAGTGGGTCGTGCGAGCGCTCGGCGTGCTCGCCCCCACGTTCGAGCCCGAGGATCATCGAACCTTCCTGCTTCCCAAGGCACTTGGCCCCCTCTTCGGCGTGCCCGAGAGCGCCCCGGCCGAGGCGAGCTTTGGCGTGCCGTGCTTCGCCTTCGTCGGCCTCAAGCGCGGCGGCGGCGCCAACGGCCTGCTCGCGAGCCCGTGGGGGGGCCACGGGCTTGCGGGTGCGGGCGGCGGCGGTGGTGGGGCCCTGGGCGGGGTGCCGACGAGCGCGCACGTGCCCTCGCCGTACGTGTCGCCGGCTTTTGAGGTACGTCTGACGGCGCTGCACGCCCTCGCCGCCCTCGGAGCTAGCTCGGCGAGCTGCACCGACCAGTCGCTGCTCCTCCTCCTGCTCGCGCACGGGCCCGACCCCGCCCGCGCCGCTGCCGCCGCCGCCGCTGCCGCCGCCGCCGCTGCGGCTGCCGGCAACGAGACGCCGCCGCCACGCGCAGCCCTTCGTCTAGCGGCGGACGCGGCTCTGCGCAGCATGGGGGCGGCAAGTGGGCTGGCACCGTGGCGGATGCTGCGCCAACGGGGTCAGCAGCTGCTCGCTCTCTGGCTCCAGTTAAAGCTGCCGCTGCAGCGACTGCCGTGCACTCTCTTCAAGGCCACGCCAGCGCACGGCACGGCCGCTGCCCTCACCTCGAGCGTCGGCGCCGCCAACGCGCCCTCCTCCTCGGGAGCCTCCGTCGCTGCTGAGGCGGATGCGAGCGCCGATCGCGACCTCGCCGCCTTTGTCGCTTCAAGCCGCATCCCTCTCGCGACAGCGGCAGCGATGGCCTCCAACGGCGAGGTCCTCACGACCGCCGCACGTGCGCTCGGGCTCGCGGGTGGTGCACCCGACCTTTTGCTCGAGGCGCTGCCGCAGGTGCTCGCTCGCCTGCTTCCCATGAAGAATGGGGCGGCTGACGAGCGCCAGACGTACACCTTCTCGCTCGACTTTGTATGTAGCATCCTCGCACCACAGCCGCTGCACGCGTGCGCGCAGCCGCAGATGAGCGCTTTGCTCTCTTCCATCGTCCTGTGCGCCTCGGCCGAGCGCCCCCCAAGCCCACCGCAGCGCACCGTGGCCGAGATTATCGAGGTGCTCATCGCGCCGCCCGACCCGCGCGCCGCCGTCTCTCGACGACCCCTCGTCGAGTCGCTGCGTTCGCTGCCACCGGTGGCGATGCATGCCCTTGTCCTCACGGTTCGTGGCGCGATCGCGGCGGGCGAGGCGTCGCTCGGAGCCCTCGAGGTACTGCTGAGCGAAGCCCTCCTCTCGCCTCAGCAGCTGGGTGCCGGATGCACGCCCCACTTGCTGCAGGCTGGGCTGCTCGCCCCCGCCCACGCCGCCCTCAACCGCACCACCCTCGCACTCTGCGTGCCGCCTGCCGCCGCCGCCGCCGGCAGCAGCGCCGCGGCCGACCCGGCCGACGCGGCTGCCGCCTCAGAGAACGCGAAGGTGGATGAGCTGTCGCACGCGTGCGAGCTGCTGCGTCGGCTGCACGCGCGGCTGGGCGCCTTGGCGTCTGTGCGGGCGGCGCTGCTACCCGCGCTGCTCCGAGCGCTCGTGCCTCTGGCGGCACGCTCGGCTGCGGCCCAGGCGACGCTCGGTGAGGTGCTCCAGCACGATGTCTTCGCGACAGCCGTGGGCGGGGCCCAAAACCAAGGGGTAGGCTTGGGTGCGCGCGAGGGAGCGAGCGGCAGCCTGGGGGCCAGCCTCGAGGCCTCGTGGACCGACCCGATCGGATCGTCGGATCGGTTGCATGCCGCACTCGCCAAGCTGCCCCCGTACGAGCTGGTCACCTCGGCCAGCACGCGTGGGCTGCAGGAGCTGCAGGCGCGCCTGCTGGTCGCTCGAGCCCGCGCGGCGGACGAGGCTTCGAGCGAACGCCTTTCGGCTGCGGCGCAGCTGCTGGCATGCGAGGCAGGCGCACCCGCCCACGCCCTTGGAGGCTACCCCGCCGTCCGATTGCAAACCGCACGGCCGGTTGCCGAGGCGGCGGCGGCGGGCGGGTGCGGCGAGGCGGTGGCGGGTGCGGCGGCAGGCATGGTGCTCAGCGGCGTGAGCGAGCGCGGCGCACCTCGCTCGGAGCTCGAAGCGCGGGCTGCAGTGACCAAGGCAATCCTCATCCTCGGCTCGCCTGAAGCGCTCGAGTGCCCGACGCTCAGCGCGTGGCTCGAGGGTGGAGACGAGGTCGCTGATGAGGGCTACGGCGCCCTCGACCTGCGTGCTCTACGGGCCGGCAGCGCGCGCGCGGCGGCGGCAGCAAGGCGCGCCGAGGCTTCGAGAGCGGCGGCTGCCCTCGATGACGAGAGCGCTCTGCACGACGGTGGCGAGGCATGGTGCCCGTGGAACGACCGAGCGCCGCTGCAGGGCATGGGGCCAGCTCGTGGGGGCCTTGACTCCCAGTCGAGGCTACAGTCCCTTAGGCGAGCACGCCGCTCGCCTATGGAGCGCACGCGGCGCTGGCTGCTGCGGCTTGCCTCAGCGCCGGGCCTCTCGTCGGCCTTACGAGAGCTCATCAGCCAAGCGCTCAGCCTGTGTGCCACCCTACCGCCGCCGCGTGCGCTTCTCGAGCCGCTCGCCTCGGACGTGCCACTTCCGCCCTCACAGCTCACCGACTGCGCGGACGAGGAGGAGGCACTCGGAGCGGCAAGGTCGGCCGCAGAGGCCGCGGGCGCAGCTGACGGGGAGGGCAAGGAGGAGGAGGAGGAGGAGGCCGCCGGCCATGCCCGGCTGCTGCGCCAGCTCCACGCGGTACTCATCTCGCCGGATGCGCCGCCGCGCCTGTGCGCCCTCGCCGCCCAGAGCCTGTGCCGAGCCTTCGAGTCTGACGCGGCGCGCCCGGCGGCCCTGCGCGCGCTCGAGCAGCTGCATCGACAGCCAGCCGCAGCGGCCGCCTACCACCATCTGCTCCCGTATGCCGCGCTTGAGCAGCTGCGTGCCTCGTTGGCGTCGAGCGGCGCGGCAGATGGCACCGTGAGCGGCGGCGAGAGCGGCGCGAGCAATGCGGCGATGGAGGTTGATGCGGCTGCGTGGCTCGAGGCGCCGCCGCCCATTGCGTGCGCGCTGGTCTGGGCAATGGGCTCGACGGCGGAGACGCCTGCGTACGATCACGCCGCGTGGCTCTGCGCAGTAGTCAGTCCTCTGCTCGCCGCCTCAACTGACCCGCTCCTCGCCGGATGCACACCACTCGCGGCCGCCGCGCCCCGATTCGCGGCTTCGATGCTTGAGGCGGCCGTGCAAGACGTGGCGAGGCAGCCTGCTCACGCGCATGCGCTCGCGAACGCCGTGCACGCTGCCCTCGACCCTCCGGGCCTTGGCGCGATGGCAGGCGCGAGCGCATGCCCCCCTGCCAAGGCGGCCGCCCTGCTCCGCGTGATCACCTCTCTCCTCCGAAACTCTATACACGCGCCCGCCGCACCCGCCGCCGCCTCGGCAGCGCTCGAGGCCTTCTGGAGATTGCTCTGCCTCGGTCGGCTGGCCGAGGTGGCAGCGGACCATCAGATGGACGCGACGGCTCTCCTCCTACTCGAAGCCTCGAAGGCGATCGCCACCGCTACCAGCCCCAGCCACGCCGTCCCTCCTGCTGCCGCCGCCCCTAGCGCCGCGCACGAGGCGCGTGCGCTCGCGGTGCTGCGGCGTGTGCTGCCCCGCCTCGCGATGCCCGACATGGCGTTGGGGCTGCCGGCAATGGCGACGGAGGCGGCGCTCTCGGCGGGCGCTAGCGGTGGCGTGGGCGGATTGGTCGGGCTGGGCGGGTTGGTGGGCGCGCGTGGTCCGTGGCTCGTCTCGTCACTCGAACTGAGCCTGGCGGACGTGGGGCTGCGCGCCCAGCACGGCGCTCAGCACGAGCGGCTACCTGCCGCCCTCGACAGCCTCCATCGGCTGGGCTGCTATGCGCTTGTGCGCGCCGTCAGCTCGGCACGGCTGCCAATGGCGCCGCCCGCGTTGAGGGTGGCACCGGCGCCGCAGCCTGCGGGTTGGGGTGTGGGCGATTGGCAATCGGTGGCGGAGGGGCAGGCGGAGATGGCATGGCGCCTTGGCGAGTGGACGGACGTGCGCGTGCCCACAGGGTCGGGCGTTGCTTTTGACGACGAGGAGATGTGGGAGGCGTCGCTGCCGGGTCTACTCGACGGCGGCGGCGGCGGCGGCGGCGTGCGCGCGGGTGAGGGCGGCGCCTGCCATGGCGCCTTGGCGAGCGCGCTGCGTTTGCTAGGCCGTCGCGAGGCAGGTTCCTTCGCTGCACTCAAACGCACCGTTGGCGGTGCGCAGCAGTCGCTGCTGGCACAGATGGTCAGCCTGCCCCCCGAGGCGAGCGGAGCGCTCGAGGGAGCGCTCCGACAGCTCCGGCTGTGCGGCACGCTGCGCGAGGGCGCGGGTGGCCTCGCATCCGAGGTGAGCATGACCGATGGGATGAGCACGCCCTGGCTGCTCCCTTTCGCGCTGGTGGCCGCCGCCCGGCAAGCCCTTGGCGGCGGCACATCGACGCAGGGGATGGCCGACACGCTCGACAGCATGGCCACCGCGGAAAGCGCCGGCGGGTACGGCGGGTACGGCGGCGGCTTTGGTGGCGCCTCGGAACGTGCGGCACGCGACGAGTGGCTGCAGTGGCGGCGCAAGCGGCTGTCGCAGCAGCTGGCGGTGCTGCCGCGCGGCGCTCCACTCGGCGAATACGAGCCGCTCGTGGCGCTGCACGTGGCGATGCTGCGGCACATGCAGCCGCACGGCTCGCGTGCCGAGCAACTTGAGCTTCTAGTCAGCGCCGGCCAGCGAGCGCGCGCCGACGGCCACCAAGCTGGCGCGCATGCCCTGCTTCGGCGGGCGGCTGAGCTCGCCTCGGCCATCGGCGGGAGCGGCAGCGCCGTTGGCGCTCCGCTCGCGTCGCAAGCGCCGTACGCATCCTGCTCGCAGCAGCTTGAGTCGGAGGGCGAGGGCTCGGTGCAAGGGGCGACGACTCAGAGTGCGCTGCGCTGGCTGCCGGCGACGTGGGCGGGCCGTTGGGAGCACGCGCTCCTGCTGTGGGACGCGGGTAGTGACGGGCGCACCGACGCCCTGCTGGTGGCCAAGCGGTTGCGTGACGAGCTTCAGGCGGCCATGGACGCAGCCGCTGGGGTGGGCGGACTGTCCTCAGCACCGAAGGCGAGCGGCGCGGCGGCAGCGGGGGGTACCGGCGGCCGGCCTCTTTCGTCGAGACACGCGACGCTCCACGTGCAGCTGCTTGCAACGCTCGGAGGCTGGATGGACGCTCTGCGGTGCGAGGGGCTGGGTGCGGTCCAAAAAGAGCTCGACACGGCGGTCTACCTATGTGATGAGCTTGGGGTGCCCGATGAGAGTGGCGCAGTGGCGGACGCACTTCTCGGGCTGGGCAGCTTCCACGAGCGACAGTTTGGCGCGTTGCAGCGTCAAGCAGATTCGTCCACCTTTGCCAAGCTCGTGTCAGTGCACGCACGCACCAGGGTTGAGCTGCGACGCGTGCGCAATGAGCTGCTCACGTTGACCGACACGGCAACCAAGGCGATCGCTCACCGTCGTAACAAGCTCGAGAATCACGCACGCGAGCTGCGTTTCGCGCTTGACGCGCTCGAGAAGGACTCGCTCGCCACCGTCGACCGGCGTTCCGAGCATCTCCTCGGCGCGATGGAGAACTACCTTCTGTGCCTGCGCCGCGCGCCTGAGGGCTCGTCGGCCTCCCGCGCGGCCGCCACGGCCGTCTGTCGCCTCTGGATGCGCAACCGCGAGGTCCAGCCGCTCTCAGAGAAGGTGCTTGCCTTCTTCGGTGCTCATGGGCAAGGTGCCGCGCCCGCGCTCTCCCGCCCCTTTTTGCCGCTTGCTTTCCAGCTGTGCGCGCGGCTGAGCACTGCGGCGGACGCGGCGGACGCAATCGACCCACTCTCATGTGAGGAGAGCTTCTCGCAGCCGTCACAGGCATACGATCTGCTCGACGAGGGCTCGTACGCGGCGCCCTCAACAGCGGGTGATGTGGGCGTGGCTGAGGCCGAGAAGCCCAACGATGTGCTGGCGGCGGCTGCGTTCCAGAGAGCACTGCGCACGATGCTCCTCCAGCTGAGCGAGCACGACGTCGATCGCGTCATCATCCACCAACTCATCGTGGCCGCCGAGCCTGCCGGCGCCGCTGCCGGTACTCACGATGTAGGCGCCTCACAGCAAGCGGCGGCGTCGCTGCTCCAGAAGCTGCGTGAGCGTCGACCGGCCGAGGTGGAGGCATCCATCGCCCTCGTCGGTGCCCTCCGCCGCCTCGCTTGCTGTCAGGCTCGCGCCGGCGGATGCGGCGACGAGACCCCAGCCAGCCCGCGCGCATCGTACGTTGCCATCGCAGACGCGCTCGGCGCGGTAGGCGCCGTGGCGGGTGGCGGATCTGCACCCGACCTGAGCCGCCTGCATGACCACCTCGACATGCGCCGCGTGCCACTACGTGTACCCCTCACTCCGGCTGGTAGCGAGGGCGGCGAGCCGGCCCTGATGGTGCGCTACCTGCCGCACTTTATACCTGTTGCCTCGGGCCGGCCGCATGCACTCACGGGCGGGGACGGGCCAACGGCGCCGTCTTGGGCGCGCTCCAAGCTCGTCTGGTGCGAAGACGAGGCGGGCGTGCGCCATGCCCAACTGCTGCGCGCGCGCCCCGCCGGCTCTCTCGATCCTCGGCGGGATGCGCTCGGTTGGCAGGTGTTCGAGGAGCTCTCTCGGCGGCTGGAGGCGGATCCTGCCGCGCGAGCCCGTGCGCTTCGGCTACGCGCCCCGCGAGTGCTCCCCCTCGCCCCGTCCGCTGGGTTGTATGAGTGGCGCTCGCACTGCCGCTCGATGCACGCGTATCTGGCCGACGAGCACGCACGGGCCTATGCCGAGGGGCGCGATCGGATGAAGCTGGTCGAATGCGAAGCAGCCATGCGCGCCGCGCGTGCCGCCGACGCTTTTAATGCCGCCGCCGCCGACAATGTCGTAGTCGACGACGACGCTTACGCGCAGCCTGCACTCGGCCGCCGCCCCTTGACCGTCGACGCGACGGGTTGCGGGGGCGCGGGCGCGGACGGCGCCGGCGCCGAGGCGGGCCCAGCGGTGCTTGCGGCATGGACCCGCGTGACGGCGGCCCTGACGCCACAGCTACATCGCTTCCTGCTCGGCAGCTCTCCCTCGGCTGAGGTTTGGCTCGCGCGGCGTGCGGCGCTCACGCGCTCGGCGGCGGGGGCGTCGGTAGGCGGCTGGCTGCTAGGGCTCGGCGATCGCGCACCGCACCGGATGCTCCTCGACAGTGCCACCTCTGAGCTCGTCCACGTTCACATGCAGCCCCTCCTCCTCCAACGAGCTGCGTGCGATGGCGCAGACAGTGGGGCGGCTCAGGGTGGCGGCGGCGTGAGCGAGGGCGCGCGCGCGCCGCCGCTGATGCCCTTTCGGCTGACACGCGAGCTCGTGGACGCTTTCGGGCTCGGCGGCGTCGAGGGTCCCTTCCGAGCGTCCGCTGATGCGACCCTCCGGCTGGCGCAGGGTGAGGCGTGCACGGCGGCGATCCTCACACTCCTCGAGGCCTTCGTTGACGAGCCGATGCGCGGATGGGCCGCCGCCTCCGAGGGCGCCGCCGTGCCGTGGGCCCACGACATGGCTGCCGCCCGTGCCGCGCGGCTCGATGCTGAGGTGGCGGTGCTCCACGCGCAGCGCCGGCTGGGCGGCAAGCAGGGAGCGGCCGCTCCACTGAGCGTCGAGAGCCGCGTGCGTCAGCTCATCAGCCTCGCCACCAAGGAGGGGACGCTCGCTGCGCAGCCTATTGGCTGGCAGCCGTGGCTGTGAGGATGTGTAGGGGAGGACTCAAAGGATCCGTCGTCGGCAGGTCGTGGCCGCGGCTGCGGGGATCGACTGGCAGGAGCTCGGCTGAGTTCCGCTGGTGAGCAACACGTACAACTGGTCAACGGGAGCACTGTTCATAAACAGTCGTCGTTGCATGCGTCCATCTCGAACGCGTACCTTTAAACGGTGGTCTAGCGCGGGTTAGGGTCAGTGAGGTTCTCGGTGGAGTAATTAGAAATTTACTTTTGTACTGATGGCGATTGCATGCACGATGCAGAACGGGGGGTTTTCAATTTTGGGTCGAGTTTGGTTTCCGTTACGTCTCGTCTTGTCACGTTTTTCCATGGGCTCCATTGCTGATGCTTTCGCCACCGCTGATTTCGCCAATGCCGCCGCGGCTGTGGGAGCGGCGGCTGAGGGCGCAGCCGGTGACGGAAAGAAGTCGCTGGCGAGCCTAAGCCTGCACGCCTTCCTCGAACATTTCCGCCTCGAAGGCCTCACAGAGGCTCTCGTCGACATCGGGATTACGCGGCCGATGGACACGCGCATCCTGACGCGCGCGGACCTTCGCTTGCTTGGAATCGCCCATGCACACATGGCAAACAGCGTGTGGCATCGGCTGCAGTACGCGCTGCAGAGGACCTTTGGCGCAGACTACGATTGTGCGGCGGCGGCAGTGGAGGCGGAGGCGGAGGTGGTGAGCGCGTCCGACAAGCGCACGCTGGACAAGGCTTCCGAATGGAGTACCACCTCCTCCTTGCGCGGCCGTGGCAGCTTCGAGCGTGGGGCTAGCAATGCCGCCGCTGATTACGCACGTGCTCGCACGTATGGCTCGTATGATCGCCAGTGCGAGCTCGAGCTGCGCCGCTTACTACAGGGGGGGGCTAGGCGGCGTAACGACGTTTCCGCGCTCACATCGCCGGGGCGGAAGGGTGCACGCAGCTTCATGCTCAGCCAGGGCAGCAGCCGCTCAGACGCGCCGACACGATCATCGAGGCGTCTGAGGGGCGAGTCACCCTCCTCGTCACTGCCGCCACCTTCGCCGCCTGCGGTTATATCGGGCACGGCGCGCGTGCATGCTCGGCTCCTCGAGCGCGCAGGAGGGGGCGCGACGAATGCGGTGCACACCCGGGGGAGCGCCCGTGACGGCGCCAATGGTTACGACGCCTCGCTCACCGCCCGCCCGCATACTATCGCTCACGAAACCGCCAGCGGGCCGCGACCACAAGCCTTGAAGCCTGTCGAACGCTTCCTGTTGCGCCGGTTAGAGGGTCCGAGGCCTAGCCGAAAGGAGGCGGCACATGCCCCAGCGTGCGGTGCACCGCCCCACCGCCAGCCTGCCACCACCATGACCGTCGCGGCCATCCTGACCGCCGGCACCCATGCGACGAGCAGTACGATACCCCCCCGTTCCCCCAGGGGCGCCCCGCCTCCGAGCGCACAAGCGAGCATCAATGGAATACTGCCGCTCAACTCATGTCCTCCTTCCTCTGCAGCCTCGGCTTGTGGAGCTTCAGCCTACGACACCTCCGAACATGGGGAACATGGCGCGTGGGGCGGCTGTTCTGGTGGCTACAGCTACAGCAGTGGCTGCGGTGGTGGCTGCCATGGCGCTGGCGCCACCCAGGTGCAGCTGCCCTTCCTCGTGTGCAACTCGGCCGAGGTTTGGGGCCCAATTCAGCGAGGCTCACCCACCGCCATAGCGCGTGTGCACCCAGGCCACGCCCGCGCTAAATCGCCGAGCTTGGCAGTGCGACGATGCTGTGCGCCTGTGGTTCCGTCCGTGGAGCTGCTCGACGGGGGTGAGGTGGATGAGGCGTGGGGTCACGTTGACGAAGCGTTCGATAGCCTCGCCGGATGGGATCACGAAAGCAGTGACCCGGCCATTGCCTCTGCGATACAGGAGGAGACAGCCCGGTCGCCACGCTCGCCACGTTGTAACACGAGGGATGTGCGCTCTTCCCAGCGCCGGCGCTACCCAATCAAAAACCTCCACGCTCGAGCCCCAACGGTGCTGTTCGCGACGCCCGCATTCTGAGGAGTGCGCTCCTGAAGTCTCGTATTCGCTATTCCGTTCTCGAGTGCAGTCAGAAAAAGGCACACGGCTGAGCTGCGATGGCGGAACCGTGAGGCGAGGCTTATCTGCGGAATGCTTGGGAGTTGGGTACACGCACACGCTGTACACGTGAGAGTCCACATTTATGTATCGCTCGCAACCTAGCAGCTCGGCTAGCATTAGCATGCGCTCGGTACGGTACGTTCGGTACCGCTCGTACGAGTTTTCTTTTCCAGAGACTGAAACCCCGAAACTCATCTAATACGCTGTACTCTAACCTGACCTAGTCTCCCCTAGACTCTACGCGATGAGTACAATTATTCTACTCACTAAAAAACTTGGGAAGTTGTATTGTCGTGCGTGTGCGGCCACGTACTGTGATCTGTGTGCACAAGACTCAAGAGTGCCACAGCTGTCCTGTTGAGTTTACCTATTGAGTGTTGTCATAGTACAAGGTGGAGCTCTGCCGCGCTTAACGTCCTCGCCATCGCTGAAGAACGCGTCCCTATCGAGCATCCTCAGGCAGGCGCCGTCACACGTGCACAGTGGCTGCGTGGCTGGCGCTCCCGCGTTCGCTCAGTGTGGGGGTCCGGCGGATGGCGGCTGGTTGGGAGGAGCCGGCACGCGGGGTGCTCGACACGCCCGCGTGCCGCGGCGGTGTGAACACATCGCCTGGGGCAAAGGGGGCCGGTCTGCCGGCAGTGGCGCTCATGGTAGTGGTGGTGGTGGCTGTCATGGCAAGGTCGCTGCTGCTGGCCGCTGGAACACTGCATTCCGGTGGTGGGAGACGATGGGCCTGAGGCATCGTGCTAGTCACGTCGGCACGCGGCAAGCCACGGCGCACAGACGCCCGAGGGAGGTCCACCGATGACCTTCGAAGCTCAGACCTTCCTCCGTGATAAGAGAGCGTGCGCGGCAGCGGCGAGGGTACATCGGGAGAGCGGAAGGTCGTAGCCGCGGGGCTCCAGCCCGGACTGCTGCAGAAGGAGTGAAGCTTGGGTGCTGCCTCGGTTGGTGACAGACTCCTGTACGTGAGGAGATGCTCCGTCAACTCGCGGAGCAACGGGAGAGCTCCGGAAGGCGAAGGTCGCGTGTGTGGCCGAGATGGACCGGCCAGCGCAGCGAGGCGCAGCCGGCAAAGCAACGTGTGTTTGAGACGCTGCGTGGGCGTCGCAGGGACAATCCTCAGCACGACAAGCGACCTCCACAAAATCTGCCAGAGGCTCACAGCCGCCTCACGCATCGGTGCTTCGGCTGGCGCCCCGGCTGGCGCTTCAAGCACCGCGTCTGCCATCGCTCGCCAACGGATGACGAGGTGATGCAGCCGTCGAGCGCGGCGGCTCAACCTCAGCCAATGAGCGCGTACGCGGCGGTACACCGAATCGCCGCGCGACCGGCGCAACCGGTGCGCCTCAAGCCACCTGCGCGCGTGCGTCTGAACAACCGACTCTGCGAGCGTGCGCATCTGGGCAAGCTTGGCCTCTACTGCGCGCCCGCGAACGGCTCGCCTGAGCGCGGCGAGGCGCACTCCCCTCTGCAGGGTGGTCGCCGCCCTCGCCGCCCGCTCCAGGCGTTCCGCCTCTGACTTGGCGGCGGAATCACGCTTCATCTTGCGCATCTGCAGCGTGCTGCGCACATGGGCCTGCAACCTCGCCGCCGCCCTCGCCGCCGCCGCCTCTCGCGCCTCCGTGGCAGCATGCGCCCGCTGCCGTGTCCGCTTCGCCAGCCAGGAGCGTGCCCTCGCTTGCAGCGACACTGCCGCCGTCTTCTCCTGCGCCGCACGCTGCGCCATCTGCGCCTTGCGCTCCTGCTCGATGTTTCGGCGGCGTCGGCGGATTAAGTACCAAAGTAGCATGAAACCGAGTATGGCCAACGTGAGCAGACCGAAGAAGAGAATGTCAGGAAGCGGCGGCGGCAGCCCGAAAGGGCAGTTCTCGAAGACGAAGCACGAGGGCGGCGAGGGAGCGGGCGACGGTAGCGCGGGCGGCTGCAGCGTCTGCCGCGTCACCGCACGCGAGAACGGCCCCTCGAGAGCGTCCACGGTGAGCACGGACGTGCCGGTGTAGTGAACCGCGATGGCGGCAGAGAGGCTTTGGGGGGTCTGTGCCGCCAGCACCTCGACGTAGCTCGTTGCCACGGTACGGTTGGGCGCGAAGACGACGGCTGTGGCACGCACTGAGGCTGGCTCTATAGTTAAAGTCACCATCGGAGGGGCAGTGCTAGCGCTTTGAAGGTCGCCGACAAGCGCCGCCACTCCTCTTCGAAGGGCAAGCCGCTCAGGGTCGCCGAATCGCTCGACAGTCAACGACTGGAGCAGCATGACGATATAGACGTCGTAACCTGCGTAAGCACGCCCTGGCGGTGCAGGTGGCCACGAGGGTGGCGCAGGAGGTGCCGGGAAGGGTGGCGCAGGAGGTGAGGGTGGGGGCGGCGAGGGCGGCGGCGAGGGTGGCGGCGGCGAGGGCGGCGGCGAGGGCG
>Ga0210242_100510_pt1 | contig 34607 bp, 29 predicted proteins | sample ChrtobMeP5a_16mM_FD_155445 | JGI IMG/M metagenome (GOLD analysis project Ga0210242, IMG submission 155445) | Chrysochromulina tobin associated microbial communities from unialgal haptophyte culture, Seattle, Washington, United States - P5a_16mM | ecosystem: Host-associated > Algae > Haptophytes >... | reverse complement strand
GAGTTCCGAAAGGCGATTGCGGCCTTGGGCTACGACGCGCCCAAGAGCCAGATCGATGCCCTCTTCAACAGTATGGATGAAGACGGCAGCGGCTGGATCGAGTACCATGAGCTCAAGGATGCCCTGAACGCCCGTCACGTCAATCCGCCGCCCAGTGTGCCCAAAGCATATTCTCCGCCGCCGCTGGGTGTTTGGTCAGCAATTATGAAGGGCGCACCTTGCAGCAACCCACAATTTTTGCTCTCCCATTTCGCTTCCTCCGGCATGCTCACCGCAACACCTTTCGTGGACAGTCTTCATAGACCGCCGCCGCCGCCGCCGCCGGCGAGTAACCAGGCGCAGGAGGACCTGGAGCGCGCACTTAAGACAGTAAATGAAGTACTCGCGTGTATTTGATCCTATTTGAGTGTGGCAGATTGCGCGTAGGCATTCCATTATGTGAAAAATGCCTGCATCCAATTTCCTTGCCGAGATCGACGTCCACAGTCAGGGGGGGGTGGTTTCCGGACGCCCCCCAAAATTGACACCCACCGCCAGCACCTTTCTCTCGTGTCGGCCCCCCCACGTCCACAAACTTGGCCCGTCCTTCCGGGAAATGAATTTCGCAATGGATTCCGCTCCGGAAGATGTGCGTCGACTCGGCTGTTTGTGAGAAAAAAAGGGTTCACAAGTTGGCTCACACAAGGCAACAGTGCTGTAGCACTGGTTGGACGTGTTAACGTTCACACAAGGCCATTGGTTCACACATCCGGAGAAAAACGGCAGGAAGGTCCGAACGTCTCAGCATGGCAAGGCCGGACGGGATGCACAGACAAGCACCGGAAGGCGCGCCAATGTTGCATCACTACCTGCCCAGCAGCACCCGTCGAACAGTCCATGCGACACGATTCAACCTCGTTGCGGACCGTGCAGCACTCACGACCGTGCCGCAGCAGATTGTGCCCTTCAACGACCCCCACTCGGCGCGCACCAACGAATGGATCCGCCGGCAGCGCCCTCGCTCTGCGCGCGCCGTACAGCCGCAACCGCGTGCGCACAGCGAGCGTACGGGCTGCCTCACGCCGCGGCCGCCGCTCTCGCAACACGAGGGTAAGAACAGCCCTCGGTTCGGCGCACGTCACCCGTGCTTTGACAAGGATGGCAACCGGCTGAAGCTCTTTCCACGCCACCTCGGCGAAGGCGTGCTGCTGCCGCCGACCTTTTACCAGTACACACCGCAGACAACGACGACGCACGTCTCACTAAAGTCGACGTACGCAGCGGACCTCATCGGTGCCGCGGCAGAGGCTAGCGCCAATGTGGCTGCGATTATGCGCACGGCGGCCAACGGTCCGGCGCTGCGCCCCACCTCGGCGCAGCACCGCATCGCACCGGTGCTAGTGGAGCCGGCAAGCCCGGCACGGCCACAGTCAGCGCGACCCACCATTGGTGCCATGATGGGAATGGAGAGTACAGTCGTCAGGGGCTCCTCACCTCGCGTGCGTCTCGCGCAGCAGTATGATGCGCCGCAGTATGATGCGCCGCAGTATGATGCGCCGCAGTATGATGCGCCGCAGCAGCATGATGCGCTCATTAACGACGTGTGGGCAGCCCAGGAAATGGTGTGGGCGACCTTGGACACCGAGGCACCTGACGTGGCAAAGGCCGCCGGAAGGAGAGGATGCAGTTTCAGCGACGCCACCATCGGTGCAGCCGCAGACGCTGGCGTCTCGGCGCCCGTCACGTGCTGCGGAGGGGGCATCGAGGAGGTGGATGGGGAGGACAGCTGCTCGTATATAGGCGCCGACGCGCGCGCACCTGACGGCTCGGGCCCGCCTGTGAGCGCGGCGGAGATAGTGGCACTGCTCCGCCGCTCGCTGCTGCTGGCGCTCGAGTCAGATGCAAGCCTTGAGGCACTCGTAGCGGCCGCTAAGGTATGTCGCGAGCCACGCTACTAGACGATATTTTCGGTGTGCCTCTGATCGCCTCTGGCTGCCTCCGATTCCTTTGCATGCAGGTGCGTCACGTGCCACGCTACATGATCTCCTCGGTGAGCCTTGGGTCGTTGGCGGTGCTGCTCCACGGCAGCCTGACACGCCTCGACGACAGCGCTGCCGCCGCCGCCGCCGCCGCCGCTGCCATCGTGCCGAGTGCCGCCGCACACGCGATTGAAGAGGTCGGAGCGGCGCGCGCTAGCGGAGGGTGGGGGATCGCCCGCCCATCTGGTGAGACACCGAGGAGCTCTAGCCCCGTGACGGCGCACGGGACGGCGCACGGGAGGACGCGCGAGGCGGCTGTGTCACGCGCGGAGGCGGTCGCTGCGGTGCGGCCGGGCGATCTGTTACACGCAGAGGCCCTTGTGGACATTTGTGGCGGAGAGCGATCTCTGGCCGCCCCCTTTCGAGCCACGACACCCTCGATGCTCCTCATCGTCGATCGTGCTCACATATCCGCGCTGCGCTCCGCGGGCCACCTTGCCGCCGCCTCGGCCGCCGCGCAGCGGAGCGTGTGCTCGCGCTATCTCCGCCAGCTCCTCTTCTTTCGCGCGTTGCCTGCCGAGACGATCGCCAAGGTGGCGGCGGCCGTGCAGCTGCGGGTGGTCGCCAAAGGGGAGCCTGCAGTCTCGCCGCACGTGCCGCAGTCGCTCGTTCTGGTCGCGCGCGGCGCCGTGCACATGCCGGGCAGCAGCGGCAGCAGCGGTGCCGGCAGCGGTGCCGGCAGCGGCAGCGGTGCCAGCAGCGCGCGCTCGGAGAAACCCCGCGCGCCGCTCACGGTGACGCATACTTCCGCGCGCAGCTGGTGCAACGAGGCTGCCCTCGTCGAGAGCGCCAAGGGGATGGTGCTGTACAACCCGGACGATCCCGAGGCCGCAGTCGCGGCTGAGGCGGCGCGCGATGCGGCGCGCGCGCGCTTGTTTGCCGCGCCGCGCGTGCCGATCCACTTGCTCCCGGTGGCTCTCGAGCCTTCAATTCTGCTCCTCGTGCCGCCTGAGCGGTTCCTCGACCTGCGCGTCGCCATTCCCACCTTCACCGCCACGGCGGGTAACACGACCCTGCTCGCGATGCGCGAGGAGCTCGTCTCGAATGCGACGCTGGTCCAGCGCGCTCCGAAGCGCAACGCGTCGCTCGTGAGCGCCGCGGAGCGTCAGCAGCAGCAGCGCTCTGTCGCCGCGATCCTGCGATGGGAGATTCTCGTCCTCAAGATCTTGCCCGACTCGAGCTTCTCCAACCGCGGCAACTTCTCGCTCAATGTGTCCGACTATGCGGAGCCGACCAACCCGCCGCGCAAGGACACGCTCGGCACGACGACGCGCCCATCGCCGCGGACGACGAGCGGCACGCAGCGGCACCCGCTGCAGCAGCAGCCGCCGTCTTTCCGCACGCATGCGGCCAAAGAGGCCGCCGCGTGGAGCTCCGCGCGCGCAACGGCAGCGGCCGGGAATCAGATGTTCTAGCCACTTACGCTTCTCACCTTAGACTGAGGCGGTATGCGGTATTTCAGTAACACACTCTCAATCAAATAGCTAATAGGCCTTCCATTCGGTTTCACTTTCAGCTTTCACCAGATCACCACTGCGCACTGGCCGGCTCGGCGGACGGCGCTCGGGCTCGCGATTGACGTAACACGGACACACGGTGACGGCCGACCGGCTGCGCGGGTCCCCCCGGCGCCCCGCCCGCGCGCCGGCGCCGCGCGCCGGTCGGTCTACGGACGCAACCGCGCACATACATCACGATCGCCGATCCGGTCTTCTCTGTCGCATCGAACAAGATCGATCCGCTAATTAAATGTTTGAAATGGCTTCCCGCTCCGACGGGGGTCGGGGCCAGCGACCCAGCGTCCACCCCCGCGTCCACCGCACGCACCCTTTAGCAGCGAGACGAGAGCGACGGACTACATGTAACGACGGACGCTCGGCTTTAGCTCGGCTCTACAGCGACCTACTAATCTCATACTAATCTCCAGCAGCGCCCGGCCCAGTACACACATACCGGTATGCGTGGACCCTTGGGGTGCGAGGGTGCGTTGATGCATGTAGATGGCTTTAAAGTGCCAAGTGCCTATTTCATGTATTCGCCAAGAAGCCGCCGCACGATCGACGTCAGGTCGCGACCACGTCAGGTCGGGGCAGACTTGTAATTGAGCCGAGGGTAAACAGCAAGTCTCGCACCGGACTGTTGTCGCGTTAACGTTCACACCGTCAAAGCCCGCCCTGCCCGCCCTTATGGGTCTCTTCGGCGCACTCTCTGCTGACGAGCGTGAAGTGGAAGATCGATTGAGGACGCTAGCACTTTGCCTCTGCGCCATGGGAGTGGTCGGATACGCACTCTTCTGGTTGCGCGCGGTGCTCGTTCCTCTGGTCCTGGCCATCGCATTGAGCTACCTGCTGCAGCCAGCCATCGATGTACTCACAAAACGCCCAATCAAGTGCTGCTGGGGGATCTGTGTGCTGTGTCGCGAGCGCCCGCAACTTCACAGCGTGCGCCCGTGTATCCGGCCATTCGTCGAGGCACTCATCGAGTTCCGGCTGCCATACTACGTTTCTGTGTGTATTGTGCTCGCCCTTTCCATGGCGATGCTCGGCCTCATCGGCTTTATCGTGGCCGACTCGGTGCACGTCTTCACGCGCCATGCTGACGTGTACGGCACGCGTGTGCAGACGCTCATCATCGAAGCCATCGATTTCTACAACCGCATGCAGGACCGCCTCTTCGGCCCGTCGACGCCTGGCAACCTTACTGAGGTGGCGGTCACAAATGACACCGCCGCCGTGGCCGTCAGCGCAGAAGAGGAGGAGCCCACGCTTGAGCAACGGCTGCTCGACATCAGCCGGCGCATCGATCGTACCCAGGTGACCTCGATCGTCATGAGCGGCCTGAGCTCGCTCCTCGAGACGGTCTCCAATCTCTTCTTGGTTATGCTGTTCACTCTATACTTGCTTCTTGGGGTGTCGCCGTACTTCGCCTGCCCCCTCGAACTCCGAGGGTGTGACCCCCCCACCTGTGACGTCTAGCATGCTATGCGACTCCCCGACTAACGCAAGGCGTTCGAAATATCGATTCGCGCGCCGTTGCAGGCCACCCACTCGCTCGCCGCTCGCCCAGTCGGACGAACCCGATGTGGTCGCCCAATCCGACGCTCAAATCCACAGCTACATACGCGGCAAGGTGTTGGTGTGCGTGCTGGTGGGTGTGCTCACGGCCCTCTCGCTCTGGGCGTGTTCCGTCGAGTTGTGGCTCGTGTTTGGGCTGCTCGCGTTTTGGCTCAACTTCGTGCCAAATGTCGGCACCGTTGTCGCTGTCGCACTCCCGCTGCCGCTCGTGATACTGGATCCTGCGTTCAGTACGGCTGGCGTGCTACTCGTGCTGCTACTGCCTCTCGGCGCGCACGCCTTTGCGGGAAATGTCGTCGAGCCGCTCCTCTTCGGCCACATTCTCAAGCTGCATCCGGTGGCAGTGCTGCTCTCGCTCCTCTTTTGGTATGCGCTGTGGGGCATCACGGGCATGGTCCTCGCCGTGCCCATGACCGCTGTGGCACGGATCCGGCTCGCGCATGTCAAGCACCCGCTGCCACGCTACCTTGCCGCCCTGCTCGGTTCTGCGCCCGGGGAGCAAACCCTAACCCTAAGCGACGCACCCGAGGGCGAGGCCTACGGTGGCGACGCCGAGCTCGGCGAGGCCGAGGCGGACTCGCAGCTCGCTCGGAACGCCCTAGGTCGGAAGGCGGCGGCCAACATGCAAGCCGGCAGCCGCAAAAAGGCTGCGCTCGAGGAGCTCGAACCCGCGCTCGACGACACGCCCCACGGCCGGGAATGACGTGAGGAAAGCCGGTGTACGCACACTTGCTCGTGTTGTACATGTAGCTGTAGGACCGGGAGACTTGACTTGTCTTGACTGGCTTGACATGATTCACACTTCAGATCGGGCCAGGACGCGCGACGTTACGCCACACTTTCCGCGATCACGAGTCGTCATGCCCTCTAGCTTCCTACCCCGGGCGATGGCGCAGCAGCTCAAAGAGTTCGAGATAGTGACGAAGGCGAAGATGGCGGTGCCGCGCGACATCCCTTGGGCCAAAGTCAATATGCCTGGCACCCTCATTCCAGTGGTGCCTCCACCGATAGCAAAGTCAGCGGAAGAGGAGGATCAGATCCGGAAGAAGCGTGAAGAATTGGCGACACACGCTCAAAAGCGCTACGCAGAGTGGGGCATGCAGCAGTCGCAAGAGTCGCTGCGGTCGGATGTCGAGGTCATGAAGATGGCCTTCCTCCATCCGAATGACCACTGCTTCCGCCCTGGGCACACGAACAACATGAAAGACCCACATGCAGGTGAGTGGGCGGCAGCTGACAAGGTGCTGCACGAGCGGGACCGTATCCAGCGCGCCGTGGACGCGGCCGAGGCCGGCTTCCTCCGCCACCCACCCTACCCGAAATCGGGCGGCGGCGTGAAGAACGTCGACTTCTCTTACATGAAATCCGGGTACGATTACCGCCTGCGTGAGCCCTCGAAGGAGATCTCGGGCACCTGGCCGATCATGCGCGTGCGCCCCCTCACCGAATCGGCCCGCATCAACGAGAGTGCAGCGTTCTCGCGCCCACTTGACACGCTCGGCGGCGGTCGGTGGGTATACGATCCCAAATATGGCAATTTTCCCGCGTGCTCCCCGACGACCATCGGGGACAGCTTGCGCCAGTCGACTTCGAAAAAGTGGCTGGGCAGAAGTACGCCAAAACCGCCCGCGACCGCTCCACCAAGCCTGCTCCATCAGCCCAAGTGGCGAGGCAGCTTCCAGACCGATTTTCCGCCGCGCTCGGCCGTGCCCGCGGACCCTCTGGCGACCAACTACGGCGGCTACTCTGGATCTTCGATCGGTGTCCAAACTTGGAAGCACGGCGCAATCAGCATGCCATGGCTCCATCACACGGAGGAGTACGTCGACCACATCCACGACACCGTCGCCATCAACGCGGCGCACCTACCCGACACGCAGCGCTCCAACTTCCGGCCCGTGCGCCAAAAGGCGAAGGAACTCACCGGCGGCGATGGCCGCGCGCAGTTCTGGCCCCAAGTGCCGCCTGGCATTGTCTTGCCGAGCCCCCTGAGCAGCTGCACCTGGAATCGTACGCGCGCACCCCCAGGCTCGACCGGCAGCACACACTCACCCGGCCACAGCCCAGGCAGCACACACTCACCCACTGTTCGTCTCACCGATCGCTCGTTCCCCAAAACGTGTGCTCAGAGATCACGCCGCCCAGCCCGCTGCCACCCAGAGCATACTTGAAAAGCGGCCGCGGATCGCCGGGGCTTGCGAGCGGGAGCAACGGCGCACAAGTCGAGCAGCTGGAGAGTGGCGTTGGAATGGGGTCCTCGCTGTCCAATTGAATGCGATCCTCGTCCTCGTTCTTATGCGTTCGGTTCTGGCGCCTGTGGCGCTCGGGCGGGTGCGGACGCTTTCGGTTGGTGTGCTACGGGTGCGCGATGAATCGCGGTCCTAGCACCCAGGGTATTCGACGCGCGCGCGTGTGTGTGTCGGTACGATCGACCGTCTTGCGTCTACTTCCGAGCGTACGTCCGGTGTGTCTTGTTCTCTGAAGTCTGTATCTCTCACCGTCCCACCGTCGCGCCGCGCGTCCGGACTCGGACGCGGACCGTCGGTCTCGCGCGCGCGCACGGTCTTCATTGCGCCGGCGCGCCAAGCACAGTCGGCTCGAGATCTCGGTCGCACCCGCGCTGAGATTTTCTTCGTGGTCGGGGCTCGGGCCTCGGGCGAATAAAACACTTCTGTACGACGTAGATGCTAGAAACAGTAACAGAAATAGCACGTCCTCGACATAACGATCGAACGGAAATCGGAAAACGTACCTTACTACCCCCGGACGGGCGAACACAGTCATCAGGACATCACTTCCCTGTACCGAGTATACCCTCGGTTCGCGTTGTTCACTTCTCACAAGCGTCATCCGTCATACATGTGTACAAGCTCAACAGGTGTTCTTGTTCGATGTTCGGGCAGCCTCAGCCGGGGGTTCGCGGGGGCGGTCTCACAGGTCAGCGACTAAAGCGCCTGTCCGCTCGTCCTCGTGCGGGCGCTGGGCCTACGCTGGGCCTGCCAATAATATACCGAGGCAGTTGAGCGTGAATGAAGCCCCAGCCAAAACCAGCCAATACATGTACCCAGCCGGGGCCGCGCTTGAACTGTCTCCATAGATATGTGTGTGCTTGTAGCTTGAACAACATGTTGATGTCGTCCTTACATGTTCAGAGATACATGTACGAATCTGACTTCTGAGTTAAACATGTACATGTATAGTTCAGAGATAAGCACAAGCGCAGGTGCAGACGCTCAGCGTGGCCGTAGAATTCGGCGACGTCGAGGTATACTGTCGAGGTAGACGAAGCTAGACAAGCTACCGGTATACGTGCTCGGGACGAGCAGACAAGTTCGTCAATTTGCATGCCAAAGTTTCATGTAAAGAGAAGTAACGTCACGAGCAATTTTGTTGTCCGATTTCTCGTATGAATTTGTTGTCGCTTGACGCAAGACAGCAGGAAGCCGTCGGAAGTCGTGTCTGACGGCATAAGACGGCGGACTCTTGCTGGCTCCGTTGTAGGGACCTTCTAGTTGAGGGCAATGAGCCACATGCGCGCGCTCCGCGCGCGACGTACGGACGCGGAGGCATGGGATGCCCAGGCTGAGGCATCAAGCGCGGACGAAGAGCCCGCCCACGGCCCCGACGCTCTCACCACGGATGGCAGTCACCTGCTGCAACTCCTCGTGGCGCTGCACCCAGCCTGCAGCGACGAGGAGGCGGAGGCGATGATGACGGTTCCGCTGGACGAGCTCTCCGCGGAGTTGGAGGCATTGCGGCCGTCGAGCATGGCAAAGCTGAGCGACACTTGCTGCAGCCGCGGGGTGCTCTCGCGCCTTTGCAAGTGGCTGGCAACTGAGCAGCCCAGCCTGCCCGCACTCGTGATCCTCGCGCACCTGTCAACGAGCGCGGTGAACCCGAATGCGGGTGCCATTCGAGCCGCGCTCAAGAGCGGCGATGCCATCTCTCTCGTCGCAAAGCACCTCTTTTCTGACTCGGTGCCAATCGTCGCCCTTGCGTGTGCCGTTTGCGCCAACCTCTCAGCCAACGACTCAGAGGTTCGCCGCACTTGTTCTCGAACGCGCGCGCTATACAGACCCTTCCCCCCATCGTTAGCTATTCGGGAGCGACGTTGGTCTTCTGTTGCCCTCTCCCTCTGTCCCTCCCCCCTTTCTCTCGTTCCCCCTCCCACTCCTTGACCTTCTCCTCACTCCTCTATAACCCTATCTTCCTTAGAGAGCTCTACTTCCCCTCCTTTCTCGACACAGGTGACCTGTCTACTCCAGCAGGGCGGCGCGGTCGAGCGGCTGCGGCAGCTTGCCAGGTGCGATGTGCCCACGGTCATGAGCGCTGCCTCCGGCTGCTTGGCAAACCTCACCTCAACGCAGGCCAAGGTCGCCGTCGACGAAGCCGCCAAGCAACGCGATGCCGCTCTCTCCAAGACCGACGAGATGAAGCGACGGCTTGAGGGCCTCGCCGTCATGTCGGCGCTCGCCAAGGCATCAGCCGAGGCAGATAAGGCGGCGCTGCTCGAGGTGGCACGCGCCGAGGCTTCCGTGGCGCAGCGCCAGATCCTCCAGCAGGCCAAGCAGGAGGCTGAGGCAGCTTGGGAGCTGACGCAAGAGCTCCAGAGGGCGGAGGCGGCCGCACGGGAGGCGTGCCGCTCATTTCGGTGCGAGGCGGCGATCTGCCTGCAGGCGAGCGCCGAGGAAGACATGAAGCGGGCCAAGGCCGAGGCCGATGCGGCGATGGCGAGGGCCCTCGAAGTGGCCAAGAGAGAGGCCGCGAGCGCGATCGCCAAAGCCCTCGAGGAAGCAAACGCCGAGGCCGAAGCGGCGCGATTTGTGGCGGTCCACGCGGCGGTGGCGCGTACTCGCGCCGAGGCCGACGAGGAGCGTGCGGCGGCCATCGAGGCGGCGATGACTGCGGCGGGGACGGATGCGGCGGCGGCACAGGCGGCAGCGGTAGAGGCGGCGATGGCCGATGCGATGGGTGCCGCAGCGGCTCGCACGGAGGCGGCTGTGGCGGCGGCGGTCGCGTCCGCTGCGGCGTCGGCTTCTCAGGAGCTCAATGCTGCGCTCGCAGCGCAAACGGCTGCTGCAGAGGCGGCCACGGAGTCTGTCGTGGAGGCGACCCGGGAGGCGGCCAGGCAGGAGGTGCTTCAGGCCCGGCAACATGCGGCTCAGGAGGCGTTACGAGCCGAAGAAGCGCATGCAAGGGCGGCGAAGGCGGAGGCGGCGCTGACGGGAGCGACAGCGAGGGCAGAGGCTGCAATGGCGGCAGGCACAGAGATGGCCGAGGTTACACTGACGGCGGTGAGGGCGAAGGCGGACGCAGCTGAAGCGGCCGCCGTGGCTGCAAAGGCGGAGCTGGCCGAAGCCGTGGCCGCTGCGGCGGCAGCGGCGGTCGCAGCGGTCGCAGAGCGTGCGGCGGCCGCGTCGGCTGCAAGCGAGGCAGCGACTGCGCGCGAACAGGAGCGCCTCCAGTCACACATTCAGTCGCTCAAGGCGGACCACGCCGCCTCGCTCGCGGCCGCTGCCTCCACTTGGGCAGATGAAAAGGCTTCCTGGGCGCATGAAAAGGCTGCGTGGGCGCAAGAAAAAGCGAATTGGGCAGATGAAAAGGCTTCGCTCCTCGCCGCCAACAGCACCCTCGAGGCGCAGCTGAGCAAGCTCGCGCTCACCACCCAGGCAGCCCGTCCGCCTTCTGGGGAAGCGCTGAGCACGGCGCTCACGCCGACGCTCACCACTGCGTCGGGTTCGTCAACGGCCGAAGGCGCGAGACATACGGCGGGCTCAACACGTGTGGGAAGGGTCCGCCCAAGGTCCGCCGAGGTCGCCGCACTCTCGACCCAAATGGTGCAGGGGCCAACGGCTCTCGATACACAACCGCCCACCTCAACGCTCACCTCACCGCGTCGCGTACTCTTCGCATCAGCTGGCGAGATGCGAAGCGAGGTGCGAAGCGAGGCCCGGGGCGAGGCCCGGAGCGAGGCGCGGGGCGAGGCCCAGGGCGAGGGGCGGGGCGAGGGAGGGCTGCGCGATTCAGCGAGGGGCCCATTCGCCTCCACCTCCAGCGACCCCCCATTCACGTCCCCCAGCAGCCCCCTCTCCAACTTACTCTCCACCACGCCCTCATCGGCGTTGTCGCATCAGTCCTCATCAGCGGCGTCATCAGTCCTCATCAGTCATCAGTCCTCGTCAGAGGCGTCGCATCAGCGTCAGCACTCGCACGTGCAACGATCTACGCTTGCGAGCCTGCGCCAGATGAACGAGATCTTCTTCCAACAGGCCTCGCTCGCCTCGCCGCCGCCGGCTCCGCTGCTGCCTCGCCCGGGCGGCCGCGACCACAGGCCGGGCTCTGCGCTAACGCCAGCGCCGCTGCCGCCAGCGCCATCCAGCTCCTCCGGGCCTGCACAGCAACAGCAGCAACCCTTGCGCGCGTCCGCTTCACGGGTGTCCTTCTCGTCGTCCTCGGGGCGATCGGAAAGTCGAGTGGAAAGTCGAGTGGAGGGAGCTCCGCTGCAGGACGTTGACGAGGCAGCTGCGGCCGATGCGTTGAACGCACGCGGCACGTCTCTGAGCTGGCTGCACGAGGTGAGCCAGCTGAGCACCTCTGCCTCGCTGCCCAGGCTCAACACCATGCGGCGACGCTCGGTGGCCGCCTCGTCCGGAAGGATCGCGATGCCGTCACCATGATGCCGTCTTCACCATGATTTCTTCTTTCACATCGGGCAATGTCTTACTATACACGTATAGATGTGATAGGGAATAGTACGTAGTGCTTGGACGGGACCGGAGATCCCGTGACCCGAACCGAACATAGAACCTCTGGGCGTTGAGCGTTCCCGTTCCATGTTCCTTGTTCGTTTCCGCGACTGATCCGACCGACGGTTGCACCACCACAGAGCGTTAACCAGCACGGAGCAGCGCCTTAAGCACCTAACGTCACCTCCAATGACATGCCTCCAAGAATGTAACATCATCTCGTCTCACCACACGCTATCATGCGTTTCTGGGGCGTAACATCGCGCTTGCCGCTTGCCGCGTTGAGCGCATGTGGACCCGGACCTAGTACCGCGCCTTCTCTTCCCCCACGCTTTGCCGAGGAACGGCCTGGTGTGTTACCACTATGTTACCACGGGTTGTGTCGGCCACACCTCCGTCCATAGTGATCGCGGCTCCTGTGCTTGGGGGTCCGGTGACAGTGTGCACGCGTTGTGTTGAACAGCAGCAGCAGTCGGCCACACCTCCGTCCATAGCGATAGAGGCCCTCGTGCTTGGGGGTCCGGAGGTTGTGCGCGTGTGTGTTTCACAGCAGCAGCAGCAGCCGGACCTGTGTAATAGCAGGTTGTGTCGGCCACACCTCCGTCCATAGCGATAGAGGCCCTCGTGCTTGGGGGTCCGGAGGTTGTGCGCGTTGTGTTGAACAGCAGCAGCAGCCGGACCTATGTCCATGGTCCTCGCGTCCGATTTGATGTTGTTTTGGTCGCGAGAGCTGAGTGTTATACACAAATTACAGCTGAAGTACATCGTCATTTTGCGAGTGCGAGCATGGTAGCTACTCGACTCAGAGCTCGGCCTTAGGCCAGCTCGCTCGGGTCTCGTGGGCTGTTCATCACAACAAGACATCCCTCGAGACCAAAGTCAAACTCAAAGAATTGTGTGAGAAGCACAAAGTCAAATACAAAGAAGACCTCCGACGCTCACGGCCTAACGGCTCAGTATAGAAACTACGATACTAAAAGACACGCCTCGGTCTCACTCCTGAGAGTGAGACGAGAGTCGAGAGCTGCTAGTGAGAAGGGTTCTGGTCTGTTGCGTGTTTGATCGCACTGACATATGTCATATCCAAATAACGATATCGACGAGCTGATCACGCGGTGAGAGCATGCTGATGCACAAAGCGAGACAGCTGAGCCTCAGAGTTCCTCTACTGTCGAGACTCGAGTGGTCGTCCGTCGTGTACTGCCGTGCGACCCCTGCTTGCTGCTATCGTATGATAGAATCCGCGGGCGCTCCAGCGGCCGGCGCGCCGTTAGTCATTGGTGCTCGGCTGGGAGTGGTAGGTAATTTCACACGAGCGCGGCTGCACACGCACTGCCTGCTGTACCTGTCCCGCCCTCTACTGTCCCGCTCTCTACCTATTCTACGAGAATATGCCGTTTAGTCTGTAACCGCGACCGCCAATTTTGCCCTGAGCATGTGGTGCTCGATCTCAAGTGCGGCCAGTCGCAGGTGCGCCTGGAGCAGCGCGACGTCGTTGGCCGTGAAGCAGCTGCCTCCGCGAGTTCCATGCAGCTCGAGAACACCCAGCAGCTCGGCGCTCGTAGATGAGTAGAAGGGGACGGCCAGCATGGCGACAGAAGGCTCGCCGCGCAAGGGAGGGCGCGTTAGGAAGTGGGCGCGGCTGTCAGAGATGTTCACGGGCGCCCCGTCGCCGGTGGCGGCCGCATGCACTGCGATGGCGCCTGCCATGAGCGCAGAGCGCGGTTCAATGTTGTTGTCCAGCTCAAGGATCACACGCTCGAGTACAATCTGTTCCTCCTCGTCACCGTCGCCCTCAAGCACATCTCGGCCGTCTCCCAAATGAGGCGTATCTCGGGCTTTTCCCATCTTGGGGGGTAACGCGCCCGTTGCGCCAGCCGCTCCGTTACCCTCGTAAGCCTTGACGCCCTCACCCATGAGAGTCAACTGCGTCGGCGACTCGATTGAGAGAGAGATCTTCGCAGGCGCAGACAGGTCCTTGGCATCCTCAGCCAAGGTGTACAGCGCGCCGGTCTCGGCGGCGTTCAGCCAGAGGGTGGCACGCGTGGCGCCGTGCGCCGCACGCGCCGCCTCAGTGGTCCGGCGGACTGTTGCATGCAGTGCCGCCATCGCACTCGCCAGCACGTTGGCCGCGCCCGCCAGGGGCGCAGTGGGCGCGAGTATCGTCGAGTCGACCACATTGTCGAGGAGCGAGACGCGCCGTGCCCGAAGCTCGTCCTCAGCGACGGCGAAGCAGCCGCGCAACGCGAGGCCGAAGGCATGCGCGCCCGCTTGGAGTGCCTCGATCTGGGTGCTCGTGAAATCGCGCCGTGCCGGCGGCATGAGCGTAGGGTTCGTCACTCGGTCGACTGCTTTGGTGGATCTCTCAGTAGGCATGGCGAGGCGTAGCGTGGCGTTGAAGCCAGCCACGGCCAGCCCACCAGTGGGAATGGGAACGTACAGCAGCACGGACGGTGGCGGCAGGTGGGCCGTCCGATCCGCTACCGGGTGATAATGCGGCAGCTCGCCCACATCGCGCGCTACGTGCACCAACTGCCCACGCGACACCGCCATGCCTGCCAGCGACTCGCGAGCTATCTCGAAAGCGGGCGCGTCGAGCACAAGGCTATCTGCCAACAAGTCCTCCGCGGCGCTACGCAGCCCACGTGGCGGCAGGATGCGATAGAGGCGTGGCTGGGGGCGCGTCGTCGTGGTAGTCCTTCTCCGTGCCGAGGCGCCGCCGAGGGCATCAGGGTTGGCCCGAACGGCGGCCTCGCCCTCAGAAACTCCGCCGAGCTGAATGTAGAGGCTCACGTCGAGGCAGCCGCCCACGAGGACGCGTGATGCGTGGCAGATGCGCTCGGCGACCTCGACGAGCGTGGCGGTGCGCCGCGTGCCGTCTGCTGCCGGCGCGAGCAGAGCGTCCAACTGACCGAACTCTCGCAAGAGCGTTGTTCGCGTGCGGTGGGCTGAGAGCAATGCATCGAGCTCGAGCCGATTCCGCCGCTCAACGCCCTCACACCGTCGAGCGAGCTCCGAAGCTGCCTGGCAGATGGTCTGCGCGAGCGCGGCCTGCGTCGCGTCGATGGTCGCCAGCGTCTCGCGTCGCACCTCGCCCAACTCCGCGCGCACGAGTCGCGCCCTCGCAGTGACCGAGCTGACGGCCCGGCGCGTGCCCTCCCAGTCACGATGCGTCAGCTCCCGGTCCACCTGCGCACGTAGCGAAAGGAGCGTGTGGCCGAGGACCCGCACGCAACGGCCGAATTCCGTCGCCCACGCGAGCAGTTGCTTGTCAGGGATCATTGAGACGGCGCGGCCAAACGCTGCCGGCGAGAGGCTGCCCTGCAGCAGCGCCTGACACGTCTTTGATCCATCCAGGGCCCCCGTCGCAAGCGCTGAGGCCTCGGTGCTCTGTGCCACCTCGAGCATGAGTGGGTCCACTACTTCGGCTGGGGGCGGTTGCTGCTGGGCGAATGCCCCAGCAAATTTGACCTTCCGAAAGCTCATGCTAAGCAACAACTGCGCCTCGGTGGGCCTCTCCACGGGAGGTAGCGGCTGCAGATTCGAGGCGCGCGGCGGCGACACGGCTTTAATCTGCTCGGGAGCTGATATCGAGATGCCACCGGTGCGGTTCCACTTGTCTGGCGACATTGCAGTGCCAAACATCTTGGTCAACAGAAGTGTTAGAAGCACCCACCAAATATGGCAAGTTTTGGAAGTTTTTCTCACGACCCCCCCGTATCCTGAGCGGGCAGTACATAGCACCGCTTGTCGCGTCTGTCGTGTTAACGTTCACACACGCGCGGCGCCAGGCGCGGCGCCTGCACACACTCTGAAACACTCTGACACGTTCTGTGGCCTGTGCTGGGCTCCTTTGACGGAGAACCGGATTGATGACGGAGCGTTGTGGTGCACTGGGCGTGCTCTTATGTCTCATTCTGCTATCATCGAGCCAGGCGCTGAGTAAACGCCGCACGCCGATAATGGGGTGGTCAAGCTGGTCAGTGTATTCCTGCAACGTGCACGAGGATGGTATCAAAGTGCAGGCACAGGCTCTCAGCGATCTTGGCCTGTGGGACCTGGGGTACACGTACATAGACGTGGACGATTGCTGGATGGCGTTCAACCGCAGCGCCGAAGGTCTTCAGCAGGCGAACGCTTCAACGTTCCCCTCCGGCATGGCGGCGCTTGCGGAATGGCTGCATGCGCGAGGCTTCAAGCTAGGCTTGTACTCAGATGCGGGCACGACAACCTGCCAGAATCGAGCGGGTTCCTATGGCTACGAGGCGGTGGACGCTGCAACGTACGCTAGCTGGGGAGTAGACCTACTCAAGTATGACACTTGCAACACAGTGCCCGGCTGGGACCCTGAGGAAGGGTACCCAATCATGGGGAAAGCTCTCAACAACACGGGACGCGACATCTGGTACATGATGTGCAACTGGGGACAGGGCGATCCGGCGACATGGGCGGGGCCTCGCGCGCTCGCAAACTCGTGGCGCACGACCAACGACCTCATGCCGCTCTTCCCCCAATTCTACGAAGTCGCCGACGCCAACGAGCGCTGGTGGGAGTACGCGCGCCCCGGACAGTTCAACGACCCGGACACGCTCGCGATGGGATACCTCTTCGCGGATCCGCCGGTCACTGCGCCGGCGACCGGGAATACACTGAGCTACGCAGAGACGCGCCTCTACTTTGGGCTCTGGTGCATCATGAAGTCGAACTTAATTCTCTCCGTCGACTTTGCCTCGAGTGAGTGGCCGCGCTGGATCCTCGACATCGTCTCCAACCGCCATGCGATCGCCATCAACCAGGATGCCCTTGCGTTGCAGGGCCACCGTCTTTGGTCGGATGGAGAAGGCGGCAACAACACTGATCCGCGCGCCGTGCACGTGCCAGCGGGACTGCGTGAGGTGTGGAGCGGCCCGCTCGTCGATGGCGACGTGGCACTCCTGCTGGTCAATCGGGGCGAGTCGATCGCGATCATCAACGCGACGTTTACGCTCCACGGCCCCCACTGCCCGAAGGATGTCAACGTGAGCGTCTACGACGTGTGGGGCCAACGCGTCTTCGGAGAGTGCGCTAGCCACTTTGCGATGCGCGTCGCCCCGCATGATGGCATATTGCTGCGCTGCTCATGTGCGCGGCCTGCCACGCGACCGGCTCGTAAGGGGAAAGATCGGGGGGACCATGCGTTCGTAACGCAGTGACGTGAGGAGGAAAGAGCCTGGCCGTGGGTTTGAGTTATCGCTCTTATTGGTCCGTCCGGTGTCTCGCCCTCTCGTCTCACGTCTCTCGTCTGCCCCCATCGCCATGGCGCGTCGGGCCGCCGACGAGGCGGTCGGGTGACCGGTGCCGGTACTGCACGTGCACCGTCCAGAACCTGCTGATTGTTGTAACTCGCGGTCGGTCGTGTGAAGACTTAAGTAGAAGACAACGTTATGTGCAATGTGGCGTGTGAACTGTGAAGGCCCGGCTCGGAGCGGAGATCGCCGTGCGCGTTCGCCGTTCCCGGGCCGGTTACTGCCCGCCGCGCCGGCGCAAAATACGATCGTACCGGCTAAACGAGATACTGGGAATCGACGTCAGCAGGATTCGCCATTTGGGCCTGACGACTCAGAGCCGGGTAAGTACTGTAGCGCAACCTCGGGACCGGCCATCGTGCGGCCGTCCACCGCGGGGCCGGCCATCGTGCGGCCGTCGACCTCAGCGCATGGCGCTACCTTGGTGCTACGACCAACAGTATTAGTCTCAAATCCCTGTGGTTCGGTGCGCTTCCAGCCGGGGGCGGTCAGCGACCAAAGCGCCTGGGCCTGCCCACCGACGCCGTGAGGTTCTGGCACTTGTCGGCTTCTTCGTCGCGCGCCCAGATACCCCAACCACCCGGTCGGTCCCCCCCAGGAGGGCTCTCGAGGCAGAGCGTGAAGCCCCAGCCTGGGCTGCGCTTGAGCTCCTCCATCGAAGAGTGGTGCTTGAACATGTTGATGTCGTCCATGCCGATGAAGCGAACGCGCGGGCAGAAGCGCAGGACCTGGTGCAGGTCGGCGGTGCCGTAAAATTCGGCGCCGTCCAGGAAGACAAGCTCAATGGGCTGATGCTCGGTGTAGCACAGCCGCTCAATGACTGCCGCCTGGCCCTTCGCCGCCAGCGCGTCCGCAGCTGCCTTCTCTCCTCGGTACCACTTGTGATACTCTTCGAGCGGGTTCTGCTGGCGTTGATTGGCGGGCAAGTACGAGAGAAGGTCGTTCAAGGGCAGGATCATATGGGCGGGCGAGCCCATCCCGTGGATCACATCGACAGGGAGGTTCGAAATCGTCATTGCACGCCGTGCCTCTTTGGCGATCTCCTCATCCGATTCGACCGTCCACAGCTTGCCGCCGGTGCCGCCATCGAGCAGGCCCTTGGCAATGATCAGGGTCGATCCGCAGCCTTTGAAGGTACCGATCTCCAAGGCGCCCGACACGAGCAGTGCCAGTCGGTAGAGCGAGATCGCAAGGCCCTTGCCGTTGCTCTCCTGCACCTGGCCTGAGCACTTCGCACGGGCCCGGGTGCTCACGAGCCAACTGGTCACCTCGGGATCGAGCTCGCGGCTGTCGCCCATCCAGCGCCGGTGACCGCCACCCCCGCCGCCACCTCCGCCGCCGCCTTTGGGCATTGTTGAAGCTTTGCTCTGCTTTGCTCCAACTTTACGCACGAACCTCGACGCTCTAAAGGAGGATGGCAGCGGTCGACTAAACAGCCTCGCGGGGCTTGACACCTCAGTCATCGAAACTGTGAACGGCTTTGCAGGGAGGTCCCCGCGCGCGCGCGCGCGCCTTTTCTCGGCGACACAAAATGCTGGCCCATCCAGCAGAGAACACCTTTGTTGTCGTGGGGCGCGCCGTGCCGCGCTCTGCTGCTCGCAAGGCGGCCTTTGCACGCACGCTGGCGATCGTGCTGCCCGCAACGTTGGTTCTCGCTCTTCTCGCCAAGCACCTCGACGCCGATGTGGCCAGGCGGGCCGCGATCGCCGAGTTGTATAAAATCTCCGACGTGGAGGCGGCACGCCCGGCCCCAACCTTGCAGCAGATTCAATACTTTGCGTCCTCCTTATGCTCCGATATTGAGCGCGCTGCTTTGTTCCGCGTGGGCGTGCGACTCGCCGGAAGCAGCAACGCAGACTGGCTATTATATTCCGGTTGGGGAGAGGCCGCGGACTGCTGCGACTGGAAAGGCGTGGGCTGCTCGGAAGCCGGCCACGGAGTTGAATCGCTCACGCTGGCGCATCAGAATCTCCGCGGAACACTTCCTAGCGAGCTGGGACTGCTGCACGGACTCACGACGCTCGACGTAAACGAAAACGGGAAGCTTTCCGGAACTCTCCCAGCCGAGCTCTTCACGGGCTGCAGACGCCTGAAGAGCATCTACGCCTTCGGCGCCGCCGTCTCGGGCACACTGCCTTCGGCGCTCGCTCGAGCGACGCTCTTAGAGGAGCTCGAGCTTTCTAACTCTCGACTGTCCGGCACTATCCCCGCCGATCTCGGCGCCGCACGCAGCCTCCGGTACATCTTCCTCGAATCCAACCGTATCTCGGGCAATCTCCCATCGGAGCTCGCGGAGCTCCGCAAGCTCAAGGAGCTCGAGGTCTCGCACAACCGGCTGTCAGGCTCGGTACCTGCCCGCGTCGCCGGCCTTGCCTCACGGCTCCAGCATCTCGACCTCTCCGACAATGCGCCCAGTCTGCAGGGCACTCCGGCCATGCGACCAAAGCAGGGGTGCTCCGGGGGCAGTGAAAAGTATCTGCGAGGTGCCGCTGCTACCGGCTCGAGCACGCGCGCGGGGGGCAGCAGCGCTGAAGGGGTCACTCCGGTGACGTACGCGCAAGGCGGAGCGCCACGCCCCGTCGCGACGTGGTGAACCTCCGAGACCTAGAATCAATGTAGAAAGCTATAGGAGGAACTGGAATGTGGAAACCAAAGTGGAAACCCGCACGGCGCCGTGCCCACTTGCGCAAACGCCAAGGTCCCCGGAAGTTTCGCGCCCCGAACGCCGCCAACGGATATTCGATGAGAATTTGAAATCGTGATACGTCTAACGAACTCACGAGCGGAGACGTGCGCGTGCGAATCCCCGAATCGCGTATTATAATCGTATCGCCATCGCATTTGCCATATTCGATATTGGATTTGCCATTGCGGACGGGATCTAGACGGGATCGGCCGCGCGTAGGCCGCGCGCATCGACCGCGCCGCGGGCGCGTCGCCCGCGCGGCGCGCGCAAGCCGCAACCATCTACCGTACATGCCCGGCGCGCGGGCGCGGCGTGCCCTCGCCCTCGCGCGGCGCCGCCCCTTGCGCCGCCCCCCGCGCGCGGCGTCGTCGCGTTCGGGAGTGTCATTGTGGGTGTGTGCAGAGGCAGCGGCCAGTCTCGTCTCCTCTCGACATCGCGACGATAGTCATACCTTAAGTCACGTACCGTCAATCCGTCTCAGTCATAGTCGATAGTTTCATTTTTTTGGCCCACTATTGGACTATACCCACGGTCCCGACCAACGCCTCGCAGTTGCGCATCGCGTCGGGCTCATCCTTGGCGGTGCGCACTGCGCGCAGCAGTGCGTCGCCGAGCTCGCGCGGCAGCTCGGCGTACTCGCAGGCCGCACGGCTGCTCGCGGGCACGCTCAATTCAAAGTCCTCCTCGAGCAGCGGAAAGCGCGCCACGAGAACACGAAGTGGGCGGGTGGGCGCACCCGGCGGCAAGGGCGTGCATGCGCCCACGACGGCGCGCGCGATCCGTAGGGCCTCTTCGGCCTCGAGCCGCCTGCGCGTGCTGCGTGCGACGGCGTCAGCGGCCTCGCCGGGATCGCTCACACGAGCGTCGGCGTCTGCGGCGACCTCAAATAGAGTGGGCTGCAGCGCCCGCAGTGTCTGGTAGTCCCGCTCGATGACCGCACGGTCCGCGTGGAGTAGAATGATCTGGCCCGCACACGTGTTGAGGTCGATGGTGCACTTCACCTGATGAGGGAAGCGATCAGAGGCTGATGAGGGAAGCAATTGTAGGCTGATGATGGCAGCAATTACCTGATCCCCAGGCTCGTTCGCCTCCAGCTGAACACTCGCCACCGACTCGAGAGCTTCGATCGCGTCCATGTGATTGATCGCCGTGAGGGCGCCGCTCACCGATGCGACCAGCGTGACGAGACGGCCCGCACAGCGCAGCGTCGCATCATCCGGCACGGCCGGCAGCGCAGCCCACGCAGCCTCGTCGCCCATCAAGACCGCCAGCTGAGCCTCGTACATTGTACACCCGTACACCACTTCGCAGAGCAGCTTAAACTCGAGCCCATTGTGGCGACCCATGTTGGCCTCGATGAGCACTGGCCCGCGTGCGCCCTCCGTCTCGTCCGCCTCTGCCCCGCTTGCCGCCTTGGCAGTACCACTCACCCACATCACCTCCATGTGCACCGGACCCCAGCGCCACTGAAGCGCGTCCAGAACAGCCAGAGCGTAGTCCACCACGCGCCGCGCATGCGCGCCAGTGCCCCCTACCGGCTCCGCGCCAAAGTAGCAGAAGGGCGCGCCGTTGGCCTCGCCCTTGTCGTACCGCCACAAAGCGAGCACCTGTGCAGAAGGGATGGGCGCCGTGGTTAGCACTTTCATGCAAGGCAGGTCGGGCGCCATGGCGTTCATGCCTCTAGTGACCTTGTGCTCGCCATCTCGGCTCATGGTGTCCACTATCCATTCCTCCCCCTGCAGATACTCCTGCAAAAGCACGGTCGAGACGAGGCCTTCCTCGGACTCGTCGAGCGTGGATGGCAGCTCGAGGACGCGCTCGAAGCATCTGGCCGCCTCGTCGATGCTGCGGGCGAGCCCCACGCGCAGGGACGCCGACCCGCGTCGAGGCTTGACCACCACTGCGAGCGGCTGGGGCAAGCTCGTCACGAATGCAGAGGCTTCTGGCCAGCTGCTTGCGACGGCTTGCCTGACCGCGTCCAGTCCTCGAGCACGGAGCGCTTCGTTCATCAAGAACTTGTCCCGGCGCGCACGCAGCAGCCCGTTGGAGCGCTCCGGCGCTAGTGCGTTCAACATCCGCTCGCTGCAAGCGAGCCCTGCGTCACTGCCGCAGACGACATCGAGCACATGCATGCCTTGGAGCCTGTCGGCCGCCCACGAAGCCTCCTCGCCAAATGATGGCTCCAGCTTCGCCCGAATATCGTCCGCCTCCTCGGTGGTTGTGCTTGACCGTGAACAGATCATGCGCGCGTAGCCGGCCGACCAGACTGGCACGACCTCAACGCCCGCCGACTCGCACGCCTCCTGAATTAGCGTCAGCCGGTCGTCATGCACGTCACCCTGGCAAGGGTCGACGTATATCACGCATCGCGATGGCGAACGACCCGCAGTGGCGGCTGACAAGATGGAGAACAGGCACGCACGCGTCATGCGCCGGAGCCTCTCTTTTGCGGCGCGGCGCTCACAAACTCACCCACACTAGCAAGCACGAGCCCACACTGGCGAATTTCTCGCGCAGCAAGCCCTGGAGAGCGAGCGCGAGGGCTGCGCGAATGTTGTGGCGCACGGCGGAAAGCGCGTGAAAAGGTCAGCCAAGTATCGGGTACTGTGTGTGTGTCCCGGGATAAAAAGACACCGGGGGGAGCCGGGACACACACGTACGAAAACAGTTTAGCTATCATTCACACGTACCGGTGTGTCCCGTGTGTGTCCCGGCTCCCCCCGGTGTCTTTTTACCGGTACTCCCCCCGGTGTCTTTTTACCGGTACGAACTTCTTCGTTCTCGGCACTTTCGGCGTCTCCGAAGACAGCGAAGATGGACGTCACGAACATGATGTTTGTCGATCCGACAATCGGCTCGGGCGGCTTCGGGTACGGCGCGGGGGGCATCAACCCGGGCGCACAGGTGCCTTTCGGATCCTTACGCCTCGGCCCTGACACTGCGCTTGGCGACCGCGACATCGTGCTGTCCTTCCAACACTTCGGAGGGTATACACACAGCGACAACAGGTTGCGAGCCTTTTCGCACACGCACCTTGTTGGGGCAGGCGTGGGCGACTACGGTAACTTTGGCGTCGTCCCGATTCGCTTCGGAGACAACCCCAGCGAGAATGTTCTGCGCGCTGCACTGCTCGAGCCGGCAAACAGAACACTGCCATTCGTTCACTCCGAAGAGCATGCTCTGCCGGGGCACTACTCGCTGGGCCTGCCGTCCATCGGAGTACAAGCAGATGTTGCTGCTGCAGGGACGCATGCGGGAGTTCACGAGTACGCGTATCAAGCGCACGAGGGCAGCTGTGGACTCATCTTCGACGCATGCCACAACGCAGCAGCCACGGCTTCATGGTGTGCCAATGCAACAATTGCGCTGGAGGCTGACCTGGCTGGTACATCCTTGACGGTGCGAGCGTCCGTGCGCATGGCGGGCACGTTAAGCATGCGTGCAGCTAACGGCAGCGTGCCGATCTACTTCCACGGCACGCTCACCTCTCTAGGCGACGCTCGTCTGGACGTTTGGAGGCTGTGGGAAAGCAAACAGCTCCTGGCGGTCGGAGCAAGGGCTGCCAATGGCTCCCACAGCCTTGGCGCCCTCATCCGTGTCCCGTGCGGCACGACCGTGCGCCTGACGGCGGCCATCTCTTGGATCAGCGCCGAACAAGCGGAGGCGACGGAGGCAGTGCAGCTGCCTTCGAACACGAGCGTGTCATCAGCCGCGGCAGCTGCGCGGGCGTCGTGGGCGGCGCTCATGAGCGGTGTGGAAGTTATCGACGCTGCCGATGCCTCGACCGATGAGCTCACGAAATTCCACAGCGCCGTGTACCGCACTTTCTTGGCACCAAGCACGTGGAGCGAGCCTGCCCTTGATGGCTCGCAACATTATCTCGGGATGGACGGTGAGCTCCGAAGGCTCGGCCAACGGGCGGACGACGCACGCGAGCGTGCCCTGACGGATATGTCGCTTTGGGATACGCACCGGACGCTCCTCCCGTGGCTGTCGCTCACCCAGCCGACCGTGTACGAAGACACAGTCCGATCGCTTCAGGCGATGGGCGAAGAGGGCGGTGACGTTCCTCGATGGCCTCTGGCGAATGTCTACACGGGCTGCATGATCGGTAACCATGCCGCTGTCGTTCTGGCGGAGGCTGTGGCCAAGGGGCACACGCGCTTCAACGCCTCCTCGATGTACGACATGCTGGCACTGCAGGCGACGACGCCACGTCCTCATGCCGGGCGTGCCGCTGTCGAAGATTGGGTCCGATTGGGCTATGTGCCCCACGAAGCAGGCAAGGACGCACCACCGATGCCACTGATGGGCACTGATGGGCACTGATGGCCAATGATGGCCAATGATCGCCACTGATTGCCACTGATCGCCACTGACTGTCACCCTCTTGCCCCACGGAGCAGACAAGCACGCGGCCTCTCTTTCGCTCGAGTACGCTTTCGACGACGCCTCGCTGGCCGCTGTCGCGTCTGCGCTGGGGCGGCAGGCGGAGTCTGAGACCTTCCGACAGCGATCGACTCAAGGAGTGCTGGCACAGTGGGAGCCAGGAAGAGAGCTCATGTGCGCGCGCAGCGAGGCCAGCGGAAAGCGGGTCTGCCCAAGCGAGTTCGCCGCGCATCTGCCCTACCCGGCGGAGACTGGGTATGTGGAGGGCGATGCGTGGCAGTGGCTGTGGTTTGTGCCGCACAACGCCTCGCTGCTTGTCTCGCTCTTCGCCTCTCCGGCCCGTTTCGTTGAGAAGCTCGACGAGTTCATGACGAGAGGGCGCGAGTGGCGTGCTGGCAACGTGCTTCCCAATCCGTTCTATTGGGCAGGCAACGAACCCGACCTTCTCGCCCCCTGGCTGTATGCCTTTGGTGGCCGCTCCGACCGAACTGCGAACGTGACGCGCTACCTCGTGGACCACGCGTACACGGCCGCCGCCGATGGGATCCCGGGCAATGATGACTATGGTACCATGAGTGCGTGGCTCGTGTGGGCCTCTGTCGGTCTGTATCCTCTCGCGGGCAGCGACACGTTCGTGGTGGGCTCCCCGCGATTTGCGCACGTGCGGATCCGGGTGGGAGGCGAGTCTGCAGGCCCGTGGCTAGATATCGTGGCGCATAATGCGTCCGGTCGCAATCTGTACGTCGAACGCGCCACCATCAATGGGGATGTGCTCGAGGCGCCATTGCTCACGTTTTCGCAGCTGGTGCGTCCACGCAACGCGACGCTGGAGCTCTGGATGGGAGCCGACCCAGCCATGGCAGCGTGGTCAGAGGGCGGCTTGCTCATGATGTGAGAGGCCATGGACGGAGAGCGGGCACCGGGACCGATACCGCCTCGACGCGCCAAGTATACAGCCGCACGACCGTAATATCGTGTGGGCGGCGCGCGGTAAGGGCCGCGGGAAGGGCGTGTGACGTGTGTACTTGTGAGGCGCGCCGCGACGGCCCCGTGCGTGCGCGATAACGCGCGCGCAAAGGTTTAGTTGAATCGACACACAATCAGTTTCGGCAGCCTGTTCACAGCCCCAGCCTGTTCACACTTCCGCTGTCGCAGGGGGTCGTGAGGCGACCACACTCCACACAGCGGGCCTTTGGTGGCTTCAGAGGCTTTGGTGGCTTCAGCACTTTGGTGGCTTCAGAGACTCGTACGGGGTACAGAGTACTGTCTGTACTGTCGTGTGTGCCGGGCGCAAGCTAGCACCCTTTGCCCCACAACTCTCGTCCGAAGCACCGTCCGATGCCGTCCGTGATGCTCTCGGAGGTGAGCGTGGCACCGTGGCTGCTGGACGAAAGCTCAAGCGACGCATCCCCTGCTCTCGAAGAGCAGGGTCTCATCGTCGTGCCGAGTGCTGTCAGTGCCGCTGCTGCGCTCGCCGTGCAAGCCGAGGCTGTCGCGGCGTTGAAGCAAACTCTCGAGCTTCCGCTGCACGAGAGTGCGCGATTTCTCGGCGAGATTCGGAGCCCATTGTTCCGCCACGATGTCAAGCTTGCAATGGTTCCCGCAGTCGCTCAGCTCCTCCTAGAATTCAGTTCTTCACGCGCGGCGCAGGCGATCGCCTCTTCGATTGGGACCAACGCGGCTCTGTGCGAGCTGTCGTGCATTATCAGCGAGCATGGCGCCCAGACACAGCCCGCCCATGCTGACACGCCGGCTCGAGAGCAGGACGCGAAAACGGCGCATCACCGCGCCCTTGCCAAGCACGGCTCGCGCCTCTTCTCAGTCTTCGTCGCCCTCGGCAACATCTCGCCGTGTATGGGTGCAACTCTCATGTGGCCAGGCACGCACACGGTCGAGTTTCAAGATGAGCTGGAGCGGGCTGGTGGCGCGCTTCTCCGGAGCCGCATGGCTGTGCACATGGACCTCGAGGTCGGTGGCGCCGTCGTGATGGATTCGAGACTGTGGCACTGCGGTGGCGCGAACCTGAGCGGTGCAGACGGAGGCTTGCCACAGCAACGGTGCCTTCTCGTCCTCTCGTTTGCGCAGCCCGCCTTCTTCCCACAGGGGCCCACGTACAGCCTGCTGCCGTCGCTTGCGGGCCGACTCTCCTTGCTCAATATGCGGCGGGCTATGGAGGCGGTACTTGAGGGTTGCTCGTCCGAAGCCCTACGGGCGAGCTCATATCTCGATCTCGCCGCTGGAGACTGTCAGGAGGTGGGTGCGTACGAGGAGGCTCGCGCGAGCTTCGCCCGGAAGGACCAGGGCCCGAGGACGACGCTGGCGCTCCCGCTCGTGCATGCTCTCCTCAAACTCGCCAGCTCACAGCTCCCCGCCAACGAGCCAAGAGCCAAAGCGTGCCTGTGGGTGCTCGAAACAGCGCTTGAGGCGGCGGCGTCAGCATCCGAGGAGCGGGCGGCGTTGCCCAAGGCATTGCTGCGGACGCTCTTCTCGTACCGAGTGCTCGGTCCGCATCTGCTCAGCTCGCATGAGTGGGTGGAGCTGCAGGCAGGCGTTGAAGACGCGCTGCGCTCTTCCGTAGCGGACGCTCCTGCTTGTGCTTCTGGTTCTGCTGAGGCTGTGGCGCCGAGCGAGATGTGGCCAAGTCGAGAAATCCTACGGGAACGATGGCTAAAGGCCCACGAGGGGCTCGAATAAAATAGCAGTTATACGCTACTAGTTCTAGGGAGCGAAGAGCATCTCCGATCTCGAATTCCTATAAGTCCGGTCCTGGTCATTGGCGCGGCAGTATCGCCAGTGACAGAAAGTACATGTACTGTTGGGATTTAAGTTGGGACACAAAGAACGATGACGAAAGGTTAGACGGAAGACGCGGCCCATGAGCGTCTGGGCAATGTGGTCATGGGTGTGTGGAGTGTGGTGAGCTGTGATGGTCTGCATGCAAAACCAAAAGAAAACGGACAACGGTCGACCTAATTTTTGTTCACCGACCGAAGCAGAACGAATTCCATAGCAACGCGAGCGCGACCGTGAGGCACTCAGAGTGGCACTCAGAGTAGCTATCACCGTGCGGCGGCACCGTGCGCTTTGATTCGCACGCCCGCGCGCGGCAAAGCGCTCAGCCTATACGGGTTGATCGGTTTGGGCCAAAGCCCAAACGCTACAAATATGACCTCTAGATCCATTTGCAGACCTCTACACATGATCCTCAGCGATATCGACAAGCATCGCCCGACTTCTACCTCGAGCCACGCCCCAAAGCCAAACACCAAGGAGAAGATGCCAACGCTCGAGGTACTTGTCTCTCGTGTTGACAGGGAGTGGGCACGACGAGAGCTTCGACGCGCTGCCCAGGTGCAAACATCACCAGAGCATGAGCGACCAGACACAGCGTCGCCAACCACAACCCAGCTGCCGCAGCCGGCAAGCCACATTCGAAGCCACACCATTGCCGACATCACTGGTCCACTGAGCTTTGAGCCGCCCACGCCATCCATGCGCAAGGTGCTGCGAGAAAAGAACATCTATGCTAGCGAGGCGCACACGGCCAGGCTTCGGCATGCGCGCAAGAATATTCCCAAGCCGGCGACAAGCTGGGGCCCGGGCAATGCCAAGCGCCGCGCCCGAAGCTCTCACATGGAGAGCGAACAACCATGTTTATCCGCTTACTGCGCTCGTGAGTATTCGTGGGACTACCTCATTCAACCGGACTTCGCCGTGCCGACGACCTCGCGTGCATTGCAAGTATGGGGGCGCATGGCACAGGTGGTGGAGCCCATCTGGTGCGACTGTGAGCCCAGGCCGCCCTCTCCGTCGTATCGTCTCATGCCACCCTCCTTGAGCCCTCGACCGCTTCATAGCCCACCGCGTACTCCAGCAGTATCCCTTCGCTCCCCCCTTTGCCCGAGTGCATCCGCCAGATCCCTGCTCCAATCGCCTCTCGCGCACGCGCCTAAGTTGCGTACGGCCGTGTCGTACTCGTCCATGGTAACGTCCGTGGCGCTGCTGCCGGAGCTTCCCTTGGAGTGGCATGCCGAACGTCATTTTGCCGAGCATCCGTCGCGCACCCTTTCGAGCAGTCTGGCACACCTTGAACAGCTGAGCGCGTCGCCGCAAGCGGCCTCGCGGGCAGCCTCGCGCGGTCATCCGGAGCATCCATACCGTGACTTTCTGACGCGCCGAACGCAAAATGCCGGGCCGCTGCCGGACGCGTTGCGGCAGTACGCGGACCTCAGGTGCTCGTCCACTGTCAGTACCTCGTTTACTGCTGGATGAATGATGATTGATGTCTTCGATTGTGCTTCGATTGTGCTGTCTTCCAATCGCCGCGATCACAGGTTGAGGTTGTGCAGGCTAGTTGGTGTGTGCCCCGGAGCTCCTCTCGCAAGCAAGCAAGCAAGGTACTGTACTTGTGTTGTTTCGACTAATTAGATTGCATGCTTGCTTTTTCTCCTCCACCTCGCGTACAATCATGTACCGGTAGGGCGGCAGCCTGATCGCCGGCCGGCGAAGCAACCCGGTGTTTTTGAACAAACAATAATGCTCAGTAGACTGTACCGGAAAAAGATACCGGGGGCGAGTCGGGACACAGCCACAGGTACTGTATCGGTGCCGACGTTGCCGGTACGATCTAACTACGGTACGACATAGGAGCACGTGCCGGCTCCCCCCGGTGTCTTTTTGCCGGTACCGGTACCCCCCTGGTGATTTTTACCGGTTCGACGCCCCGAGGTCACGTCGGTTGGGAGATTTTCGAATCGGCCCCACAAAAGATTCCTGTCCGCCCACGCGAAGGCAGGGGCAAGTGTTTGCTGGACGCCAGGGAGCAGCAACCTCGGGTTTCCCGACTTTCCCGACTCGGATTCTGAAACAATAGGGTGTCTGTTGCGCTTTCACTCCTACGAGAGAGCTGCGCACGAGTGTGAGAAACTCCGTGCTGACTTCTGCGGGGGCGTTGTGAAAGATAATGGGATGCAATGCGAAGGTCGTGATCCCGCACAGACCCAGTACCAGCTGCGAACTAATAAGCGCATGGCCCCGTATGATAAGTACCAATCGTGGGAGCTGACCGAGGTGGTCGACGAGGCCACTGGTAGGCGGCCTGAGAGAGCGCGAACGACAAAGTGCCACAAGGCGCCAAGAGTGACCGCAAACGTCACATTCATCACGGAGTACCTCGCAGGCGAGCACGCGCGGCAGCAACTTGCACCCAAGCCGCCATGCTGTGCGATCCACGGCTTCGATACTCTCATGTCGGCACCGACCGCGATAGCTCCCCACCATGAGCACGAGGTTGCCATGCAGCAAAAAGCGCTGGCCTGCCACGTGGCCGCCAAACGGCAGGGCACACCGGGCAGGTTTACGCCCTGCATGCGCGAGCTGGGTGCGCAACCGATGACTCACGCCCTCTACTCGCGTCCGAAGGCAGCGTGCTCACACCTCGACTACTGCAGCGGGCGTGGCGACTGCTTCCTCGGACGGTGCTTCTGCTTCGGTCCGTTTGCAGGTGCGCGGTGCGAGCAGCAGCGGGGACCCTTTCCGGCGTGCTCGCTGCAGTCCGACTCGTGCTTCCGCAACGCACAGCACGGCCGGTCGCGAATTTCGCTCGAGCGGTGGCAGCGCGCGAGTTGGGCGGAAGAGTCGTGGTGGAACTCGAAAGGCTCGAACGCGGCTTCCACAGGTGACCACGCGGAGGAGATGGTCGCCGCGTTCCGGCAGTTTGCAAAGCTGCCCAATGAGCTTGGCCACGTCATCGAGGTGGGCTGTGGACCGTTCACGCAGCTGCGTACCATTTTGGGCATCCAAGGCCGAAACTGGTCAGTCTCGTCAGTGACGCTCGCGGATCCCATTCTCGTGCACGAGTCCAAGATGGCCAACTCGGCCTTCTCGAGCGGCAGATTCTCCGACCGCAGCGGCAAGGAGTACCCGACCGTCCTCCACCAGGTCGGCGCCGAGTCGGTCGGCTCGCTGTACCAGAATGAGTTCGACACGACCATCATGATGAACGTGCTCGAGCACTGCATCTCAGCGTTCGAGGTGCTCGAGTCCCTTTACAACGTCACCAAGCCCGGCGGCATCGTCGTCCTTTGGGAACCAGCCTACTCGGCCTACTGGGACTGGGGCAGCTATGCGGGGCAGGAGCTTTTGCTAGACGTGTCACTGCCGATCAGTGAGAACGTTGCCCATCCAGACTGGAGCTCCGTGACGGTGCGCGATACGGTACGTTCGCGCGCGTTTGACCGCATTGCCCATCCCCTTCGGGTCGACCCGAGCGTGTTCGAGTTCTTTGCCAGTCACTTCCGGCCGCTGTACTATCGGCTGGGCAAAGGGCGCCGCGGCGATTCGTCCATCACGCTGATTGGTCGCAAGCACCGCTCGCCCAAGCCGCTGCCCGCCTGATGGGGCGCGCGTGTGTCCCGCCTTGAGCGTACGCGCACACGCCAGAGCGACACGTCTCCGCGCGAAGTGAGCAGCGCAGATTTTTTGAGGAAGAGGAGCTTCTGCGCAGGACGTTGACACTTTCGAGGGACCTACTGAGTGTACGCGGAACTCCACGCTCGCGCGTTAAGGGTTGCGCGTCTGGCGTTGTGGCGACTACCACTGACCGTGGGGCGAGTGGACCTATCGATCATGTGTGTCTGCACCATGTGTGCGGTTTCATTTAACCGCCGGTGCATGCCGTGCAGCGTGCTGTCGGGTAGCTTCTTCAGATAAAACTCACTCGCTCGTCAGCGGTCAGGACGTCACTGCTGTCATCCCAGGGCGGTCATTCGCATGACGCGACGCATCGCCAGTCTCGCCACGCCCACGGAAAACCACGGGTCCACGCGCGGAGGCCGCCGCGCGCGCGCGGCTTCTCGTGTAAGGCTCTCGGCGGTCCTCGCCTCGGGCCGACCCCGCACCCCCTGGGCGGGACTTGCCGCAAGGGGTGAGGCCGGGGCGGCGCCGGCGGCGCTGCGCCGCGCCGCGTGGGCGGGCGGGGGCCGGGGCGGGAGCGCGGCGCCGGCGGGCCCGGGACGTGGACGCGACCAGAGTGACGGCGAACGCCCGGGGTCTGAACCGTCGCGGCGCGCAGTCTTGGCGAGACCCGGCTGCGCCGCGCGGCGCACGGGTGTCCCGTCTGTCGATACAATCTTAGACCCTTAGGCCTTTCGCCTTAGCATGCGCCGTGTGAGGTGTGTCCGCCGAGTACGACTGCGAGTAGAGACATACTGCTGTTAGGGACCGGTAACCGTCGTCCCGGTCGCATGCGCGCGAAATTAGGCATTCCACCCTGTGGGGTGTGGGGAAAGCCTGGTGTCTGGAGGCGCGCGTGGGTCGAGAGTAAAGTCAGTGCTTTCGGAATTACCGAAGTGCGCGCCTCGTCTATATAGATAGCGAGAAGCGACTTCGAGTAGCACGACAAGCATAGTCGAGTAGGCGTGTCGGTAGCGGCGAGCCGGCGACCCTGCGTGGGATCGACTAGTGGACCAGGTCGCCTACGGTAGGCGGGGCACACATGGATACTGATCAGGCAGACACGCCAGATCCCATGGTACCGCAGGACAGCTCCTTGACGCACACACAGAAACAGTACTACGGAGACGCGGTGTTGTTCGGACCGGGCAATTTTGTTGTACACAGGCGATGGAGACCGCGGAAGGATGGAGCGCCGATGGACGGGCTATGGAGGCTTGCAGCTGTGCGCACTAAACGGCCGGAAGCTGGTATCGCCTGCAGGAAGCCCGAGGTCCAGTGGATATCGCCTGAGTGGCGCCGCGCCCGAGGCCTTGGTGTTCATCATGGGGTACACGTTCTGAAACTGCGCAGACGAGCCTATAAAATGGGTGTCGGCGTGGTAGAATGCGGTGCCGCCGGTGCTCATCTCAGAGTAGAGCTTGTGGACGCTGTACACTCGCCACCAGCCGCCGGCGAGAATTGCCGATGCATTGATCCACTGTATTTGGTCCGGCCAAGTAGCGCAGAAATTGCGCATGTAGCTGCTCCCGTGCACGTAAAAGGACCGGCCGCTGCGCACTATCATATCTTGCTTCAGCTCGCCGCTCGCAGAGTGAATCAATCCGTGGGGCCCCGCAGGCTTCACCAGGCTATCAGCGCGTGAAGCGCCATGGACACCAGCCCTGCTGCCTCCGCTACTACTGCTGCCAGGCTCCCAAGTGAACGGCTGCGTGTTGCACATGGTTAAGCGGTCGCGGAAGGATGCCGCCATGTCGGATCTGAGGAGGGCCGAGCGCAGCGCCGGCGTGACGGTGGCAGGCGAGCGGTTGAATAGGGCAAACAAGCACCACGTGGCCATATCATTGATGGTGGGAAGACTGCGCATCTTGCCGAGCAGCAAACTGACAAACGCAGGATCCTTCATGATCTGGAGCGTGAAGGCCGAGTAATTTTGGAGCGCCGCTCGCGAAAGCAGCGACGTGCCTGCCCAGAACGCTTCCAACTCGGGTGCAGCGACGGGTTTGATACGGGAAGATATCTGGTTGAATGTGTACACGGCATCGCATCCCCCATAAGTCGTGCGGTCAAACGCTGTCCTCGCCGGCACCAGCAGAACCACGTCCGAGTCTAGATAGACGATCTCGTCAAGACTGAGCGCCATGACGAAGTTGTATAGCACGAGGTAACGCACTTCATTCCACAGTTCTGCCTCGCGCGGGTAGTTGGCGAAGAGGTGCGGGTGCTGCTCGTGCAGGGCGTTGTACGCAGACTGATACTCCTCACAACCGGTGTAGTCAATGGGGAAGTAGTGAAAGCGCCTTGCCAAAGCAGGCCCAAACGTGGTGTTCGTTGATACGACTGGAACGTCTGAGAGAAGAACGACTTCGTTTCCCCACGACATGGTAAGCAGTATAGCGTCCTTGAGCCTTGTATTCATGCCTCTGAACTGCACGTAAGCCACGGGCAGCACCTTGCGCCGCTCGACAGCTGCCTTGACTCGGCGTGCATCCAGAGAGCTTGCCAGTGTAGAAGTTGAAGGCCCGTTGCAAAGGTTGACGTCGAGCCAATGTCTCCCTTCGGCGACGATGAGCAACGAATGGAGCAACATTGCAAGCACGTGAGAAAGAGGCATGTTGTGCTTAACGCAACGTTAACACGACAGACGCAAGCGTGTGGAGTTCATCAAAAGTTTCTTGGGATCAAGTTTCTTCGATAATACACGGGGGTAGCCGCACACTCGTGTGTGAACGTCAACACGACAGACGCAACAACCGGTGCTACTTGTCCACAGCACTCGTGTGTGTCTGTAGTCTGAGTGACTTCTAACACACGTGAGTTGCGTAAAAAATCGACCTACAGATGTTTTTTTTTAACAGACGTGCCCGCGGTTCCCCACGCAGCCCCCCGGCAACTCCCCCGGCATCTCTTTAGGATTCCTACTGTGTGTTGTGTGTCCCGGCTCCCCCGTCACCCCGGTGTCTTTTTACAATTGTACCACGTTCCGTCCGGGCCTGCGGCTGTTGAGTCGGCCGCGGCTTCGGTCGTCGCGCTGACGTGCGGGTTGTGTGTTGTTGGTGGGTTTGGATGGTTGTGAGGTTCGTCTGTGCGGTCCGTGTGCCTTTGTGCGTCCGCGCGACCCGTGTGTCCGCCCTGCTCCCCCGGGTGCGGGGGGGGTTTCCTATACAAATTGGGGGTGGTTTCCTATACAATACGTATCCTTATGTATCCTGCATGTATCCTGCATGTATCCTGAAGGATACATGTATCCCGAATGTATCCCGAATGTATCCTGATGTATCTCAAATGTATCTTACATGCTCTGTTACATCCCCCAACCCCCGAGATATGTATCCTCGTGCATGTATCCCGCATGTATCCCGCATGTATCTCGCATGTGTCCAGCATGTATCTTGATTATCACTGAGGATACATGTATCTCGCATGTATCCCGCATGTATCCCGCATGTATCCCGCATGTATCCCTTCATATCAGATACATCTCTCTCCTCGATGCAGTTGAGATACATGTATCTCACTATGTATCTCACTATGTATCTCGGATGTATCCTGTATGTATCTTGATCACCTCTGAGGATATATGAGGATACATGTATCCTGCATGTATCTCGCATGTATCTTGCACCTCAGATACGTACCTCTCTGCATACATTTGAGATACATGTCTCTCATGATGTATCCCTGATGTATCCCGCATGTATCCTCTATGTATCCTGGAACCACTGCAGATACATGTATCCCGCATGTATCCCGCATAAATCCTTGCATGTATCCCACATATATTCGTCATGACGCGTCCAAGATACATGTATCGTGATTTTGTATCTCGGTGTATCCTGATGTATCGTGATGAAGAGTCCAAGATACACGTATCCTGATGTATCCTGACATGTATCCAGTGTGACACCAAGGAAGCGCCCAAGATACATGTATCGTAATGTATCTCATGTGTATCC
>Ga0210242_100505_pt1 | contig 34744 bp, 18 predicted proteins | sample ChrtobMeP5a_16mM_FD_155445 | JGI IMG/M metagenome (GOLD analysis project Ga0210242, IMG submission 155445) | Chrysochromulina tobin associated microbial communities from unialgal haptophyte culture, Seattle, Washington, United States - P5a_16mM | ecosystem: Host-associated > Algae > Haptophytes >... | reverse complement strand
TTCCGCCTCCGCAGCACCGGCCTCGGCGTCGCCGTCGGTGCGATTCGCTCTTGCCGTGGTCGGCATCGACCACGGGCGTCGCCTCGAAGCCCGAACGGGCCGACCCGAGCGCGTCTGAAGCCGCCAGCGAGCCCGGCAGCGACGCGCTCAAATGCGTTCCGCCCCTTAGAGAAAAAAAGGAGGGTTCTAGAACTCGGGAAATCCAGCTTTGCGAGTCCACAAGGTGCGCGTACACGGTGGGCGGGGGAAACGACCGGACCAGCCGCGCATACGTCGATTCTCGATACGCGGCCCGTGAGCCGTGTAGCTGTGGGACGAAAGTTGCATTTTTCAAGGTGACTACGACCACGTATGCCAACATACGCGAGCTCGTTCGGCCCGCCAGCGGCCAGCCCGCGCTCCCGGGTCGCGGCGCGATCTCGCTTCTCCGGGACAGGTGGCTCAGGCATCATGAAATCTTGCTCCATGCGTGGCGCACGAGGAGAGGCTTCTGCCCAGTGCTGGCGGAGTCGAAGGCGATCGACACCTTGTACTCGCCGCAGACCACGAAGCTGTTGGGCACGTCATCGGGAGGCATGTGGAACTCGTAAGGCGGCTCGTCGGCAGCCTGCTCCTCGAAGGTGCCAAGCTCGGTCCTCCTGGTGTGCACGGGCACGTATGCGCCCCAGGTCTTCTTGTACGTGGTGACTGTGCAGGTCAGGTCCCGTAGCTGCGCTCGGGCTTTGAACTTCAGAATCTCCATGACCCGATCGCCTCGCCGGAGCGTCAGGTGATCGGGGCTATTCGTTGAGCAGGGCTTGCCCGAGTGTGCCTCGTACACGTGGTTGCCGCACCACTCGAAGCGCTCGTCGCTCTCGGTGAGCTCGCTGCCCAGGGCACCACGGGTGCCGCTCGCCTCCCTAGTGGCGCAAGTGCCAGTGTCTGTGACTGCCTCTGAGAGCGCTACGCGCGCCGTCTTTGCGTGACGATTCATGTAGGGCAACCAAGAGCGACAGCGAGCGGAGAGATGCCATCTGAGAGCCGCCGCTACCAGCGCGCAAAGGCGCAACACATCCACGAGCTCGGCGTTGGAGAAGAGGTTCGCAAGCCTAGGTTGAGCGAGATTACGGCAACAGCGCGGAGGAAGAGAAGGAGCAGCGCTAGCAAGGATGGTACCTAGGGCATGCACCGCCACTGCCCGCGGAGACCACCCACACATGTTGTGCGGGCTGCTGCCCGTCCACAGGTAGAGTGAGGCTAACAGGGCGGCGTTTCCGAAGACCACGAGGAAGACGACGCCCAGCATGTAACCTGGTGTCGAGAGCTTGATGATGCCATTGACGAGCAGGAGCAAGACGCCAAGCGAGTAGAAGGACCAGCCACAGGCCTGAAAAAGTACAAAGAGCTCGCCGCCCTGAAACGGCTGCCAGATCTTGTACATACTGCGCTGGTGCATCGAGAACCCGGTGAGGTGCGAGGCGGGCGCTGCAGTGAGGAGCACTGCCATGCATGGGGTGACTACCGATGGCTTGATCGTGAGCAGGAAGGGCGATAGCGAGGTGGGCACCAGCGAAGCGAACATCGTGGCCACAAGGCCTGACGCACACCAGAAGGAAGCGGCTACGATGATGATCGTTGCGATGGTGGGAACAATTTTGGGCACAATCACGAGCGACATGGGCCGGACGGCGCCTCCGACGAAGGTCCGTCCATGCTTCTCAATTCTTCGAACCATTCTGACGAAACGCAACTTCATAGCACGGAAACTTAAGTTCATGAAGCAGGACACGCAGCAGCAAACCACATGTGCTCGCACTAGCTACATTTTCAAGTCAAATCCAATCCGGCCCTTCACTGCGTCTCGCATCGCTTTTTCCCCAGCATTTCCCAAATTATTGTGCCAAAGAACGAGCTTGATCAGCACCGCTGTGCCCGAGAACAAGGCACCCGCGATAGCCATGGCGCCGTCGTCATCGATTTTGTTGTTGTTCAGGAACAGGGTGGTCAACACTGCTTTGCCCGACTTGAGGGCACCCGCGATGGCTTTGGCACCCTCTGGACCGATGTTGTTGTGCTCGAGGCTCAGCTTGGTCAACACCGACATGCCCGACTGCAAGGCGTCGGCGATGGCTTTGGCACCCTCTGGACCGATGTTGTTGGAGCTCAGGCCCAGATTGGTCAACACCGTCTTGCCCGACTTGAGGGCATCGGCGATGGCGATGGCGCCGTTGTCGCCGATGTTGTTGGCGCTCAGTTGCAGTTCGGCCAACACCGCCGTGAACTGTATGTAGTCCGCAATCTCTTTGGCGCCGATGGGGCCGATTCCGCAACCGCCGAGACCCAGAAAGGTGATCTTGTCTTGCTGCTGTGCCGCTCGCACAATGCCAAGCGCCGCCTGCTCATTGAGTGAGTTGTACCCCACATCGAGTTTGTCCAACACCACTGTGCCCGAGGAGAGGGCACCCGCGATGGCCTTGGCGCCGTCATTGTCCATGTTGTTCAACCCGAGGTTCAAGCTGGTCAAGACCGCCGTGAACTGCAGATCAGACGCGATCAGGATTGTGTCGGCGGGTTGGAGGTTCTGGCTTGACAAGTCGGCCTTCGTCTGGTCGCGCGTCATGCCCGAGAGCATGATGCCCTTCTCCGTGCCGATCTTGGCGAGCATCGTGGCCGACTTGACGTCGAGGCTGTTCTTGAGCAAGTTGCAGTTCTTGAGCACCGAGGTAGCAGGAATGAGATAGGCAACGAGCATGGCAGCAGCCACACGGAGCCCTCTATTGGACAAGTCAAGCTCCGTGACGCCGTCCTCGCGCATTTGCTGCACCGGAATGCCACAAACAACTCCCGAGCCAGCACAGGCAACAGATGCGATCGTCAGTTCCAACGGCGGCTCTCCTTCGCCTGAGATGCAGCTGTTGAGAGCATCCTTAGTTGCACCATGTAGCAATGAAGGGCGGCGCCTGTCACCAGCCCTGTTTCGCAGATCCGCCGCCCGAACGGCGGCCACGTCCACCACATAGCCGTAACCATGAATGCGCGCAAGCCCAGGCAGCATCCGCCCCGCTATGGCCACATCCCCGGGCCGGCCGGCCTCGATGAGCTGCTCGACGTCAAGGTCGGTGATCTCAACCAGACGTGTGGGTACTGGCTGCCCGTCGCGGCCGCACAGGCGAGAGCAGAGGACACATTGAGCCAGCGCCCGCCAAGATCGAGTCACGCCCTTGAGCTCCGCCAACGTGGCCACGTCCACCAGGCCCAGAGCAGCCTCCATGGCGTCCGCCGTGAACGAGGGCTGCTGCAGCAGCTTGGGCAGTAACGTTGAGCTGGCCGGCTGCTGCGGCGCCTCAACGTCTTCCGGTACAAATGCTGGCTCGGCGATCGACGCCGCGTGCTCCTCCGCGCTGCCAAAGTCACCATCCGCGCCGATCAGCGTGCAGAGTTCGGGAGCGCGCTTGCCGTTGAGTCGGGAGGCGATCACGCGCTGTGTATGCTTGAGCGCGATGGAGGCGTCGAGATAAAGGGCGTCCTCGATGAGCTGGATGAGCTGGAGAAGAGAATGCTCGTCAGAGCTCGGCCAAATGTAATCTGGGTCGTTCAGCTTGCACACCATCTGAAGCGTCGACGCCAAGATCGTGGGCATGGGATACATGCCTTCCTCGGAGGTGGCGAGATCCATCAGATCCTTCAAGGTGCCCATGAGTCGGGCTGCATCGCGCGACAACGTTACCTCCTCTCCGTCTCGCGCTCGCACGCGTATTTGCTCGTCGTGTATGGCCTTCTTCGCCGTGGGCGCCTCCTCCTGCTCCTCAGCCGACGGGGCTCGCATCGCATCGCGAAGTCCGCGAAGCGGTCCTCCCCTCTATGAACGGGTGTCTGTGGAGTGATTTCTATGAAATTTCTACACGGGGATTCTGAGCGGGCAGTAACAGTGCCGTAGCACCGGTTGTCGCGTCTGTCGTGTTTACGTTCACGGGGACACACGGGGCGCACGCGCGGATCACACAGACGAACCTCACAACCATCCCAACCCACCAACTCACCCGCACGACCGCGCGACGACCGAATCCGCATGATCCGCAATGATGATCCGCGGCCGACTCAACACCCAGGCGCCAGGGTCAGGGAACAGGCGCAGCCCCGGAGCCGCGACCGCTCCTGCTCCCCCCCGGCGGCGGTGGCTCCCGCCACACGCGGGGGCGCGGCTGCGGCGCTGCGCTCAATTTTGATATTAGTACCAGCAAGCACGATCGTTTGGCACGCTCACAGCCCCGGGGAGCGCAGAGCCGGGTAGTATGAGCTTGAGCGGCGGGAATGAGGGATCGTCGCCGCGTGAATAACAATAAGCCGAATAACGCGTGAAAATCACACACAAAGTCCGGACTGTGCACACTCGTGCACACTGTCGTAGTCGACTGTCGTAGCTCGGACCGGGATGGACGCGGGACGGTGCGCGTCGGTGCGCGACCCCGGTGAACGCCTAACAGCTAACGCGCCGACGCGCAGCGTGATCGCCGGCCCACCCCAGGCCCGACCCCACACCGGCTGTGGGCTCGCCCCGCCCCCTCACGCCCTTCGGTCACTCTCGTGTGCACGGTGTGCCTCGCCGCTCTCTTGGAGGATAGTGTCCCCGGAGAAGGACTGCTGACGCAGCGAGAGAAGCGGGCCGAGCTACCTAAGGTTGAGCGGCTCCGAGAGGAGCGGGCAGATAGGCAGGAGCCTCTGCGAAGGCAGAAGAGATGACGACTCGAGTGTTCACGAAGTTGACGAAGGCAGTAGAGATGACGACTCGAGCGCCGCGGCAGGCGGCGCCGATGCAAGCGCCGAAGGTGCTGCTACCGGCACGCCCGCTGCCGGCGCGGGCGCCCTCGCTGCAGGCGCTGGCTCTGGATCTTGCCACTCCTTCACGACGCCTGCCTGGAACATGAAGTCGAAGAGGCCGTCACGGCCGACGACGGCGGCCACGTCCGCGGGGCGAAGCGTACGCGCGCCGACGCGCGTGCGCCGCGCATACTGCCACGAGCGCTGGGTCAGCTTCTGAGCGATGATGGCGGCGAGCCGATCGCAAACGGCCACGGCAGAGTGCGCGAGAGGCGCCGCGGCTGCGCCCGGCGACGGCGCCATCGCCTCCCGCAGCGCATCTGCTGCGAAGTAGCGGCGCCGGCTGAGGGCCGCAGCAGATCCATCATGGGTGGGCGCGGCGCCACCGCCGGCGGCTGGATCGCCAACGTCCCCCCCGATGGCGGCCGCGGCCGCGCCGTGGGGCGATTTGGTGATGGTCGGGGCGATTCCGCTGCCGAGGGACTGCGAGTTGCCAACGCGTGGATGCAGGAGTGAAGCCGAGGGCTTCTCTCTCTTGGTATATGTTGGAGTGGTGTTCGAGACGACGACGAAGGGCTCCGTCCTCTGCGTCAGCCCGGGCCGGGATTGCGCAATCCCTGCGTCCTGCGGTGAAATGAGCACACAGAAGCGTCGCATCGCATAGTTGCGCGAGACGACACACGGGCGAAGCCGAAACGTCGCCTCGCCGTTGGTCGCGGTGAGAGCAAGGGTGCCGCCAAGCGCGGCGGCTTGTGCTTCGGGCGGAAGAGGCTCGCCGTCCTCGTATGCGAGTGACGCCTGCAGTGCGAGCGGCTCGCTGGTGTGCACGCCGCTCGAATCGCGCGCCTGGACCTGCACGAAGATCGCACGCTTGTCGGCTGTCAGGCGCTGCTGCTCGTCGCGCACACCGTGCGGCGCATTCAGCGCGAGCTCGAGCTTTGATGCAGGCGCGGACGACGGTGCGGCAGGCGCGGGCGGTGGTGCGGCACGCGCCGCGGCATCACGCGCCGCGGCATTTGCGGCCTCGGTCGCGGCCTGGCGCGCCGCATAGGCTAATTTTGCTTGCTCCCTCGCCCGCGCTTGGGCGGCCAGGAAGGCCTCTAAATCCACCGTCGCCTTTCGCTCCCCTCCCGGCACAACTGCAGCAATCGGCACCGTGCTGCGGTCGGTCGGCGCAGATGCGGTCGACGCAGACGCGGTCGACGCACAGACGCACACTGCACGCGGAAAGCAGCCCGATGATGTGAGCTGTGAAATCGCCGTGTGAGGCGGCGTAATCTGCTGCACATGGGTTGCCGTTGCATGCACAATGCCCTGGCGCATGGCTGGATTGGCCGAGCCCTGGAATGACGCACAGCTGGATTGACCAAACATCGACGTGGTTGCCGACGCTGATGGCATCCAGCCTGCGCCATTGAACGCCTGCTGCGGAGTGGTGGCCGACCCTGATGGCATCCAGCCTGCGGTATTAAAACCAGCAGCAAAAGCAGCAGCTTGTCCGTCTCTCTGCTGCTGCATTTGCTGCATTGCTACGGCTTTAGCGGCAATTTGCATTGCCACGGCTTGCTGAGCTGCAATCTGCTGTGCAATCGCGTGCTGCTGCTGCATGTGATGCGCTTGCGCCGGCAACGACGGACGCGCCAATGGTGTCGCCGTCGCCGCGACCGGCGCGGCACCCGCGACCGTCGGAGGCGCGTCTGGCAACATCGCGCCCACAAAGGAACCTGCGTTTCCCACAGGACAAGTCAGACATAGATGGAGACTCCCGTTCTCCCCAGCAGGATTCCGGAGCACATTCGTCGTTCTGGAGGAAAAGGCATTGTTTGCGCGCGCGCGCGTGAAATCAGGTCGTGTGTGCATGGCGAATGAAGAGGTGAGCGAGGACGAGGACGACGACGCAGTTCCGCGCAGCAGCCTTCTCGTGCAACACCTCTGTGCGATGGTTGCGCCGGATGCTCATAGCGACGAAGAAGAGGACAAGACGCCAGCGCTCACGGCTGATCCTCCAACAGTATCAGCTCCAATTGCCTCATCGAGCGCCGACGGGGCTCGCAGCGCTGCGATCCTTCCGACCGCGGACGACGCTCTTGAGGCGTCTAGCGGCCTGCAGGAGGGTTTCCTCCGCGTCCAAGGACCAGAGTTTGACGCCTCCAAGGGCTTCAAGCCGCCGCCGTTGACGGCCGCCGACCTGCTCCCCGTCGTGGACGACAGTCGCGGCGGATCTCGCCGCATGAACACTGCCTCCGAGGTCGCCGCTGCGGATCAGCGGTACCACGAGGAGACCAACTTTGGTGTAGCGCCCAACGCGATGCGCTTGTGCGGATCCGTCTGCAAGGAGACCGACGACGAGCGCGGGCGGCGAGTGCGCTACGGCGCCCACCAGATGCTCAAGGCCGACCCGTGGAGCGATTGCAATCCAAACTTCCCTATGCACTCGGGCAAGCGAAGCAAGCACTGACCGTGAAAGAGCCCGCCGCATGCTCTCGGCGCCCCTGCGCGCGGGAGCGAGCGCAGAGACGTTTGCAGTTACCGACGGAGACAGTCTGCTGTTAGCGCCATTTGTGCGGTGTGAACTCTCAGATCGTAAGCCACTAGAAGTCACGCTGCGAGATGCGCAGCTTTCACCCGCGGGGGACTGAGAGAGTACGAGGGTGTACTTTACTTGCAAGGGAAAAGGTAAGTAAAGTCACAACATGCGAACTCCGAACATGCGAACCCGCTGGAAAACTACAGATTCTCTTTTGGTGTGCATAGCTCAGGAGTCGCAACCTCATTCGTCTTCCTTGGGCGGAGGCGGCCCACAAGGTTGTATCATTTTCTGCGCGTAGCACATCATCAAACGGTGAGTGTGATCGAAGGTGCAACACAGCCATGCGCCGCGCTAAGCGGCATCGGACGCGCACCTGCAGTGCGTTGAATTTGACGCGGCCAATCGTTTCGTTTTCAGCAATCGAGATGTATTGGGAGAGCGAGTCGAAGCCCACGTACAGCGCGAGCGAATCACGATGTTGGTTCACGGCCCACTCGCTGCGGTCGAGGCAAGCACCAAATGAGCTCAATGTTCTCGCCGAGGGCGGGCAAGCAGGCAACGGGAGTGGAAGGAGTGCGAGCTTACTATTTGGTGGTGTCCGCGTGGCCGGTGCCCACATACTTGGATTGCAAGTGCTCTAGCTGCGCGTGCTGCGAGTACCTTTCTTGCGACGTCATCGGGCGACGCGGTCACCCCGCCCCAGGGGCGCACAAAGGACCGCGTTCGGCCTTTCATACTGCTGTTTCACAGGACAAGTTTCGTGGGATTGTGCCAAAAAGGTTTCGTGGGTCACATGTAGTGGCTGGCCGGTGCGCGCGCTCGCGTGTGACCGGTCACACCGGACCGATGATTGTGTCCTTTAGAGCGAGGGATCGTTATTGCTCGACGCGCCTCGACGACTGTTCCAATTGCGACGTTCGGACCGGGGTGGGCGAGCAGGCATGTCGATTTGGAGAGAGGTTATGGAGAGAGGTGAGAGAGATTTGTACCAGTTCAACAACTTTGTAAGTGAGAGAGATTTGTAACTGTAAACTGAGCGGGACACAGCATCGAGACACAGCAGCAAAACAGCACACACCCGCTCGCACACGACCGGCGACCCTAGCGCGCCGGCGTGTTCACACCATATAGCGCGCCCCCGTTTTCACACCATAAAATCATAAAATTGCTTCTCGCTTTGGAGAATCTCATGAGTACCAGCGCGTCTGGCTGCCACCCGCCCCAGCCGCACCGCCGCGCTTGACCTTGTGCTCTTCGAAGGGAACGTTGGCAAAGGTGAGCTCATCGTCCGCGCTACGCGGAGGTGGTGGTTTCGGCAGCGGTGCGGTCGCGGCCGACAGGAATAGGGACTGGCGCTCATCCTTGCCCTGGTCCTGACAGATGAGCCGCTCAACTGGCACGCCGCGCGCCTCCATCATGCCGCATGCGGCCGTCTCCTCGGACCGCTCCGAGACAAGGATGGCACGCACGCCGTTCTCGAGGAGGCGCTTGAAGTTGTCGCACACGGCCTCGTGCTTGGGGTGGCCTGGCTGCTTGGCTACGTAGATGCACACGTAGCTGACGATGACGTAGTCGATCGCGTCGACGCCGCAAGCCTCGTGCAGCTTGCCGTCGAAGATGTCGAAGACGGAGAAGCTAAAGCCGAGCGCTTCCGAATACTCGCGCCACGTCGGTTGGATGTCGGTGTTGATGCACTGCAGATCCTTGACGCCGAGCACGGTCTCAAAATAACGTTGCGCGGCGAAGAGCTCGTACCCCGGCCCACCGCCGAGCGCGGCGATGCGCAACGGGCGGCCCTCAGGCAGCGGCGCGTCGAAGAGCCCACGCCTCCCTGCGCGCTCGAGCAGTGCGAACGTCTCGGTGAAGCGTTGCCACGACTTGAGTTTGAGGTAGTAAAGTTGGAGTCCCGGATGGCCATACTCGTCATAGGACCACGTCACGTTCGCATCGCCACGCAGTGTGGGCTTCTCGACGTACAGCCGTTCACCCTCGCGCTCCACATCATCCGCGTTACCCGCCGACACAAGCAGCGAGCGGTTCCGCTCACGGAGCGCCGAGTTGGCACCCACGAGAGCCTTCAAGAGATCTTTACCCTTCTCGTTCGTGTTGAAGGGCCACTTGCGCCGCCGATCCTGGAAATAGGTGCACTTGCCGCTCGCCTCGTCGAACCACAAATGACCCTCCTCGTCGAGCTTGACGCCCGCGGGCGTTGGCCCCGTTTCTGAGTCGTCGTATGTAAATTTGCGCTTGCGGGAGCCGTCGCTCCGGCCTTTCCCATTGCCACCGTCGCCACCATCGCCTTTGCCATAGCCGCCACCACCTGTGCCGTGGTAGCCACCGCCTTTGCCATGGTAGCTACCGCCACCTTTGCCGCTGCTGCCGCCGCCGCCGTAGTAGCCACCGCCACCTCCTTTGCCGCCTCCGCCTCCGCCGCCACCGCCGTAATAGCCACCGCCACCTTTGCCGCCTCTGTCGCCGCCGCCGCCGCCTTTTCCATACCCGCCGTCTTCACGAGATCGCTTTCTATCGCGCGAGGTCATGTCGTCGAGGCTCATGTCAAGGCCACGATCGCGATCCTCGCGGCGGTCGTAGCCGCGGCTCCCGCCCCCGCGGTCGTCGTCGCCGCCGCCGCCTTTTCCATACCCGCCGTCTTCACGAGATCGCTTTTTATCGCGCGAGGTCATGTCGTCGAGGCCACGATCATCGCGGCGGTCGTAGACGCGGCTCCCGCCCCCGCGGTCGTCCGAACGGCGATCTTCGTAGCCGCCACGTCTACGGTCGCGATCGTCGTAGCCGCCACCCTCGCGGTCATCGAAGCGCCCACGTGGGATGCTCATGTAGATTTACAAGCTTGAAGCTAGAAGCGGGCGGCCTCGACAAATAAGTTGTCGACGATCCCCCCCCGACCACTTGTGAATTCCGGTATGTGGGAAACCCTTGGCTGTGAAAAAAAAGATTCGACTGAACTCTAACATTAAAGTGCGAGAGAACAATGGTTCTGAGTCAAAGTGTACCTAATTCCACACCGGCCACCGCGGTTGCGCTTTCCAAGACGTCGAGACGGGCAGTAAGCGAGCTGCTGCTGGTCCATCCGTCATCCATGCCTGGATAACTTCCTCAGAGAGCCAGACGTTCGACGACCATGGCGACACGAGCCTTCGCGGCTCCACCACCAGAGGAGAGGCAGCTGGTTCGGCCAGCGGCACCTCAACTGCAGCTGCAGCTGCTGGTGCACCGCCCTCCAAGGAGGCAAGCAATACCGGCGCTGGAGGCGCGAAGTCGGCGTCGGGCTCGATGAAGTTGATGGGCTCGGCAGCGGTACCGCAAGCCATCCCACGCACGCCCCCGTCGATGGGCGCCGTGGTGAGCGCCGAGGGCGTCATGGCCTTGGGCCCTTTCTCGGTGCGAGTGGGCGTGATGGTGGGCGTCGTGGTGGGCGCCAAGGCAACCTTGGGCCGCTTTGCTTTCGGAGCCTTGGGAGCCGCGCGTAGACCTGGTGAAGTTTTAGATGTAGTGGTGGTTGCACCTGCCGCGCCCGCTGCCGCGCCCGCTGCCGCGCCCGCTGCCGCGCCCGCTGCCGCGCCCGCTGCCGCGCCCGCCTTGCCGGCTGCCACGCCGGCTGCCACGGCCGCTGCCGGCCGAGCGGGCGCGCGCTTCTTAGCCAGGCTGCGCTGGGCGATCGGTTGCTCGTCGTCCTCGGAGCTCACGCTGTCTGCCGAGAGCTGATCAAGCGTCAGATCGAGGGCGAGATTGGTCGCGAGATTGGTCGCCTTCGCTGACGCCCACGCCGGTCGGTTGGGCGCCGGCGCGGGCGCGGCTGTCGGAGCGAGGTCGGCAACGGCAGTGGTGGCGGCGGCTGTCGACACGGGACCACCCCCTGGCCGGTGCCCTGGCCGGTGAGGCGAGTGGTTCTCCTTGGCAGCCCCGATGGTGCCGCCCGCTGGACATGCCGCGGCCCCAACGTCGCCGCCGTCGCCGCCCGCCCGCGGTCGAATGCCCGCAAGGACGTTGCTACCATCGCATGAGGCTCTCTTGCTGCCGCCAGCGCTGCCAACGCCGGCCGCGCCACAGCCGCCGGCCCCGCCGCCGGCTCGTGCTGCGCCACGTCCAAGGTCGACCGTGTGCATCTCGAGCTTTTGTGGATCGTCTACCGGTAGGAACGGTTTCGATGGCTGGTGCAGCTGCAGGCCACGACCGGAGCTCATCGCGTCGCTCATCCGCTCGGCGAGGCGCGTGGTCTCGCGATGTTTCCGCTCCTCCGCCTCCGTGAGCAGCATGAACACCTGCCCCGCCTCTTTTCGACCGGTGCGCCCAAGCCGCTGCACCAATCGGATGGGCGAGTCGACGGCATCGAAGAAGACGACCAGGTTGACCTCGCCTATGTCGAGACCTTCCTCAGCGACTGACGTGGCGACGAGGACATTGTACACGCCCGATCGGAAGTCGTCGATCGTACGCCTCTGCTCCAGCTGCCCCATGCCGCGCGCACCGGCCCCATGCCCCACGCGGTTCGATCGTCCGACAAATGGGGCCGCGCGTACGAGCCCTCGGAGCCTCGAGCTTCCCGCCAGATGCGCACACAGCGCCGACACATTCGCACGCTTGTTGACGAAGGCGATCACGCGCGAGTGGGTGTCCGCTTGCAAATGCGCCTCGAGGAGCGTGCCGAGGGTCGCGAGCTTTGGCGCGATCCGTTGCTCCCATTCCATCGCGTGGCCGCCAAGCCGACCTAACGCTCCCACGGCGCTTGCCGCTTCGGAGGCGCGCGCACGTAGCGTGGCGAGCGGCTCACCGGTGACGCCCGCCGCCTCGACAGCGCCCAGCAGAGGTTCGAGTTGCTCCAGCCGCGCACGCTCGTCGGCGTCCTCGGCGACATCCTCATCATCGCCAGCCTCGCCATCGTCGCTGTGCGCGTGAGCCTCGATCTGGGCGATCGCCCCTTGGTCGCCCGCACCGGCCGCTTTGGGCCGGTCGCCCTCGGCCGCATCGGCCAGAGCGACGAGCGCGCTCAGCAGCGTGTGGCACTCGTGCAGCGTGCGCACCTGCGAAACTGACGCCCCACCGAGCATCGCTGAGCCTTGCGCCGCCCTTGACAGCATGCGCTCCAAGTTGGTTCCACAGAGCTGCATGGCGGCCGCATCGAGCTGACCGATGGCGACCGGGTCCAGCGCCTTCGCGTCGCACAGCCGTCGCAATGCCGAGATGCCTGGCTCCATGAGCATCTCGCGGTACGAGAGCGGGCGAGCGTCGCTGCCACTGCCGGCGGTGGGCACGCGGTGTGTGCAGATGGTGCGTCCGTGCAGAAAGGATAGCAGCTCATGCTCGGTGCGCGTCTCGAGCTTGGCGATGTGCAGCATGTTGATGACGCTCTGAACCTGCGCGAGGGTCGAGCCCGCAGTCGCTGACAGGCCCAGCACGCGCGCACCCGCGTGCTCGTCGGCCCGTTGCGCCTCGCGCACGTGACGGGCGACAAGCGCATACGCCTCCTTCTCGCTCCGCGCGTGGTGGCATTCATCGAAGACGAGGCAGCAGATGCGCGTCGGATCGCACAGGCCATTGCGCATGTCATTGTGGAGCACCTGCGGCGTACAGAAGATGAGCCGGGCGGCCGTGTGCGCCCACCGCTCCTTGCGTGCGGCGGGTGGCTCCTCGCCTGTGAGCAGCTGTGCATCCACCTCGGGCGAAAGACCCATGTAGGCGCAGCACGCGCCGACCTGCTGCTGGACGAGCGCACGGTTCGGGGCCATGAAGATGCACAGCCGGGTCGGGCACCACTGGAGGAAGTTGTGCAGCACCGCCGCGGCGACAAGCGTTTTGCCCGTACCTGTCGGCAGAGCAACCAGCGTGTTGTAGCACAAGGCCGTGCGCACGATCGCGCTCTGGTAGCACCGGTAGTCGTGCCCCTGCGGGTGCGGGAAGATTCCCACGCGCGCATGAGGCAGGTAACCACCCGGCATGCGTGCGTGCGTGCGTTCGGCGCAAGAGCGGCTGCGTGTTGTGTGAACGTTAACACGTGCAAAAAAACGAGCGTGGGAAAATGAAGCGGGAATCCGGTGTTCAAACGGTGTTCACAGGCTCTCTACATGTTAACACAACATGTTGAAACTTAAAAACCTAATTCATGAACTCAGTTGTGAAAATGGAGCCAGCACAGTTGACAGGACCAGAGACAGCTGGTGGCCACGCGGCCGACGGCGATCCCGAATCCGAAGACAATGAGGACGACGATTTCGAGGACGACTGCAGCTCCAGCCACTCCTCCTCCAAGGATGTCGAGTTGATACGAGAGTTCCGAAAGCAGGCGTGGGAGCCCACACAAAAGGTGGCCGTACTCTTGCTAACTGGTTCGTTGCGGCGGCGGCCACAAGACGCCGAAAAGGACCTGCGCGCGCGGCTGGAGCGGAAGACACGCTCGCGCCTCGAGCTGTGTGGCGTGCCCCGGAGCCTCCTGGGGCGGGACAATCCGATAGAGATCAAGTCTGTCTTCTGGCCAGCGGCCTTCGCGACAGCGATGCCGCTGCTGCACGGACGAGACGGCGCCGACGCCACGTCTTCAGAGCACACGGGGTTGACGCAGCGCATTCTGCATGATGTGATCACGTTCAACGCTGCATACCGATGTGCTGCCGGCGACACGGCAGCCTATCGCCCCACCTCGCCGAGCCCGGCGGCTGTCGAGGCTCATCGCATTCTTGAAGATGCGTTGACCGAGCTTTCCAGGCAGGCCGGCCCGAACTCTCCGCTTGTGGTGGTCGCTCATCATCTGGGCTGCGTGCTCGCGTTCGAGCACCTGCGCCGGCTGCAGGCGGCTGCGACCAAACTGGACGGTACAGCCCTCGATGCGGCCCTCGAGCGCGCGGAACCACCCGAGCCAGTGCCGCCGCCGCCAGTGCCGCCGCCGCCAGTGCCGCCGCCGCCAGTGCCGCCGCCGCCAGTGCCGCCGTCGCCAGTAGTGCCGCCGCTGCCAGTGCCGCCGCCGCCCGTACTGCAGCCGGAACAGACCGAAGACGCGGTGCCCAGCGCTCCCGTGCCAGCAGGATCCATACCTCCGCTACCTGCCGAGGAGGAGCTCACATCGAGCGTCTCCATACAAACGCCGCCCTCGCCGCGGAATATGTCCGGGCGCGAGCTGCGCGCAATCACGCTCATCAAGCGTGATGGGGGCACCTCGGGGCTCACCCTCGAGCGCACGCATCTGGAGGGGCTCGGCCACTGCGTGCGCGTCGCAGCCGTTGAGCTCGAAAGCCATGCCTCTTCGAACGTCGATCTTCTCTTGATCGGGGACGTGGTGCTGAGCGTCGATGGTGCTGCGGTCGACAAGCCCGCCGAGGCTGCCACGCGGCTCGATGAAGCTACCGGTACGGTAGAGCTCGTCATTTCGAGATGGTCCGCAGAGCACAAGGCTGCGGCACAGGCTAAGGCGGCAGCCGAGGCGAAGGCGGTAGCCGAGGCGAAGGTGGCAGCCGAGGCGAAGGCAGTAGCCGAGGCGAAGGCGGTAGCCGAGGCGAAGGCCGCGGCCGAGGCCAAGGCGGCAGCCGAGGCCAAGGCGGCAGCCGAGGCGGCGAAGGCGGCAGCCGAGGCGGCGAAGGCGGCAGCCGAGGCTAAGGCGGCAGCCGAGGCGGCGAAGGCGGCAGCCGAGGCAGACTGGGCGGCCCGCACTAATCTCGAGAAGGGGTATACCCTCGCGGCGTTCGTCACGATGGGTTGCCCGATGCCAGTGCTGCTCCTCGCACAGGGGCACGGCTCGCGCCGCGCCGCCTCTGAACTACTCGAGCGGCCAGTGCAGGTGCCGTCGGCCCATTTTTGGCGATGCCTGCCGCTCCGACCGGTAGCAGAGCACATGCCTCGCGCGGAGCTCCGATGGACGAATTATTGGCACGCGGCCGACCCCCTCGCCTACCCTGTGCAAGGGCTGCTCGGGCGCGTGAGCGTCACTGACGTTCTTGTGAAGCTCGGGGGCAGCAGCGGTGGCAGCGGCAGCGGCAGCGGCAGCGGCGAGGTGCACCCACTCGATTACCTGGGCCATCACGGCTCACGCGAGATCTTGTCTCCAATCGCGCACACGCTCACGCTCCTCTGGCTGCATGCCAACCCGCACATCGATGCGGACACCACGCAGCTCGAGCAGCTCGCGCTGCACGGCTCCGGCACGCGTGCCAAGCTCGCACGGCGCAAAACCCAGACGAGGGAGGCGTCCAGCAGGCAGGCGCGCAAGGCCGCTGCCAAGGCGAGCGAGGCAGCCGCCCTCGCCAAGTCCAAGGCGACTGCGATCCTCGAGAAGGCGCAGGCGGCAAGAAAGAAGACACTCGAGGCACGCGAGGCGCGCGCCGCTCGCGCCACCGGCACCAGTACCATACCTACCGGTACCATACCTACCGGTACCATACCTACCGGTACCGAGCTCGGTGACGACCTGAGCACCAGCGCGCAAACCTTGCGCCTGTCGGCAGCGACCGCCCATGGTGACGCCCATGGTGGCGCCCATGGTGGCGCGCTGGCGGAGATGCTCACAGATACAGTCATGTGCGCCGAGCGCGCAGTGTCCAACTCGAGCGAGCCTGGGCGGAGCGCCGTACCGAGCAGCGCCTCCCCGCCCGAGTCAGCCGACATTGCCTACTCCTCCCGAACCAAATCTGTTGATGTACTGCAGCGCTTCACGCGGCATGCGGCGTCGCGCACTTCGGCGACGATTTCACGAGCCTCGTCGAGCCTCGGGTCTAGCCTGGGCGCCGTTGCGGGCGCTGCGGCCAAGCTCGACCACGTTGTCCGCGCCAAGCTGCGCGGCAGCGGGACTTCCAATAATGCCAGCGCGATGGGCGTCCAGAGTCATGCGGATGGTGCGCCTGATGAGACGCCGTAGACGCTCTGAACACCGTCGACGGACGCGCCTCTAAGTTTTAGCGAAATTAGATTACACCGTTTGTAACCTACCAGATCGGCGTCGCCTCGTGATTCAAACCGCTCATTCGTATTGGTGTGAACCCGGTTCGGAGCCTCGTTTCTACTCGGCACCTAGCGCACCTTGCCGTACACACATATCTCCCATATATTATCCCGATCATCGGTCGTCATACCTTGGGAGCGCCACCCACCTGAGCCCGCGTGTGAGCGGTAAGGTTCGCGTCGAGGCTCGAGCGAGGAGCGGCTGCCGGGCTCCGGGGCACCTTGTCGCCAAGGTTTTTGTTAAGCGGGTTTGTGCCCCGCGCGGCGGGGCCCGCCGGCATACCGTACGAGCGTACGTTATTCCTCCCTCCCCCGAACCCGCGCAGGCCAGGCAGTGAGAGGAGCACCAGAGCCGCCGGGAGGTCAAGTTGTGAACGTCGATTACCGTCATGACCGCTATATCGGCTCGTCATGTACAGCCTCGAAACAGCCTCGACATTCGTTGCGCCGCGCACATCAACCCACACGACTCCCACAGTCGCGCATCGTCGTGGCGCAGCCGGCGCGCGCGGCGGCGCACAGCTCCACAAAGTGGCCGGAATTCCTGCGTCGGGCTGCCCAGCATCAGGCTGCACGAGGAGGCTTGCGGCTCCATCCAGGCTCCGGCTGACCGGTATCTGCCACCCCAAGGCATGCCGTAAAGCACTGCAGTAACGAGCTCGGCGGACCCATTCGAAGCACCCCAATCAGTCTTGTACCTGCATGCTCGGACGCCGGTACTCGAGTGCCGCTCGCTCGGCTCGGCTCGTGTGCCACGTAAAGCTCGAGGTCCGCAGTCACCGGGCGGTGGTCCGATGACTTGAGCTGTTCACACCGCCCGTAGCTCACCAGAGTCACCAACTCGCTCTCGCGCCACAAGATTCGATCGCACCACGCGGGCGCTCGCTTCTTGTGGCTCGTGTCGTACACGTCAGTGCCGCGGTCGTACTTGTACGTCGGGGCGAAGAGGAGTGGAGCTTCCTCGTAGCCCGCGAAGACGCGTCCAGCAAGGCGCTCGAAACGAAGCTCATCGGCGGCCGCGAGCTCGGCGAGCGGCGGCGGCGTGGCCGTCATAGCACGGCGCACGCCTTCGTCAGCCATGCGGATGCGGTAGTTCATGTCGCCAAGCCACACGACAAACTCGTGCTCGCCGATGGTTGCCGGCCCAGGAGGCCGCACCACCAGTCCCGGGATCGTGCGCGCGTCGGGAAACCGAAGTCTCTCATGGAGCCGGCCCACGTCCTCGTTTCGCGCCAAAGTATTCGACGTGCCGGATGCGAGGTGCACACCGACGAGGCACAGGGAACTCCCGTAGAGCTGCAGGCTCACTGCGACGGCGCCCTTGTTGCCCAGTCCGAGCGGACCCGTGCCCAGCGCGCTCACACGTGCATTACAGAAGGGAAGGTGCTCGAAACGCACAAAGACGAAGATGGTCATGCCAACGAGCGCCTTGCGAGCGACAAGCTTGTAGCCGCTCAGCACTTCAAATAGCAGGTGCTGCCATCGCAAGACTTCGTCCATCACGCCATCGTTGAGGCCGTCCACTGCGGCATCGCCACCGCCGAATGCCGAGTACGCCATGTGGCCAGCATATGCGCCGAACCCATTGATGTCAACCACCTCCTGCAGGGCAATGGCGTACACATCACCATTCAGCTCCCCCTCGCCCACCGCAGCGTCATCGTCCTGCTCAACTGCATCAGCAGCACGGGCACGACGCCGAGGTGTTCGCAACAACGCTCTGAGTTGATCACACGACGGCGGCGGTGTGGCACAGACATTCCACGTGCGCACACAAAGCTTGACAGCAGTTCGTCGCTGACGCTCACTCGGCGAGAGCATCGCGTCCACCCTATCCGCAATGGCCTGCATTTGCAAGCTTATCGACTGCTGAAGCGTGTCTATCACGCTCGGAGAGATCGCAGCGGTGTCTGTCTCGGATCCCACATCCATCGTGGATGGCGCTTTTACCGGTACCGGGTACCGGGTACCACACTCGAGCGCCGTTGGCGGCCGACGGAAGGGGGGGGGGGTGGGTCTCACGCCCTCTCACTCTCACTCTCACCTCCGTCAAGTATTAATTAAGGTCAGCCAGGGTCGTCGTCAAAATAGCATGGAGTCAAGCATGGAGCCAATGCGCTTTGGTACCTCTGATTAGAGAAGAGGACGGGGCGGGGACGCACACAGTTCACAGTCACGCCGGAACACCATTCAATGTGAGTCGGCCTTGTGAACCACGAGCTGCCAAGGCCGTGTCACTCCATCGTCGGTGGCGGTGGGCCACGCAAGAAACGTGAGATCGACGCTAAGGTGGGCAGCACGAGCGGCACGCTTTTGACGTAATGCTGGTAGTTCGGGTCGGCGCCATATTTCTTGTCGGCGAGCTTGACAGCGTTGGCGATGACGTCGGTGGCTTGAGCGTAGAAGAGAGCGAGCAAGAAGAGCGGCGACAAGGCGGCGCCGGCCAAGCGTCCACCACGCCGCAGCCAGCCAGCACCCAGTGGAGACGCGGCGAGTAGCGTAGGCGCATTGAAGAGGAAGATGCCCGTCCAGACCATGAGGTTACCCAGCCAGTTCGGGTGCTGCGAGATCTGCCACACACCGGCATCGCAAAACTTGTTGCGTGTTTGCGGATCCCGCTTGAACATCCACTTCTGCGCATCGGCCGCCGTCTCAAGGGCCAGCCCGATGACGTACGCTGCCATGCCTGTGTACGTGACCCACCCGCCGAAAGCGGGGCGCCCGGCGAGTGGCACGCCGCAGGCGATTGTGTGCGGCAGGCTGACGATGAAGCCCCAGAGGAAGGAGATCATCCAGAAGCCAAAGGCGCCCGTGGTCGTGGAGAGCGTCTCGTCTAGTCGCATGTCCCGTTTATTCTGCAGCGCGCGGTAGAAGAGGAAGCTCGACAGCTTCGTGGCCCAGATGGCAACGCCCACTGACGAGATCGACTGCCGCAAATCGCCACGGCCACCAACGGTGAGCGCAGCGACCGCGAAGACGCCCGTGCCGATGAGGTCCAGGTGGTAGTGCCAATTCGTGGCTGCGCTGATGCCAAACCCCACCGTGTTCGCGGCTCCGAAGACGAGAGCCGACTGCGCGAGTGCCGGTACTCCGCCGCCAGTGGAAGCGGCGGCCGCGGCTGATAGTATGGGGCTTGTGGAAAGCGCCCGCGACGCGATTGCAGCGAGCGATCGCAGTGGCATGGCGGCCGCACGTGAAGATGATGGAAGTACTGTTGGACTGGTGAGCTCGCGCGGAGATTTCGTGAAGCAGAAAAATACTTCGAGCAGCCGCACTGCGCAATTACACAACCATGCTGTTGCTCCAAATAGCTCTCCATGCCTCGTTATATGGTTATATGGTATGCTCCATGCATGGTAGTCTGCCTGTATGATTAAAATGCGGCCGCCAAATCAAGAAATCATCCAAGCCAGCGCCTCCGCTCCTCATCCTAATCCCTCACGGGTTTACGTCCTTCGAGGCATCCGATCTCATGAGATCTCATTCTCATTCGCCTCGAATGACGAGGCATGGTGCATGCAGCTCATCTGGTACTGCGGCAGCCGGTTCCGTAGCGGACGGAGGCGCAGGACGAGGTCGCGCGCGCGGTCGGCGTCGAGGGCGGGCTCGTTGAGGCGCAGGATGAGCCGTCTCAAGCGCGAACCGCTCACGCCGCTCGACATCTCCGCCTCGTCGGCGCTCATCATGCCCCCGGCGGCGCTCGTGCGCAGGCGCAGCGGTTCACTGGGCGGGGGCATCGCTCGTCGCACGGCGGCGAGCGCCCGGTCATCGAGCCCAAAGTAAGCGGCGGCGCGCTGCAGCCGGCCGGGCAGCACGACCGACGAGAGGCGCGCCGCCCACTTTTGGTGCCGCGGCTGGTCGTCCGAGCAGTGGCGCTGCGCGAGCTCCGCGAGCTCTGAGCCCACCTCGTGCGCACCCAAGTAGTGCGCGAGCGGCACGAAGACACGCGCCGTCTCCTGCGCCTTGCGCGCGCGCTTGTGCGGCTTCATCGCCGAGAGCGTGCGCATGTTGTGAAGCCGGTCCGCCACCTTGAGCACCGCCACGCGCCAGTCGCCCGCGCACGCGTCCAGAAGCTGCAGCAGGTCGCCGCTCTCCAGGCAGAGAGCGCCCATGCCCATGAGCTCAAGCTCGGCGACCTTCTCCTCGGGCAGCTTGGAGACGCGCGTGACGCCCTGCACAAGCGTGCGGACCTCCTCGCCGAATTTGGCCTCCACCTCGCCAAAGGTGAGCGGCGTATCCTCGATGGCGTCATGCAGGAGCGCGGCCACCACACACGAAGCGTCCATCCCCCAGCTCGCGACCAGCTCGGCGACGGCGACAGGGTGCGTGACGAAGGGCGACCCATCGCGACGCGTCTGCCCTGAGTGCACCTGCGTCGCAAGCTTGAGCGCCTGGAAGCACGTCGCGCGGTCCTCCTCGGGCAGGTACCTGCATTTGAGAAGGGCGGGGAACGTCAGATGAGGGATGGGCATGTGGAGAAGGGGGTGAGTGGGGCACTGAGGGCACCGAGCGCGCGCGAAAGGCTCACAACGCGATTGTACTGCCGAGCAGGGGGCAGCCCCGCGCGCCTCTCGCTGCGCACGCCAGCAACGGGACGGGGGAAAACTGTTTTCCCCCCTAAGTGGGCGTTTGGCCGCACAGGCTTGAAGCGCACCTTGTAGCCTGCGCAAGGGAGCTCTCCCAGAGCTGGCTGGGCGGTTTGGTCGCCGTTGGCAGCCCGCCCGCCACCCAGCCCGCCTCAACTGTGCCCAGGAGGAAAACGGCAAGCACAGTGAATAACGACCTCGTGGCCATCTTCTTGAAGCGCGAGACCTCGATCCAGATGACAAAACGAGGTTTCGTTGAAATTTCTTGATTCCGCACAGCCGGGCCACGTTTGGAAAACGAGAATCCAATCTTACTCGAGCATCCTTTCAATAGGTCAAAGTGAAACGTGAAATGAAGGAGTGATGGCCGCCGGAGCACCGCTTGCGCCCGAGTACGCTGAGTACTTGGACAGCGCGCGCAGCGATCGCTCGAGCGAGAACTCCTTGGCGCGCAGCGCCTTGGCCTTGTTCTTGTAGTCGGCCAACGCATCGGAGACAGCGCCGTCTGGCTGCTGGGCCTGTGGGGGGCGTTGCAGCTGGGCGGTTTCGAACGAGGCGGGCGCCGGGTAGAGTGCGCTCGTGACGGCGCTCGCGAGCCGGCTCGTCGATTGGCTACGCGAGACGCCCGCAGTGGTGGTGTCGTTCACGTCCGTCGAGCCCGTCATCGTGATGAATCCCCTCGCGACGGGTGGCGCGGGCATGAGCGGCCCACCGGCACCGTTCTCGAAGGCGACCGAAGGGACCAATGGGGACGTCGAAGCCGTCGAATGAGATCCTGCGGGCGCGGGCGCCGTCGGCGGCGAGTGACCGAGCCCGAGCGAGACACAGACCGTGCGCTCGGCCGCGTTGCCGTTGGACGACTCGGACGGCGACGGCGCGGCTCGCTGCTTCTCCGCGCCCACCGCGCCGCCCGTCGCGCTCAAGCTCGCGTACCAGGAGCCTCCGCCGGACCGGTGCTGTGACGCGATGACGTCGGTCGCCGAGAAGGAGGCAAGGGCGCGCAACTGCCGCTCGAGGGCGACCTCCCGCTGCGAACGGCTCCCGCGCGGCGGTGAGGCGCCGAGCTCCGCCGCCTCCTCGGCGGGCGTCGCCGGATCATGATACGGTGCCGGGGCATCGTACGCAGCCGATAGCTCATGCACAAGTGCCGGCTGCGGACGCGGCGCCACACCTCCTCCGACGGGGGCCCCCGGGGGGGGCGACATGAGCGAGCCGGCTGTGGAACCGTCACCCAGTAAGCTCCCGAGCGAGATCGTAACGGTCCGAGGTTCGGCCGGTGCCGGCGCCGTACCGGGCGCTCGACCCGGCGCGCTCGGTGGGGTGCTCGCTGCCCAGTGGAGGGCTCTGTGCACGTCCATCCGCGCCTCCGCCGCCGCCGCCGCCGCCGCCGCCGCCGCCGCCGCTGCCGCCGCCGCCGCCACCTGCGCATCGTACTCACGCGGCGTGGGGAGCGCTGCCGCCACCGCAGCCGCGTGCCCACCGGTGGCCCACGAAGGAGCGGGGGGGGAAGGGACTGGCGGGGGCGCGGGGGGCAGCAGCGCGTACGCGGGCAGCCGGAACGCAGGCGCGTCGTACATGCTCGGGGCAGGCGCGCCGCTGTTGGGCGCCGCGCGCGCCAAGCGCTCGAGATGATACTGCTGCCGATAGCGGCTCGCCTCCGTGCGCAGCCCTCGCACCTCCCGGTGCAGCGCGGCGGTCGACTGGTAGTACCACGGCGCCCCGGAGCGCTCGTCGGAGAGCTGCTGCTGCTGCTGCTGCTGGGATGACGGCGGTGGCGCGGGCAGGGGCGCCGTGGGAGCGGAGGCTGGGCGCGGCGGTTGCGAAGGCGCAGGCGCCGTGGCGGGCGCCGGCACGGGCGCCCACTGCGCCCACTCGCGCCCGCCCTCGTACCTGTCCTCATGACCGTTGCCGAAACTCGCTATGGAGACGGATCCGTTGCCGTGGCCGCGACGCGCCGAGTCGGGCGAGTAGCACGCGCTCGGCGGCGCGCTCGGCGGACGTGGCCGCTCACCCCCGGAGCTGTGAATGGAGTGAGACCGCTCGCCGCCGGAGCTGTGAATGGAGTGAGGCCGCTCGCCGCCGGCGCCGCCCGCGGTGGCAGGGGTGGCGGCGACGGTGGGCAGCCCGTGCGCGATGAGGCGCGTGTTTGAGCGCTCGAGCTCGCCTTGGAGCTGCGCGACCTTGGCCTTGAGCGTCGCCACCTCGTCCCGTAGGCGCAGGATGAGCTGTTCCTGGGGATCGAGCTTGACCACCGGCTTGTTCCGGATGGCGCCCGCCGAGCACGCGTAGTGCAGCGTGCGGATCGACTCGTCCGCGTACGCGAGGAAGGGCGAGCAGCACGCGATCATGAGCGTGTGCGCCGAGCCACCCAGGGAATCGGCGAGCAATTTGGTGAGGGTCGAGTCGCGGTATGGCACGTGAGCGGGCACGCGGGCGAGACCAGAGGGCTGGCGGGACTCGGGGCCGTTGCGCGCTTCGAGGGCAAGGGCCTTGATCACCTGGCCGAGCGCAAAGAGCGATTTGTTGATCGAGCCCGCCTCCTTGAGCCCTGTGCCATGCGACTGGGTCGAGCGCACATTCTCGGAGCCGGCAAGGTCGAGGAGCGAGATCTTGCCGTAGCGCGCCGCCGCCGGCCGGCCCGTGCCGTCGTCGTCGTCGAGCGCGTCGATGTACACGGAGAAGATGGCGTGCGAGCGCGACGAGTCCAAGTTCATCTGGTGAACGCCGCGCGACCGGTGCTCGAGCCCCTTGGCGATCACGTACTGTAGATCGCGCAGCCCGCGGCACTGGACAACCGACAGGTCCTCGACGTAGAAGCCGCCGTTGACCGAGCCGCGTACGGACAGCGGTGCGCCCGGTTCGATGAGGTCCACCACCTGCTCGTTGTAAATCTCGAGGTACGTCGCGCGCACCGTGTGCTGCACGCCCGAGCGCCGCCCGATGGCCTCGTACAAATAGTGAGCCGCGCGCTGCATAAGGCCGGCGGACGCGGGCAGCGGGTCGGCGTTGCCGGGCATCGCGGAGACCGACGAGGTGGCGCGGGTGGCCGTCGGGCCGGAGACGGTGTACGTCTTGCCGCTGCCCGTCTGGCCGTAGGCGAAGACAGTTGACGTGTAGCCGTCGAGCGCTGCGTCGAGCATCTCGCACATCCCGCAGCCGTCGAAGAGCTCTGCCTGCGTCGTCGGCCGGTCGTGCACGGAATCGAAGTTGAAGGAGCGCACGCGCGGACCACGCACGGCCCAGGAGGCGGCTGCGTTGCCGGCATCGGCGCCGGCGCTGCCGTCGAGATCCAGCATGAGCGTGTGGCCGTCGTCGCCACAAATGATGCCCTCGGGCGCTCCCGCGCGGTCGAGCGGCGGGCGCACGCGCACAGCCACGCGCACGCGTGAACCGGTGATTGAGGACGTCGCCTCGGAGACGAACGACGCGCGCGACGAAGGACGCGACATGCCCAGCTGCACACCGGCGGGCCTTCTCAGAGACTTGACAGGAAGAGATGCGCGGTTGCGCCGTGTCGGGCGCTTATCCCACGAAGGAACACCGAACCTTCCTGTGGGCTAAGGGGGAAGACGTTCAGACATAGGTGTCCCTTCCCCAAATTCCCGCCAGCCTTTCGAGTGTAACGGTAAAAAGACAACGTGTACCGGTCCCGGACCCGGTAGGGCCCCATATCAGGCGCGCAGGCAGTGGGGAATTCGTGCCTGTCTCGATACCTCGGGAAGCCCCGCATGATTTTTCGTTAGATGTTCATGTGAACACCGCGTTCACCGTGCAAAATGCCCATTCGCGTCTCGGTCTGCCTCAACTCCGGCTCGGCCAAAGGGAAGCCTCAGGCGGCTCTTGTGCTCAGCTCCGATAGCACCGAGAGCTTGCTTGCTGCCGCGGCGAATAAACTGCGGCTCAAGAAGAAGGATGTTGAGCGGGCGAAACTGTTTGTGTGGCGAACTGGTGCCGAGCTTCCGCGGCATCATGATTGGCCAAGTGGTGCCGTCCGCGACGACTCGTTGATCGCCATTAGCCTCGGCGAGCCATATGCCGGGCCGACTCCACCTCCGCCATTGCCGCTGTCAGGAGCGGCTGCCTCACTGCTTCCCGATTCCCCGGCCAAACTGGAGCCCATTGCACCGCCCGGCGTCAGTGGCAGTGATGACTGTGGCAACCGATTCCCCAGCCTCGTCGAGCTTTGGGCGGAGCAGGCTGCGGAGCGCACAGCCTACTACGCTGCCAATCAGACCTTTTGGGACGAGGACGGGTACGCGGGCAGCACGGATGAGGAGGCCATGATTGGCGATGCCACGACCTCGGCGACAGACGTGGAGCACTCGTTGAAGCTGATCGACGAGCTACGCGCGAAGCACCCGTCGCTGTTGCTGCGCTCTGCGCTCGATTGTGGCGCGGGGGTAGGGCGCGTCACGAAGCACGTGCTGCTCAAGCGGTGCGAGCACGTGTGTCTGCTCGAGGGATGTGAGAGATGGCTCAAGCAGGCTCGACGGTATCTGGGCAACAAGCGCGCGCAGAGTTGCAAGTTCGTGCTCGGGCGGCTCGAGGAGAGCTCCGCTCTAGAGGCGTGCGGCGTGGGCGGTGGGCGCGGTGGCAGCGGCGGCGGCGGCGGCGGCGGCGGCGGCGGCGGCGGCGGCGGTGGCGGCGGCGGCTCCTCGCGCGGGGCTCAGTACGATTTGATCTGGATCCAGTGGACTTTGCAATACCTAGTTGACGCGGATGTGGTGAGTACGCTGCGGCGGCTGCGCTCTGCTATCTCCTCCAACGGACGGCTGGTCCTCAAGGAGAACAGGCCATGCATGCACACCGTGGGCACCGAGGAGGGCTTCCAAGTCGACAAGCCGAACGGCCCCAATGCGCGTTATGACGTCTGCCGGCCGGATACGCACCACCGCTGGCTCTTTCGATGTGCGTCGCTCGTGGTCGAGCACACGGAGCAGCATGGTGAGATCACGGCGTGGGTGCTCCGCGCTGCCGACGACTCGAGCGAGGCGCAGATGCTGCTCCAGCCCACTCTCGACGCGGCGGCAATGGCGGCAGCCGCCGCCGCGGCGAGAGCCTCCAGAGCCTCGGCAGAGGCGACCGCAGCGGCCGCTGCGCCGGCATCAGCTGTTGCGCCATCGGTAGAGGCGATAGAGGCGGTAGAGGCGGTAGAGGTGGTAGAGGCGGTAGAGGCGGTAGAGGCGGTAGAGGCGGTAGAGGCGGTAGAGGCCTCTGCCGCAGAAGGCGCTGCCGCTGCGCCCTCGGCGGGGCTGGCCATCAAAGGCGATGTAGATTGGCGCGCATCCGTACGCGAGTGCATACTGAGCGACGAGCAGCCCTTCGTATGTGAAGACGAGCTCGTCTGGCTCGATGCTCAACGCTTCCCGACGCTGCTGCCCCTGGCCTCTTTGGCTGAGTGCGGCCGGAGCAACTGCGCTTGCACGCGCTCGCTGCATCCTCACGTTCGCCGGCGCTTTCGCGAGGAGGTGGTGCAGCGTGCGGTGGCGGCGCAGGCGGAGGGCCATTTGCCAGCGGACGGGCGCCTCGTGTATGTGAGCCTCGGCTCGGGATTGCTGCTGGGCGATCTCGACGTGATCTGTGGGCTTCAGCGGGCGGGCTTTAGTGTGCTCAGCGCCACCTTTATCGACACCGACTACCGTGACAACTGCGACGGTGCTCTCGCAGAGGTCGATGAGTTTCTGGAGGGGCGCACCGCGGCCTTCACCTCGGCGGCAGCGTATGCGATGGCGCGGCTGCAGGGCGGCACGCCTTTGGCTCACCTCTTCGTGCAAATTGACAGCGACGAGATCGGATTTGGGGACGCCCTCGCCCTCTCCGCGCTCGCTCTCATGCCCAACGCTGGACTTGGATTTCGGCTGGCTAATCGCCACCACCCAACGCTGCTGCCCATGGTCGCGTGGCGGCGGATCGTACCGGTACGGGCTGCTGCCGCCGCTGGAGCGTGCCTCGGCGACCCCTTCTCAGCAGCATTCGAGCGCGTGGTGTACAGCACTGCGTCGCGCGCGCAAGAGCAAGGTGCACAGCACTGCGGCGCCTCAGAGCGTGCCGAGCCGGAGCCTCTCGAGCCTTTGAACGTGCACACGGCGTATGACAAAGTGCTTCGTCAAGTCGACGTCGCTGCGCTCATTGCCATCGACCCGACACCGGTGCACGTGATGCCATCGGCTGTCGAACGAGCAGAGGCCGAAGCTGGGACTAGCCGTGCCGCCGTCGCTGCAGCCGCCGCCTCGGCCACTGCGGCGCCCAGCACGGCGCCCAGCACCTCTGCTGCCGCTGCCACGGACAGCTGCAAGGAGTGCATGGATGACGACTCCGACGCCGCCCTCGCTCACCAAGGCATCCCCAGCCTTGCGGAGGAGCTGCTCGTTGTCATCGTCAGTCATCTGCCGATTCGTGCTATTGCGCGGGTGGCCAGCCGGCTCAGCCGTGAATGGGCACGTGCCACCCGCGCCCAAGCTGTCTGGGCAGCTGTGCTGCACCGCCGCTGGGGCTGGACGTCCCTTGAGGACTTTGGCGCGCGTTTCCCGGGAGGCTGGCGCCAGCTCTTCCACGTCGTCCGTACGCTGCAGCCGCTGCTCGCCAACGAGCTGCTTGATCGATGGTTCTACCAAGGCTCGCACAAAGCGTCCCCGCGGCTGTGCGACGTGTATGACCCGAGGGTTGTGGCCGACCCCGGCGTTGACACTGATGCGGACATCGTGCTCACAGTCCGCAACCTCGACACGGGGAAGACCTGCACGCTTGTGGATGCCCAAGCAGAGCTCAGAAACCCTCGCGCAGTGACGACGCTCAATCAACGTCGCCAACCGCGCTTCCCTTCGCCGAGAGCGGAATCGGAGGCATGTGTGCGGGCGCTCGCTATTCTAACGGGTGCGGCGCGGCGCTTCTTGCTCGGCATCGGGCAGGGGGGCTTCTTCCCCACGCACGATGGCATCTTCACATACCATGAGGAAGCTGCCACTCCCGTGCATTACCGGCATCGCGCCCTCGCTGAAACGCGAGCATCCCATATCCGAGACCTCGACAGCGGCCAAGTGAGGGCCTTAGAGGAGCCCCTCCTCGATTACCACCCACACGAGCTGCGCGTGGGCGGCTGCTGGCAGTGGTCGTGCGATCGCCTCGAGTGGTTTGGGACCGAGCAGCTCTCCCCGTCGCGCGGCTGCTTCGGCGTGGGCTGGCAGCTGGTCAACACCAACCGCGAGATAGTGAGCTTCTTGCATCAGTGGCCGCTCATGCCTCTGGTGAGACGCGAGAGCGCCTACTACGCCCCGCTCACGGGCGTGTCGGAAGAGACAGTGGCCACGGCAGGGCGTGGGCCACTTCAGTCGGCCTCGAAGTGGCCGAGCGAGGCAGAGGACGATGCCCTGTGGCTCACCTTCCACAAGGACCTGTGCCTCGCCAACGGCAGGCAGGTGAGCCAGTGCCTTGCGGGCGCGGTCACTTCGGACGAGCCGACGACGCCGTGCGTGCAGCTGCGCGTGATCACGCAGCACCGATACCTCGAGCCTCCCTGGTTGCTACGGCCGCAGCAGTGGGGCTGGCAAGTACAGCTGCACTCGGCTGCGCAGGCATCTGTTGGCGAGCAGGTCGCCAACGCGTGCTTGGTCGACGATCTGCTCACGCGTCACGTGATGGTGCCCATCATGGGGCCACACGGGGCCGTGAGCCGGCCGGTGCGCCTGTACTCCTGGCTCAACGAGTGCGAGCACCGGCTGCGCGACGCCCTTGGGCTGGATGAGGAGACCTTTGATGCCGCCCCGGCGACGGCGCCACAGTTTGGCGTCCTGAACGCGAAGGCCGGCTTATAGTAGTACGCTCGGTATGATAATAATGAAAATGTAACCGAGAAACTCAGTATCGATTCTGTTACAGCCGCTCCCGCACGCTTACATCTCGAATCCGCCCTGTGTGCGCGTGAGACTGAGAGCGCGAGCGGTGGCATGTTTAATGCCCTTTGGTGCCGTGCCGGCTACGTGCCGGCGCGTGGTGCGTGGCTCTGCGTGCGTCTGTGGCGTCTGCGTCCTCTGCCGGGCGGACCTCGCCAAAACCCGCATCCTCCCTCGCCAGCTTACTGTGCGTTACGGCGCCCTTCGGCTTCCTCCTGCTCCGAGAAAATGGCCGAGGTCATGGTGCCGCCGCTCTCAGTCGGCAGCTTTTTGGCGATCGACGCCTGCGCGGGCCCGCGGGCGGCCACCTCAGCGCGGTCGCGCGCCATCGCCGCCTTCATCGCCTCCTTCTCCGCCTTCTGCTTGGCGAGCTTGTCCGCAATCTCCTTGTTGCGTGCCGCAAGCTCATCGAGTCGCCGCTTCTCGACCGCCGCGTTCGATGCCTGCACCAGCGCTGCGACCGCCGCCTGCTGCGCCGCCGCCTGCGCGACGCCGTCCCCCTCGAGGGGCAGGCTGATGCAATCCTTGGGCGCATCCTCCCCCACCTCGCCCGCGCCCGGACCGATCACCCAGCCGATCGCGTGCAGGAACTGGCGCGCGCCTGGCACGAACACGAGCCCCTCAGCCACTTTGGGGTTCGAGAGACGTAGCTGCCGATACTTGGCCTCAGCGGGAGTCTTGGCGATGTTGGCCACCATCTTCTGCATCATGTCGAGCGCGGGACGCACCTTGGTATCCGCGTGCGCGCACAGCTTCGCCGTCGCCTCCTCCAGCGTGAGCGGCTCCTCGTCGTAGTTGCGCTTCATCCCACCCATCGCCGACATCTGTTCCATAGCCTCGCGCTCTCGCTCGCTCATCGGCTTCTTGGGCCTCTTCTCCTCCTCGGGCGGCCCGGCGCGCGAGAGCGGCTTCAGGTTCGATTTCTCCTCCTCCGTCAACGGCACGGCGGCTGGCTTTAGCAGACCGTTCTTGATCTTCTCCTGCCGGTCAGCCTCGAGCTTGGCCTTCAGCTTGGCGCGCTCCTCCTCGAACTCGCGCTTCTCACGCTTGCGTGCATCCGCGTCACGCTTCCGCTGCTGCTCCTCAAGCTCGCGCTTCGACTGCACCGTCTTCTTGCCATCATCGCGCCGCGCCTTCTCCTTCTGCTTCTCCTCCTCGACGCTCGTGCCCATCTTCTTGGCCCTCGCTTTGGCGAGAAGCTCGTCGAGCTTCTGCTTCTTCTCCTCAGCCGAGAGGTGCGAAACGCCCGCCAACGCCTGCGCGGCGGCCAAGCTCACCTCTTCGGCCGGCTTCACCTCAAACTCGCCAAAGTTCGCGTCGTCGATATCCGCGTCCTCAAGATGCTCGGTCAGCCAGTTGATCGCGCCCTCGATGCCCCCGTTGGACGTCTTCACGAGCGCCTTTTGTGCGCGCAGCTCCGAGAAGCCCATCTCGACGAGCTGCTCGACGACCTCCTTGGTGACGAGGGCAGGGCCCGTGGCTTTGGCGTTGCCCTTACCCTTGGGCGCTTTGCCTGCCGCGCGCAGCAGCTGGTCCTCCTCAGTCTCCATCTCCACGTCCTCGGCGCCCGCTGCCTCCTCGGCCGCCTTCTTGGCCCGAGCCTCGTGCATGTCAGCCACCGTCTGCTCGGTCCACGTGATCGCCTCGGCCACGCGCTGCTTGTGGAGGCTCATCTGCTGCTCGTTGAAGCACACCTTGCCTGTCTCCGCACAGACCCACACCTTCTCTTCCGGCGAGACCTGGGCAAAGGCGCTGAAGCCGGTGTCGTCAGCATGCTGCTTGGCCTCCGCCTCGGAGAAGAAGAGCTTGCCCGTCTTCTCGCACTTCAGGATCATCTTGGCGACGGACTCGGACATGGCAGTTTGGCGTTGAGGCTCGGTTGGGGACCGCCGCGCGCGCCACGCCGCTCGTCGCGCTTGCTTCTTCGGAAAACTGGAAGACAAGTCAAGAAAATTCACGCTTCAAGGTGTGAACGGTTAGTGTTTTTGTCCGGACAACGGACCCCCCTACTTGCCCTTCAATCCGGCTATCTTCTGAGGCATGAAGAACTGCTGTACGGCAATTGCGAGCAGCGCGACGAACGGGTGGTACCAGGCCACTGCTGGGCAGCCGCCTTTCCCGGCGGCGTCCGAGAGTGAGACATCGAGCGCGGTGCAGCAGAGGAAGGCTATGAGCGCTGCGGCAGAAACGTCCATTGCGTGATGTGCGTGCCAATACATGCGCCCAAAGGCGGAGGAGAGCACAATAAGCACAGCGGCACCAGCGCCCGCGCCCTGGCAGCGCCAGAGCGGGTAGGCAAAGCTGACCGAGCCGGCCACGTCGCCCGATGGAAACGAGGCATTCGCATCGCCCGTGCGGAGCATGAAGCAGATCAACCCAAGCGCCTTTGACCGGCCTGCTGCGGCCGTCGCCTCGCCGAGGTGCGCGCTCTCGCTCGCGATCGGACGGCGGCGATGGGCAAGGCTTTTGAGCGTCAGGATGGGCAAGACGGACACAAACCACGACAGCAGATAGAAACTTCCTGCGTGCAGTGCTCGTGGGTCGTCTGTGATGCTATATGCCAGCACCGTGCCTATCAACGGCGCCACCAGAAATACCTTGGGTGCGTAGAAAATCCATGCAGTCGCCCCATTGGCGGACCGGAGGCAATACGCCCAGCGCGCAACCAATGCAGTGACTGCGACTCCGAGGAGCAACAATGGCAGCGTGCGAACCTTTGTCGCCACCATGACTGCTATCAGGCCCGGGCCGATTGACATAGTAGATGGCATGCCGAAGAAGCACCCAGGCACGCTGAGTGCACACTCGAGGACGAGGCCGAGTTTCAGGCGAAAGATGGGACCACTGATAGCTTTGTCCATCAGATCGAGCGCAGCGCCATCGCGAGGGAAAGCAGAAGGCGTTGGTGGCTTGACCGTGTCCCAGTTCATCGTTGCCTTCGCCCATGTCATGCCCGCCATGTAGAACGCGCGGGATCCGCACCAAAACCTAAAGCTCACCGCAGGTGTGATTGTGTTCAGTTAGGTGTGAATGAGGGCTCCCGCGGGCGAGCCGACCTTTCGGTCCGGCCGAGCATGCATGCATATACCGCCCATATTACCATATCGGGTCGTAATGAACGCTGAGCGTCCCGCACTGAGTGCTTCGAGAAAGCTTCGAGAATCCGCTCTCGCGTCTCGTGCGCTCTGTCGTGTTGTTGTTGCTGTGTCCTACCCTATGGACTTCGTCGCAGTTCCTGCGGGCACACTGCCCGCGGCCGCGCTGGCTCTCCGCGGCGCGGACCCGTCGGTTACCGTCGGTGTCCTTTGCGACGGCTGACTCTTTCAACACGACGCTTGGTATTGGTGCCACACTTTGTGTGATTCCTGGGGCGGCTGGGCAAGTGGAGGCGGCTAGGAGGCGGCTTACTCTGACGTGGCCGGCGAACTCGTGGGCGCCTTGTTCACGAGCGACCCTGCCGTGCTTGACACCGCCACAATCCTCGCCGTCATTGACCCAGCGAAGATGCGGGTGGCCTGGCTTCGGCTTCTTGCTGATGGTATGGACGATGCTGATTGCTGTCTCTCTTATGAGCAAGTGTTTCCGCTTGGAGCGCGACTCGATCCTGCCTGGCCTTGACTATGCCACACTGGCTGCTGGTTACCTGGTGACTGCCGCGGACATGTTAAACGGACATGTTCCCGACAGAGGTGCCGGCTGGCGCGATGGGTGGCGCGGGCACGTTGTGGATCCGCTCCACCACCATCCGATCGTTTGCTACGCCGGTGCGCGGCCAGCCAGGTCTCTTCAGCCTGGCGCCGCTGGCTGACCTTTACCGTCTGACGCCGGGTATCTTCTGCACGGCCGATCGTGACCTCCCGGGATGCACGTTTCGGCTGTCGCGGAATGTTCCATTGACTTATTAACTGACACCCTGCAACCGATATCCGCGCAGGAACCCAATCTCATCACCGCCCTCCCCCTCAGGGGGCGGGCGCGGCCGGCTCCCCTTAAGGGGTCGGCCACGACGAGAACCACCACGACACCGTCGCCCTACGGCGCGACGCCCCCCCATCCGGGGGCGGGCCGTGAACCACATCGGAAAATCCTCCCCGGGATGGATGGTTTTTCCACAACCTCCCGAACTTCCCCTACGGAAAAGGGGGGTTCGATGTGTCGGGAGGGGGGGGTAAGGTGTCACCGGATGTCATCAGTCTGATGAACCCCGGGCCGTATAGGCCGTTATATACTTGTGGGGGCCGCTCGGTAGGGGGGTCGCAAACGAACCGCCCTCTGCCAAGGGGGGGGTTCTAGCCGCCCGATGGTCGCCCGCCTCGTTAGGTACGGTCCGGTGAGACAAACGAAAACTTTTATAATAGGAATACGGAACTAACAAGATGAGACACATATTCATACAATCATTTGCGTGTCCGTCCGCCCGCTCTCTGTCTCACGGCCATGTTTCATCCTCTGCGCGGGCGGACGAGACAACGAGATCGAATCCCCACGTCCCAAAGGCAGTGCCAAGTTCCCACCCCCTCGGCCCGGCATGTCCCGTCCGTACACTTGGTCCTCCCCGAACGTCTGAGGGCTTGCCCTTTCCTCAGAGTACGCCTGCATCATTCTAGGCATGAAAACGGCTGTTGTCGGCCCTGAAAGTGAGCGGGGCAGAGCGCGCGCAGAGCCGATCAACCCTCTACGGTCAACCCCACGTTGGAAGCTCGCAGATCTTTGTAGTGGCCCCATAATGCGAATCTCAGATGTGCAGCATGCCGGGCACGGCCGAGCACGGAAAGGGGTCGTTGCGGTTGGGAGCCTGCGACGCGATGCTGCTGCTGCCGCCGGAGGCGCGGCAACCTGCCGACGAAACGTGGCGTCCGCCATCGCCCAGCCCGTGGCCCCCACCGTCGCCCCCCTCTTTATGACGCACATGGTCGCTCAGCTGGTGCTCGCCTTTGTCGAGGTAGTAGTCATGAGAATCGGTGCCGATGGAGAAGTCGGGAGCAGAGCATGCAGAGGAGCCCCCCCATGGCGGCTGATGCACGATCGTCGCGCCCTCCCGCGCCCATATCACCGTTGCCTCACGCTGCGCCTCCTCCTTTTGCTGGCGCACTGTGTCCTGATGCGTGCGCGAGCTCTCCGTCACTGTCGGCGTGCGGTTCGGGTCACTGCCCAATGGACCGATGACGCCCGACTTTGCCGGTCGTGCGCCGCCCCCGGCACCGTCTGCGCGTGAAGAGCCTTCCGTTTCGGAGGAATGATGGTTGAAGCGACCGCTCATCTCGATGCCAGCGCTGTCATCGTCTGCGGAGACTGTGCTCACGGACATGTTGCTGAGCCAGTTGTTGACGTCTTTGCGCCGCAGCTCGACTCCTCTGCGCCTCATCCACCAGCAGACAATCGTCAGGCAGCACAGCAGCCCAATAATCGCAACGAGCACGGCGATGACGAGGATGCTGATGGCGCCGCCACCGGCGCTGTTGGCGAGGGCGAGGGCGAGGAAGGCTGATGGCGAGGGCGAGGAAGGCGGCGGCGGCGGCGGCGGTGCGACGTTCGTGACGATGGGTGGCGTCACGATCGCGAGCACGGCGATCGAGACGTCGGTGACACTTGCGAGCATGGCGGTCGCGCTGCTTGGGCTGCTCGTCGCGCTCGCAATCGCCGACTGCACCGAGGTTGCCATCGCCGTCAGCGTGTGGATGCGCACGCCGACGATGACGCTGCCCGATGTGACAGTCAATGAAACCGCCGATGGTTCAACGCCCGCCCGTGCCGCGATCGCACCCTGCACCTGGGTCCGCACGCTCGGCGTGAACGAGAAGACGTCGCCGGCGAGCTCGAGGGTGAATCCGACGAGGCTCATCGCCGGCGGCGATGGCGGTGGCAAGGGCGGCGACGGCGAGGGTGGCGGCGGCGAGGACGAGGGCGGCGGCGGCGGCGACGGCGAGGGCGGCGGCGGCGAGGGCGAGGGCGGCGGCGGCGAGGGCGAGGGTGGCGAGGGCGGAGGCAACGGACGCAAC
>Ga0210242_100503_pt1 | contig 34878 bp, 26 predicted proteins | sample ChrtobMeP5a_16mM_FD_155445 | JGI IMG/M metagenome (GOLD analysis project Ga0210242, IMG submission 155445) | Chrysochromulina tobin associated microbial communities from unialgal haptophyte culture, Seattle, Washington, United States - P5a_16mM | ecosystem: Host-associated > Algae > Haptophytes >... | reverse complement strand
CCAGATATCGCCATGCAGAATCCAACTTACGCACCTCGCCCTGCGATTTGGAAATTGAAAGACAAAATACAGATTCCAAATTCCGAGACAGCAGTTTCTGTTTACGCTCCTGTACTCTGACTTCATCTTGACTCTTCGGGATCGTCAAAGTGGTCAGACGTCACGCCTCAGAGCACCGACGAGGCGCTCAGATCTCAGTCATGTCCGAGACACCTCGCGGCGAGAGAGAGAAGCGTCCGGATCGGAGACGGAGAGCGCCTGCGCCAGGCCGTAGCCAGAGTCGCAGTCCTCCGCACCTACTGATGGCGTTCGCAATAACGTCTCTGCTCTTTCGCGTTGTCCGTTGAGTCTTGACGGAGATGAGACGCTCATGCAAACAAGATCCTTTCTAGATCGGGCTCCTCCAACGGGATTTGTGCTAGACTCAGGTTGAGTTTGACGGTGGTCAACTTGCTGCTGAAAAAACGACCAGGGCCCTCTGTTGTCGTCGTCGTCAATTTGCACTTGACCTCGACCTTGAGCGAGTAGGCGTCTAGGTCTGCTGCCTTTGGCTGATAGCCCACGAGCGTCAGTTCGGCAAGTGGCACCCCGAGCGGAACGAGGTCGTCTGCGCCGAAGCCGCCCTGAATGAGGTCCGCGAGGGTATAGCGAAGCGTCATAAGCTCGGCCGCCGAATACCCTGCGGCCCTCAGCAGCTCGGTTGTTGGGTAGCCTCCAGCCTTGAGCTCCGCGAACGAAAAGCCGACTGTGATCGGCTCGCCTGCAGGGTAGCCCGCCTCACGCAAGTCACGAGCCGTGAAGCCCGCCTGCTTGAGCTCCACGAGCGAGAAACCCGCTTCACGCAGATCCGCCGCCTTGTACCTGGCTTCCTTGAGATCGGCTGCCGTGAATCCTGCAGACTTCATTTTGCCGGCTGTGTAGCCAACATCCTTGAGCTGCTGCGGTCGGAATCCGGCGTTTTTGAGGTCGACAGCTTTGAATCCGGCCTCTTTCAGAAGCTGGGCGCTGAAGCCGACGGATTTAAGCTCGACGGCGCGGAAGTGAGCATTCTTGAGGTCCTCAGCCGAGAAGCCCGCCGCCTTGAGCTCGTCGAGCGTGAAGCCGGCCGACTTGAGGTCCGCAGCGGTGTGTTGGACCGCTCGAAGCTGTGTGGCATGGTATCCAGCTCCCTTGAGCTCTGAGAGAGGAAAGCCAGGCCAACGCTGGCTGGCCTCGTGCTTATTCAGAACCAACGAATCGGACGGCGACCGTTTAGAGCTCGACGCCTGCGAGCTCATTGCGCGAGCACCGTATGAGATCGCAGAAGCTATTCTGTCAGTGTGAACAGTGAGCTCTTTGCTTGCGCTCCTTCGTCGTGCTTTTGCAGATCCGGCCTCTTTGCCGTTGTCCTGCTTGTGGCCAGACGCCCCCCAATCGTACCTGTCTGCCTCATCATCATGCTTGCCCCAGCCCGATGGCAGATCGGAAGCATCACTTGCAAGACCAAAGGAGGCGTGGGCGCCGACTCGTTCGCTCGCTGAGCCCACGCTGGAGGCGGCAGCAACCGAGTCGGACGCCGTGCCACGGCCACGATTCTTAGATGGCGCGGGCGTCTTCGGTGCCGGTGGCATCGCTCGACGGCCAAGAAATCGGACGTCTTCGCCCAAAGCAAAGGGCGTTTCGGCGCGCGATAGCGGGCGATCTTCGAGTAGCCGGCGATCTTCGAAGAGGAGACAAGCCGCGTCGTGGGCATACAGTCGTCAATTAGTCAGTCCCTGTGAGAATGTATTCGCGACATTTGCTCGTCACGACCCGTGCGCAAACTAAAACATCCGCGAGAGTTCCGCGCGGGGGGCGCGGCAAGCTCTCTCGAATGCGCGTCGGTCGGTGCACCTGCTCACAAACTCAACTCATCAGGGTTTATGCCTGAGCGTCAGCGGCCCGCACGACGGGTACACATCGCGTACCTGATGTTCTCGTGGCTCTACCTGGCGCTGCCCTGCGCGAGCTTGAGAGTGCAGCCCAGCGCTTCGCTCGATGCGACACTTTTGCTCCGTTTGCGCCAGACGACAGAGGTGGCCGAGCAGGTGCTGAGTTCGGAAGGCAGGGATATCACGCGCTGGTGGGGTAACATGGGCCACAGCGGCCAGGTTGGTCCCGAGATTGCACTGCTGCGAAGGCTGGTGACAAATCAGTCTGTCAAGACAGTCTGTGAGATCGGCATGAATGCTGGGCACTCTGCTGTGGCGCTTCTCGAGGGGCTGGATACTCACCTCGTTGAGTTTGATCTGCTTTCTCTTCCTTACTCGAATGCATCTCGAGCTGCGCTCGAGCGGGCTTATCCAGGTCGTACGCAATTCTTCCAGGGCAAGTCGCAAATTCAGGTTCCGCTGTATGCCGATCTGGTCCGCCGGCACATGCAACCTCCATGTGATCTGTGGTTTGTGGATGGTGATCACGAGCACGGTGCTATCCTTGATATGAGGGCGGCGCTGACCGTCTCCAGTGACGGCGCTCTCTTGGTGGCTGATGACTGTTCGACACGTCACAGGAAGGTGATGTTCGCGTTTCGTCAGCTGGTGGAGGAGGGCCACCTGGTTGACGCTTGGAATTCGACTGTCCACCTTCCGCACCCCACGGGCACCAAAGGGTGGTGTGTTGGCCGGTTCCGGCGTGATGAGAAGCTAGCCCACTTATTGGAGCCCACTTGGCTCGCAACGGCCAGTGTCTTGAACCGATTCGTCGACGGCGTCAGCATGTACTGGTGGAGGGAAAGGAACGGCTTCATCAACCGCCCGTTTTATTGGTGCGCCGTCATTGGTGGGCCGCGTGACGGCGTCCGTCGCGTGTACAACGTGAGCGACTGCCAGACGGCACGCATGCAACAGAGTACAGCAGCGTACGGGCCCAATGAGAACATCACCACGGAAGTGTTGGCTAAGGCCAAGCATGCAGAGGAACATCGGAAACTGTACTGCAACAGCCAGAGTGGAAAGGACCGTGCTTGGATTGACCGGTGCATCAGCTCGGCAGCACCAGCGTGGACATCCTTGCGCAGAGCACAAAATTTCACTAAAGCCCCCACCTGATCATCTGTCACAATCCCGCCCAGCAGCATCTACGGCTTGCGAGCGGCAGGGATCACCCTGTGCGCTGGGAGAGCACGACCTCACCAGCAACAATTTGGGTGCTACTTTGTACTTTGTGTTGATGAAGCGCAGCGACTGTGTCTGACAAAACCCAAGTTTCAAGTTTGCCATTGTAGTTCGGCCGTCCCCCCTGGCGGAGACGCGACGCGACGTTCGCTCGCGTGTTTGTGTTCGTCCCGAACGTGACCGGCATTCGGAGTTCATCGCGGGGTACAGTACAGCGATTGCGTGTCGCTGCTGTGTCCAACCGTGCCGTACAGATCATGGGGAAAAATAAGAAGCCGGAGAACAACAAGATCGTGAGTCAATCCAAGCAAACCGACAGGTCCGACCATACGTCATCCTCTGCCGCGGCCCCGCTAGCAGCAGAAGCGCCTTCTTCCAAGCAAAAGAAGAAGGAAAAGGAATTGTCGTCCACCAATCCGCTGAATGCTTGGGCAGTTTGGCTGCTGGTGATGCTGCTCGCTCTTGCATACGTGGCGATCGTGCCGCCACCAGGGGCCGTGACTCTCGCTATAGCGCCAACAAGAAGCGCGTCAGGCAGCGTCGTGGAGCCTCCGAGAGTGTCGTTTGAGGAGGCTCACGCCGGGGGGGCGAAGCTGCGGCAGCAGTCCACATCGTCACGCTCAACTCCGCCACCATCGCCAAAGCCCGTGCCAAAGCCTGTACCCACACCCATGGTCATTGCAACCCCGCCCGATTGCAAAGATGAAGAGGATAAGAGGGATTGCGAGTATTGGAGCTCTCAGGGCGAGTGCTCCAAAAATCCTACCTTCATGCTCGAGAAATGCAAAAAGTCGTGCAACGCGTGCAATGCGCCGAAAAAGGTCGACCGATGTGCGTGGGACCCGTCGCCCGACGTGCCGATGGGCGTGCCGCCCGGAGGAATGGCCTCGATTCGCGCCAAGGCTCTCTCCCTACCCCTCCTCGAACCAAGCGTCTTGTCCGAGGATCCGCTCATCCTACAGTTTGACAACTTCATCCAGCCAACCGAGGCCGATGCGATCATGGCCGCCGGCGCGAAGATGGGCTACCAACCGTCCGAGGTGCTTGACAAGGGACATGGCGACTGGAAGCGCTCGATGCACCGCACGTCGTCCTCGACGCACTGCCATGCGAGCCAGCCTTGCTGGAAAGTGATGGAGCCCCTCCTTACGCGCGCGTTCCCAATCGTCGGCATGGGCGAGCGGCATGCCGAGGTGCAGCTGCTCGAATACGCTGAGGGCCAGTACTACAAGAGCCATTCGGACTTCCTCGGAGGGTCTGAGAATTTCATGGCGGGCCCGCGCGCACTCACACTCTTGATGTACCTGGACGATCCGCCGGAGGGAGGCGAAACCGCCTTCCCCGAGATCGGGCTTACGGTGCAAGCTAAGCGTGGGCGCGCGATCCTATGGCCCTCGGCACTGGATCAGAACCCGCGCGTCAAGGACACGCGCACCAAGCACCAAGCGCTGCCCGTCTTGCGCGGTGGCAAGCACGCTGTCAATATCTGGTACTACCAACGTGACTTTTGGGAGGCGAGCAGCAAAGGGTGCATGGGGTGACGCACATGACGCACGGCCGCAACCGGCCGCTACGCAAGACGAGATGCCGCGGCACCGGAGGGGAGCGGGACTCGCGTCTCGGAACAAGAGCGGAATGTATCTGGGTGACAGATTAAATCTGCAAGATTAAATCTCCCGGATCCAACGGATAATGCAGGTGACAACACGCGCCGTCGACCCGTCACCCTCGCGACCCCTGACGCCTGACGACCCGGGCATGCACGCATGCTGCACCGGCTCGACGGACGCGGCCGGACCGCCCGCCTGAAAGGTGAAAGCCTCTAGCCCCTGTAGCTAGCCGCTCACGCCCTCACCGACTGCGGGCGGGGCGCGCGGTCAGATGGCGCTGCCTGGACTGATGCTTACACTGCTGTACTTTTGACTGACGCTTAGAGTTTACGACCGGACCGGACGCATCTGACGCTTACGAGTTACGTGTACGGGGGGATCCGGAACTGCTATCGTATTATTTCCCGACACTGCTCACTGGGCGCTCCCGTCGCGCTACCGCGGCCGGCCTGATTGGTTATTGCACCTCGGCTTTTCTGGCTACACACAACACGCGAGCTGGAAATCTGGTCTCTGATATCGTGTAGGACGGTGGACACGATCCATTTGAGGAAATCTCATCGTCGTTCTCAGAGTGGGGATCCGCCTGATGGGGGATGCAATCAAGGAAGGTCATCGTAGATTCGTAGTTCTCTCGGTGGGGATCCGCCAAACGGAATGTCTAAAGAGGCAATTGCTCGCCACTTTCTTACGCTCTGCTCCATCAGCAGAGCGCTCATCAGGTTGTGCTCGCGCTCGTCTCTGATCGTTGGCCGTGAGGAGCTGCGCCGGCGCCAACGTTATCGCCCGTGAGTTGCAAAGCCGATCGACGGCATCATCGCTGACGCTGACGACATCATCGCCGACGACAGCATCGTCTTGCGCCGCTTGGCGGTCGGATCTCCGGCGGCCGGTCCGGCCATGTCGGCAGCGTGCGCGTGAGCGGGCACGGCCGCCCCAGCCGCCGTACCGGTCGCCGCACCGGCTGCGGGCGGCTCTGCGGGCTTCCACACCCCTGGCACGCCTTGGAACGCACCGTGCTGCACCTGCTCTTCAGAGTGGTCGTACTCTGACGGTGCGACGGCGCCGGTGGAGGACACCGGCAAGGAGCAGGCTGCTGGCGAGCCGAGGCGCGTGAGCCGCGGCTCGCTCCCTTCAGACGTCGTGTGCGGCAGCGATGCGTAGCGGACCTCGTTGACGACCTCCGCTGCCCAGCGCACGGTGCGGCGCATCTTGTTGGGCGCCGGCTCGAGCGCCGGCGGTGCGCTGCAGCCTACGTACGGGCTGGCGAGGGACGAGTCGCTCGTGCCCGCCACGCTGGCCACCTCGCTCGCGCCGAGCTCGCTCGCCGCATCGCTCGTCGCATCTGACGGCTCGTGAGTGGTCTCGGACATGGCGTCGTCATCGGTGGCACCGTCGCTTGCGAGGCCGCGCTTCGCTTCACGCTGGATCGCCTGCTGCTGCTGCTGCTGCTGCTGCTGCTGCTGCTGCTCCAGCTGCACGAGGAGCGCTTTGTAGCCCTCCAGCCGCACATCACGCGTCACCGTCGCCGGAGGCATCTGCGGCCGGCGCACGATGCCAGCAGCCTTAGCGACCGAGGTCGACAGGAGAGGCGGCGGCGGCGGCGGCGCAGGCAGCGGGCGCGGTGGCGCAGGAAGCGACGCTAGCGGAGGCTGCGGCACTGGCTCAGGCTGAAACACAGACGCTGGCCGTGGCGTAGGCAGTGAGCACGGCGGCGGAGGCTGCTGCGGCGCCGGAGGCTGCGACCACGACGGCGCTGGCGCGGCCGTCGGAGTGACGACGATAATGGGCGGCGCCGCGTCGTCGTCGCCGTCGGAAACGATTGGAGTGGCGGCGGGGTCAACGGGCGGGGCGACGGATGTATCGGCGTCATGAGCAGCACCATCAGTTGAAGGAGCGCCGGTGACAACTGCAGGGGTGACGGCCGCCGCAGCAGCAGACTGCGCCGTGGCCGTGGGCGCGTTGCGAACACAAGGTTTTAGGTGGCTGCGCTTCCATGCGGCGAGCACCTCGCCGGCCCCGGCGAGGTTGGCCTCGAACTCCCATGTGTTATCCTCCGTCGGCCAATTGAGCCACTTGACCAAGTACTCAGTGCCCTTCCGTGTGCGGCGCTGTGCGACGATTGCCTCGACCTCGTAGTCGTGCTCCTCGATGGCGACGAAGGAGCACACACCCTTGTGGTCCTTCTCAAGACAGCAGCCCGATTCGCCGCAGATGCCCCGCCACTTGCGCATCGTACGCTTTCGGCTCGAGTTCTGATCGCTCTCGCTTGCTCGACCACGTGGAGAGTCAAGACAAGTGAAGTCAAGTCAAGTCAAGTCAAGAGAAGGCGGCGGCGCAGCGGACAAACGCCCGCAAAACACTAACGGTACTGTGGATTTCAACTCCGATCGGCGACCTTGAGTTCGGAGATCCTTGAAGACGAAACAATTGCTCACGTCGGCCTCGGCTTCGTGCTCAATACGCTCACACCTCCCCGTTTTCTCCACAGGGGAGTCGGCCCGGCTCGGCGTGGGTGCCCCGTTCACTTTTTGAGAAAGTAGGCCTCAACTTCGCTCCGAGGACCTCCGACTCCGAGGCTCTCGGGCGGTCGGGCCTGTAGTCCCGCAAGCTCTCTGCCAGCATCCCACCTAGGCGCCAGCCCACCCCTATTCCTTAAATGAGTAAGCTGCTGGTCGCGGACCCGGCACTTCTTGCGCTGCCTCCGCTTGCGCCCGGAGAATCGATTGCCGAAACCGGCGCGCGTCATGTCGAGGCCATAACCGAGGCGATCCCCAAGATGGGACCAGGCTACAGCCTGTTTGGGGTTCACGACATCCGGGGCCGTGGCACGCACGTCGAACCCTCTCCTCACTGTGACCCATTCATCATGTGCCAGGCGGTGTCTCTGCCGGCAGGCATGAAACCGCCCTTCTGCGCCCATCCTCACTGCGGAGCTTCAATCGTGTCAATCCTTTTGCAGGGCACCGCGATGCGGCCGTGGGACAACGTGCAGGGCCCAGAGCCGGAGCCACTGGTGCCGGGAGGCCTCTACCATGTGGACACGGGCGCCGGCTGCGTGCACGACGAACCGGTGGAACCGATTGCACTGCGGCCGCCCACGGCGCCTGGCTTTGCCGACGAGGATGACGCTATCCTTCCCGCCACCTCACCGTTGGTGATGATGCAACTCTGGTGGAATGCAGTGGACACCGATGCACCTGTCGGCACGCCGCTCCGCGCCGTGCGGACGCAGGTGGTCTCACCCACCGAAGTGCCTCGTGTGTCGCTCGAAGGTGGCATTCACCTTCGCTGCCTTGCCGGAGGATACGCTGGTACCAAGGATACGCTCGCGGAGAGCGCCACGTACCCTATCTTGCTCCTCCATGTGCGGCTCGAGCCGCAGGCCGATGGGCTGCTCAAAGAGCTGCCGAGCTTGTTCAACGGCTTCCTGTGGGTTTTGGAGGGCAGCGTGCTTGCCGGCGGCGCCGTCGCGCCTGCCGACGAGGGCATGGCGAACGCCGCCCAGGCCACTGCCGGCGCCCATGGCTTTCTCAGGTTGCCTCCGGGTGGTGATGTCTTGCGGCTTCGCAACCCGAGTTCGGATGGGCGGGCGATGGTCATGATTGGTCTCGGCCGCCCACATCGCAGGCCCTACTACAAGTACGTCGGCTACGGCGGCGGTCTGATCCACCGTTCCGTGGAGGAGGTGCAGGCAGCCATGGATGAGTACGAGGCGGACCCAAAGAACTTTGGGCGGCGAGCGGCCAAGGCTACAGCCAAGGACGTCGACATGTCTGGCTACCGGCTCGTGCCCGGCTTCCAGTCGGATGGTGGAGAGATGATGGAGCGCCCGCCCGAGGCGCTCGCGCGCTTCGCATATTGTCATTAAACATAAAGAGGACGGGCCTCCACGGTCCACGCTCATGACGCGCGAAGCATTGGCTTTCCGATTTGAGACGAATACATTCGTCGATTGGAGACACTAATAACGAGGTCGAGGAACCAGGTGAGGAATGGTGTCAGTTGTGTGCCGCCTCCCACGCACACCTTTTCGGGGCTTGAATAAAGGTGTCCGGTGTGTGTCTGCGGTGTGTGTCTGGCCGAGAGGGCCGTGAAACGAACGAACGAAATGGCATTAAATCGTGAATTCGAATCACGAATGGCACGAACGAACGGTGTGTGTCAGTTGAGTGGTGATTGCGGGGGTTCCGCAACGAAACTGACCGTCGAACGGGCTGTGTGATGAGGAATTCGAATCGGTGAGGAATTCGAATCAGGTTTGAGTCGAGCCTACTAGATCACAAACTTGTGGAATTCCTTCTCTTGGAATTTGATGTCCAAAAGAGGAATTTGACCAATTCATTCAGGAAGAAGATTGCAGATGTTCTCTTTTTTGCGTCAGATCTCTTCTCGACGCTTCGAGAACAACGCGAGGTGATTATTTTCCTGATAGACGAAACGCGTTCATCGCGAATGGCGGGCAACCACCCTCAGGTGCCCATGCACCCCCGTGCAGGGCCAATAGACAGCGAAATGCCACCGTATCCAAACTCCCAGGTCGTCGGGTGTGATATGTGCGACATTATGGTGCCCATGCACACCTTCCGCGACGACCAGCACCTGGTCAACGACCGCATCGTCAAGGCCATCCAACCACGTGTGCCGCTCTTCAAGCTGGAGCCGTCCGAAAGTGAGACGCCGGCGCACATACAAGGCCTCGTGCAGACGCTCCGCATCGTGAAGTCACCCGACAGCGCCGAGGAGCACCGTGAGCTCTGCTCGGCTGACCTCTTTGACGCTGTGCTCTCCTCGGGCGGAGCCTTGACAGGAGGCGACTTGTCTCAAGGGTGAGTGCGCAATGACATGAGTGTCTGCATCCCCGACTGGGCCATGCTGCTCTCCCGCGCCTGCGATGCGTCCCACCACGCGCCACCCCTGAATTGCCTCTCGGTCGTCCTCCGTCGCCTTGAATCTGACCCTTGTACTTTGTCTCTCGCCTCCTGCAGGTTGGAGTGGTTTTCACAGATTGCGACGACTGTCGCGCAGTGCCACGCGTACGGCCTGACACACGGCCAGCTACGCCCCGAGCACGTGCTCCTGAGTGCCGACGGCCAGACCGTCAAGCTCCTCGGCTTCGACCCGCAAAGCTGGCGCCAAGTCCGCTTCGGCCCGAATCTGGATGGGCAGCTAGCCCTCCGGCCGCCCAACCCGCACGACGCGCCCGAGCTGAGCGGACGGACGCACGCGAGCGCGTCCGAGCTCGCCGCAGCCGACATGTGGTCACTCGGCGTGCTGCTCACCGCCGTCCTCGTCGAGTATCCTCCGGTCTATGATCACAGCACGTCGCTCATTCAATGGCCTCAGGCTCTGCACGCCGCGCCTCCAGCATTGCGTCACTTGCTCGAGTGCCTGCTACACCCGCAGCCTAGCCAGAGGCCCTTGAGCGCGGCCGTCGCGGCGCATGCGCACGCTCTGCTCCGCTCGCGAGCCCAGTGCGCACCCATGGCAAGCGGGCTGGAGCTCTCAAAGGCGAGCGCACCGCCGCCACCATCGACAAGCTCCTCGACGCCGCTCGACTCTTTGCGGAGCGAGAACCGGTGTGAAGGCCGGTGTGAAGGCCTCTCCTCGAGTGACCTGGACTGCCGACTCCCCGAAGAGTGGATGCCAAGTGGGCGGCCGCGCATCGAACCCTTGCCACGATTCGATCGCACCGAGTCCACCCACTCGCTGTCGTCAGCAGAGAACACCGCGTTGCCCGACGACCTGTCTGAGGCTCCCACGCGCGCCTCCTCGCTGCTTGAGCTCGAGGAGTCCGTCGCGAAGCGGCCTGCCCTCTCGAAGTGCGAGATGCTCTATGTACAACTCCGCATGCTCGAGGCGCGCGACAAGCTTGACGCGCGGCCCCTCAAACTAAGCGCGACAGACGTTTGAGGGGCCGGTAGTTCCCAGGGCGAACTGAGCTGCCCAAGCCGCAGCGCTAGCCAGTGGCCAGTGGCTACGGTGTGCGCGCGGCCCATCCCGAGGATAACCGCCGTCACGCAGCAGAGGCGCTCTCGATCCGGGAAGCTCGCGGCGCCACTCGTGGTGCCGCCCCTGTACCCCTGGGAAGGGATCATCCCGAACGGACAGCTGTAGACACTTGCATTTGCACTCTTGCTCAGAGACACTCTTTCACTCCGTCGTTCGCACTAGACTGGCATGTTCTATTGTACGGTACAATCATGGGCCTTGCAAGTGTAATCTGTGTGCGCATGCGGCTTGGACGCGGCATCGGTGTGGGTCCTACCTGGGGGGGCATGCGGCATGAACCATGATCCGCAAATGGCGGCGCAGCCGCCACACCTGCGCATGACCATGAGCAAGAGCATCGCCCCGTGACACACTGACAGCGGCGGGGGCGAGGAAGGTGTCGCATGACCATGAGCCAGTCCGATCATGATCCATCTGAGTTATATTTATCGCTGACGCGTTAACCGTCGGTTACCCAAACCGAGGCCGGGCGCGGACCGCCCGATGCCGCATCCGCGAACCGCGCGGCCGCGGGCCCAGGGCTAGCTACGGTTCCGCGTCCGGATCGTCATATGTTTATCTCGCCTCTCATTAATCATATGATACATGACTCTATCCAGCCAGCACGCTGAGGGGTACACATTTTCTTGAAACTCGACATGGTGGAGTCCAATGCCAAGTGTCTCCGCTCTCCTCCCCAAGGCGCACGCGTGTCGGCTGTCGCGGGACACCGGAAATAACGTCGTCGTCCCGTCCCCTCCGCCATAACTCCGCCACACATTACCGCAATCCGGAATGCCGAATCCGAATCGCGCGCTCTCACCTATACGGGTAAATATGAGAACTCCCGTCATGGTAATATCTTGGGCATCTTGGCGGTTCCTGACTCATCCCCACTCTGAGCAGGGTTGAGCTACGGCTGCATTTAGTCGGAACTCTTTGGGTCGAGGCTGGTGCTCGTTGGCCCCAGTGGCCGTGCCCTGATAGTGCTCTCGATGGTTCCGATAGACTCTTCATGCTTCACCGACTCCCAAACTCAACTATGACGCAGCCCTGGAATATTTCGATGCCATTCTCACGACAGAGCGCCAAGATCTCCTCGGATCCAGCGCCTGGCTGGATCCAAATCTGCTTGATGCCCATCGACACCATTTGCTCCACCTGTTTGAGTCCATCGCGCGAGTTGATGATGAGATCAACGACCTCCACAGGATCTTCGACGGCGCTTAGGGTCGGCTTACACGTGCCCGTCTTGTCCCGCGGATTGACCAGGTGCACCGTCTTGCCAGCCTCCCGAAGTGTGGAGACAACACGCGCGGCGGGCTTTGCTTCGTTTAGGACATCGCCAATGACGACCCAGTTTTGCTTGTCCATGAAGCCCGAAGAACTGGTCCGTGCGAGCATAGAGAGGCGCGACGGGGATGCGGCAAGTGCGAGAGATCCCACGACGCCGAAGCCAGCGCGCAACATGCCACAGGAATGAAAGATGCCGCTGTGAATTGGCTGCTACGGCACACTTGGCTATGAAGGGAGGTGTTGAGAAGGGGCGAGGGTTCCAGGTGTAAAGGTTGGGGGGTACTTTGAGGTCTCAAAGGAGAAGTGATAAGATGTGAGTGCGGTGTGATACACAGACTTTAGTCATACCGCATACTCGTTGTTACTTGTTAGGCCCCGGGCTCTTCCCGGCTGGCCTTGGCAGCTCAGGCCGGCCGGCCGCGTGTCTGCTTCTCCGGCACCCAGAAGATGGATCTCCCATGAGGGCCCTCCTCCTGCCGCACGGGCAGACCATCCGCCTCCGAGCGACGATAGACGAGCAGCTGGAATGCCGGCTCCATCTCTGCAAACGTACCGTACGTTGCGGAGAGCGCCCCATCTCCCGCCGCTGCGGCGAGCGCAGCCTGCGAGGCATAGGATGCAACAGTGGTTCTCGACGCCGCTTCGTGCAGTGCGGCCCAGTCGGCATTGCTCAGATCGCCGCAAACGGCAAACGGATGGACCTGAGCTTTATAGAGCGATTCCGAGAGCAGATAATTTCCGATGGAAGCGACCTTCGACTGATCCATCAAGAACTTGGCCACAGGCACGGCGCGGCCAGCTTTTTTGGAGCGCTGGCGATCGACAATCTTCATGAACTCATCCAGCGAAAGGCCATTGGGCTGCAGCCACGACGGCCCGAGCGACTCCAGCTTCTTCTCCAGCAGTGCCTGGTCCAAACACACGGTCAGAGTGCCAAACATGCGCTGGTCATTGAAGAAGAGCCGGAGCGCCGCTTCTTCCTGCGGAGCACCCGACACCGCCGAAGGCCGAGAGAGCTCAAATACGATGCGCGAGTGCGCCGAGCGTTGGCGTGCCCACGAGCCCGACATCCCGAGTGTTGACCAGAAGCTCAAGTGCGGCCGCGACCTTGAATGAACGAATTCCCACCATATGAACTTGCCGTGATTTTTGACGTGCTTCACGGTCGCAGGCAGCAATTCCTGGAACGTGCCCCAATGTGCGGGAGGCCCACCGCGCCCAGGCACACCCTCACCGAGGTACCGGCCACTGAGAATGGTCGCTCTCAACAGCGTGTACCCTTGAAATGCATCGTTCAGCCGCTCTGCGTGCACTTGGCACTCAGGACCCTCTGGCATGAAAACTGGCGGTGTGCGACGAAAAGTACGTGCGTGACGGTGCATGGGCGCAAAGGTGTGGAGGATGGCGCTTTGCGTGGGTGCCAGCAGAGCCATCATGCTCGAAGACACTTTTCGGCGCGATTGTGGCGCGAGCGCGCGGACGAATTAGAATCCGTGTATATGTCAAAGACACCAAGAATCAAGAGCTTGCGGAAAGTCTTTTCTCTCCTCGTAGAAAATCTAACCTCCGTTTTTCCCAAAACTGATCTCATCAAAACGCCGAGTTGCGATCACATGCGATCATGAAGGCCTTCCTCTACACGTGTGCGCTCTCGCTCGCTGCAGCGGCGCTGAGTGTGCCTTCTGCTGACCGAGCCGCCGTCCAAGCGATGAACGGGATCATCAGGAACAGGGGAGGAGTTTCAAACGTCGTCGGCGGACCTACTCACCATGGACTCGGCTTACTGGCTGCCGAAGAGCTGAAGGCTGGTGATGTCGCCGTGCGTGTCCCGCAAAGCTGTCTGCTATCCGAAGCGCAGATGACTGCCGAGCTTCGCAGTCTGTATGATGCAGTCCCTGCCGAATTCTGGGCGGCTCGACTCGGCCTCATCCTCCTCTCTGAGAGGTCTAAAGGAGCAGCCTCCTCTTGGTCCAGCTATATTCAGACTCTCCCGGCAAGCTACACCGTGCCACTCTTCTGGACGCCCGAGGCGATCCAGCGCCTCCAATACCCTGCCTTACGTGCACGGCTCCTCAAGCGGGCGCGCTTCGTCTCCAGCTTCGCGGCCGAGCACCTCGCTTCTGCCTCCGCCTCCGCCGCCTTCTCCGGCCGCTCCGCCAGCGCTGATGCACTTGGGTGGGCCATCGCCGCGTGCTCCTCGCGAGCAGCATTGGTGGGCAGCCAGCGAGTCCTCTGCCCCATCATCGACGTTGGCAACCATCGCGCCAAAGGCGACGCCAATTGCGAGATCCGCGCCACGCAGGGCGGTGCGCTTGAGCTCGTTGCGACCAGACCAATCAGCCTCGGTCAGGAGTGCTGTTATTGCTATGGCGAGCTGACCGATGACGACTTCCTGCTTGATTACGGCTTCATGCCGCCGCACAACTCCCATGACTCGGCCGACCTCACATGGGCAGATGGCGCGCTGCTTCGTTCTGCATGCGTCGCGGCAGGCGTCAAGACCCCATCGACCGACTGGCAACGTGTCGCGTTGCGCTCGGCGTTGCCAGTCGGCTTGGAGGCTGTCTCGATCCGGCGAGACGGGCTCGAGCCGCGCGCCCTTGCCGCGTGCCGTATCGCCGCGGCGCCGGACGCTGCATCCCTCCGTAAGTCCTCCAACGGTCGCAAGCCACTCTCCCAAGCGGCGGCTGAGATGACCGCTCTGAAGATTGGAGCCGCCATCGCCGCAATCGGCCTCGCTGGCCTGCCGGACCAACACGAAGGAGCGGCCGTTGAAGCTTCGTCAGGTTCGGACGGCGTGGCCGACGCGTCGCAGGTCGACGTTGGCGTCGGCCTCGCGGAGTGCTTCATGAGTCGCAAGCGAGAGCTGTGCGCCGCATCGCTCGCGGTACTCGGCGAGCGGATCAAAGCACTGCAGAATGGCGAGGCCCGTGCTGGTATGCGTGGGAACGCCAAGGGCAAGCAGGTGACTGGACTGAGGAAGCAGTCGGCGCGTGTGGGCGCGGTCTCGGATCGCCCCAAGGCGAGTGGATTTCGTGCCACCCGGATCAGCGACGTGTAACGTTTCTTCGCATTTTTCTAGTTACGCGAAAGATGAGTTTCGTCGTCCTGGAAACCACAATCCGCAAACCCACACAAGCACGGCCAACGCCTCGCCTAACGATTGCGGGTTTCATGTGTTCAAGCGCCGCGCCGGAGTCATCAGCGCCCGCTTCGCTGGGAGTGTCGCCCGCAGCAGCGGCCGGGGAGGAGATGAACCCTGCCGCCGTCGAGGCCGCGGACCCGGCCGCGCCCGTTGCCGACGACGACGATGCTGCGGGTGCTGGGGAGGAAGGAGACGATCCGATGGCACGATTCGCAGTGGCGGCTGCGCGACAGCAGGCGGCGGAGCGCGGCGAGGACGAGGACGCGGGCGTGGACATGAACTTTATCAATCGCGCGCTTGCTGAGAGCCGGCGCATGCGTGCGGCCGCAAACAAGGACCAAATGAAGCGCAAGGAGCAGCTAGCGCAGCTCTGCGCGCGGCACGGTGAATCGAGCGCGCAGTACATGGCAGACGCCATGCAGGAGCACGCGGCCGAGGTGCTCACCGAGCAGCAGCAGCAGTCGTTGGCGAGCGTCGACGAGCAGGAAGACTCCACAGCCATCTGTTGAACTTTCACATGATTAACTATTGTTTAACGGCTTTCGCAACCAAGAAGCCATGCTGCGTGTCCATGGTACTCCATACACGAATCTCCAATCTGACACACTTCTCCCATCAGAGTTGATACGTATACACATGTGAGACTTACCATTTTGGATTTTGGTATCTTCCCGACCGGACGGCGTCACGACGCGTCGACCGGTACACGCCTACACCGCTACCGACGGTCAACTCAAGGGTTAGTGTACGTGGTAAGTTCCGTCGGTCGGTCGGCTCGTCGCGGCTGGCGGGCGCTCGGGGGCCCCGAGCCCGTTCCCCCGCCCGCCCCCGGTTCCGCCCGTCGCCGGGTGGCGGGTGGCGGGTTCCATTGTGGCGCGGCGGGGCGGCCGCGGGCGCAGGGCGCACCCTGAAACTGCGGAAGATCTCAGAGTATCCGGATACATCTAGCGAAGTTAGAAGACCGCCGGGGGGAGCCGGGACACACACGATTCACACTCATTACTTGTGTTGATTGAGAGGTGCGGAGGGTGAGAGCGCGGGGGGACCGCGACCCTGTACCTATTCACAGGTCATTCCCGCTACATTCGAAGGTCGATGTCGCAGGCCGTGTGGCTCGAGCGCCAGAGCGGTCTCTTCGCGGCAGGCAGCCTGCTGGACGCTGGCGACAGCGAGTCCTCCGCAGTCGTTGAGGTCGACGGCGCGGTCGAGCACGCGCCCACGGCGCGCGTCCTCCCGCGCAACGCCGAGGACGCGGGCGAGGCGGATGACATCGCGACACTCGTGCACCTGAACGAGCCGTGCATCGTGCACGCGCTCGCCCTGCGCCACAAGCGCGACGCCATCTACACCAGCTGCGGAAGTATCGTCGTAGCGGTCAACCCGTGGCGGCGGCTTCCGGACCTTACCTCGCCGGAGACCCTCCAGCGCTACCTGGCTGCGGAGAAGGGGCTCGCGCCACACCCGTTCGCCGTCGCGTGCGACGCGTACGGCGGGGTACTTCGCGGCGAGCGTCAGTCGATCCTCGTCTCGGGCGAGTCAGGCGCAGGGAAGACGGAAACGACCAAGATTCTGCTTCAATGCCTCGCTGCGAGCGCCCGCGGCGTGACAAGCGACGACGACAAGGGCGCCGCCAGCGCCTTCAGCGCCAGCGGCGTGCAGGCGATGCTGCTCGAGGCCAACCCGATCCTCGAGGCATTCGGCAACGCCAAGACTCTTCGCAACCACAATTCGAGCCGCTTCGGCCGGTGGGTTGAGATCGGTTTCGACTCGCGCGGCGCCCTCTGCAGCGGCGCTGTGCGCACGTATCTGCTCGAAAAGTCGCGAGCTGTGGCGGTACCGTCGAGTGAGCGCTCGTTCCACGCCTTCTACCAGCTGCTGGCGAGCGGTGGCGTGCTGCGTGCCGCCGCGGAGGAGCACGCCGTGCGTCTCCCCGCCTCCGCCTCTGGTTGCCGCTACCTTAGCGGCGGCGTCGCCCCCAACGCGCCCGATGCACCGTGCGTGCTCGCGCCGGGCATAGACGACGAGGCGGACGGCGCACAGCTCGTGAAAGCTTTGAGCGTCATGGGCCTAGGAGGCGAGCTGGGCCGCATCGCGCGCGCGCTCGCGGCCTGCCTGCTCCTCGGCAACGTCAGCTTCTCCACGGCCGCCGCGGCTTCGTCCACTTCGCTCGACGCCGATGCGGCCACTTGCGAAGCCGCGGCTGTGGCGGACACCGCCTCGCACGCGGCACTCGAGGCCGTCGCCGGCGCTCTTGGCGTCGCGCCCGCCGCGCTCGCCGCAGCGCTCACCGTCCGCGAGCTGCAGCTGCGAGGGGAGACAATGCGCTCTCCGCGAACGCCGTGCCAAGCCGCTGAGGCGCGCGATGCGCTCGCCAAGGCGCTCTTCGAGGGCCTCTTCCGTCTCGTCGTGCGCGGCATCAACGCGTGCCTGCAATCGCCTGGCGCCGCACCGGCGCCGCCGGGAGCGTCGGTCGCTTCCTCGGGCGCGTCGTGCGGCGCGGGCTCCGCTGATAGCGCTCATGTGAGCGCTCCGTCGGACGTTGGCGCTCCTGTATGCCGCATCGTGGGCGTGCTCGACATCTTTGGCTTTGAGACGTTTGCGACCAACGGCTTCGAGCAGCTCTGCATCAACTACGCCAACGAGAAACTGCAATGGCAGTTCAACGCCGTCACCTTCGAGGCACAGGCGCGGGAGTACGAGGCGGAGGAGGTGCCGTGGACTGCAGGCGAGCGCTGATGACCACTGATGACCACTGATGATCACTGATGACCACTGATGGCCACCGATGGCCACTGATGACCACGGATCGTGTGGACTTCAGGCGAGCACACGTCGAATGGGGCGACGCTCCAGCTTCTCGAGGGGCGGATCGGTCTCCTCGCACTGCTCAACGAGCAGTGCCGTCTTCCGCGCGGCGACGACGCCACCTTCGTGGCGGCCGTGCGCTCTACGCATGCGAGCCATCCGTCGCTACGCGCTCCCAAGCTGCCACAGACCGTCTTTGTCGTCGCACACTACGCGGGACAAGTGGCCTATTCGTCCGGCACATTCGTGGCTAAGAGCCGCGACGCGCGCCCCGAAGACCTCGTGTCGCTCCTTGCGCACTCCGCGTGCGCCTTCACCCGCGCGCTCCTCCTCACGGACGCTGAAGTGGCCGCCAACGGCGCGCCCATTTGCGGCGGCACAGGCGGCGGCGGCGGTGGCGGCACTGGTAGCTCGTCGCTTGGTCTGCAATTCAAGGCACAGCTGGGCGTGCTGCTCGAGACGATTGGTCGCGGGGCGTCACACTACGTGCGATGCCTGACACCCAACCATGCCAAGCTCGCCGGTGTCTTCGAGCCTCTGACTGTGCTGCACCAGCTGCGCTGCTCCGGTCTGATCGACGCCGTGCGCGTGGCACGCCAGGGCCACCCGTCGCGCCTGACCCATCATGCCTTTCTCGAGCGCTACCATTGCCTCGCGCCCCACGCCGCCATCGCAGCTTCGTCCGCTGCCGAGGCGGCGGAGGCCATAGGGGCGCAGGACGCCTCGCCGGAACGCGTGAGGCGCCGGGCGGGTGCCCTGATCGACGCGCTGCGAGCGTCAGCCTCGCTCGGCGCGTCGTGGGCCGAGGCCGCCGCCGCCCTAGGCCGCACCAAGGTGTTCCTGCAGACGGCGCAGTACCGAGCGCTTGAGGCGCGCCGCGCCGCCACTCTCTGCAGCGCCGCCCTCGACTTGCAGCGGATGTGTCGCGGCCGGGCAGGCCGGCGCCGCCTCGCCCTCGCGCTCGCGGCGGTGCGGTGCATCCAGCGCACTGGCCGTGGGACGATCGGACGCGCCACACTCCACGCGTTGCGCCGTGAGCGCGCAAGCTCGCTGCTACAGTCCGCGGCGCTCGGCTGGCTCGAGCGGCGCCGGCGCGCCGCGGCTCTCATGGCATCGTCTGCGGCGTCCCGCATCGTGGCCGTTTGGCGCTGTCACCGTGCCCAGCGTACCTTCCACGTGAAGCGTCACGCGGCGGTCGCGCTGCAGTGTGCGGCGCGCTGCCGCACAGCGCGCGGCGCACTCAAGGGTCGCCGCAAGCAAGCGCGCGACCTCGCGGCGGCAGCGCAGAAGGCGGCACAGGACGTGGCGGCGCTGCGGGCTGAGAATGCGACGCTGCGGGCGGCACTGAGCCGCGCCGATGATGCGGCGGCCAGAGCGACGATCGCGGCAGCTGCGGCTGCGACGGCTGAGCCGGAGGAGAAGGAGAAGGTGAAGGTGGAGGCACTGGCCAAGGCGGAAGCAAAGGCGGTCACGGACTCATCTGAGCTCTGCCAGCTTCGCTCGGCTCTGCAGGAGCAGCAGGCAGCAGCAGAGTTGTTCACATTAACTCTGCAGGAGCAGCAGGTCGAGTTGGCCAAGCTACGGGCCAAGCTAAGCGAGCAGGAAGCATCGAGCTCTCGGCCGCCCCTGATGCCGCCCGCGTCGCCCAAAGCGACGGTCCCAAGCGCTCCGACGCAAGACAAGGAGAATTCGTCAAGCGCTCCGACGCAAGACAAGGAGAATTCGTCAAGCGCTCCGACGCAAGACAAGGAGAATTCGTCAAGCGCTCCGACGCAAGACAAGGAGAATTCGTCAAGCGCTCCGACGCAAGACAAGGAGAATTCGTCAAGCGCTCCGACGCAAGACAAGGAGAATTCGTCAAGCGCTCCGACGCAAGACAAGGAGAATTCGTCAATTAATTCGTCGCCCAGCGCGCGCTCGCTCGGGCTCGTGCTCTCACCAGCTCTCGCAACGGCGTCGGCGTCAGCCGCTCCGCCCCCGCAAGGCACACGAACCGTCGAGGGCAGCTTAGCGCGCGCGCTGGCGGCTGAGGCCGAAGTGAGCCGGCTCAAAGCTCAACTTCGGATGCTGCAACGGGAGGTCGACGGTCGCGGCTCTGACAAGGTGGTGGCGCTCAAGACGGCGCTCAACGGCCAGGTCCGCCAGCTCGAGGCGGACGTGGCCTCCGAGCGGCGGCACGCGGAGCTTGCGGCGGCCAAGGTCGCCGCCGAGGCAAGGGCAGAGCAAGCCGAGGAGTGTGTGCGTCGTCAGGAGCGGATCACGGCCAAGCTGCTCAAGGAGCTACGCGAGACCAAGACGGCGCTCGGTGCGCAGCAGTGTACTGCCTCCATGCTGCTGCGTCTGCGTGGCGATCTGCTTGCGGCCATCGAGGGCGCCGTCACGCGCCTGGGCACGGTGAAGGCAAGCCTGGACAGTGCCCTTGCGCCTGCGGCGGACCGTTTCGCGTCGGCGGTACTTACGGACGCACACCAAGCGGAAGAGCACGTGGCGGCTGTCGAAGAGGCTGCCGCCGCCGCGTGGGCCAACGCTGAGGCGGCTGAGGAACGCACGCAGCGCGCCGAGAGGCTTCTGGAGACGCTTGAGCAGCGCGTTGTAGCACAGGCGGGCCTGGTGGCCGCGCTGCTGCGCCGCGCGTCGGACCGCTCGGACCGCTCGCCCGATGCACTGTCGACCCGACGCATGGGGAAGAGAGCAGGGGATGCGGATGCGAAGGTGGACGGCGCAGAGGTGGAGGACGCAGAGGAGAAGGCCCTCGAGCCGATGTCGCCTTCGCCAGTGGGGGTGCTTGACCATACCCTTATTACTTCGCCCTTTGCAGCTGCGGCTCGCCGGTTGAGTGCCGCGTTCACTCCAGCGGCCATCAGCATGGTGCGCGTCAGCTCGGTCACCAGATCGCTCAAGGGAGTGATCGGGGTTAGCTTCGGCGCCTGCGATGACGACGACGGCCGCACTGGCCGTGCAGGCGGCGGTGAGTGCGGTGGCAGCGGCGGCCGCTACGTGGCAATGCTCGAGGACGAGCTACGATGCACCCTGGATCACCTCGAGGCACAGCGAGAGGTGAGCCCTGGGCCAGTTGCATGCTGATTGCGCTCTGATTCCGCCTGATTGCATCTGATTGCGCCTGATTGCGCTCTGATTGCGCCTCTGGAGCTCGCAGGTGAGCCGTGAGCTCAGCCACGAGCTTGCGCGTCTCGCCATGCCCGGCGCCCTTCCATTCCCACCGCCGCCGACAGCCCACGACACGGACGTGCCGGCGACGGACGTGGACGTGCCCGATGATGTAGCCTCGCCCCTCGCATCGCCGATAGAGGGCACCCCCATCGCTCGCAAGCTACATGCTGCTCTGATGGAAGATTGGCGTGACGGCGAGGGGCAAGGCGCCTCGTCCGCTGACAAGGCGGCGGCTCTGGCGGCAGCGGAGGCGGCGGCAGACGCTCTGATCTTTGGGGACCGGGGGCTGCCAACCAAGCTCCCAGCCGAAATGCAAGATGCAGAAGCCGCCGCAGATGCGCTCCTCAAGGCCGATCTCGCGTTTGATCTCGCGCGCCAAAGCCAAGGCGGCGGCGGGAGCCATTCGAGAGCCTTTGCAGCGCAGCCTCCCAGCCCCGTGCGCAAGCCCGAGACAGTGCTTGACAGCATCAAGCACCAGGCGGCGGCCGCGGCTCTGCTCGACGATCTTCGGAACGAGACGCTCAAGAGCACGCGCCTTGAGAAGATCATCTCGAGGCTCGTGGGCGAGCTGCGGGCAGCCAAGGTGCATGCGGCATCGGCCAGCCTCGGAGGAGCCGAGAGCGCTCTGGCCACCTTCAAGCAGCTCCACTCACGGCTCGAGCAGCAGCTCCTGGACAATAGCGCAGCGGTTTGCATGCTGCAGGGCGAAGTGCGCCGCGGGCTTGAGGCAGTCACGACCGCATAGAGGGCGAGGGCGGCGCGGTGGTCTTCGGTGCGCCACACTTTTGGACCAGCTTGCTGGGCACGGTCGAGATTGAGATTGGGAGCAGAGCCGCCGTTGTTACTTGTTTCGGCAGGAAACCAGGAATGCGTCACAGAACACGCCTTGCAGACGCCTTGCTACCGGTGTACAGAGATGAATTGTGCCGCGCGTCACAAATTCGAAAATAATACACGTTGCCCATCAAAATACAAAGTTTTCGATTGCACAGCGTAAACCGTATCCAACATGTGTATGCTGAGAGGCGTAACTACGGGGTAACTATGAGGTGGATACTGCTTACTGGATTATCGCGGCGTGGAATTAATGCTGTGCGGCGGACCACAGGGTAGAAATCCCACAGACACACTTTCACGTTCACACATGCCGATCTGCCTGGTGCGAAGCCAAAACTAGCTCTCCAGTGGTGGCGAGACGCGAGGCGCGCATACCCAAGGTTTTCCCCACAGCCCTTTTTCACGCTGGACGAAGCTCGAAGGTCGACTCCCTCCGACTCCCCTGCAGCGGCCCGATGCCGATCGGGTCGTACATAGGCCGTTCGTGTCCCATCGTGCCACCACTGCAAGAAGTGGTGTTCCCAAGACCGAGTATATCGGCACTGGAGAGTGCCGTACCACTTGTGGATGATCGCCCGCTTGCTTGCTTGGCCGACAAGCTCCTGCGATCGGAGCCTGTACGCATCGTCTTCTATGGAAGCTCAGTCACGGCAGGGATTCGATGCAACCACAAGCGCCAGCGGAGCGTCAACTTTCCACAGCAAACGGTGCAACTTCTCGAGCAAATCTTTCCGCGGTCAAACGTGACTATCGATGTCTACGGATACCCTGGCGCGTCGCCGAGCTTTCTAAGGGCTTGCCACAGCACGCTGATGCGCACCGATGCCGCCGACCTGTACGTCATCGAGATGACCGACAATCTCGCGGACGGGTATTCCGGTGTTGGCCAATCGGTTGAGGCGCTCATGAGCTCGGTGCAGCAACGCGCTCCGAATGCAGCACTCGCGCTGCTGGCGCCCATTCCGCAGCGATGCGTGCGCGCGCTGAAGCGCATGAAGCCCTTTCAGCACGTACCGAAGGACGACGCCTCGACGCTGCGAATCTTGCGCGAAGACTGCTTCAGCAATAACACCGTTGCCGCGAGTTTTGAGGACGTAGGCGCTGCTCACAGTGTGACGACCATCTCAGCGCGTCACCTCATCCGTGAGGAGCTCTTTGACAAGCCAGCAGCAGCCACCGCTACCATTGGCCGACTGCACTACGATGCGGTTCACCCAAATGGCGCAGGAAACTGGGAACTCGCCGTCGCGCTCGAGCATGCGATTACGCGCTACGCTCGGGCCGGTTCATCCTCGCAGCGTCGTTCCGCGTGCAGCGTGCGACCGGCAGGAGCGCTTGAGATTGCAAACATCTTCGCACCTCGCAAGCGCACCACGGACGCGATGGTCTGCGCCGTGGGTGAGGAACTGCGACAGTACGTGCTGCGCGCCTCGGGCTGGACGTACATTGTCGAGCGAAACGCTCAAGGCTTACCTAAACCGGGGTACATCGCCGTCGAACCCGGGTCCATCATGGACCTTTGCTATCGGCCCGAGCTCAAGAAGGAGAGCATGGCTACCGCTGGGCTCCATTACCAGGTAACTGTTGCATGGAGTCTCGGCTACCTGATGAGCTACGAGCACATGGGCCAGATGCGGGGCGAATGCCTCAGTCAAGTGCAAGGAAGTAGCTGCACATGCGGCTCGCGTGTGTTCAACGCACACTGGCGGTTGCCCGTGTCGCAGCCGCACGTCTCGCGGCTCAAGCTGCAGATCCATTACGGTCGCAAAGATGCGACGGGCCTGCTCGTTCCCAGAGCCGCAATAGGAGCAGATGCTGCTGCGGCGGCTTCTATGTGTCCATGCATCATTCGCCTCACATTGCTCAACGAGACCAGTAGCAATGGCAAGAAGTTCAAGCTCGTGTCATTGATGAGTGGCTTCTACACGGGCACGATCGTATCCGACGCCGTGGGATGGGCGGCGCGTTATGATCTCATGTAGATCGTTGGAAAATGACAAAACATTAATCTCGACACAGGGCGCGCTGCGGTTCGAAAAAAGTTAAAGGACGTCTAGCGCTCTCCGCCGCTCTAGGGATCCTCCATCCACGGACCCCTCAAACGCCGGCGTCACGCTCTCGCACACGCTCAGGTCGTGCGGTGCCCAGTGCCGCTATATCATTCACTTCCTTGTCTTTTCCATGCGCTGCGCTCTTCCCTCAGCGGCCATCACGACCGCATGCGCAACCGATCTTCAACCATAATGCGATGAACATGTCCTGCAATCATCCACATTGCCCGACACGTCAGTCGGGCACTCACTTCTTTCACAACCCTTCGTCATCATACCTCGCCAGCACTTTGCAGACGCAGCCTTGCAATCTGGGCGCAAGGTTTCCGCAATCGCACGCCCACCGAAGCCAAGCAACGAGCTTAGTCCTTCTTGACAATCGGCTCGATGCGGAATTCGTAGCCGGTGGCAAGCTGGAAGGAGGTGGCCGTGCGCACAACATTGGTCTTGTTCGATTGCGCTGCCGGGTCCGAGCGCGTGCGCGAGCCGTCATCCGTGGACTTGCGCTGGTCCATGACCGCCTGCTTGGCGGATTTCGTTGCGTACGGGTTGTTCGACAAGTCGATGATGTTCATGTTGATGGTGGAGCGGTAGGCCTTGGTTCCTGGCTTGAGGGCAAGTTCGAGCGCGCGCATGCCGTTGTTGTCGATCTTATTGTCCGAGACATCGAGAGAGTCGACCATGCCGCACGAGCCCGAGGCCATCGAGGCGCAGAGCAGGATGAGGTCTGCCGAGGTCAGCCCGAGCTTGGGCAGCGAGATGTTGCTCAGCAGCGGGATGCGCTCACCTACCAATGATATCTTCGGAAATTGTTGGCTGTACGCGACGATCGCGATCGTCGTGGCCGCTTCATGCCCAAACGGGCAAGGCATCCCGAAGCTGACCGACTGGAGCTCGCGCAGATTTGTTGGCGCGGTCGCGAGCGCCTGCGCGAGCAGCCGTGCACCGTCGGCCTCGATCGTATTAGACTCGAGCGTGAGGTGGCGCAGCTTCCTTTGGTAACCCTCCCCCAGCCGGGCTGCGAACTCGCTCACGAAGGCGCGGCCGCTCTCAGTCGCGACGTCCCTGAAGATGAAGGTGAACTTCTTGAGAGAGGTCGGTAGGGAGCGGGCGAGCGCCTTGGCCATCGACTCGTCGAATGGGGAGCAGCCGGATAATAAGACAAAGGCGTGCGGAGTGCCCGACTGCCCGATGGCGCGGATGCAACTTTGGTACGCCGGCCCAGGGCCGAGGTTGGCAGAGTTACGCAGGGTTGCGAGTGCCACACGCCCAGCAATAGCCCGGTCGACCTGCAGGTAGGCCTCTTCCTCAGCGGACTGCGTCACGCCCAGCGGCCCATTCTCCCGATAGATTTTGAGCCACCCGGCGTTCCATTCATCCAAGTCAATCTCGCCATCCTTGTTGGTGTTGACTTCGGCGACGATCATATCAATCTTCGCCTCCTCTACCACGCTCGTCTCGCGTAGGTAAGCCTTCATCGTGGCGATCGGGATGCGTGCCTCCTTCTTGGCCACATCGATCTGGTTCACCTTGGCCACGGCCTTGAAGATGTTCTCACCAGCGACGGCCGTGAGGATGGCCTTCCGATCGGCTTCGACCGAGGTATGAGCTTCGAGGAGGCGAGACTCTAACCCCCTCAGAGCGAGGCGCAGCGGGAAGAAGTTTTCGCGCGTCGGCTTGTTCACTTGGCATGCGTGGAAGTCGGCCGCCGCGTAGTCCCCCTCAAGAAGACCGACCGCCGTGCAATGTCGGTGCTTGGTCCCATCGATGCGACCCGCGGTGACACGCATCGTGGTGACGCACACGTGCGTTCGCGCGGTGTACAGATCCCATTTATGGTCTGCCTTGACCAATGAGAGATAGGTCTCGTACAGGCACCACGAGCGGCGCAGGCACACCCCAGCCGCATCAAGCACCGTCACAGTCCCGATGCAGTTGCGCAGCGCCTTTTGGAACGTGGACCAATAAAAGGCCGGGTCGGGCCGCCACTGGTTGTTGGCGAAGGCAGAGATGAAATATGCGCAGTGGTCGGGCACGCCGCGGTCGCGCGCGTGCTGCTCGAGGCAGTCGAGCAGGTTGCGGAAGCTCTCACCCCACCAGCTGCACACAAACCAGACGGGCGGCTGCACGTCCTGCGCGATTCGCTCGATGTAGCTCGAGCGCTGCTCCTGCGTGCTCGGCTTGATGATGTAGCGCGTCACGTCGTACATGGTCACGTCCGCCACTCTCAGCCGGCGCCCATGCACACCCATCCACCCCTCGTGGTCGCACCGAGCCTCTATGTGCCTCATAATGTCGCGCAGCTGCGAGAGCGTGATGCCGCGCTCCTCGCCCCTCGGGATGCGACGCGGCGCTCGATGCTTGTGCAGGTCGGCAAAGTCCACCGTGTAGTGGTGTGAGACGAGGTCGAGGAGCAAGTTGAGGCCTCGCTGGTCTTGCCCGAGGATCGCGCCCTGTCCAAAGCCCGCCTCATGGTACCCCTTGATCCACTCCTCGCGGCTCACCGAGCCCGAACCATCCTTGTCAAGGGTGGCGAAGAGCGAGGCGACCTTATCCGGATCGAGGCGGCCGCGGAAGAAGCGGTAGAGCTCGTCGCGCGATACGTGGCCGCTCTTGTCCTTGTCGATGATGTCGAAGACCACGTCCGGCCCCGTCCACGACTTGAACGGCGGACGGCCCACCTCGAGCTCCTTGAGGTAGGAGCCTTGAGGAGCCGGGGCCGTGTTTGGGCGCCGATTGGACTGGCTCATGTCAAACTTGACCTGCGCGCTGATCACGTCGGACTCGGAGGCCATATAAGCCAAGTATTTGGACGTCGTCTGCCGCGGTAAGCCCATCAGATGAGCCGCACTTGCAGCATGAGACGCAGAGGCGCTCTTGATGGAGCTTGCAGATGCAGCTTGCAGATGAGTCGAACTCTTTGCAGCATGCAGATGAGTCACGCTCGCTGCGTGCAGGTCGGGCTCCCTTCTCAGCAGCTGCGGCCGATGCGACAGCTCGTGCATGGATGAGACACGGCGCAAACTCGGATTGTGGAGCTCGACAATTGAACTTGACGAACGCAGCGCTGTCGTGCGAGAGGCTGGCCGCCATCGGTCGAGGAAAGGTTGGATCGACTGAGAGTCCATCTGACTTGGCCAAGCTCCATTTCGCCTCGCCAGTTCCGGTGAGAGCACGGGCTCACCGACAAAGTGCTGTTGTGTGAGCGCCGACCCAGATGGGTCGAAGAGTGTAGCCTTGCTCGGCGACGAGATGCGTAACCCTACTCGCATGGCTTCGTCCGTCGACAAAGAGGAAAGGGTTGTAAAGCGCCTCGCCTTTTCCTCTTCGGTGAAACGTGCGCCGCCGGTGCGGGGTCGCGTTGTTTAGGTTTATGTTTCAAACAAGTTTGAGAGCAAATGAGCTCAAAACGACGCCTTGCTCACTTGAGCCGCCACGCGGCGACCATCATGTCTTCGAAGTACTCGTCTGTCTCGAAGAGCGGGGAGATCCACTCGTACCTGTCGGCGAACTCTCGAAGGGTCACCTCGTCGTCGAGGTGGGCGGGATCGTCGCGCCACGGCGCGAGGAAGGCCAGCGCCACGTCTTCCTCCGTGAGCACCCCTTCGTGCACGCCAATGTGCCGTGAAGCGTCGTATCGGGCGGCCAGGTGCTCGGGTTTGACCTGCTTCTTGTTCGCGTCCTCCTTGAGCGCCGCGTAGGCGGAGCGCACGAGGCGCACGCGCTCGGGTCCCATGGGCGGCCCGCGCACCGCGAGTGTGAACTCGTCGAACGAGAAGAGAGGCCCTTGCTCGGTGCCACGCCCAGGGCCACGTGGTGTCGTCGCTGGGGGCTCGAACGCGTCGACGAGCGCGTTGAGATCGGCGTCGCTCAGGGTGACGCGACACAGAGTGGCAAGCGACAGGAGACCATTGATGAAGAGCTTGGCGGGCAGCGTGCCCGTAGGATAGCCTCCCTCCTTGTGCGCCGCGTACCAGCGCGCATCTGCAGCGCGCAGAGCGTCATACCCGCCAGCTTCCCGTTCCAGACCCTCCCGGAGCCGTCCAATGGTATTTGTCACTCGACCACTCGCGCGCCCGTCGGAGCGCGGCGCGCCCACGAGCGCGCGGTGGAAGTCTTCGGCCGGCACCGAACCCGAACGCGCAAGGTCGCACCGTGCAAAGAGCGCGGCGAGCACCTGATGCGAGCGTGGGACGACTGATGAGGAAGGCAATCAGAAGGCGATGAGAAGCAATGAGATGGCAAGCCGATGGCAAGTAGATGGCAAGCAGATTGGAAGCAGATGAGCGCGCACCTGATGCGAGCTCGGTACGGCGCCCCTGCCAGGGAAATCGTAATTGAGCTTGCGCCCGATGGTGTCGACAAAGGGGCCCAAGAGGACGCGGCCCGAGCGGTGCGGGTCGCACTCGGCGAAGTAGGCGCGCGCTGCTAGCCCCGCTCCGAGGTGGCGCGTGCCGGTGGCCTCCACCTCCCCCAGCCGGCGGCGAAGCGTCTCCTCGAGACGTTCGATGTAATGGACCTCGACGGGGACGGCGAGGGTCCACGCCTGCCCGATGACGCGCTTAGCGCGCAACTCAGCCTCCTCCGCCTCGAGCTCCTGCGCCGAGGGCGGCTTATCCCCGTACAGACGCTCCGCCATCCAGACCGCCTGCGCCGGCCCTTCGTAGGATCCGAGCTTGTCGTCGTCCTTCTTGGGTGCCGTCGCGGCGCCGCTGAGCTTCGAGCGCCAGCGCTCGGCCTCAACGACGGCACCGAACGTGTACTCTTTGTCTTTGTTCTTGGGGACTGGCTTCGGCCCATCCGAAAGCTTGAACGCGTCGCGCCAACCTGAACCGGAGCCCGTGAGGGATGAGGAGGCGGGGGCGGGAGCGGACGCCGCGGGCGCTGGAGCGGACTCCCTGTAGCGGTTAAGAGACATGGATGCCACCTTGCTGCTGGCGTCGGAGACGATAACGTTGCGCACCGGCGTCGCAGGACCGATTGATCGCCCACCGCCAGCCGAGCTGCCAAAACCAATCACTCCACGACCAGGCGCCAGCGAGGGCATTCTTTAAGTGGAGCTACGATGGCAGCTACGAGCGAGGCCGTGCGCAGCCATGGTACCGCATTGGACGAATTTCGCGTCTGGACGAGTTTCTGGACGTTTCTTGGTATTGGCCTTCACTTGAAGGGACTTCTCTCTTCAAAATCCGTTTCGTCTCGGCAGTCGGAGCGCAAAAAACTCCGTGACTCTAAGCTACATGTAGCAAGCAAGCAAGACTTGACTCTAAGGACGGCTCCGCACCCCTCGGTCAACTCAAGGCCCGGAGGCGCATGCCGAGGCGGCACCCGACCAAATAACTCCGTCTCAATGGACAATGCAAACAGGGCGCAGCTTCACGTCTATCATGTGAACACACTGTCTTGGCAAAGTCAGCCTGGTAGGAATTCAAGCCTAGTTGGAAGTCTGCACTTTTCGATGATTTGGACTTGGTCTCAGTGTAGTTTGAGCTGAGCTACTGAAGTACTGTAGGCTCTCAACGTGAGCGGCGCGCAGGAGCCACATTGGCTTTGGATCCTCGCGTTCGGTAGGGCGGCGGCGCCGGCGCCGATGCGGATGGCGGCATCGGCATGCTTGCCAGCCCAAAGCTGGAAAGCATGCCCGAAGTGGCATGCTGAGGGAAAAGCTGAGCCCAAGCAGAGCCCAACTGCGGCGGCATGCCCGCGGGCGCGGCGCCCGCGGCCCTCTGAGCCCAAGCTGAGCCCAGCCGCGACGGCATGCCCGCGGGCGCGGCATTGCCCAGCAGCGGCGGCATTGTCCTGAGCATCTCGAGCGCGCGTTGCTCAAAAGTGATGACGAAGAGAGGAAGCTGATGCTCGCTCTTGTTGATCACGACAATGCCCTGCTGTCGCTTGGTGAGGCCCGAGCGGTCCATAAGCACGGCAAAGACGAGCATGCGCTTCGAGCCGGCGCAGTACGGGATCGAGATGGCGGGAGTTTCGGCAAAGTACTCTCCCGCGCCGAGCACCTGACCATTCAGGCCACGCCGCGTCGGGTCGAGCCCGTGTGTGCAGATCTGGTCGATGTTCTCGGCACGTGTGCCGTGGAACACGAGGCGCACGGCCTTGTCGCTCGCCGCCTTGAAGGCAGCGGCGAAGCGCTCGTACAGCAGGCCGCCGGGCTGCGCGCTCGGGTTTGCCCACACATCCTTGACATGCAGCTCCTTTGCCTTGTCGCTCAGCCACTCGCGCACGCGTGCCCGCTGCGCGCGGAGCAGGTCGTGCGGCTCGGCGGCTGCGGCACTCGGCTCGAGGCCCGCCGCCAGCTGCTCCTGCACGCGCCGCGCGAGCCTTTCGTCCTCCGCTGCACGCCTCACACGCCGCACCTGCTCCGCGTGCTCCTCTGCGTCGAGCTGCGTTTGCAGCCGCGCCGCCATCGCAGCGTCCGGATCCGCGTTGTCGTCGTCGTTGTCGTCGTCGTCGTCGAGCACTATGGGCGCGATCGGCGCGCCGCTGCCGCTGCCGCTGCCGCCGCCGCCGCCGCTGCCGCCGCCGCCGCTGCTGCTGCTGCTGCCTATGCTTTTGCTGCGGCCGACTTGGGGTGGCACTGGATCAGCGGCCTCGCCCAGGTCGGCGAGCTCCATGATGTCGTCCAGATCAAAGTCGTCTTCGTCGAAGAGCACGTTGAGTGAGCTCGCGAAGAGCGAGCCCTCAGCATCTGTGTCGTCGTCGCAGAGGTCGATGGCGAAGCCGGAGGCGCCGCGCGAGGACACGGCTAAGGCGTCGCTGGCGGCAGTAGCTGCGGTGGCACGAGGAGCTGCCGCAGCAGCGGTGGCAACAGGCGCGAGCGCTAGTGCTGACGCAGCGACAGCAGCTGCAGGAAGAGCATCAGTCGTTGTGTTGGCAGCGGTGGCCCGAGCGGCGGCCCGCGCAGTGGCCACCGGAGGCGGCTCATCGAGGGTGAGGTCAAACTCCTCTCGAGTGTCCTCGCGCGCGCGCTTGCGGCGCGCCACCGCTCTTGGATGCGCCTCAGCCTGATCGATGTCGACCCAAGCTTGCATTTGCACTTGGCGGCCGCCCACTGCCCTCCATCCCGGCTGCACATCCCGGCGGATTTCGTTAGTTTTCCAGTTACGGAGTGGCGAGTACAACAGTACAAAGGTGCATTGTACCGAGCGGCAGGTGATCGGGTGGACTCCGGCAGCTTCTTTGCGACTCGGTCCACACCGCGCTGACCACACCGTCTCAAAGGACGGCTCGACATAACTCATCAGGAGCCGGTCGATAACGGTACGATACTCGCAATGTCGTTATGTCGGGACACGGGTGTGTGTCGGGGCTCGGGCGGAGTTCTCGCTCTGGGGAAGAGCACACCATATATTCCACCCCAGTTTCTCTGTGTGTTGGTGGTGCATTGTGAAGGAAATAGGGGAAAAATAAAGTGGCAACAACGTCAACAACCGTCACACGGCATCGGGCATGACGGGCAAAAGTGTTCAGATCTCGCCCAGCAGTCTGCTGTCGCCCCCGGCGCCGCGATGCCTCGCCTGTCCGGCCCTACCACCTCCGCTGCCGCCCACGCCGCTCTGGCCAAGCCGGCCGCCTCCACCTCGGTCCCTCTCGGTGCCGCCTCGGCTACCCAGTACGCCTCCGTGTATAGAGAGCCGCGTGCTCAGCGCACGCAGTAGCTGCCGGCCACGGCTGTTGCGCTGGCACAGCTGCATGCCCATCCATGCTAACGCCACCAGCTGCAAGAGTGTGAGAAGCCCACCAAAGTAGCCCACCTGGCCCATAACGCCCACGACGGCGCCGAAAACGGTGCGCGCCGCCACGTCGCCGTGCAGCTCGTCGAAACGAATGGCCCGTCGGTGGGCGCCCACGATAAAGCCCTCGCCCGGCTCAGCACCCGCCGCGGCGGTGCTCAGCACACTGCCGACGTTCCGCTGGCCACGCAGCGCCAGCAGCTCGCTGAGGCCGGCCTCCGAGTCGCCATCGGACTCCACATCGGAAGCCGCCGCGGCCGATACGGCAGAGGCTTCGTCAGAAGTTTCGTCAGACGCTGCTGCGGAGGCGTGCTTCTCGTCGCCGTCGTCCACGTCGACCGCGGTACCTACTGAGGCGTGTGCTGAGGTGTCCGCCTTCCTGCTGTGACTATCGCTACCCACACCAGCCATGCCCTTGCCGCCGTCGGTGGCGGTGTCACTGTGAATGTCGCTGTGAATGTCGCTGTCGGCATCGTCGCGCGCTTGGCTAGCTGCTGGCGGCTCGACGTGAGGCGGCTCGAGCTTGGCACTCGTAACGGCGCTCTTCTTCCTTCGTGACGCCGCGGAAGAGGAGGAGGAGGAGGAGGAGGAGGAGGAGGAGGAGGAGGAGGAGTGTGTGGCTGTCGACGCTCGTCGTCGCGCTGCGAGCGCAAGCTGAGCCTGAACTAGACTGGGTGAGCCGAAACGCAGCCCCTCGTACCCATCGCCGCCACTCATCCCGAGCACTGCGGGCGAGGCCTCGCCTGGCGCGGGTCCGTCCGACGGCCTCGAAAGGAATTGGCTGTATCGGTGCCGATGCGCGGTGACGTGCGAAAAGGTGGCCGCAAACCAGCCGGGGACTACCTTGGCCGGTGCAAGGTGGCGGCACATCTGATAGCTCTTGTTGCACCCGTCGAGACACGGGAAGGGCCGCTCGGTGGGACACAAGCCCGTGAAGTGACTCTGCATGCAAGTGGCGTACCGCTCATCACCGTGGCCCTCTGGGGCTGTGAAGGGGGCTGTGAAGCCACAGAGAGTCTTGAGCGACATGCGGTAGCACTCGGAGACAGAGCCAATGTACTTTTGGGCGAAGACGTCCCAGGGCGACTTGCCATCCTGCACAGGCCGTTGCTCCATGGTCAAGCCGTCTCCCACGTCAATCGGGAAGAGCTCGCCGGCACGCCAAACGACGTTCCATGGCGCTGGGTCTTGGAAGACGGGCAGTGAGAGGAACATGAGGATGAGCACCTGGCGTGCCGCCTCAGCCGCGTCCACAGCTGCGCCAACCGGCTCGCCCTGCAGCGAGAGCAGCGTATGCATGTTCATCGAGCCCGTCTCAAACGGGATGTGCCGGCCCGTTTGCGTATTTGTCATGTTCATTCGGCCGCTGACGAGCGACGCGGTGCGCGCCGTTGGGTTCTCGGGGTCTGCCGCGTCGTAGATCATTCGGTACGTGCGCCGCGTGTGCGTCTTGCAGCCGCCCAGGCAGTAGTGGTGCCGGTTGAGGCGATCCATATGCAGCAGCGTCACGCGCCACACCTCGTACTCGCAACCGTCGAGCGCCACGCCGCGCGTCACGCGCCGCACGCTCAGGCGCAGCCCAAACGCCCTGCCGGCGGCCTCGAGTCGCATGGCGGACGCCAATGCAGCCTTGCCGGGCGTCACCGACGCATACGTCCATTGCGCAAGCCGGTTGTCGCGGCACACTGCGCGCTGATCCGGTGCGGGCAGCAGCATGAGAGTGTACCGCGCAAGCGAGAGAAGGTGGCCGATGTACTTGTCGATCTGCTGGAGACGCTCGACGCTGATCGAAGACCCGTGGTCGAACGGGCGCGCCGTGTGCAGAGAGAGCAGCAGCTGGCCGTCCAGAAATTCGTTGGAATGAGCGAGGGCCTCGGCCACCTCGTAAGTGAGCGGATTATTCGCAAAGACGACGTTCGCGCGGCGCTGCATGCGCGCAAGCGACGCATGATGCGCCCACAGGCTGCGGTTCGGCTCGAGCGCCACCAACGTGCCGCGTGGAAATCGTTCGCTCACAGCGAGCGAGAATAGTCCACTCCACGAGCCATGCTCCAGCAGTGAAAAGGTCGGCTTTCCAGCCCGCACCTGCTCCAAAAACGGTGCGACGGCTTGATCGAACAGGGCCGACGCGTCCAGCACGGGCGGAGATGGTGGCGGCGATGGTGATGGTGTCGGCGATGGTGGCTGCGGCCGAGTCTCGACGCCTCTTGATGAGGCGGTGGCGGCGTCGGGGAAAAAGCCACCAAGGCCACCAAGCATGCACACAAGACTCGACCGTTTCACGACGCCATAGGGCACGACTACCTTTCAACTGTGCGTTGGTGCTTCTCGACCTTTTCACTGCGCCGCAGGCACGACCTTTTCAACTGTGCGGGTGCACGCTCCGGCTCACAGCCGTTTCACAGCCAATGTTTATAAGGCTCGAAGAACTCGAGCGAAAAATCTCGAGAAAGATCAAAATGGGTGCTGCAACCCTCGAGCAGGGGTGTTGCACGCCTGCGACGCAGCGCGAAACGCCTCCAGCCACCACGACGACCAGAATGACTACATTTCTGCGCGGAAGTGCTGGAGCGCTCGTCATGACTCTGGCACTATTCTGTGATGTATCAGTCGCAACATCGTCACGAGCGGCGCCCGAGCTGTCACGTCTTGAACCGGCGCCGCCGCCTGCCTCGTCAACGCCGCCGCCTGTCTTGTCAACGCCGCAGCCAATCGTTCCAACATCTGGAATGCGAGCATTCGAAAGGCGTTTACAGACGGACGCAAACGGGTGCTTGTGCACAAATACGTGTCACTATGCCGAGGATGCCCTGTGCGACGATGGAGGCCCCCAATCCTATTCCGGCCATTGCAGCTTCTCGAGCGACTGCGCAGACTGCGGTGTGAGATGCTTGCCACCACCGTCGCCGCCTAGACAACCTCGACCATCGCCACCGCCACCCAGCCCTCCACCTTCGCCACCACCGAGCCCACCACCACCAAGCCCTCCACCTTCGCCGCCCCCCTCGCCCCCGCCACCCACACCACCGCCCTCTCCCCCGCCCTCACCTCCCCCGTCGCCCCCGCCCTCGCCCCCGCCCTCGCCGCCGCCCTCGC
>Ga0210242_100501_pt1 | contig 34955 bp, 17 predicted proteins | sample ChrtobMeP5a_16mM_FD_155445 | JGI IMG/M metagenome (GOLD analysis project Ga0210242, IMG submission 155445) | Chrysochromulina tobin associated microbial communities from unialgal haptophyte culture, Seattle, Washington, United States - P5a_16mM | ecosystem: Host-associated > Algae > Haptophytes >... | reverse complement strand
CGAAGACCACGGGCCCGATGTTTGACGTCTTCTCGAGCTCGCGGTACTTGGCCGCCGCGCTCGCGCCGATGCTCTTCGCGTTGGACTCGTACGCGCCGCCCGCGTTCGAGCCGAGGTCGTAGTTGGCGCCCGAGGCCTTCTTGAGCTTGCCCGTGATCACCTCCTCGGAAATGTCGGCCTTGTCGTCCGCCTGGATGTCCACGTGGGACTGGCCGATCATCGTCTTCACGTCGCCCTTGTGGCCGTTGACGCGGCCCTTTTGCATGCCGCCCACCGAAGGGCCGACGTAGCAGATGAACACGAACTTGACGGTCTTGCTCTCCTGGTCGCGCGTGCCTGTGACACGAAGGAGCGCGTAGCTAATCTCGGCATCGTCCATGCCCTTGATGCATTCATAGCAGTTGCCCGTGCCCATGTCCTTCAGCACGATCTTCGACTTGCCCTCATAGCCGAAGACGCAGTACGTTTCGGGCGAGGCATCCGAGCGAACCTTTGTGAGGGCGTCTGCCAGCGCGGGGTCGGACAGATCGAGACGCGCCGTATTCATTGCGATGCGACGCCGATCTTCTCTCCACGTGTTCACAATTGATAGAGTTTCACAGGCATAAAAGTCAACTCACCGAAAACGCCACTACCGCCCAAAAATTGGATGGTCTGCGCGGGCCCGGGAAGACCATCTAAGCATCCAAGACCAAGATCGCCAAAACGCAAAAGACCCAACGGCCAAAAGCGAAACCCGAAAGAGGAACGAGTGGCAAGAGAGACGAGATAGTCCCAAGTAGCAAGACTGTGATCTGTATTGTTCATCCAAGAACAACACATGCTGTGTAGACGTGTTCTGCCTTCTGAGGGGGGCGACACATACGTTTACCGTGTTATTGCACCGTGTGCGCGACGCGTCGCCAATTCACCAATAATGAGATCAGTGTGTGCTGTCAACCTCGGTGGGATCTCGCGTTCTCGCCCGCCACGGCTACGCTCTCGCGTGCTGATGAGGATGCGGCGGGTCTTGTTGGCAGGGAGCGTGGGACACTCCCCCTCTCAGGTGCCGCGCACCCCTCTATCCGCCGCTCCGCGGCTTCGTCAGCTCCACGGCAGATTGACAGGCCGCTTGATCTGGCGTCGCACCTCCTCCTCGTGTGCACAGCGCTGCTCGTACAGGGCGAGAGCGCCCTCGAGCGCCGCGAGCTCCTCGCGCCTCCGCTCCATCGCGCGGCGCAGCCCTTCGAGGTAGACCTCCATACCCTCGCTCTCGCCCTCGCCCTCCGCGGCCTCGACGAGGCGCTGCTCGGCGGTGACGGCCGCGGGCGCGCCGGCGAGGCACGAGGCGTGCGTGGCGAGCAGCGACTCCTCAGCGGCGAGCACGAGCTTCGCTGCCTTCTCCGCCTCGAGCTGCTCCGAGGACCAGCGGAGCGACTTGTAGAGATCCGCTGCCTGATCACGGTAGGACTCAATGGCCTCGGCGTCGTTCCGCTCTGCGTCCGTCTCGCGCCCGCCATCGTCCACGATGAGCACGTTGGCCAGCACGTTGGCGAACGGCGCGTGGGTGGTGGGCGAGGGCTGCCGACTCCCGAAACTGCTCGGCGGTTGGCTGGCGGTGCGACTGCTCGGCTGGGACGAGCGCTGCGAGGGCGGCTGCGAGGGCGGCTGTGAAGGCTGCCGGCTCTCAGCGCGCGACGCTGGGCGCGTCGAGCCGCGCGACGGCAGCCGGCTGCCGAGGGGTGGCGCCGTGTTGGGCGGCTCGAGCTCGGCTCGGCTCGCGCCGTGTTGAGCGCTCGGCTCGGCGCGAGGCATCTCCACGGGAGCGTCGACGATGGCGCTGCCGGGCGCGGAGCCTGCGTTCCACGAGGCGGCGGGCGGCGGGCGGCGCGCGGGCGGCGCGGGCGGCGGCGCGGGCGGCGCGGGCGGCTCGGTCGACGCTTGCCACTCCTTGACTCGCGAGGCGTAGCGGAGTGTGTTGATCGAGTGCTCGCACGAACCTGAGGCAGGACTGAGATTGGCGATCATGACGGTACGCGAGACCTTGCCGACGAACGAATCCTTGAGCACCTGCGTGAGCTTCGAGCCACGGAAGGGCACGTGATCGTGCCCGGCGCCGAGCGCGCGGATGCACTCCTTGAGGCAGAGCAGGCTTTTGTTGATCTCAGCGCCGTCGAGCCGATTATTCTGATCGTCGCTCTGCGCCTTGGCGGCCCACTCAGAGCCAGCAAGGTCGACGAGCGAGAGCTTGCATCGCTCGACGCCGTCCTGCCACGCCTGCGCCGCCGGCTCGCACACTGCAATCTGCAGGATGGCGTGCGAGCGAGAGGAGACCTCGTTCTGCGCGGTGGCGCGCGTAGTACGCTCCGCGCGTGCCATGAGCGAGAGCATCGCGTCGGCCGTGGGCAGCTCGATCCACGAGAGCCCCACCATGCATTGTTGCCCTCTCTCGTCCTCCATCACCTGATGAAGGAGGTCATCGGAGGTCATCAGAGGCAATCGGAGGTCATCATAGGCAATCAGAGGCAATCAGAGGCAATCAGAGGCAATCAGAGGATCGCTCGTCCTCGATCACCTCGAACTTGCGCTTCTTCGCGAGGAGGTCGTAGCACTTGCCCCGGTAGATCTCGAAGAAGCCCGCACGCACGATGAGGGTCTGGCCGTGCCCGGCCGCCTCGGCGACGCACCGAAAGATCTCCTCGGCCACGAGCCGGTACAAGCCCGCCGCATTGCCCGGGTGGCGCGCGCGCTCGCCCAGCCCCTCCATTGTCACGGTCTTGCCTGAGCCCGTCTGGCCGTATGCGAAGCACGTGCCATGCCCGTTGCGCGTGCCGAAGAGCGCACGCACCATCGGGCGCAGTGCCTGCACGAAGATCTGCTCGTTGGTGGCGAGCTCGCCGAAGACGGCGTCGAAGCGGTACGTGTGGTTGTCCATCGCCTTCGAGAGATCGACCATCGTCTTGGGCTCATGCATGACGAGACTTGACGAAACCTCGGAGCTGCCGGCTGTCACCACGCCAAAGCCGCCCGCCTTGAGCTCATGCTCGAGCAACGGGCGCGCGCGCACGAAGACCGCGATGCGGCTCTCGCTGGGGGGCGGAGGAGGCGGCGCCACGGCCGGCAGCGACGAGCGGAATCGAACAATCATCCCCTGGAAGAGGCCGCTGTCGCCACTCTTGCGGTTCTGCTCAGCCCACCGCTTGTCCTCCGGGCGCAACTTGATCGTCTCGAGCCGCGACTTGCGCTCCTCCTCCACTTGCTTGCGCACCTTCTCGCCCTCGCGCACGCCAACCGAGCTCCTCCGCCGAGGCGCGAGGGGGGTGCCGTTGCGCTCGCTGCCGCCCTCGCCCGACGGCGCCGATGGCGGCGGCCCCTCGCTCGCGCGCCTCCGCTGCAGCGAGGACTGCGAGTGCTCAGACGCTCCGCTGCGATGGGAGTCCACACGCTGCTCCGCCGCACGCCCGAAGCCGCCGCCGCCGCCGCCGCCGCCGCCGCCGCCGCCACCGCCGGGGGGGGACGCCCCCACTGGCAGAACGCACTCGGATGGAGCCTCCTCCTCATAGCCATCCTCGTACTCGATCCGGAAGGCGCCATCGGGCAGCAGCGCGATCACGGTGCACGGATGCCAGTACCCGAGCCGGTTCCAGTTGCCTTGCGCGCGGCTGCCGACGCGCAGCCCCTCGGCAGCCGTGGGCTCGCGCGATGGCGGCCGGCGCGCTGGAGGCGGCAGTGGTTTCTTTGGGGGCGGCGGCCGATCCGAGTCATCCGAGGCAGCCGGCACCGCAGCGCCCACACCCTGGCCCGGCCCGCCCATCCGGCTGGGGGGCACGCGCTCCTCGACGAGGCCGTCGTCGTACGTGAGCGTGTACGTGCCGTCCACGTTGATGCCGCTCACCGTCGCCGGGTGGTAGTACCCGAGACCGGCGTAGTCGGCGTGCACGCGGGCGCCGTCACGAAAGGCGCCCGGCGGACGCGCCACGAGCGGCTTCGGGGGCGCTCGTGGGCGCACAACCTCGCGCTCACGCGCGGGCTCACCATTTTCGTCGCCGTCGTCGGCGCCGTGGTGCGAGCTGCCGCCGCCCGGCTCGCACGACAGCGCATCGGCAACGTACTGAGCTGAGCGGTTCTCATCCGGTGGTAGCGGCGGCGGCGCCGCCGGTGCACCCTTCCATGCGTCGGGCAGTGTCGCATTGCCGTCAAAAGCGGAGTAGTCGGACTGCTGCGGACGGATCTGCTGGATTGGCACGGCCACTATGTTACTGCCGTCCTGGCATCGTACGTCAAACGAGCCATCGGCGCGCCGAGCGACCAGCCGGCCAGAGCGCCATGAGCCGAGCTCATCCTGAGCGCGCACGTGATCACCGAGTCTGAAGTCGTGGCGCATACTCCACATGCACTTTTGTCTCAGTCGAAGTTTGACCCAGCGGAACCTTGCCTCGTGAATTTGAAGGCCTCAAGAATTTGAAATCGACGGGACCCGTTCACGTTCACGTTAATTTGCCAACTCGGCAAGACGCACAGCCACAGGTCCCGTGGAGACACAACGTGGGGGCGCAGAGGGACGGGACCCGTACAATTGTATCTAACGTTTCGACTGCGCTTGCTTGCTTGCTTGACGCAGAGCCGCCGTCGCGACCAGCCTCGCTGGGCTTTCCACTCAGGAAAATTGGGGGCGCTCATTGGGGGCGCTATCCTAGGGGCGCGTCGTCAGCATAACCCGGGCTTGTGCTCCTTGGACCTTGCGAACGATTCATGAGTAATTCATGAGGACATGAGCGAGTCAAGAGAGTCTGAGGTCTGGAGAGCCGCCCGCGCGCGCGCGCGCGCGAGACACTGAGGATTTTGGATTTTGGTCCGAACTCTCTAACGACTCTCTGGCACGGACACAGACTCCGAATCACGGAAGTTACACGGACGCAATACCAGTACAATTCAGAAATGCCTATAAAAGCCAAACAGTACGTCATACCTCGCTCGCGAAGACGTCGGTGCTCACCTTGCGCCAACGTTTAAACAATGTGCGTATGGTGTAGATGACCATGACCACTGTGAGGCCTAACATGAACTCCAACAGTAACCATGTGCCCTCCCCGGTCTTCTTGCGCTCCTTCTCCATCACCTTGCTATTGATCAGGAAGATGAAGACACCCACAATGGAGAGGAAGCACACAATGATGATCAAAAGCTCGCACACGTGTCCACAAGCCTTGCACGAGCACGCGCGGTCGAACACCACACCGCGCCTTAGCTCGACCTTGTAATAATTGCCTCCTGCCATCCGCCAGGCACTTGCTATTTCAGCGGTGTCTTCGCTCTTCTGAAGGTTCCGAAATTGATATTCTGAGGGTGAGACTCGATCGGTCCGGTGCTTCGGTGACAGGTTGGCACGCGACATCGGTGACGGGTGCGAGAAAAGAGGCCAGCGCGCACCAACCATCGGTCCAACCTTTCTGCCATCCTTTGTGCGAACATAATAGCCATCGCCTGATTTGTCGGATACATCAGGATCGCTAAGGCGTGCTTCGAGTGCTCGAAGCAGTCCCATAGCGATCGAGGCCGGGTCTGCACTGCTGGGCGGGCGTGAACTCCATCAATCCGTTCGTTTGCGGAATTTCAACTTCGTGATTTCAAAAAGGGAATTCCAATCCAAGCTTTTATTTGCGAGCAGACCAGATGAAGTTTTCCCCCGTGTGATTCGTCGCACTTGAATATTTCCCAACCTGTACATTTTTGGATAAGCTCACCTCGCGGAGTCTAGTTTTTCGACTCGTCCAGCTCGCCTGGGGCAGCCCCCGCGCGGCGGCTGTCGTGATGGCGGCCCGCCGCATCAACGAACATGACATCAGACAAGCGGGTAGCATCCATCTGCTCATTGGTCAGCTCATCGATCAGGTCAAGGCTGGCAACACAGAGACGAAGGAGTATGGCTGCCAGCTGCTGCGCAGCCTAACCGACCAGCCCGCAAAGCTTGAGCTGCACTCTGACAAGAGCCGAAACAGGGACCACTTTTCACTGGGCGCGACTGCAGCAAGCATGGATGACACCGGCATCGTGGCTGCCTCGCCAGGGCAGGAAAACAATGCTTTGAACTTAGAGGCCGCTACTGTAGATCACTGCGTCATGATTGCGCAGGCAGGAGGCATCAAGCCGCTCGTCGCGCTACTCAAGGAGGGCAGCGCAAATGGCCAACGCGATGCATGCGGAGCGCTTGCCAATATTGCCCGAGGGCGCACCGAGTACCAGCAAAAAGTGGTCGACGCCGGTGGCGTGACTTCCATGGCTGCCCTGCTCCGCAATGGTGATGCCTCCGCGGCAGAGCAAGCCGCAGCGGGTCTCGCTAGCATCTCGCAGTGCGTCGGAGCGCAGAAACTCATTATTTCGTCAGGCGCCGTGCCGCCTCTCGTCAACTTGCTGAAGGTCAACCAACGCTTCGAGGCGCAGATCCGCGCGGCCGAAGCGCTCGCCAACCTGGCCCAGAACAGCGACGAGGGCTGCGAGGCCGTCGCCAAGGCGGGTGCAATCCCACGGATTTTAGAGCTGCTGGGCACCGGGAAGGCCATGGAAGCTTGCTCGCGCGCGCTCGCAAAGCTCGCTCATAGCAACGTGAACAACCAGAACGAGATCTGTAAGCTCGGCGGGATCGCAAAGCTGCTGCCACCGCTAAGTGGCGTGAATGTGGAGGCACAAGTGGCGGCGGCCTCGGCCCTCGCCGAGCTGGCGAGCGGCGAGCGCTGCCGTAAGCGGCAGGATGCGATCGCAAAATCAGGCGGCATCCGGCCACTGCTCCAGCTCGTCCAGTCACGATACAGCCCAGTTCAGTGTATGGCCCTGCACGCGCTCGCTGAGCTGACGACGAACAACCGTGAGAATCAAGACGCTATTGATGCGCTTGAAGGCTTGCCACCGCTCGTGCATCTCATCTCGGCCGGAGTCGCGCCACCGCAAGTGCAAACCTATGCCGCGCGCGCACTAGCAGCACTCGTCAAGCACAACGAGAAGAATCAGGACAAGGCGATGGATCAAGGCGCCATCTCGCTGCTCGTCTCATTGATCCGCCAGACGACCACTCCCTCCGTCGAGGCAGAGGTCGCAGGTGCGCTCTACTCTCTAGGCGAGGGCCATCCGAAGAACCAGAGCGCCATCATCTCCGCGGGCGCGATCCCTGTGCTCGTTGGTCTAATCGGCTCACGCTCGGATCACGCGGCAAGGCTTTCCGCCAACGCGCTCTCTTCGCTCGGCCTCGACAATCACGACAGCCAAGCAGAGATGACTAAACTGCTCGTCAACCTGCTCACGACCGCCAAGCGCGAGGCGACCCAAGAGCGTGCCGCCGCAGCGCTCTGGCGTTTGGTGCGACAGAATCCGGGCGGTCAGGCCCTGATAGCTGCGTCGGGCGGCGCACAGCCCCTCGTGCGACTGCTTCGCGAAGGCGTAGAGAGCGCCAAGGCATTCGCGCTTTGGAGCCTCTCCCTTTGCATCACCGACGAGAATCGGCAAGTCATGATTGAGGCGGGCGTCATCGGACCGCTCGTTGATCTGCTGACATCAGACGATGCGAGCGTGACGGAGCAGTCCGCAAGAGCCCTCGGCAAGCTCTGCTGCGCGGGAAGCAGCCCGGGGGAGCGTCGAAAGACCCTCGTCGCGGTTCAGAGTCATGGCGCCATTGCGCCTCTGGTGGCATTGCTGGACGGCCCAGTTATCGCAGCAAGGCAGCACGCGGCCGCAGCCTTGTCCGAGCTGGCCCTCGTACCAGGGCATCGCAAAGTTATCGAACTGTGCGGAGGCATCCCGCCACTTGTCAAGGTGCTCAACGATCCACATGCTGATGGTAAGACCAAAAAATATGCTGCAGCTGCAGTCGGACTGCTCTCGGTCGGGGAAGATACTGGCGACACAAACCCGCCGCTGTCTCAGCAGCAGCAGCAGCAGCGGCAGCAGCAGCGGCAGCAGTCGGAGGGCTCAGAAACCACTTCGCCAGTACCAAGTCGGGTCTCTCAGTCCCTCGCAGGTTCGCCTGAGCTGAATTCGACGCTGTCACAGTCGGAATCCCCTACCATAGGAAGAGTGGCCGGTGCTCCGAAGCGTGGCCCCAGCCGCCAGATTACCATTGTTGCCGAGGGTGCGATTGCACCACTTGTAAACCTCTTGAGCAAAGGAGAAGCAGAGCAAGAGGAAGCCTCTGGTGCGCTTCGTGCGCTTGCAGATAATCCAGCCATCCGAAATGCCATCACAGAGTCGGGTGGCATCCGTCCACTCGTGATGATGCTCGGGGGTTCCAACCCTAAGGCACGTGAGAATGCCGAAGGTGCACTCGTGCGCTTGTCCACCGAGATTGCCAATCGTGTGCTGATCATCCAGCAGTTGGTCGGCATGCTGCAGGATTCGAGCACCGCGGCGAGGGAGCAAGCTGCTGCTGCGATTGCGAATCTAGCCCGTGAGTCGACGGCCAACTGCACGAGCATCGTCGAGGCAGGTGGTATTCCGCCGCTACTCAGGCTACTGACAAGCGAGTCCGCAAAAGCCAAAGAGAACTCGGCCAGCGCCATCTCGCAGCTTGCGAGGGGCAGCCGTCCCAACCAGAATGCCATCGGCAAGGCCGGAGGGATCCCGCTCCTCGTTGGCACCCTCACGGCGTCCTCGTCAAACAAGGGAGGGGACGCGTCCCAGGGCCAGATCGAAACCATCGTGTTGCACACGATCTGGAACTTGGCTAAGAAGAATTTTGCGAACCAAGTAGCGCTTGTCGAGGCGGGGGCGATCGCTCCTCTGGTCCAGATGCTCGGCAACGCAAGCGCAGAGATGCAGCTCCCAGCCACCGGTGCCATCGAGTGCCTGTTGCATGCCAAGGACATCCAGGCGTCGATCGTGCGCACCGGTGCCATTGCGCCCCTGTGCACACTCGCTCGTGACGGCATGATCGAGACGCAAGAGCAGGCTTCAGCTGCTCTTTGGAGCTTGTCCACCGATAATCTTCCCAACAAGACAACGGTCGCCAAGCTCGGCGGCATCGAAGCCCTGGTTAAGATGGTGGCCACCGGCGGCAGTGATAAGGCGCAGCGAAATGCAGCAGGTGCTCTGACCACGCTCGCGAGCAGGCACGAACAGAACCGTGAGGCCATAGCGAAGCGCATTGTCAGACTCCTCATGTCTGATCAAGGTTTGTATGGCAAGGTCGACACGGCCGTTACCTGCCGTGCGCTCGTGGCACTCACTCGCATGTGTGGTCGCAAAATGGCTGACGACGAGACGCAATCGCATTCTCTATCGGCCGATGATACTGCCAATCAGCTGGCCCTTTTCAAAGCCGGAGGCGTGGGCGCCATCATCGGATGGTTGAGCTACACCAACGAAGACGTGCAGCGGGAGGCGGCGCATGCCCTGCTCGCCATGGCCATTGCCAACGTTCAAACGCAGGCGCAGATTGTCAAGGTGGAAGGACTGGCCGGGCTCATCGGTGTGATCAATAGCAACAATCTCGAGGCGCAGAAACACGCAGCTGTTGCGCTTTGGCATCTGGCATACAGCACAGAGAACCAGCTTGCTATCGCTGAGGCGGGAGGGATCCCGGCACTTGTCAGTATGCTTGGTGCTGCTGGTACCACAGAGGGTGCGCGTGGCGCAGAGCTGGCTTGTGCAACTCTCGTTCGATTGGTTCAGGGAAATCCAAAGGTATCTGTCGCTGTTGCGGAAGCAGGCGGCATTCCACCGCTCGTCTTATTGCTGAAGACGACGAATAATGCGTCTCAGCAAGCCGCCGCTGCTTTGGCTGAGCTATCACTGGTGGCTCACAACCGCGACCCAATCATCAATGCAGGCGGTGTCGAGCCACTCCTGAAGTTGCTGAACAACCGCACGGTTGGTACGCCCGAAACTGCAGCACGTGCGTTGGCTCACCTGGCTCGTAGTGAAGGATCCCTCGGTCTGAAGTGGGAAGACATCGGCACCTCGAAGCCCTCGAAGGGAGTCGAGCTTCATAATACTGCGCTCCTGCTTGCCCTGGCGAACAAGAAGGAGTTCACCCCACAGGAGTTCGACCTTTTTCAGATCATCGGGCTCCGAAGTGATAGCTTCATCAAATGCGGGAACAAGTTTTTCCGGCCGGCCGAAGATGAAACGCCAACGCCGTTGACTGCCAAAGAGCAGATTGCGGGCACCAGCATGGGCGAGTCGACCTTCGTTGAAGAGGATGAAGATGGCGACGACAAGTTAAGGTCGATGACGTGGGATGGCACGCGCCTTGGTTCATTAATGATTCAGGGTCCGCAAGCGCGTCGTCACTACATTAAGCGGATGGGCGGCGTGCGTCGACTGGTTGCCATGCTCGATGGCAGTAACCTTTTTTCTGAAGCAGAAGCCGACAAGAAATCACCACTTGCAAGGTGGGGAAAGGTATCCAAGTTCGCCGAAGAAATGGCTCAACATGCCGCGAACCTGCCAGGTGATGCCTCGAGCGCCAGCGGGATCCAGGTGGGGATGATGGAACAGGCGGCTGCTGCGCTCGCCGAGCTCACGTTCGGTGACGTGGACTTGCAAGACGCTGTCATCGACGCAAATGGGATACCCAAATTGCTGCAACTCGTGGTCGGGGGTTCCGCGCTTGCGCAAGAGCATGCAGCTGCCAGTCTCTGGCACATATCGACGTCCGTGCACAATCAGGCACGTCTGGTAACGAGCGGATGTATCCCAGTGCTCGTACCACTCGTGCGGAGTGGCAGCCCAATTGCACAGGAAGCTGCTTGCGGTGCGCTGGCTAATCTTGCTCGAGGGGAGTCTACATGGCGGGAAGCGTACATGGCGTGGAAGGCTGCCACTGCAGCGCAGGTCACCGCCGAGTTGATGGCAGCCGCCGATGCGAAGGCGGCCGCCAATGCTCCGCCGCCGCCCTCGCCTGTGCCACCCTCGACGGCTGAGGAAACAGCTCAGTCACCGCTAGACATGGCCGTCGTACCTTGCACGACAACTACCATCGCGCACGAACGAGTTGCCTTGACCTGGCGCTTCAACATCGTCCGCAAAGCGTCTTCCGCAGGAGAGCCAATATTGTATAAAGCACGCGTGAGTGCCGTTTATTCTACTACTGAAGAGACAGCTCCCATCTCCGCTTCCGGCTCTTCCATGGCACGTCTTGATGAAGGAGAACAAAAAGAGGCCCCTGCCGGAGTGCCCGTCAAGACTGAGGAGATCAAGGCTGCGGTGGAGGACGATGGACTCAGCGCTATTGTCAAGGCAAATGGCATCACCCAATTCGTGTCTCTTCTGGGTGACAGGCGAGCCACTCCCAAGGCGAAGGAACTCGCAGCATCTGCGCTGTGGCACCTGGCTCTAAACTCGACGTGCCGCGACCTGATTGCGCAAGCTGGTGGTATCGCCCCACTCGTTGGGCTCCTGGATGGTGGTACGCACAAGGCGCATCGCCACGCATCAGATGCGCTCGCTCGCCTTGCAAACGAAAACCGTGAGCACCAGTCGCAGATTGCCAAGCGGCTAGTCAGTCTTCTCATGGCAAACAAGGCGGGGGGTCTGGAGCAGTCTGTCGTTCAAGAGCGTGCTGCGCACGCGCTGCAGATGCTGGCAAGCGACAATCCAGGGTCTACGAGCGTCATCGTGAAGGCTGGCGCCGTCTCTCCCCTTGTGCATCTGCTCAGTACGACAAGTGCCGAGGGTGTGAAAAAGTACACCTTAGAGGCCCTCCAGACCCTGCTAGCCGACAGCGACAACAAACTTGTCGTCGCAGACCTGGTCGTGCTCGTTGGCGCGGGGTCGTCCAATGCACAGGCTCTGGTGGTGCAGATGCTCATGACTCTCGCTGACGACAAGACCAATCGGATCGCCATCGTACAGTCGGGCGCCCTGCCCAAGCTTGTGTTGCAGCTCGACAGTGCCACTGTGAAGGTGCAAGAAATGGCGGCGGCAGTGATTTCAAAACTGGTCTTAGACTCGAAAGAGAACGTGGAAGGCGTCGCGGCCCAAGGCGGCATTCCTCGATTCGTTACACTTCTCACCTCCACCAGCATGCAGGCACAAGCCTACGCGGCCGCCGTCCTCGCCATCGTGTGCGAGAGCAGCGACGAGAATCATCGCGCAGTTCTCGCCTCTGGCTGCGTCCCTTTGTTGGTGCAGATGCTCACCCAGGGAGGCTTCGCGGAAGCTAGGGCAGAGGCAGCAGCGGCTCTTGCAAATTTGTCGATGGACCGTGATAAGACGGGTGTGGCTCAGAGAGAGGTAGTTGGAGCCGGTGCAGTCCAGCCACTCGTGGAGCTGCTGCACGTGGATCATGGCCGAGCGCAGCGCAAGTCAGCAGTGGCGCTTATGCATCTTGCCGCCGACAATCGCGCGCACCAAGACGCGGTACGGCTTGCTGGCGGCATCCAGAGACTCGTGAATCTGTTAAGTGATACCGGGAGAGAGGACGTTCAGGCCGCTGGAGCAGCTGCACTCGCCGAGCTCGCTAGCGGCAACAAGGAGAATCAGACAGCCATCGCCGACGTGGATGGGCTGCCGCGGCTAGTTAGGCTCTTGCAAGAAGCGAGCATGGATCGCGCCGTGGAGGCCGCCTCAGCATCTCTGCGGAGGCTTGCGGCGGGCAACAGCGCCAATCAGATCATGATTGCCGCCTATGGGGGCATCTTGCCTCTCATTCTGAAACTTGGATCAGGCAACGAGATGATACAGGAGGAAACCGCCGAGGCCCTCGCCAACCTCGCCAACAAGAATGAGGACAACGAGGCTACCATTGCCACGCTCCTCATCAAGCTCCTCTTCGATCGCGCAACAGCGGCGCGGGGCGCACGCGTAATTGCCAATCTTGGGGCGCAGCTCGGTACTTCTTTTCAGAATGCCGTGGCTCGGTTCGGCGGACTGCACGCGCTCGCCACCTTGCTGACGCCAGAGCCCTTGCTCACGGCGGACGGTCAGCCGGACGAATCAGAGGGACGAACTAGCGTCGTGGTGCTGCAGCTCGAGGCCGCTGGCGCTCTAAGGAGCATGGCAGCGGAGCATCCTGGTAATCAGCTTGCAATCGCCAACGTAGGGGCCATTCCGCTGCTCATACAAATCCTCACTGGAGACCATGGGTCTACTCTTGGGTTTAGAGCAAAGCGCCGTGGAAGGCTCCAAGTAGCCCAAACTGAGAGGCAACAAACGGCTGTGCTGACAGAAGGGATCATGGCTCCGGCCATGAAAGGGAGCACTGCTGCTCTGCACTACAACGCGGCCGCCGCGCTCTGGAAGCTGGCGGCGGACAGCAGGAACCAGCGGCTTATTGATGATTCAAACGGTATCATGCCACTGGTGTTGCTGTTGAAAACTGGTAATGAGGGAGCGCAGGAGTCTTCGGCAGGCGCCCTTCGCTGCATGGCATCCACTCCAGAGGTGCGCGATCGGATCGCAGCCGCCGGAGCCATCTCGCCGCTTGCCGTGATGATCGAGAAGGGCGTGACAGGTGCAAAGGACCAAGCAGCTGGCTGCCTTTCGATGCTCGCGACAGAAAGCCCGATCAACCAAGATCAGATCTCCTTGGAGCTTTTCCGCGTCTTCGAGACGTGCACCTCTCTCGAGGCTTGTGAATATGCAGCCAGAGTCGCTTGCGAGATGTCTCTCGATCAAAATGGTAGCATCGCACTCGAGAAAGCAAACATGGATCCTCATCTTGTCCGTATGGTGTTGAAGGGGACGGATGTCGCGAGCGATCTGGCCGCGAGAGCCCTCGCGGGAATCGCCAATGTGACTCCGGAATCGCGCAGCACTGTCATGAGCCAGTTGATCCTTGCCCGGCACGAGGCTGAGGATCCGAAAGCATCAATGCGCATCGTGAAAGCCCTCAAAGGCTTGGAAACTAAGATTGGGCTTAAGTGGAAAGATACTGGGGCCACACGTCTGGCGGAAGGCACCGAGCTGCACAATGAGGCGCTCTCGGCGGCTCTGGAGCAGAAGCTCATCTCGGACGCAGCTCTACGCTTCACCTGGGCTGATTTCGAACAATTCGGGCTGCGCGATGGATCCGTGACTTCGAACTGCTTCATCAGGGTGGGCAGCAAGTTCTTCCAGCCCTCCGAGACCGATGCTGACGACCCATTCGGTCTGAACACGTTTGGCCTTAAGTGGGAGGAGGTAGGTTCAACGGGACCAGTCGCAGGCACCGAGATAGTTCACCCTGGGCTAGCGGCAGCGCTACAGCACAAGACCGAGTTTGGGCCGACTGAGTTCGACAACTTCGGCTTGCGCGACGTAACCCCGTACTCCTTCATCAAAGTGGGAGACAAATTCTTCCAACCTGCTGAGGATCACTTGAGCCAAGCTGCTGCGGGCATGGCCATTCTAATGTTTCGCGCGTCCACGCGTGACTGAGGTCTGAGCTCGTTCGTCTATAAAAAAGAGTCATGATTTGGCCTGTTGTCTACTATCGGGTGACAGAATAGGGCTAGGGCGTTAGCATTAGAGAGCAGAGTATAGGCATACGATAAGACGCTGTGAAGTAGAGTGGAAGACTATGTAAAACATATAACGGTTATGATGGTCAGAGTCGTTGTTCATAGTCCTTGAGTAGCATGAATACCTCCTGATGACGGTGGGCTCGGCCGCCGCGCGAGTTTCGTCATTGACGAAACCGAGTTTAGTCAGCCGTTGACGGCTCGTGCGTGGCCGAGCCTCACCGTATGCGACCCCGGGCAGGACCTGTAGTCCCCACGGACACGGTACGGACCGTGCAACCATCTCGCCTGGCTGGCGTGTGGACCGTGGCGGACGCCTGTCATGCCCGGTTACAATCTATCACAGCATGATATCATGCAACACAGGTGCGGCGAAGGGTGAGGGCGATTGATTGACTGAGGCGAGAGACGCTGGGCTGACTCCATCGAAAGGGCGGATGAGTCTGATTTTCTGATCTTCGGTGGCTCTGGTTTCGTCGGCTCTTGAAACGGTAAGCGCGAGCGCGGCTTACCGTTACTCCGAACGCGCGAGACATAGCCGCTGGGGGGGGGTCCCGGCAGTCCTGTTAATGTGACCAGAGTGACCTGAGAGTAGCCCGTTGGGTAGCCTTAGTCGTTTCTCGCCTCCCTCTTCCCTCTCATAACCGCGTTAAGTACTTAACTTTGAATATTAAAGTCCCATGGACTTACGCATGACCTTGCGCATGACCTTGCGCCTCTTGCCGTCGCCACGGCGGGGAACTTGTCGCGGCGCCGGTTGCAGGGACCTCAACCTAGGTTGCACCGGGGAAGCCGACGGGTGGATTGAGGGCATTCACAAACTAGCTAAAGCTGCGATGTCGCCCAATCCAAGCGCGAGACGGGAACCAGGGGAGCCTGTGCCCAGAAGAGAACGCGACCTGGCTGCACCTGTTCGGTGGGCGGTTGTCTGGGGCTCTCGGTGTGCGCGGGCGGCTGGCAACAGTTTACACCCACTTGAGAATGGTGCGACTCCTGACGCCTGCCCGACGCGAACTCGTATGTATGGCGCGCACGAGATGTCGCCGACGAGCGACGTGCGTGTGGACAACTCGACGCATTCTTCGAACATACACCTGCTTGTAAACTGTGTACCACAACATACTCTGTGGTCGCAACATTCCGATGTGAGCCTCAGCCTGAGGTAAAGCGCTCCTAGCCGTCCGAACCCGCACAGTCACAGCAGTGCTGCACGAGCACGACACCCCTAGCGACTCACCCACACATCAACCCAATGCCTGTCGTTCGCCGGCATCTTCCGTAGCATGCCCTGGCCCGCATCGCTACATCCCCGAACCCGCCTGCCGGGGCCCGCTCTCGTGCCCTAATCATCGGTGCAGCATGCTATTCGTTGACGCCAGCCTTTCCTCCTTGTGATCAGTGACCATCTCCGCGTCGACCCCTAGTTTCATCCAAACGCTGCTCCTCGTCCCTGGCCCATGCTCGTGTGCATGCCGCGCTCCTCCAGTCCTCGCATCGCGTTTGCTCCAGGTCCTCGCGTCCTTTCCTCCCGTCCTTTCCTCCCGTCTTTGCATCGCGTTTGCTCCAGTCTTATCATCCCCACCCCACCATTGACGGCTGGTGTACTTTCGGTAAGGGCACTCACGGGGCTCGAAAGCTCTCGCGTGCCTTATCCAATCTCGGCAGCAGCAGCTCAATCTTGTTCGTCCTCGACGTCATCGGGCGCCTCCTCCTCCTCCTCCGCCTCCTCCTCCTCTTCCTCGCCCTGGTCCATGTCCTCGTCCTCATCCTCGTCCTCGTCCTCGTCCTCGTCCTCGTCGTACTCCTCCTCTCGCTCCTCATTAAAGTCCGCTGCCTCGTACGGGGCGACGATGTCGGCCGAGCCTTCCGCATGGAAAGGGACCACCCCAAGCGCCTGGGCGACGGCGAGGCGGGACTCGTACACGCGCCCCATCGGGTCAATGTACCGATGCTCGGGCGGCCGATTCCCCTTGCCCGGAATGGGCACTGAGGCGCCCGGCAGGCAAGTCCATCCCCGGAGCATCTCGCGGGAGCCTCCCGCCAGCTCAAGGTAGGTGGAGAGCGACTGCAAGAGCTGCTCTTGCTGCGTGCGCCCACAGAGGCCTTCGGCGGCCTTGCGGGCGAGGTAGCTGCTCGTCCCACTCTTGCCGCACGTGTGGGCGCGGTGCTTGCCTAAGCAGATGGCACGTGGACGCGCCCGGGCTGGCGCCCGCCGCTGCCGCTGCCGGGCGGCTCACCGCACCGCCGCCGCCACTGCCACCAGCGCCGCGGCTACCGCCGCTGCGTCCATCGGCGACCACCTTTCGCCGCTTCGGCTCGTCCTCAGCTGCACCCGGGCGCACGCGCCCCTCCAGCTCGTACTCGTCGCCCGCGCCAAACTGCTGTTTGGGCTTGTGCGGACGTCCGGTGCGAGAGCGAGCAGGCTCCGGCGCGGGCGCGGCGGCCGCCGCCCCGGGCGTCGTCGTTGGGGACGTTGCCGAGCCTGCTGCCTAGGGGGCGTCTGTTGTGCCGGCAGCCGAGTCGAGCTTGGGCGGGCGCACCGTGGGCGCGTCGTCCTCAAACGACGCGAGCTCGTTGTCGATGTCTCGCGCCGCCGCCGTGAGCGCCGCCGTGAGCACTGCCGCCATCCCGGTGGCCTCCGTTGCAGGAGATGAGCATGGCAAACAAGTCGCGGCCTCGCGCGCCGTTGCTGATGCCGCTTCCGCGCCCAGGCCGCCGCCGGAGACGGAGTACGTGCCGCCGCCGCCGCCGCCACCGCCAGCAGCAGCAGCCGCGGCGGCAGCGGCAGCAGCAGCAGCAGCGCCAGGCAGGCTGGCGTAGTACTCGGGGTTAGGCTGCGGGTTGGTGCACGTGCGCTTCACGCAAGCCTGCTTGCGCTGGTTGGCGCCTCCGAACTTGGGCTTGTCGAGGCAGTTGAGGCACTCCCCGCAGTCCTCATGAACGTCGTGGCGGCAGCCCGGGCACTCCCCACAGCGCTTCGTCTTCTTGGGCTTGGCTGCACTGGTGGCACCGCCGCCGCCGCCACCGCCGCCGCCCAAGCCGCCCAAGCTGCCGCCAATGCTTCGGCTTTCGATTCCGGGGGGTGCGCCCAAGCTGCCGCCGGCGTGCATGCTGCTCAGGGCGCTCATGGCGGCAGCACTGGCGCCGCAGCCGTCGTCGGGTGAGCCCAACACGACGCCCAAGCTCCCGCCGAGCTGCGGCGCGTGCGCGTCGTGTTGGGCGTCGTGTGGCTGGCCTAGTGGCGAGGGTGTGGGCAGCGAAGACGGACGCTCGGAATTCTCCAATGCGAGACGAGCGGCACGCTGCGGGCTGATGCCGAGAGGGGACATGGGCTCAAACATGCTGTGCGGCATGTAGATGTGAGCGCGGTCGTAGCCCGCTGCGGTGGCGTTCATAACGTACTGCGGGTAGGTCTGGTAGGTCTGGCTCGGCTGGGGGTACATGCAGATGCGCTTCTCGCACGCCTGCTTCCGACGGCCCTGTCCACCGAACTTGGGCTTGTCAAGGCAGTTGGGGCACTCTACACAATCCTTGCGCATGCAGCCCGCGCAAGCGCCGCACCGCTGCCGGCTCGGCTTCCAGTTGGGCTTGCCCGGCATGGCGAGCTCCGGCGGCAGCGGCGGCGCAGGCGGCAGACGGCTCCTCTTGTTGGACGATGCCGCTAGCGGCGGACCGCCCGGCCACGCATGCGACCCCAACGGGCTGTCCACCCCTGCATACCCGCCCGCCGCGTTGTGTTCAGCGTCCGCCCCTTCGACCTCGCCTGCCAACACGGCCGCGGCGGCCGCCGCCCCGGGCGGCACCACTGGCTGCGTCAGGAAGCCCTTGACTTTACGACCGTCGATGAGGAGAGGGGGCAGGCCTGAGGCAGGGGACACTGCACGTAGGACCGCCGACGGTAGCGCGGTTGGGCCGCCGTCGGAGGGCTTCGAGGACATGCTCGAACCGCCCGCCACGACGCTCGAACCGCCCGCGGGATCACCGCCTTTCGAAACGCCTCTTGAAACGGGGTACAAGCTCGAGGCGGGCGTCGCCGGCTGTTCGAGCGTCGTGTTGGGCGGTTCGCCTTCCTGCGCCGCCGCTGCGCCCCCAGTCGGGCGTGCGCCGCTGAGCGAGTGGAGCGCTTCGACCATCTGCATGGAGTCGCTCTTCATCGGCGGCGGCGGAAGGGGTTGGTAGTCTCCAACTGGCGTCTCGGCCTCATCGCTGCGCGCATCGCGGCTTGGCGGCATCGAGCGGCCATCCGCGCCAGTCGGCACCGAGGTTGCCATCGAGTCTGACGGGCTAGGGCGGCCATTCGGGTCTGACGGGTTACCCCCAGTGTCCGTTGTTGGCGCGCCGCCGCCCGGAGGGCCGCCCACATGCTCGCTGCCGGGCTCGCTGCCGGCCGAGGGGGCGGTGTGCCACGGGCTCGAAGGCGGCAGGGCCCCAGGCGGCCGCCTTGCACCGTTCCGGTCGAGCGACTCCTCGTCGCAAAACAGCCCGCTGGCCGCGCCCCCTGCCCCAGGGCGCGGACCACCAAGGAAATTCCGGCCCGGAAGACCCACAAGCACACTTCCAGGCGGTGGTGCCCCTGGGAGGCGCGGCTTCTTGAGGAACTGGGCGGGGTCGTACGGGATCGTCGGGGGCGCCGGCGAACGTCGCTTGCGCAAGATGTCCTTCTTGTTGAAGGTGTGGTCGCCGACGGGCACCCCGCTCGTATCGCCCTCGGGGCACCACGTCTTCGTGTACATGGGCTTCTGCTTGTCGCTCACGCGCGTCTTGGTTTCGCCTGGCATCCATACGGTCTCGTACCCGAGCGCGTACATCCGCTCCTTCTCGCTGCAAGCCTCGACATGCATGGCATATGCGATCGCAGCGGCCTCTGCCGTCGGGAATGATCCAAGATAGCTGCCGCGAACGCCCAGCGCATAGAAGGTACTCCGATTGGGAACCGCTCGTACATTCTTGTACCCCGAGGCCTCGTGAGAGCAGAGGTGAAGCTGGACTCCCTGGTGTTTGGCAGCCGGAGCGGCCTTCCGAGCTAAACACACTGGGCATGAGAAGTTTTCGAGCGCCTCTGCTGCAGCTGCGCTGACCACGCCAGCGCACTCGCCGTGGCACCAGCGTGAGCAACTCTCGCATTGCACCCAAACGCCTGATCCTTCTGGAAGCTCGTCGTGAGATTGGCCACAGAAGCAGCCATAGAAGCTTTGGTTTCGCCACTTATACACCTCGTCTCCGCCAGCATCATAAGTCGTGCCCGCACTCGTACCACACGCATCCGAACACTCGTTCTTATGCAGTGTGTGCCACCTGCATTCGCCGTCGTCGTACAGGACGAGGTGATGCCAATCAAAGCCTTCGACGCGACCCGGCTGCCAGCGGTTCAGAGAAGGCCAGTAGACTTCGATTCGGCTCCTAATCGCTGGTATAGCTGGTATAGCTGGAGCGTTTGTCGAAAGACGCTGCTGCTGCGACGGCCGCTCATGGCAGACCGGCAGCTTGCTGAGTGTATCTGCCTTGATTGGATAGTGATGTCCTTCTGCTTCGATGATGTAGGCGCTACTGCTGCCACCGTCTGCAAAGGTGATGGGCTCACGAGTGATCGCCACCACCGTGGCTGGGGTGCGCCCTGCAGTAAACCCTGGCCAGAAACTGTTCGGTACGCTCACCACGGAGCCGATCCAGCCATCACCGTCGGTCTGCAGCCCGTGGACGCATCCAAGATCCGCTCCTAGGTCGAAGGCCTCGCTCGCTGTCACGCACTCTTGCGCGTCTGAGTGCTCCCCGGGTGGGGTGCAAACGGCGCCCTCGGTCCTCGATGGCTCAGCCGATGGCTCAACTATCTGCTTCAGGGAGTCCTCTTCGGCTTGCAGCACATCCTCCTCGCCCGGCTCTGCCGCCGCTCGTTCCGCCCCATATTTTATGTGCCTCGCGTAGCACAAGGCCGCCTCCTCCGGCGTCGCAAAGGTGCCGAGGTAGCGTTTCTTGCCTTTCACACAAATCTTCGCCTCGTACTTGCCCCCAGTCTTGCTCACGCCCTTGAAGCCCGTCTCATTGCTAGACGATGGCACAAACTCGAGCCCCTCGGCCGCCGCGGCCACCCTGGCCTCGTCCGCCGTGAGCGGCTGCGACTCTGCGGCCATCACCTCCTCCTCTCGCTCCTCTCCCTCCTGCGCCTCTGCGAGCACAGCATCCTCCTCGGCAGCCCTACGGTCAACAACCTCGGCCTTACCCTTGGCCTTGACCTTGGCCTTGACCTCGTCCTCGCCGTCCTCGGAAAGCACGACCACCTCCTTGCTAGCGGGCCGAGCAGCGGGTGCTGCTTGCGAGCTTTTCTTCCGTTTCACTGGCTTCACTGGCTGGGCAAACAACGGATTCATCGCCAGCCGATCTGTGATGGGCCGCTTGCGCGTCCCACGCCGCATTGGCTCGTCCAGAGTGCTCGTGACGGCGCCCCCCCGCCGCAATGGCCCATCCACAGCGCGAACCACCGTCGTTCCGTTGCTGGATCCGAACAGCATATCCTCGTCCATCTCATCAAGATCGACAACGTCAAAGCTGGACTGCCCTTGCTGCCTTGGGTGATCTGCCACGCTGGGTGGCTCGAGCTGGAACTCCGAGCTGCCACGGATCCAGACGACATGGACGCTCTCGGGTAGCGTTTCGAGTAGCATCTGCAGATTCTTGTCGAGCTTCACATCTCGGGAACGCGGTATGCGTTCGCCGCAGCATGGGCATGTCTTTCCAGCGTACGAGCGCAGGGCACCGAGATTGCACTGGGCGACATGCTGGCAAAAAGTCCCTTTTGCTGGCTCCACGAGTCGTTCATGCGTGAGCACGCACTTGAGGTGAAGCTGCCTCCAATCCTCAGCCACGACGTCAGCAGAGCTCTCGGCGGCGAGGACAAGGCGGACAGAGCAAGCAGGGTCGTTGGGTCTGCCGTGCACTTGCGAGAGGCCGTCATCATACATCACGCGGAAAAGGTCGATGGACGACCCGTTTCTCGCGAGTTCTGTGAACGTTTCTGCCAGATATCCTTCATGCCAGTCACCGTCCCAGTCTAGAGCAAGACGTGTGCCAACCTGCGCCTCGCGGGGCAGCCGCACCTTGTGCACGACGATGCTTGAGGCGCCATCACGGGCGCACGCTAAGGGCCGCGGCAGGTTCGCAGTGACAGTAGAGGCGGCGGCCGCCGCTCCCATTGCGAAGGAGGTAGTGGAGGGGCGGGCGGCGGCGGCGAGGGCTGGGATGGGATGGTGGGCGGCGGCATGGGCGGCGGCATGGGCGGCGGCGGCATGGGTGGCGGCATCGGCGGCGGCATCGGCAGGGGAATGAGCGGCGGCATGGGCGGCGGCATGTTGCTGCGGCTTCAGGCCGCCAATTCCGTTGAGCGCACTGAGTTCGTCAAGCGGCGTGGCGCTAGAAGATGCCACGGCGCCGTTGAGAATCGGCGTGTGAAGTGGATAGCCGTCGTCTTCACCAGACGAGTCGTCATTGAGTGTGAGTCCCGGCTCAAGCCGCCTGCGTCCTCGGTGGTGCAACATGTCGCGAGCGAGCGTCGGCGGCGGCGCCTCGCCACTTGCCTCCACGCCAGCCGTCGACGGTTTGCCCCCAACGTTGCTGCTACTGCCCTGACCACCACCACCACCACCCTCAACTCGCCCTGACGTCTGCCGCTTATTGGCCCCGTTGAAAGACCAATCCGCCTCGGACTTGTCTCCGAGGACCACGACCTCCACATTCATCTCCACCTCATCTCCCACCTCAACGTCCTCCACCACATCCACCACATCCTCCTCCACTTCCTCGTCTACATGTACCATGCTCATGCTTGCGCGTCTCTTGTAGGATTCCTACACGGAAACAAGTGATGCAGAAATCGATGCTGACTTATGAAGTTGAGTCACTGACCGGACAGTGTGTCTTAGTGCATGCATGCATTGAGGGCCCGTTGGACCCCGGTCGAACAGCGCAATCTTCTTCCTTCCGCACGATTGATCCTAGCCGAGTACTAGCCGAGCCGAAAGTGTTGCACAGGTTGCAGTCGGCAGCGATCAGTTCACAGTTGCACAAACGAAAGCCGCGCCAAAAAAGCGCACCTCGATCCGGATGATTCGACATCACCAGGCGTTCGATGACGTAGACCATAAATTTTGCGTTGTCAATGCTCCCCCCGGCGCCCCGAAATAGTTCTTAGAATGGGTTGGGCTACGCTTTTCCAACCTCTTGCTCGCGCACGGCGCGAGCCACACGTACACAACGAGATGCAAATCATGGAGGGTGGACGTGTCTTCTCGGCTCGCCACCTCGTATCTGCGCGGCTCGCCATTCTCTCGTATCTGCGCTGGTGCACATCACCTTCATCTGGGCTTGTACGCAAAGAAGGAGAAGACAACATTCTGGCGCATGGCGACCTGCATGCGCTCGTACAGCCTGAGTCCCTCCTCGCGGTAGACGTCGATCGGCTTCTGCTGGTTGTACACCTTGAGGCCGGCAAAGTCCTTGACAAAATTCATCGCCTTCATGTGCGCCTTCCACAGGTTGTCCGTCTGGAGCAGCGTGAGATAGCGTGCCGACTCGTACGCGAGACCGGCACGTACGCCGTCCAGCTGGGCCACCTTGGCATCGAGCGCCGCCGCGGCCGCCGTGGTGGCGATCGCCTCCGCCTCGGCGCGCTGCTTACCTTCGAGCCCATCGAGAGTGGCAAGCGCGGGAAAGAACTGGCCGAGCTTCGTCGCGAGCGTCATGGCGAGCGCGCCATCAGCGGAGGCACGGCCCTTCCAATTCGCCTCGAAGATGTCTCTCACCACCGCCGCCGTCGCCACGTGTAGCGCCTTGAGTGTCGCGGCTGCGTCGGTCCGGAGCGCGCGGTCGCGCTGCGCGTAGACCGCCTCGCGCTGCGCGGCGATCACCTCATCGAAGTCGAAGAGCCCCTTGCGCAGCTCGTAGTAGTAGCGCTCGACGCCGTCCTGGACTGACTGAACGGTCTCCGTCACCTTCTCGGACTCTAGAGGCTGGTCCTCGGCGACGCGCAGGAAGTCGAGCACCCCCTTGACCTTATCGGCGCCAAAGAGTCGGAAGATGCGATCCTCGAGTGAGAGGAAGAAGTGAGTGGACCCTGGGTCGCCTTGCCGGCCAGAGCGTCCGCGCAGCTGGTCGTCGATACGGCGCGATTCGTGCAGGTTCGTGCCGATGACGTGGAGCCCACCCAGCTCGGCGACCTCCTGACGCTCGGGCGAGAGCACCTCGTCAAAGGCTTGGCGTACCGCCTCGAAGGCTTCCCGCGCGAGATCCTCCACGCTTCCCTCTTCCACGGCCGCCGCTGACGCTGCCACCGCGAGCTTCTCGTCCAGGCTCTGCAGGCGCGGGTCATTGGCGATTGAGAGGGCGCTGCTGCTGCTGCTGCTGCTGCTGCTGCTGCTGCTGCTGCTGCTACTGGTGGCAGCGGCGGGCGGTGGTGCGTCGGCTACGTATGCCTTGGCCGCGTCCGCAATCCATCCGAGTGTGTCCTCATCGAGAGCGCATGGGTAGAAATCGGGCGACACCGGCGGCACAGCGATACCCGCGGCGGCAGCGAGAGCCTCACGCACACGCAGACGCGCCATGGCACTCGGTGAGCCGCCCAGAAGGATATCCGTGCCGCGCCCGGCCATATTGGTGGCGATGGTGACGGCACCCTTGCGCCCCGCTTGGGCGATAATCTCAGCTTCGCGAGCAATCGACTCGGGCTTGGCGTTCAGGACCTCGTGCTTGACCCCGAGCGCCGTGAGCTTGTCCGAGAAGGCCTGCGACGCGTCGACTGAGGTAGTGCCTACGAGCACGGGCCGACCCGACCGGTGCATGCCCATCAGCTCATTGAGTGCCGCGCTCGACTTGCCTTTTACGGACTTGTACACAGCGTTAGGCAGGTCCACCCGCTGACGTGGCAGCACCGGAGGCACCGCGACGACGCTCAGCCCATAGATGGTCGAGAACTCCTCAGCCTCGGTCAAGGCAGTGCCCGACATGGCGCTGAGCTTCGCGTAGCGACGGAAGAGGCTCTGATAGGTAATCGAGGCGATCACCTCCGTCTCAGCCTGCACAGTGAGCCCTTCCTTGGCCTCGATGGCCTGATGGAGCCCATCGCCCCAGCGGCGACCCGCCATGACGCGCCCCGAGAATTCGTCAATGATGAGCGCCTCGCCGTCCTTGACGATGTATGCCTTGTCTTTGGCGAAGAGCTCTCGCGCCTTGATGGCGTTCGTCACGTACGCCGCCCACGGCTGCTGCGGGTTGAAGAGATCCTTGACCTGTAGCGCTGCCTCGGCATAGGCGGTGCCCTTCTCGGTCAGAGCGACAGTCATCATTTTCTCGTCGGCAGTGTAGTGCTCCGTGGGCAGCAGCGAGTTCGCTAGCTTAGAGGCGGTCGCGTACCTGCGTGGCAAGCAGTCGAATTCAGTGGCAAGCAGGCCCACTCGGTCGCACTCGGTCACACTAGATCACGTACTGTGCGACGGAGGCATCGGTCTTGCCGCTGATGATGAGCGGCACGCGCGCCTCGTCAATGAGGACCGAATCACCCTCGTCGATCACGCAGTAGCCGAGGCCCTCCGGTCGCAGCACCACCTCCGCCGGCGTCATCGCGAGGTGGTCACGAAGGTAGTCGAAGCCCAGCTCCGAGTTCGTCACGTACGTGACGTCGCACGCGTACGCGGCGCGCCGCTGCTCGTGCGAGAGGCATGCGCGCGCGAGGCATGAGGAAGGCGATCTCACCTGGTCATCAGAGGTCATCATGGTGGAGGAGAGGCACTCTTACCTGCTCTTACCTGCTCGGTCATCAGAGGTCCTCAGAGGTCATCAGAGGTCATCAAGGCGATCCTACCTGCTCGGGCGAGAGGCCACTCTGGACCAGACCGACGCTCAGGCCGAGGAAGGCATACACCTGGCCCATCTGCTCGGCGTCGCGGCGCGCGAGGTAGTCGTTGACGGTCACCAGGTGCGCACCCTTGCCGCGCAGCGCGTTCAGGTACACGGCGCACGTGTTCGCGAGCGTCTTACCCTCACCCGTCCCCATCTGCGCGAGCGTGCCGTCGTGCAGCGCCATCGCACCGATCAGTTGCACGTCGTAATGGCGCAGCTCGAGCGTGCGCCATGCGGCCTCGCGCACGACGGCGAAGGCCTCCTCGAGCAGCTCCTCCTCGCTTGCGCCGCTTGCGAGCCGCTTGCGGAACTCGGCTGTCTTGGCCGCGAGCTCCTCGTCGTCGAGCGCCTCGATAGAGTCCTCGAGCGCGTTGATGCGCTCGACGCGCTCCTTGTACTTTGCGATGCGCGCGTTATTGGCCTTGGTGTTGAAGTACGCATTGTTCACCTCCGTCTCATCCTCCACCCCACGGCGCATCAGCGTGTCCAGCAGCGCCATGGCCGGCGGCTCGCAGCGGGGGCCGACAGCAGCGACGGTGGCAGCCGTGGAGCTGGCGGTCCGGCAGAAGTGCGGCGTCGGCACTAGCAGCCGTGGCAGCTGGTAGCTGAGCACAGTCAGCAGGACGTTGATCATCGTTGCTCTCGGTTTGGGCAGCCGCTCCGTCAAGAACGCGCACAGGGGCAGCCCGACGGAGACGGAGCTGGCCTACGAGCTCGGGAGACGTCCAAGAAAGTTACCGAAATGATTCATTAACGCCGACATCGCGCCTCGGCTGCTCAGCTGTGAGGAGAACTTTCGCGCCGTAGATCCAGCGCGCCGTGATAAGCGCCCATATGGAGTTGCGGATGAGGGTCTTCTCCCTGCTCATCCACACCGCCGCGGCCATCCGCCCGCTATTCCCATGTGCGAAGCCCACTGAGAAGGCGCTCGCTAGGGCATGCGACGAAGTCGATCGCTGCAATGGCCATGGCGCCTGCCGTGACGCTGCGACGCTCAGTCGGCCGCAGGCGCTGCCGTGCTCGCCCAATGTGACCGCCGTCTGCCTGTGCGAGCCGGCCTGGAGCGGCGCGAGGTGCTCCGTGCCCACCTGCCCGCACGATTGCAACGGCCACGGCGTGTGCGTCGATGCCGGCGCCGGTGCCAAGCGGTGCCATTGCGACGCTGGCTTTGGCGGTGCCGACTGCGGCGAGATCGTGTGCCCGGCGGGATGCTCCGGGCGCGGCGTGTGCAAACCGGATCACACGTGCCAGTGCGATCCTGGTTGGAATGGTGACGGCTGTGAGCAGCGCGTGTGCTCGCCTGCGGCCGACTGCTCCGGCAACGGCATGTGCGTCAACGGCACATGCCAGTGCGCGGGCGGCTGGCAGGGCGTCGCCTGCGAGCAGCGCGCGTGCGCACGCGACTGCTTCGGGCGTGGCCGATGCGGCGAGAACGGCACGTGCACGTGTGCGCCGGGCTACGGCGGCGTCGACTGCTCGGAGCTCGCGTGCCCTGGCGGCTGCAGCGGCCACGGCCGGTGCTTGGGCTATGGAAGTCCCGGCCGCCGGTGCCAGTGCGAAGAGGGCTGGGGTGGCGACGACTGCGCGACGCGTACGTGCGCGCCGCCCGGCTGCGGGCTGCACGGCGTGTGCGTCGATGGCGCATGCTACTGCGCCGACGGCTTCGATGGGCTTCTCTGTGAGGTTGCCCACTGCGCAGCGGGCTGCTCGGGGCATGGGCGATGCTCGGCACACGAATGCCTGTGCGACGACGGGTGGGGTGGTTCCGACTGCTCCGAGCGAGGGTGCATCGGCGGCTGTGGGGAGCACCAGGTGTGCTACGATGGCGCGTGCGCGTGCGCCCCTGGGCGCACCGGCCTTGCCCTCGGCTGCACCCTCCTCTCGTGCCCTGGTGGGTGCGGCTCGCACGGCCGGTGCGCCAACGGTACCTGCACGTGCGACGCTGGCTGGGGCGGCGCGCACTGCGCGGAGCGCGAGTGTCCAGTGGGCGACGCGGGCGTGGACGAGGACGCCTCGGTCTGGTCGGATCGCGAGCGCCTCTTCGCCGTCAAGCCGGTGAGCGCGGGTCTCGTCTGCAGCGGCCACGGCGAATGCCTCAACGGGCGGTGCGTCTGTGCGGACGGCTGGCGCAGCTTCGACTGCTCGAGTCGTGCGTGCGAGAGCGCATGCTCGGGGCACGGGCACTGCGGTGCCGATGGCACGTGCACGTGCGCGCCCGGCTGGTTTGGCGTCGACTGCGCGCTGCCGGCATGCTTGCACAACTGCTCCGGCCACGGCTCGTGTGAGAAGGCAAGCCTCTCATCCCCAATCGGTGCCGCCGCGACGGGCGCGCAGCCTCAGGCGCTCTGTCGGTGTGAGAGCGGTTGGCGCGGCGTCGGCTGCGAGCTGCGCTCCTGCCCAGGCTCGACGAGCGCCGATGGCGGGCGCATATGCGGTCCCTCGGGCTGTGTCGAGTGCTCTGGCCACGGCCGTTGCCAAGACGATGGTAGGTGTGCATGCGCCGTGCCGTGGTCGGGCGATGCATGCGAGCGCTTCGGCTGTGGGCCGACGGGCTGCGGGGCGCACGGGCAGTGCGTGCCTGCGGGCGCGCCCGGTGAGCATGCCTGCCTGTGCGAGGCCGGATGGGAGGGCGACGACTGCTCTCTTCGTCAATGCGCCGACGAATGCCATGGAGCTGGCTGGTGCCATAATGGCACATGTGCTTGCTTTCCAGGCGCCGAGCAGAGCGACGGCAGTTGCTCGGCGGCGGCGGCGGCGCGGCACCTCTCGCTCCCTTGCTCGATGCGGTGCGTCAACGGGTGCGCCGACGTGTGCGCAAAGAGCGCCGTCCCGGGCGCCGACAGCGGCCTGCGTAAGGGCATGGGAGTCGGCGTGGTGGAGGAGATGGTGGATGGGGATGAGCGACAGCTCAAGTGCGAGGCCGCTTGCGCGATCCAGTGCCTGCAGGTGTGCGCGAGCGGCTGAAGAGCAACTCTGCTGCCACTGACCAGCGTTGTCCGTCGAGCACCGTTACGCACAACTGAACGTCTCGGAACGGTGCGAGTGAAAACTGCGAGTGTGAGTGTGTGCCCCAACACCGCACGGACGAAAATTCGACGGAAGCTCACTAAACATAGTTACAGCACTGGGTACAATGGTCAACTGCTCTTCAGACTCCACACGCACTACCGCCAGAGTCAATAGACGTGGCAAATTACAAAATCAAAAGAGACCGCTGGCGTCTGGGTCTGCGGTGGGGCTGGTCTGCAGCGGCAGCTCTCCGAGCAAGGCGCGTGCATACGCGCTCGGCACGTGCGACGTGAGCATCTGTGAGCCCACCAACAAGATGCTGTCGAATTCGGAAGGATCTGCTACGCACCACGCAAGGCCTGGCGCCCCGCCCACCGCAGCAGGCCGCCACAGGATGCGTCCCGGAGGGTAGAGGCGGCTGGGCCGCGCTGCATGCGCTTGGGCTCGCAGCCAGTCAAGGAGCGAGCGCGCCCACGCGCGTTCCTCGGCACCCACCACGGCGCCCACGCCGGCAGCCGAGCCCGTCTCACTGCCCCCGTCCGCAAGGGCATTGCGTTTGGCGGCGATGCGCTCGAGGAGGCCATCCTCGTCATGAAGCCAGCCCAAGGCTTCCCTCAGGTCTCGTGTGGTGGTGAGCCCGAAGCGAGGCACGAGGTCCACACCCTCGACCACTGAGGTGACCAGAGGCGCGGCTGCACGCGCCAGCTCGAGGGAGAGCACCGCGGGCGGTCCGAAGGCGTACGCTCGGACGCGCACGTCTCGTGTCGTGAGTCCATCAGGCCGCGCCACCCGTAGCGTAGGCCCGATGAGCACCGCCATCAGTGCGGCGAGGCCACCGCCGAGGCTGTGGCCGCACAGGCACAGCTCGTGTACGGTGGGCAGTTCGAGCAGTGTCTTCTCGATGGTCGGTCGCAGCGCCGCCAGCAGCCGCTCGGCGGCCTTGAGCATGCCAGCGTGCGCCTCGCCCACCATAGGCTGGCCCTCCATTGTCGCGCCTATGGTGGCACCTTCGCCCTCGTCCACCCTGGTACCTTCCCCCTGAGTGCACGGCCCGTGCGTGGCCGTCTCGAAGCGCGCGTGCTCGCAGACGAGATCGGTGAGCGCGTCCTGCAGCCGCACCGTGCCACGCACGGCCAGGACTAGGCAGGCACTTGGACGGTCCACGAGGAGCAGATGGCCGGGCTTGTACAGATCTGACTTCCAGTCCGCGAGCACTACGTCGCGCGCCGTGTCGAGCGTACCACCGCTCAGCGCCGCCAGAGCCCTCAGATCGGTCCAACCCTCGTCGCCCTCGCTGGGCCACGCAGGCAAGATACGCAGCACCCTCAGCACCACGTGGCCGTAGCAACCGAGGCTCAGCCGCATGAAGCGCCGCAGCCGCGCCCAGTCGACGTCGCTGGGGGCGCGGTCCACGTTGCCTGGGCACGCCGGGGCCGCCGATGGCAACGGCCGCTGCAGGCCCTCGGCGGCGCCGGCGGCTGCCTGCAGCCACGCGAGAGCACGTGCGGCCTCCGCCGTCTGCTGCCACGACATGCCGGCCGGTGGGCTCACGCCCACATCGAGGAGGAGAGCTTGCACGAAGACGAGCGCAGCGGCCGCGTCACGCCCGAAGGCTAGCCGCAGCGTCGCGCCCGCCTCAATACCGTACGCCTCGAGCAGCGCTTCGCTCGTCTCGAGCGCCGCATGGGTCGCACTGCGCCCGATGCTCAACCCCGCCCGCGTCGCGTCCGAAGCCCGTGCCAGGCCCCAGCGTGTGACCGTTGCTGCAGCGACGCCGGACGCGGCAAGGGCACCCACACCAATGGCGACGGGTGCGCTGAACACGCCCGCAGCGCCGAGTGCCGCAGTGCCGACCACGCCCGCAGCAGACGACGCTTGCCAAAGGCCGGTCAGCGTGTCGCCGGCGCGGAAGCCAAAGGAAGCGACGGACTCGGACGTATCAAATAGCCAGCTCGCAGCGCTGCTTGCGACCGGGATGGTGTCGCGAGCCGCCGCAAGCGCTATCGTCCCGGCTGAGACAGACTCACGCTCGGTGGAGACGACGGCACTTCTCATGTCGTGGTCGTGCCTCTTCAGGCGACGCGTTGTATCGGGTTCGGGCATGCAATGCACCGTAAGGGGGGGGAGGGGGGGTGTCCCGGGGATTGTGGTTTGAAAGCAGGACTGGTTCTACGGGTCGTGTGGGTTGTGGACGAAGGTTGAGCGCCATGTGCACCAAGCGAGATGCGCCGCTCTGTCCTTCCACACTCATGCGACGAACCAGACGTTACCAGTAGCTCTCATTCTCACACCTCCTCCCGTGCTCTCTTCTGACCACCGGGGCAGAGCACGGAGGTGAATCGCCATGTGCACCAAGCGAACTGCGCCGCTGTATCCTTTTGCTGTGCGAAACCTCAGAGGGACGCGGGAGGCTCAACTACGCACGAGAGGTCCGTAGCGAGCGCCTCCACCTCCGCCAGCGTGAAGACAGGCGTCGGATAGCCGACGCCCGAGATCACGTGGATCTCCAAGCCCTGCGCGCGCAGCTCGTCAAAGAGTGGCTTCAGTGCGCAATGTTCGGCATCGAACGCGGCCGCCTGCTCGCCCTCGCCCCACGTTGCGAACCATGCAACGTGCCCCTCCTTGCTCACTCCCGCGTGCACGACACAGCTGTGCAGGTGCTCCGTTGCAGCAAGCAGCACCTCCTCCGGCAGATCGCGCCACAGCGTGACCGCCCACGGCACTGCGGAGATCGGCGACACCATCGCCTCGTCATGCAGGGGCAGGGTGACCTCCGTGCGCCCGCAGCGGTGCTCGCCTGCCAGAGCGAGGCCTTGCTCCCGTGGCACTCGGCAAGCAGTCGGCCGCTCATCGCCTGCTCCGCGACGGGCTGCGCCGGTAGCCGCGGAGGCCGGCGAGGCGCGCTTTACGCAGGGCCTCCTTCTGGAGACGGATGGACACCCTGCCCTGTTCTTCGCCCTTCGCAGCACCTCCTCCGGCAGATCGCGCCACAGCGTGACCGCCCACGGCACTGCGGAGATCGGCGACACCATCGCCTCGTCATGCAGGGGCAGGGTGACCTCTGTGCACCATCGCCTCGTCATGCAGGGGCAGGGTGACCTCTGTGCGCCCGCAGCGGTGCTCGCCTGCCAGAGCGAGGCCTTGCTCCCGTGGCACTCGGCAAGGCAAGCGGTCGGCCGCTCATCGCCTGCTCCGCGACGGGCTGCGCCAGTAGCCGCGGAGGCCGGCGAGGCGCGCTTTACGCAGGGCCTCCTTCTGGAGACGGATGGACACCCTGCCCTGTTCTTCGCCCTTCGCTAGTGGTGCTCTCTTCATCACTGTCGTCGCCGTCGTCGGAGTCACCACCGCTTCCCACGCCACCCTCGCCGGCCTGCCCCTTCGCCCTTGTGCGCTCGAAGCGCTCCAACGCCTCGTCTAGCAGCTGCGCATACCGAGCGTCCTTGGCGCGCACTCGCATTCAGCGACGACGAGGCTCTCACGCTCGTACCTGCCGACGATGCGACGGGCTTCCAGAACGTGAGGAAGCATGGCAAACGGTTCCAGCCTCAGATCACGGAGGGGGGCGTTCGGAGCTGCCTTGGCGGCTTTTCCACGCCTCAGCAGGCGGCCCTGCGTCAGTGAAGGTGAAAAGCTGCAGGCAAACATTTGCTGGGGCCTTCCATGCAGTTTGTGGCGCAGCAGAGCCGCATCTTCGACGCGATCTGCGGTCAATTACAGTGGTATTCACCAGTGTCAAGCTCCAGCCCATCAAAGTAGCACTTAAGGTGGCTTGGCTGCAAGTGGCTCGGATGCGGGGAGCCTGGCCGCCGCGAGGGACGATGGCTTGCTTGGCTTGGCATTGCACACTGCTGCTCTCCTGGCTGCTCTCCTGGCTGCTCTCCTGGCTGCTGGCTGGCTGGCTGGCTGCTGTCAAGCTGACCTTTGGCTGTTCGGTTGATGGCTGAATGCTTGACTTGCCGAGTGGCTGGTCGGCGCTTGAATCGGCACTGCTGATGGGCGTTTCCTCATCCTACCTCATCCCGTCATCATGGCCGCCACCGCAGTGACCCAGGGCAAGTGCGAGTGGCACAGTGGCTGGGGCCAAAGGTGTTAATCCGGGCAAGTTCGTTGCACGCCGTGTCGCGCAGGTCCTTACCATTGGTCCTCACCCTCGAGGGTGGCACGATGCAGCGAGCAGCGCTCAACACTCAGCCAACTTGCCCTTGCACTTTCTTGGGTAAAATAATTCCGATCAAGGCGCCGCTCCAATAAGGAGCGCACGGTGTGCGACGTCACTGGCTGTGTGTTTCGGTATGAGGAAAAACGTCTAGCGGTGTGGTGAGCGCGGTGAGAAAAAAAGGGTTCTCACGACGCGCGCGCGACACGTGTTATCTTGCTCACCTCGCTCGTGTTCGTCACTTGTGCTCTCGCGCCGCGCGCGCGGCCATGCCGCACTCAAAGTCCACCCTCGATCTGCTCTCCGCCGCGGAGATGGGCGACCACGAGGCGCTGCTCAAGGCGTTGAAGGAGGGCGGCGATGTGAGTGCGACGGACGACAAGTCGATGACTGCGCTGCACTGGGCCGCCAGGTGCGGGCGCCCTGACGATTTGAAAGCACTGCTCGAGGCGGGCGCCTCGGTGAATACGGCCACTAAGGCGGGCGTCACAGCGCTCATTTACGCCGCGTCCGAAGGATGGGACGACTGTGTGCCGATCCTCCTTCAGGCTGGTGCGGACATTGCGATGCCGACCAACAAGGGGCGTACGGCGCTGCAGGCTGCGCAGGAGAAGGCGGCTAAAGCCGATGCGGAGGAACGGCTGCGCTTCGATAAGACGATCAGAGCGCTAGCCTCACCGGTCGCAGCCCGTACTGCCGCTCCTGCCGCCGTCGTCACTCCCACTCAGGCCACCGCGTCATCCGCCGCCCCGTCTTCTGCTGCGCCGCCCGCCGCACCTGCCGCCGCGCCTGCAACAAGTGGCTTTTCATTCGCCGCGCCCGCTGCGCCCGCTGCGCCGTCGACAGGGGGCTTTTCATTCGCAACACCTGCAGCACCGGCCGCCGCGCCGCCCACCGCACCTGCCGCCGCGCCTGCAACAAGTGGCTTTTCATTCGCCGCGCCCGCTGCGCCGTCGACAGGGGGCTTTTCATTCGCAACACCTGCAGCACCGGCCGCCGCGCCGCCCACCGCACCTGCCGCAGCGCCTGCAACAAGTGGCTTTTCATTCGCCGCGCCCGCTGCGCCCGCTGCGCCGTCGACAGGGGGCTTTTCATTCGCAAAGCCCGCTACGGCTCTCGGCACGGGCGTTCCCGCTGCTTTTGGTGCGGGCGCCACACCTACTGCCGCCGGCTTCTCAATGCCCACGGCGCCGGCTGCCGGGTTCGCCTTCGGCGGCGCCAAAGGCAGCGCGGCGCCAGCGGCCTTTGGCGCGGCCAACAAGGCGGCCGTCTTCAAGCTCGACGACCTATCTCTGCGGGAGCCCAAGGACGTGGAGCGCATCTCGACCGGTCTCGCGTTACGCGCGTTCGAGAAGGTCGAGCTGCGCGGGGCGCCCGTTGACTGCGACGAGACGCCGACGGTGAGCGACGCGGCGGCCGAGGCGCTCGGCGCGGCGCTGCGCAAGTGTGGCGCCTCGCTTAAGGCCATCTCGCTCGTCAACCACCGCTTCGAAAGCGCCGAGGCGATCGCGAGTGTGCTCGGGAGCCTGCGCGGCTGCGCAAAGCTCGAGGAAGTCGACCTGACGAACTCGTCGCTCGCTGCGCTCGGCGACAACGACGCGCTCGTGGCGCTCGTGCGCGGCTGCCCGCTGCACACGCTGCGCCTCGAGGACTGTGAGCTCGGGCTCGAGGGCGGGAAGGTGCTCGGGAAGGCGATCGCCGGCCACGCGACGCTCGCGCGCCTCAGTCTGAGCGGCAACGAGCTCGAGGAGGAGGGCTGCATGGCGGTCGCCAAGGCGCTCGGCAGCGTCGCCGGCCTCAAGGAGCTCGACCTACGCAACAACGACATGGAGGCGGGCTCAGCGGCGGCGCTCGGCGCTTCGCTCACGGGCAAGGCGCAGGTCGAGCGCGTCATGCTCGACGAGGACCTCGACAAGGATCTCGAACCGGTGCGCAAGGCGCTTGGAGCGATGGGCAAGGCAAACGCCATCAAGCTAGGCGACGACGAGGAGGACGACGAGGAGGAGGCCGCAGGCGGAGAGGCAAGCAAGCCTCCCGCTGGCCCTTCGCTCGCCCCAGCGGAAGTCGGATTCAGCTTTGGCCTCGCGGCCTCTGCTCCCGCCGCTCCCGCCCAGACCGCAGCTCCGTTCTCCTTCGGAGCCGCGCACGCGCCAAAGCCCACCATTTCATCGCCCACGCCGGTTGCGGCCTCCCCGCCGCCTGCGCCCGCCGCGGCGCCTCCTCCAGCGTCCGCACCGGCCGCGGCTGCCAAGCCTGCAGAATCGGCCAAGCCTTCGGCGGCAGCCGTGAAGAAGGCCACGGACGATTTGCTCTCGGCGGCGGAGTTAGGTGACCACGACGTGCTGCTCAAGGCGCTGCGCGAGGGGGCTGACGTGGCCGCCAAGGACGAGAAGAATCACACGGCGCTGCACTGGGCGGCCAAGTGCGGCCGCCCCGATGATGTCAAGGAACTGATCAAGGCGGGCGCACCCGTGGACGCCGCCATGGAGAAGACTGGC
>Ga0210242_100496_pt1 | contig 35051 bp, 17 predicted proteins | sample ChrtobMeP5a_16mM_FD_155445 | JGI IMG/M metagenome (GOLD analysis project Ga0210242, IMG submission 155445) | Chrysochromulina tobin associated microbial communities from unialgal haptophyte culture, Seattle, Washington, United States - P5a_16mM | ecosystem: Host-associated > Algae > Haptophytes >... | reverse complement strand
GTAGTCGATGATGAGGGCGGCGTCACCGGGCGAGATGCCCATGCGCTCGATGCGGATAGTGGTGGTGAGCCGCACCATTCCCGCATGGTAAGTGTAGTATGCGAGCTTCTCGCGGTAGAGCTTCATGAACTCGCCCATCGGTACGGGCTTGGACTTGACCAGCTTGATGTGCTTCGAGGTGGTGTTGTAGGAGGTCTGGGTCTCGATGGTGTCATAGTAGTGATAGCGCATCATGTGGGCGGTGGCGGACGTGTCCTCCTCGAGGGGATGCGTCTTCATCTTGGCGGTGCCGCACTTGTCGCATAAACCGAGGGTGCACCTGCGGGTGGAGGCGAGAGTCGGATCGAGAGAGCCGAGTGTCAAGTGATGATAAGCAGGATATGGCAATTCTTTAGGATGCTATTGGAAAAGTATGTCTTGGACCAGCCTCCCTCCTCGGTCCCGCGGGCAGGTGGGCTTGCGGGCTGCGTGTACCTCAGCGCCGCGTGTCCCAAACAAGCACCAGCAGCATCGCTCACCAAGCCGCACGTAGCATCTGCCGCGGCTGCCCGCGGCTTGTCGTGGGTGTACGGCGCCGTGTACGGCGCGGCGGCGTGCTTGATGGCCAGCACCGCCCGCTCCGCGTTGAGCGCGTCCTGGAAGAGACGCATTTCGATGCACCATCTGCAGCCGCACATGTCGAGCTGCCGGCGCGACATGCGCCGCAGCTCAGGCGGCCGCAGCTCGCGGAACGCGCGCTCCTTGAGCAGCCCGGGGTGCTTCTTCTCGAAGTCGATATAGACGTCCGTCAGGCTCACCTCCGAGAGGAGCTTGGCGACGAGCACCTTCTCGCCGTTCGCGTCCTTCATCTGCAGCGTGTCGCTCTTCATCGGCGAGCGCTTGATCGACGGGTGGCCAATGTAGAAGTCGAGCACGAGCTTGCGCGTCTCCTCGTCGATGCCTTGGCCAACGCGCTCGCGGTAGTAGGTCCAATACGCATCCTCCTCGCCCTCGTCCAGCTTGGCACGCCGCTCAATGGCGCCCTTGAGCCGGCGCCACGCGGTCGTGAGCGACAGGCCCAGCTCCGATGCCCACTCGCGCGCGCCCACGACAGCGGCCACCTTGGCCTCGCCGCCAGCCGCCTTTTGCTTCTTCGCGTGCTTGCCTCGCTGCATGACCTCCTCGTTGGGCGTGGGCGCAGCCAGGTTGAAGAACGAGTCGACCGACGCCTCGATGTCGGCGCCGAGGGAGCCGCGCTTGATGCCTTGCGACGCAAACGCGGCCTTCACCCGGTCCACGATGCGCTCGCCAAGCGAGGCCTGGCCAATGCCGGCGCGGTTTGCGGCCTCTCGCAACGCCGGCCGCTTGATCGCCGCCGTGAGCACGGCCGCCTGCTGATCCGTCGACAGCGCGCCGAGCGGCCCGACCACCTTGGCCACCTCGCGCTGCGCCATGCGCTCCGCTGCCGCCTTGTTGCGCGGAAACCCGTGCTCGTCGATCTCGAACGCAGCATAGAGCCGCTGCGCGGCCTCGGTGCACGGGGCGCCAAACATGCGGCGGTGGCGGCTCTGCTCCGCCTTCGTGGCCAGGTTTTCCTTCACGGCCGCCGCCTCAGCAGCTTCAAGGGCCACCTGGAGCTGCTCAATGGTCTCCTCCAAGCGCCCACGCTTCTGCTGCTCCGTCTCCTCGGGCGCGTCGCCAAAATGCCGCTTGGGCTTGACGGTTCGCCCAGCGCTCCGCCCAGCGCTGTCGCCGTCGTCGCCATCGCAGCTCGAACACTGCTCCGCAGGACGCCTTGAAGCATTGGCCGCGGCCCTATCGGCCTTGCGCTTTGCGGCCTTCTTGGCGTTCCTGATGGCCTGGTCCTTCTTCTGCTGCAGGTGGTGCCGCCAGTCGGGGCAGTGGTGGTTGTCACCTTTGCACATCGTGCGGTGCGAGTAGCGAGGCGCCGGGTAGCCACGAAAAAGGCTCGCTCCGGCGCTTTTGCGCTCGGCTCGGCGCGCGGGCCGCGCCTCAAAACGAAAATTGAGATTATTTTAGTACCCGGTTGTTTTGCCATTCGATGGATAAGACGCGTCGTCGACAACTTTGATGATTTCGATGCCAAACATAAAAAAGGCGCCGTTGCGGTCACGGCCATCTTCGTGAAGCCAAAGTCCAAGTCGGTCGGCATGCGCCCGGGTGCCGCTGGTCGGGTCGACTGAGCGGAGCATCCGAGCGTTCTGCAGCGCCTGAAAGAGGCCCGAGCTATCGGCCGCGATCTGCTCGCCAGGAAAAGCTGTTTCGACTGCTGCTCCACTCCATGTTCATCCTGCGCGGCGGCCGCCAGCGCTGCTGTACCTCAGATGGATGGGGTTCATTCTACCCGTACAGCACGGTGCGTCGTCCGCCACCCTTGCCCTGTGGGCACCGATTTCGTGCACCACTCAACGTCCATCAGAAACCGTGCGCCCACCCCAACTGTGCAGGCACCATCGACTTCACCGCGCGTGCCTCACGTGGTCACCGCCCTGTCGAACTGGGGCACCAATCGGCTACAATCGGCGGTCAAACTCACTCAACACGTTCGGACAAGGTGCGGCAGCTCCTTGTCCCCACTGATTGACATAGTCCAGCCGTCGCCGGCCGCGGGCCGTGGCTGGCACGTGCTGCACACCACCACCACATGCGGTGCCATTTCTGCGCACGAAATGGCACCGCACCCGCCGCCCACGCCTCACCCCATCCCCGTGCTCCCGGACAGGTTCTGATGCATTGGTAGGCATCCTCGTGGGGGACAAGGAGGAGCCCAGCAACAAGCGCGGGCACGGCGACGCGTGCGCGAGCGCTGGCGGCGTGCGGACGGCGACGCTCGCTAGCAGGCCTTGAGAGAGGGCCGCGCGCCCGCCGTGAGGGTCCGCCGTGGGCGTTTGGGACCGGTCAAACGAGTACTGTACCGACCTCGTACATGCTTGGGCCGGAGGTACACGCATCAGTAACGTGTGTAGGCTTTACTAACGACCCGCATTCACTCATTTGTCGGAAAGCGACGCGCTTGGTTTCACCCTCGCATGCAACACGTCTAAAGGCAATCTTCCCGGTGGCGCTTTCGTTGCGGGTTGGCCTTGGCGGCGCGTGAACTCTGAACAACGTTTAAACAACGTTAACAGCACTAACGGCTGCTGAACATTAAACAACATTAGGACTTGAAAAAAACACTAAGCCAACGTTAGGAGTCAACATTAACGTTGGAGAACTCTAGGTGACGCCGACTGAAACTTCCCAAATTCACTAGCAGCGTAGCACAGCCAGACGGTTCGACATAAACATATTCAGTTCACAACATGATTGTTCTCACAATCGAGCAGCTGGAGGGATGCAAGCGCCGTGCGCGCATGCAGCTCCCCAAAGGCGTCCTGTACAGAGAAGGGTGGCAGCGCACATGCGGCCAGCATAGCACAACGAGGATGTGACTACCAGGTTGGCCGTACCCGTGACCGCAAAATGTCAAGGGCCCGCCTTCCCCCGCAAGGTATCCAAATACCGCTCCACTTGTAGCCCGAGAATGGGCTGCCCACGCTTCGTACGTTTATTGCACTTAGTGGTCCATTCACTGCGTCGCTTGCGGCTCAGCTCCTTTTTCCGCTCCTGCTCTTCATGCGCCTGTCGAGCTACCTCTTCCGCTGCACGCGTGTCCGCTTGCGAAGCCTCCCACTGACGCCTCGCTGCCACGGCAGCGCCCACTTTCGCCTTAGCCGGCCGCGTAGGGTTGCTCGACGCAGATGCTCCGGCGAATTGCTCGTCTGAAGAACCAAAGTCTTGAGCCATGAGGGCATGGGGCGCTAGTTCTCCCAGACTCTTGAAGGCGTGGGCCCGTGCGCGGCCCAGCTTGTACTTCTGAACGCGATGGTGCTTTTTGTCGATGGCCCCGTTCCCGTACCTTTTCTGGGCCGACATCGTGCTGGGGCGACGTCGAACAGAGTCGCGTGAATGGCTGTTACATGTACTATGTAGTAAGAATCCTCTCGGTGTGTTGACTTACATTAATTCGTCAATTGGGAACGGGGCCCGGCGCTTCGGAAAATGCTGAAATGTTGTCATTCGAAGTGCGGAAAGCCTCCCGCGCTGTACAGCCAGCCCCAGCTCTTTGCCGACGCACACGCGCGACATGGACGCGAACACAAAAGTGCCGAGTGGCAGCTGCAGCACTGGCGCTCGTCGCCACTTTATTCCTATTGGGGCGTTCAGACTTCCAAGCAGATTCCGTCCTACATTCTGCACAGCCTCCACGGATATCGCCACCAAAAGGCCTCGATTGCGTCGACTTTGTCATGGTGACCAATGCGCCTCTCGACTCGTGCGTCCTATTGGCGAGTGTAAACTCGCTCTGGCGGTATGCTCAGCCAAAGCCGTGCCGCGTTCTGCTTGTGTCGGCGGGCAGATGCAATAACGCACCTCGAGGTGTGCAGTGCCTGCACGAGGCGACACTGATACCGGGATTATCAATCACCTCAGTCAGAGATGCCCTGGCCCGTCATCCCACACCGACAAAAGGGGAGCTGCCCGCTGAAACGTTGAAAGCCCGCGCGGGGTGGCTGCTACAGCAATTCCTCAAGCTTGGCCTTGCTGAGTACAAGCATGACCTGACAGAGCATTTTGTGATCTGGGACTCCGATTGCGTGGTTCTGCGACCAATATCCTTTTTCGACGAAGATTTGCGCTCGGTTGCACGGATGCACGGAGCCAATACGCTTGCGAACCGTGACAAGCTCGTGCCGTACAAACCGCAGGCTGTCGCGGCCGAGACAGGCGCAGCACGGCATCCTCCTGTCCCACCAGGCATATCCCACATGAGCGAGCTCGGCGCCGTGACACCGTCCGCGAACTTTGTGGCGGGCTCCCAAGGCTGCGACTACGCGTGGGTCTTCCATCAGCTAACGGGCGGGCTCCCGTTGATAGTACCATCGCACAGTCGCGCACATATGACCTCTTTCGTGACACACTACATGGCGACGCGTCGATCGACAGTGAATACGATGACGCAGACCTTTGCTCGCGTAGGAGCTCGCGTTGGAGCGCAGCAAGGTGCAATGACGCCAGGTATCGAGACCAATGCCTCGGCCAAAGACGGCCTGCCGCCGTGGATGGCTCACGTCCTCCGAGTGGTTCGCGACAAGTGCGGCTTCACCGAGTACGGCTCCGTGATCAGTTGGACTCTGCAGCGTGCTCCAGAACAGCTGCGGTTCGTTCGTGAGCGCGACTGGGTGCGTGTGCCACACGTGAACGGGATCTGCCCGACATACGACGCGCTGCGACCTTTCGAGAACTTATCATACGTCGGGTGGGAGCAGAACGGCGGAGCCGCTGGGTACGGGGGCGGAATGCAGAGTGGCTGGAAGTTTGAGCTGCTGAAGCGTAAAAACCAGCTGCGCATGTGGTTGCTCGGAACGAGCATATAGCAGCGTTAAAACTTTTGTCAGTAAACCAATACAGCGCCATCGTGGCAATGCTGACTACATTCCACGGTCTCTCCCCACATCATGTCCTTTTGGCGAGAGCTGCGTCGCGAGGTGCAGACCACCTTTGGTCGCAGGCGTGCGACCGGTGGAGCTGCGGGTCACACGCGCGTGGTGCGTGCTCCTGCTGGCGTCCACGGTCTCGTTGTGCAGGAGGATGAGAGTGGCAGCGGCTGGGATCTAATCGAACGCAAGGCTCAGGAGCCGCCCGTGGTATACACGGAGCGGTGCGGAGAGGTCGCTCTCGCCTCGAGCCAGTACCTAGTGGGTGGCGAGGAAGGTGCTGCCGATGAGGAGGACGCCGAGTACCGACGCATCTGGAACCTGCCACTCCGCCGTGCTGGTGGCAGCTGCAGCAGTGCATCTTCTCGGTCGCAGGGCAACGTACAGCCGCCCGGCGCCGGGGCCAGTGCCGATCTGGCCCGCGCATCGATCGGACTTCGTTCGAGTGCGAATGTATCGTTGTCACCCTCAGTTACTGAGGATGCTGCAGCAGTGATGTCACCTGCTACCGCAGCAACAGCCGTACCGGAAGCAGCTGCGCCATCGCAGTTGGCGATCCGACAAGCGCCGCTAGCCAACTTGCCGAGTCTTCGCGCTGCCTCCTGCCTGTCATCGACCGATCCGTCGTCCGTTTCCTGCGCACATGAGCCCACGAGCGCCGCGAGCATTGCGGTGCTGGAGCCACTCTCGCCATTGCCGCTGCCTTCGTCAACAGTAGTGATGTCAGCAGCTGGAGCCGCAGGAGGAGGAGAAGGAGGAGGAGAAGGAGGAGGCGCCGCCGTTGGGGCGGCGGCGGTAGTAATGCCTGCGGATGGATACGCTGAAAGTGCTGTGTGCGCGTCTGCAACAGCCGGGGTCCCAGTTGGCTCAGGCAGCTCAAGTACCGACCGTGGCAGCACCGGCGGCGGCGAGCCTCCTTTGGCGGCGGCAGACAACTCCTCTCCTGTGCTCGGTGCACAAGCTGATGCATGCGCCTTTGACGCAGCAAACCAAGGTGTGGCGGATGGCGGTCAGCGCGGCTATTCCAGCGGGATGCTTGTCGTGAAACTGCTGCGGTTTCTGTGCGTGATCGTGAGATGGTGCGGCATGTTTGCCGTCCACTCCTCCCTCGGGCTGATGCAAGCGCACCACCCCGGGCTGACTTTCTTCCACCTGCTGCGCAACGTGCACTTGCGCCAGTGCGTGATTCAGTGCGCGATGCTCAACCTGCTGCTCTTCCGCGGCGCACTGCACGTGTACGAGAAGCTGCTGCCGGCCCTGTGCCTCTCCGTTCTGGGCGTGCGCTTGATGGGCGACTGGCGGTATGAGCTCGCAATCGTGGTGTTATGGGCGGCGCCTGCATACGTCGTCTGCGAGATCGTCACAACATCACTCCACTTCAAGATGGCGCAGAAGATGGTCAACGACGCGCAATCCCCGCCACCCGTCGGAGTGCAGACTGCAAGGAGCAGCGATCCATGCGACTCCGCCGCTCGCTCCATCAGTCACATGGGCGGTGTCGCCACAGCAGCACCGGCAGCATGCGACAGAATTCTGATGGCAGCAGCTAATGAGGGGCCCAGCTGTGGAAGGAGCAGTCGTAGAGGCGATGACGACGTGGATAGCGGTAGTGTTCATACGACTGCACGAGGAGAGGATGGTCAGCGTGACGCGATGCTCAGCTTTACCTCGATCGTCTACACGCGGCTCATCTACCTTGTCTTCGTGCTGCAGATTCGCCTCTTCTGCGGCGTGCCTTTCGTCGGGCCAGTGCTGACACTCGTGCTCTCGGCGCTCCTCCACGCCTATGACTCGTTCGAGTTCATCTGGGATCAGCAGGGCTGTGGTGTCGCCGAGCGCTTCGCACTCATCGAAATGCACTGGCTCTACTTCTTAGGATACGGCGGCGTGCTCGCTTGTCTCTCCCTTCACCTGCGCTTCTGGGACCTCTTCGCCATTCGCACCGTGCTGTACCCCATCTACATCGCCAATGCACCGCATGCACGCTTCGAATCACGCAGGGCAAGCCAACCACTTCCAGTCTTTCAGCTGCCGCTTCTTGTGTTTAATGCCCTGCTTCAGCTCGTCGCTGCATCTCTCGCGCGATCGTGAAAGGGAGCCGATCTTGCCACTTGCCTCTGGTGCGCACGCGCCGAAGGCGGTCGTCGGCGCGGCTTCTTCGTTCGTTCGGTTCTCGTTCGTCGGCGTCATTCGTGCATCGTGGGCCACCCAAGCATCCGACAGATCCACGTCGGCCGCATCGCAAAGGCATCGCGACGCACCAGCCGGTAGGCCCGACCGTTGTAGAGTAATAAAGTATTTGGCGGGCCCAGGCGTCTTTTTCCCCGGTGTCACACCCTGTTTAGTTTCGGTTACAGTCGAGATCAATTCGTGGCAGGTCTGGACGAGCCGAGCGCGTCGGTAACTCGCGGCGTCCTCGGTCCTCGGCACAGCCGGGGTCGGCACCGGGCGCGACGAGCCGGGCTTCTGAACACTCAGCCTGCGCACAAACTCTCGACCGGGCCCGGGGGGGCGCCTTTAACACGCATATGTCCACTGAGCTTCACCTTCCGGTTTCACCCTCACGCAGGATTTGCGGTCCATGATCGCGGTGCCCCTCAAATGACCCAGATTGGAGCAGCACGCGCAGGCTCGCGGCGGCCACGAAAAGATCAGTTGATACCGCAGGGGTTTCAAAGAGTTCGTTGGATGAGACATCAGAGACGGTGGCGCCATAGAGACCTCTCGAGACAAGGCGACAGAGACGTGGCATGGACGCACGTTTGGCCACGAATGGGTCCATCGGAGGGAAAACGCATGACGCTGAGCTGCCTTCCCAACCAAGCGACAACTGCGCCGCCACAAGGACATCATAAAAGATGCCCCCGAGCTCACGATTGAGATTTGCAGCACCTCGCTCGCCATTCGAGACCCTGGCATCCCCCATGATGTCGATCTGGATGCCAGCGCTGACTGAGGTCAGAGCGACGAATGCGACAAAATGGTCTGTGCGCCGGATAACAAGGCCGAGGTGCGCATGCACCAATGCCACGTCCATAAACAGAGAGCGTGCCCGACGATCCGCATAGTCACACGCAGCAAGGCGCATAGCTTCCCACTTGCCGGGGTAACGACTCGCGGCGAGATGCGGCTGCATGTGCGGATGCGTTTGAGAGGCGCCACCAGAGTGCAGCAGATCGAACGTGACAGACGGGAATTGCGCATCCGTCGGATATTCGGCGCTCGTGCGCAGGAACCACTCGTGCGTGAGCGTGAACATGGCCACGACATCCGCTCGTCCAAGCCGCAACGGATTTACGAAGTGCCGGGTAGCCACGACGCCATGGTGCGCAGTCAGCCGCCCCATATTGGCAAAGCCCACGGCGTCGTCGTTGGACACGTAGCCAACGCGTGCATCCGCCATGGTGCGTTCCTTAGGCGCGCAAAAGTCAGAAGCCGTCGGCAGTTGGCAAGGCAACGAGCGCAGCTCCTCCACCAGGCCCTCAGGATCCTTTCGCAGCGAAGCACCGCTGCTGTTGGTGTCGCCGTCACCGCCAAAGCGCTGTGCTCGCACTCGATTGAAGGCCAGAGACTCGCCCGGAAGGAAGCGGCTCGAGATGCCAACAGTCACCTGGTCCTCGAAGGCGCTCACGTCACGGCCCTGCGCCTCGAGCCCTGGCGTTCGAAAAAGCGCGCATGCGATCAGTGCACGTAACAGAGGTGATGTGCACTTTCAGGAGGTGAGATGCTCACTTTTCCGCATCTGCGTAGGTATGGTACTGCGAGCGGTGCCAAGCTCAACGATGTAGAGCCCCCGCAACAGCGACGCGTGCTTGCTGCGCAGATCGGCGTACATGGCACCAAGGTGTTCCATTCGGCGAGGCTGATCGTCGTGGGTACTGTGTGCGGGCAGATCTACTGCCGAGAACGATATGGCCGCTGCAGAGCAGACGCCAGAGGTGAATGGAGGCACTATGTCGAGCTTTGGCTGCGGCGCGGCGTTCCACACGAGCAGCGCCAGTGCGGCAGACGACACGAGAAGGAGCATGGAAAAGCCGCGCGTCACCATCGCTGCGACCGGGTAAGTGAGAGGGAGTGAGACTCACTCACATGCATCTCTCACAAAGTGGTTTTCTGTGAAAGGTATTGTGCAGAATATGCCCAGGCAGCCCAGGCCAGCATGTTTCAGGCGGCCGCGGGTTTTGGTGATTTTCACAGCAACGTTTGCGACCCCCACACGACACACATTTCATGTTGTGGCGGAAGGTGCTGGCGAACTGCCGGGCGACGCTACCCGGCTCATTCGCTGCGCCGCCACTTTGTCTCTCGTTCTCGCACAAGCGCACTCACTCACCGCATATATAAATTAGCGACATACGATGGCTCGTGACGCACGAAAGTACCAAGGGCTCACCCTCTTGGGCACGTTCGTCGCCGGCGCTTTCTTCGATGCCTTCGTGATGCGGTCAGGCTGCACGAGAGCTGAAGCATCACCTGTGTCACTTTCTGGCAAACACGTTCTGGAGGAACGCGGCCCGCCGACGAAGCAGGAGCTGGGGCTGGCGGGCTGGACGCTGCTGCATACGATGGCTGCAAACTATCCGGATCAACCCACGGCCGCACAACGGGGTCGAATCGAGGCGTTCCTGCATGCCCTCGGTCACCTCTATCCGTGCCCTGACTGCGCTGCACACTTCAGACTACACATGAAGGCCCATCCGGTGGTCAGCGCCACACGCGAAGGTCTATCACGATGGATGTGCGAAGCGCACAACGAGGTGAATTCTCGTAATGGCAAGGACACCTTTTACTGCGATGTAGGAGTGCTCGACGCGAGATGGAAGGACTGCGGCTGTGGCCATGGCAATGTTTCCGTAGCGGCAGGCGCGGCACGCGGGGGCCATCAGCAGCCTGAACTGTCGCAGCAGCATCAACACGCGTTAACGTCCGGCAGGGGATTTCGTAGGCGACTTCATTGATTGCCCTATCATCTTTTTTGTGAATGGACGCCAATTAGTACGTTTCAAGATGAAGGTGCTTCACACGAGTTCTTCTCGCGTGTTCACAGAACAAGTCGAGATTCGTCGTCGCTAGGATTAGGATGCCTCCGCCCCCGCCCCCGCCGCCACCGCCCCCTCCTCCTCCACCACCTCCGCCGCCACCGCCACCGCCGCCTCCTCCGCCACCGCCGCCACCACCGGACGAGCCGGCACCTTCCTCTTCCGCGATTCCCGGACCAGCACCCTTCAACTTCAAAACAAAGAAGAGCTTCGGGTTCAAACTCGGCGGCGGCAGTGCACGCCCCAAAGCCACCCCCGCCGGCATCTTCTCCCAGGACTCCGGGCGTGAGAGTCCAGAGCCGGAAGTGGAATCCTCTTCGACTGCGCAGCAGCGGGCACCCGCGTTGCCTCGAGCAGCACTATCGGCAGCGAGCTCATCTGGATCAGTGCCGTACATGCCGCCACCGAGCGGCCTTGCTGCGGCTCAGGCAGTTGCCCAACGGCTCTCACAGAATTTCGCAGAGCGGCCGACCGCTGGTGCTGTGCAGCCGTCAGAACCGGTGCCATTGGCGGAGCCCGAGCCGGCTGAGGGCGACGGAGAGAGCCTCTGCGATGCTGCGGTCCCGATGGAGGTGTCACGAAACGGCTACACGTTTTGCAAGAAGTACAATCGTGCCCATCACGTGCGCATCCCTGACACGCAAGGCCTCCAGTCGATTGATCGGTACGAGAATCTCGGACTGGTGGGCCGAGGCGCCTTCAACAAGATCTACAAGGCACGCCACCGCGAGACGGGCGAGGTGGTGGCCCTCAAGGCGATGCAGCTCGCGGCGCTCGAGCAATCGGGGCACGTGCAGGGTGACGAAGGCGTGGCGCTCGAGATGATGCGGGAGATGTCCATCTTGCTCTCCATACGCCATCCCAACATTGTCACAGTGCACGAGGTCGTCATGGATCCCACCCAAATGTTCCTCGTCATGGAGCTCGTCGATTTCGATCTTGGCTTGCTCCTCGAGCACATGAAGCAACCTTTTAGTGAGGCGCAGGTCAAATGCCTCGCCATGCAGCTGCTTTCGGCGCTCTCTGCCGTCCACGAGTGCTTCGTCTTACACAGGTGCGCGCCGCCCGATTCTTTCGCCCGACCGTCATGCACGCTGCTCACACGTGCTTGGTGCGCTGCTGGTCCCAGGGATCTGAAGCCAACTAACCTGCTACTGGACAAGAATGGTGTCCTCAAGCTCTGCGACTTCGGCCTGGCGCGGCGGTGCTCTGGCTTCGGCAAAGCCTGCACGCCGAACGTCACCTCCCTGTGGTATCGAGCGCCCGAGATCCTGCTCGGCGAGACGGTCTACGGCTCGGCCGTCGACATGTGGTCATTTGGCTGCATCTTTGCCGAGTGGCTCCAGCTAGGCGAGCCTCTCGTCCAAGGTACCGGTGAGATCGACCAGATCAACTCTATCTTCAAATTGGTAGGCACGCCGTCGGAGTACTCGTGGCCCAAGTTCCCGAGCTTACGCGCAGTGCAGGCAGCGCTCCTCCCTTTCGTCGACTGCCACACGATCTCGCTCGGCCCAGATGGCTCGCTGGTCAAGCTTCCGAAGAGCTCGCTGCGTAAAAAGTTTCCCGCCGAGGGGTTCACGCCAGATGCAGCTAGCCCCGCACAGCAGCAGCAGCAGCCGCAGCCGCAGCCGCAGCAGCCGCAGCCGCAGCAGCAGCCGCGCAGGACAGCGCTCTCGGACTGCGGTTTCGAGCTGCTCAGCTCGGCGTTAACTTGCGATCCTGAGCAGCGCGTCACCGCTGGAGCGGCGTTGGAGCATGCGTGGTTCAAGGAGGAGCCGTTGCCAGTGCCCTTGTCGCGCTCCGAGATCCGGCAAATGCGCCGCAATCGCGATGATGCCATCAGCTCAGGTGCCCACCATCATGCGCTCGCGCAGCAGCGCGCGCAGGTGGCGAGCAAGGTCGCTGCGGGGCACGCGGCAGCAATCGCCGCGACCATCAAGGAAAGGATGGGGCTGCTGCACAGTTGACTCAGCGTTGGAGGCTGGCGCAGCTCAGAGTGAAGTGCAAGGGAAAGCTGCACCGACGCACCGTGCACGGGGCTACGCGAACTACGAGCGCGGGCCTGAGGGGCTACGAGCGCGGGCCGGCGCGGCGGGAGCGTGCCGGGTGCCGCGCGCCAGCCCGCAGCCGGGGCTCGTGAATTTATTTTCGGCCTTTCGGGTCCGCCGCGCGGCCGTATCATTATTTTAGAGGCTGTGTTCCCGAAGACCGCTATGTAAGCTGGCAAGGGACACACACATTAAGGGAACGGGATGCTGAAGCACTTGCACGCCCCATACATCAATTACACTTAACATCCACCTTGAGGTAGGAATGGTGCTGCGGCGCTCCCGCACGCCGCAGCTCGATGTGGGGCCTCCCGACTAGAAGGGTGTGTGGCCGTTCGACGTGAGGCCGCACATCGAACGTCGCACGCAGCCGGCAGCCGCCAACCCCAATCGCCGAGGAAAGAGCACTCAGCTGCGTCGTGCCGTTGTACTGCGAGTAATGCGTGCTACGTGACGACGGTTGAGCTCCGCGTGGGCGTCTGGGCCCACGGCACGCAGCAGAGGACTCCTCCCTGTGGTCTCAGGTGTAGCCAACATCGTGACTACGCCACGTGCGCAGGCAGCTGGATCGATCACTTACGATAGAGCGTGATCTCCTGCTGCTTGAAGTACCTCCTGTCCTCCTCGTCGATGAGCACCAGGTTCAAGAAGTACTTGACCGAGAACTTGTTGTTGACATTTCGGAAGGTGGGCGTGAGCGTGTCGAAGCCGCCCAGGAAGAGCCGGATAGGGATAGACTCGCCTCGCACGGGTGCACCGTCCATGATCTCGAATTTAGCGACAGTCTCGCTTTCGTTGTATGTGTTCGCGCCAGTGCCCGTGGACTCGCGCTTGATGATAGCAATCTCCATGTGCTTGATCTTTATCCTCACCAAGAGGAAGAAGATCTTGCCCAGCACTGCATCCTTGAGATGGTATTTGGACCTATTGTACTCAAACTCGATGTGCAGGCAGTCCTCGATGCCGACCTCCATCTTGATCGAGTTGTTCGTCTCGGGTTCCTCGGGAAGGGAGACGAACACACGGATGGTCTCCTCATGTGTGATTTTCCCGCTATACTGCCGATTGACCGTGACACGCACAAAGTATCGGAGCCGCACGTTGATGCCATCGTAGGACTCGTAATTTTTCTCCGCTTGGTTGAACTCGAATGGGTAGGCTTTCGAGCCTGACAACTCGCCAGGCGGCTCGAGCTCGCGCACGAGCGACGTGAACTCGTACGTGTTGCTCCGATCCTGCAGCATCTCGATCATGCCGATCAGCTCGACCTTGACACCCGTGTGCTCGAGCTTCCGGCTGCCTTGCACCTCCACTTCCACCATGCCGGTGATGTTATCCGTGGCGCTGAAGAGGTACTGCTCCTCGTCTCTGCCATCTGACTGCCGCACGCTGACTGTCTGCCGTGTGTCTGCGTCACTGAACTTTACAACCAAGCGCGCCGCGCTGCCAAGCACGCTGGAGAGCATACTGGCCATCTGCACGCGTGCCCCAGGCAGTGCCCCTTCGCGCCGCCGCCTGCGCGACAGGCGCAATCGATGCGCAAAGTGCCTTCGGAAAGCCCGTGAGAACAGCACGTTCATTCACAACACACCAACACGCACAGACCACGTTCACACCCATTCGCTGAAGAAGTGTGAACGTCACTCATCAAGGGGCCAGGCTCCTACTTGGCTCTTTTTAATGTATAAGCCGAACGCTAAACAATTTCGATGTGGTCTTCACAGCCAATGTTTAGAATTCGACACCCAAGACACCGGACCTTCACAGCCAATGTTTAGAATTCGACACTTCACACATGGCCAACTCGACGAGCTAACAAACTTGCACACGCACCGCCCTCTTGTACAGCATCGCGGATGAAAGCCACGCGTGGCCACGGCCACATAAACCCGCACCTTCCAACGACGGCCTTTTCGGGCTACTGGGATGACGCCACGAGCCGTCCGAATCTCAAGCCGCCAATGTCACCGGATACGGTCCTGACCAACTTTGCAAGGCAACCGCCCGAGGAGCAGCTGAAGCCCGCGGAGCGGAGGACGCCTGAACCAAACCTCCCGGCCGTCATCGCATCTCTAGCCATAAAGTATGACTTGTCGGACCACGAGATCTGCAAGCTTGCAGCAGAACTCGGCGGTGTTCGCACGCATGTGGATGAGGCGTACAAGCTCCTCGAGATTAATCCTCCAGCGCCCCAAACGGTTCAGTCACCCGCCGCTCCGAAGACGCCCGAATCCCGCGGGCCTGCTCCTGGGGCCGGGTCGTCGCCAGCGTCTTCGCCCCAGCCTGATCAGAAGTTCGCAGACGATGACGACCCGTTCGAGGTCGTCATGGAGAAGCGCCATGTGGTGGTCAAGGCGATGCGTTGGCTGGCCGAGGCGCTCACGGAGCTGAGCTTCGTGCTTCCCAAGCCCACCCGACTTCCTGAAGCGTTGGGCGCTGTCGACGAGGCCCTTGCACTCGTGCGTGCGACAGGCGATCGCGCGACGGAGCAGCAGATGGTGATTCACCACAGCGACCTCAACAACGCGCTCGCCGAGCACAAGCGCTCGATGGAGCAGCAGATGCTCATACGACCAACGCGGCAGAAGCTCCACATCGCCGAGGTCGCCAAGGTCGAGGCGGCCATCAAGGCGGCCCGTGGTGTGCTCGCTGATGCGATCAAGGCGCTCGGGACGGCGGAGGAGGTCCAAGCGCTCCGACGCATGGGTATTGGGCGACGTGAGCCATCGACCGAGCAGCGCCCGCGCTTGCGGCGCCGGGTCACATGGAGTGCTAAGGTGCAAACTGACGAACCCGCGACGCCGAACGATACCGCCGCGATCACTCACTCGCCGTGGGGCGAAGCATCCCCCTCGTCATGCTTACGCTCGCCGACTGTTCTGTCGGATCCATCCGGGCCGCGGCGACAGGGCACCTTCACAGCACCTTTGCCGGGGGCTGCTCTGCCCTTGCCCGAAGTTGAGCGCCATGGCGAGCCCCCCCGACCGCCCGCCATGCTCAAACGCCAGAGCACCTTGGATCAGTTGGCTGCCATGGCTGGGAGCATCAAGAACTTATTCTGGCACGAGAGAGACTTGGCCAAAGAGACACCGGCCTCACCTCGCCCCACCCGCCTCACCTCGCCGCCCCCGCCGCCCCCAACGCAGCTGCGGCATCCGACCAGCGCCGAGTCTGGGCAGTTCCGCCAGAAGCGCGAGGCGCAGGAGCCGACCATGCAGCAACTGCTCCGCCATAAGCGCGAGGCGCAGGAGCGAGCACTCGCCAACCACATGCCCACGGGCCCACGGACTACGCGCGAAGGCGCGAAAACCCCTGTAGGCATCACCACGCCATGGACTACGCGCGAAGAAGTTCCACGCGCGAAGAAAGCCCTCGCTTGGGATGCGTGAAGCGCCGAAGTATTCCGGTTTTTCGACATCTTTTGCGATGCGCAGGGACCAAAACGCCCCAGACCGGGCGACCGGGGCCTCGCCGCCCAGAACGTGTGTGCAGTGTGCGGGTCGGATTCGGTTTCGGACGCTCTTTATTAGCGTTCCACGCGCGGCCAGCAGTCCAAAAAGAATGCTGCAATTGGAGTGCTGAGTCTGAGAGTTTTGGCGCGGGTAGAGGAGAACTGGGGAGAATGTTAAGGAGAAATATCAAAGAGGAAGTACATGTCAATTTCTTGGTATAATGTGATTTCTTTGACATGTTTTAAATCAAGTTTTGTGCTCGCTTTTGGAAAAACTCTGTCACGATATCTTCAGCGCGTCAGCGCGTCAGAGCAGGTCGGGCTACACATGAACGCCCTTCGCCGCAGCGTTCGTGATCGAGAGTTCCAGATCGTCAAAGACCCGGCAGATTGGACAGTTGGCACCCATCTTGAGGCGTATGACGTGCGCCAACTTTGGTGCGAAGCCGTCGTGCTCGCCGAAAGTGGCGAGGGTGACTCTCGGAAGCTCTATGTGCACTACGTTGGGTGGTCCGCGCGCTGGGATGAGTGGCTATTCGTGCACGGTGGTCAGTTGCGGCCACTTTCCGGCCCAATACGTTGTCTACCGCCCGTTGCCCGACGACGTGCACGGCCACCACCTTCCTGCCCAAGCGTGAGACTCATTCATCGGGATCCGCAGAGCCTCGAATCTGATTCACCTCGTCAAGTGCACCTAAGCATCGGTGTCATCTCTGGGCGTGTTCGCACCCCGACGTCATCGGGAAATTATTGCTTTTGCGATAAGGCTGACACGCGCGATCCGCAGGCCGAGCACGGTCGACCACCGATACAAGCAGAGCTCACCTCATGCCCGACACAGCCTGACGGCTACGATTGCTGTGGGACCTGGGGATGCATCCTTGAGGATCGGCACACCGGTCTTCACATCATTCCGGCATGCACGGCAAGACGCCGCCGAAGCGCTTCCGACGCCGGCCTCCCAATGCACGCCCCACGCTCGCGCCGGCCGCGAACTGAGTCGGCTGCAAACGCCTCAAGCGCTCAATCGGCCGCGTTGCTTGCGCCCGATGCAAGCGCGAGCATAACGGGGGGCGCGCTGTTTGTGCCAGCCCTCCGCCCGTCTCACATTGGACCCGAGGTGAGCGAGTCATTCTCTAGGGTGCTCACGCATCGGCCAGTGCATGCGCTCTCGATGCCCGCAGCCGGCACTACGACTGCAGTTGAGGTCGGGATAGCGGCAGTCCCGTCATCGACTGTGATCCCAACTCCAGTGCACCCTACGGGCTTATCTGGCACGATGTCCGGCCCGACCAGAGCGCCCTGGCTGCACGGCAGTGCCGGTGGACAAGCCTCGCCGTACGACGCATGTTCTGTGCTTGCGGCGCCCGTTGAAGGCGACCTGCCGTACGACAGCGTCATGAGCGCGCTTGGCTTGCGGATGCGCGCGCCCCCGGCGGCAGCGGCCCACATGGGTCGGCTGTGCGCCAAGATGCGACTCTCGCACCCTTTGCGCGAGCCGCTGCTGACTGACGAGGGCGGCGTCGACGCTCCGTCGGGCTGCACAAGCGAAGAGGACGCTGGTGGCGAGGACCTCGAAGACGGCGACGGTGACCATTCCGAGCAATCGACGAGCGTCGACGGACGCGCAGCTCACGACGAGGACGAGGCGTCGCCTAGGCTCGGAGGGCCGCCCGCACTGCCGCCTCTCATCCTGCAGCCATCCAGCCGGGGCTCGAGTCCGCTCTTCTCGCGCTGTGATTCGCACTGCTCGAACTGTTCGCATCGCTCCTCTCGCTCGAGCCCCTCGCTCTCGTCCGTGCTCCACTCGCGCCAGCTGGTGCGGCCGCCGACGCTCAAGAGTCCAACAGTGCTGATCACGGCCTGCTCGTACGCCAACGTGGCGGGCCTAGTGCGCCCACTGGTCGAGGTGCCTGCTGAGGCGCGCGCGATCCAGGACGCCTTCCCCTCCCACGCGACCACGCGCCTCGACGATCCGAGCGTAGATGCGCTCGCGGCGGCGCTGCCCGGACATAACACGTGGTTTTTCCTCGGCCACGGCGACGCGATGGTGCGCGGAGAGAGGATGCCACTCTTCGTGGGCGACAATGGGCGCTGCGCCAACGGGCTACAGGCCATCTCACACGAGGCGCTTGTCTCGACGCTAGCCGCGGCGCTCCCCTCGCGCTCCAATGCGCACCTGAGGCTCGTCGTGCTCAACGGATGCAAGACATTGCCGCTCGCGGACGCCATCCTGCGCCGGTGCACCTCCGTGCAGCACGTTGTCTGCTGGCAGTCGTCGAGTCACTCGGGCGCGGCGGCCGTCTTTGGTAGCGCCCTCGCGCGCGGCCTAGCTGAGAGCGGGGCGCGGCCCCGCGGCGTGCGCCGGGCCTTCGAAGGGGCCAAGGCGGCCGTCCTGCGCCAGCTCGAACCCGGGCGGCTCAAGGGAGGCGCGCCCGTCGGCCTACCCAAGTACGTGCTCGAGGACCCCGAGGATCTCGTCAAGGTGCACGCACGCTGCCCGTGCTCGCCCCGCTGCGGCCACGGCTTCGTGTGCCCGCTGGTTGGCCGCCTCATCACGCCTGGCAGGGCCACGCACCGACAGCTGCCCCCGATGGCCGCTGGTCTGCCCTGCTTCCTCTCACGAGAGGTAGATTCCGAAGGCATGGCTGCAGCTGAGCGAGGGAACGGTTCGAGGTAGGTTCGAGGAACGGTGACGACCCTGACGCGTGGTAACGCCTGCGCTCGGCGGTCGGCGCGCGTACACGCGCCGACCGCCGAGCGACCGTCCTGCCACACCGACCACCGTGCATGATCTGGTGCATACCGGATCCTTGCCGGTCGCGCGGCGCAAAGGCAACCCGGGCTCGGACGCGCGCGGCCCCGCCGCGGTGCGCGGAGTCCGTCGGACAGCGGACTCCGGAGACTTCAGGTGAGAGTAGAGAGAGAGACTTGTGAAGAAACAATTGCTCAACATGTAGTACGCACCGCACAATGATCTAAAGAGATAGCAAAACACCAAAACAGGCATCACCGTGCGAGACTCCTCCTCCTCACCCCACGCGCTCATCGCGCGATCCCCGATGAAAACGTTCGCGTGGTTCAAGCCACAAGCGTCGGCTCCGCTGCTGGCAAGACGCCGACCTGCCGCCTCGGCCATCGGCCATCGTAAGGTACAACGTGGACTCGGCGGATGCGCAGGCTATTCCGTGTCCATGGCGCCCTCGGCGGGCGCCTCGGCAGGCGGCGCCTCCTCAGGGGCAGCCTCCTCCATTGGGGGCCCGCCCGGGGTGCCCTTGACTGCGTCGACGTACGGCGCAATCGTCTCGTCCTCGAGGATGGTGAACCCTCCCTGCAGGCCGCAGTAGCCGACGGCAACGTTGGCGGCCGTGAGCTCCTGGCCTGTGCTCAGGGTCTCCCGCAGGGCGAGCAGCGCGTGCTTGATGAGGTCGTCGAGTCCGAGCTCGGGGAATTCCTCAAAGTGCTTCTCGAGGTAGGTGCGCCCCGCCTGCGAGCGCGCGCCGATGGCCATCGCCTTGTACTCAAAGTACTGCCCCGACGGCTGCGTCTCGAACAGGTGCGGCCCCGTTCCGTCCGAGCCAACGACGAGCAAGCCCACGCCGTACGGCCGACGGCCGACCTGCTGCGTGCCGATCTGCGACTTGTCGGCGACCTGAACGACGAGCCGGCCCACCTGCATCGGCGCGTCGTACACGTAGCGGTGGTTGATGCACTCGGTGCGCATGTACTTGGCAATCACGCGCGCATCGGCGACGAGGCCCGCAATGCCAATGCCCATATTGTCATCGATCTTGAAAATCTTCTTCTGGTATGAGGAGAGCTCGCTTGAAGAGCGCTTAAGCGTGGCGACGAGGGCAAATGCGTTCGAGCGCAGCCCAATCGCCGCGCTGCCCTGTTTAACTGCCTCCATAGCATACTCGATCTGGTGGATGCGCCCCGCGGGTGACCATGTGATGCAGTCGGTATCGTACTGGTTGCGGAACATGGCGGGGAACGAGGCGGCGACTAGGAAGACTGCTGCGCAACGATCGGGCAAGGTACACGTCAGCGGACGCGGAGGTCGCGCAGAGTTCGCAAGCGTGTGTGCGTGCGTGCGCGCGCGCCGCGCCGCATGGCCTACGGTCGCGGCGCCGATGACTCGAGTCACAGCTCAACGGATCTGTGAATATTTCGTACAGTCGACTGTACCCCTGCAAATTGAGTGCCACGCAACGATCAGGATTGTCGCGTCTGTCGAATTAACGTTCTCACACACGCGTCGCGTTGGGCGCCCTTTCTTTTCTAGAAGCCGAAATCGCGCGTCCATGGAGTTCGGGAACGCTGCATTCGTCGACGAGGAGTACGAGACGGCGATCAGCCACTACAGCAAGGCGATCGCGGCCAACCCTGAGGATGCCGACGCCTTCTCCAAGCGCGCGGCGGCGCACCTGCGCCTCAAGCGCTACACCGAGGCCGTCTCCGACGCGACGCTCTCTGTCAAGCTGCTTGCGACACCCAAGGCCTTCCAGCGCAAGGGGCAGGCATCGTTCGCGCTGGGCGAGTACGAGGCGGCACGCGCCGCGTTTGCCAAGGCGCTCGAGCTCAGCGGCGACGGCCGCGAGCTGAAACGGTGGATGCGCAAGTGCGACGCCGAGATTGCACTTGAGAAGGCGCCGCCGACACCCGTGCCGCTCGCGCCCGCCCCGCCGTCGACGACGGCCAACCCAGCCGCTCCCGCGCCCTCCGCGGCACCCGCCGCGCCCGCTCCCACCTCCGACCCGAGCAAGATCCGGCACGAGTGGTACCAGACTCAGAGTGAGGTGGTCGTCTCCGTGCTCGCACGCAACGTATCGCCAGAGAAGGTGCAGGTGGACTTCCACGAGGCGGAGGTCGACGTGTCCATCAAGCTCGAGAGCGGCGCCGAGTATATTCACACCTTCAGCCTATTCCACAAGATCGTGCCCGAACAGAGCAAGTATAGCGTCGGCGCCTCCAAGATCGAGCTCAAGCTGAAGAAGCACACAATGGGCAAGTGGGAGACCCTAGAGGGCTCGGGCGACGCGGAGGTGATTGCGGGGGCACTCAACGCCGAGCCAGCGGTGGCGGATGAAGCGCTCAAGCCGGCCTCCAAGAAGGTGTATTCGGGGAGCAGCAAGGACTGGGACGCCGTCGAGTCCAAGCTCAAGAAGGAGGAAGAGGACGAGAAGCCCGAGGGCGAGGAGGCGCTCAATAAGCTCTTCCGCGACATCTACGGCCGCTCTGACGAGACGACGCGCCGCGCGATGAACAAATCATTCCAGACCTCGGGTGGCACTGTGCTCTCGACCAACTGGAAGGAGGTTGCCGAAAAAGATTACGAAAAGGATCGCTCCGCGCCTGACGGCCAGGAGTGGAAGAAGTGGGGCTAGTTCGGGAGGCGGTGCGGACCTGCATGCACGATGCACAGTCGGAGCACTGCCCGCTGTTAGAAGAAGGCTGTGTCGTATGCCGCCGTGCGTGCACGGCCGGCACGCGAATCGAGACCACGAGAAGCACCGCTGTAGACAACGAGACGCACACCGCGAGTCCGCGACGGCCTGGAGACTCGACAGAGAGTGTATGTAACGAGTTACTATTTCTTAAACCGCTTTGACGGCAGCATCTGCGCGCCTTCGACGTTTCACGCGTCGTGTCCTGTATATAAATGCACACCGTAACTTTCACTTCAAAAACGAAAAAGCCGCAAGACCGCGAAGCCGCAAGACCAAGAGGCCAAACAGCCAGAAGGCACGCGGTCTCATTTCGATTTCCTAATGAAGATGCTGGGCCCAGGTTCTGCGAAGCTGACGACAGCTGGACCTGCAGGCGCCGGTGGCTCGGGGGCGGCGGCATGGTTCGCCACCTTGGTGGCGGACGGCGCTCCCTCAACCGCCTCGTGCTCGTCGAACGCACGCTCCCCCTTCCACATCTTGAAGCCCCCCACCAGCCGCGTAAGAAGGGGGCGCTTCTTGCTGTGCCCATGGCCGCTGAGGTGGCCACGCCAGTGGCGGTTGCGCAGGAAGTCGACAATGTCACGAGCAAGCTCCTTCTCAAGGTACTTGGGCTGTCGGAGCTTGGTGTACTCGACGGTCTTCGCGTGGATGAGCGCCTCAGTCATCTTGGACGCTAGCGCCACCTCCTTGGCCTTGCCTTCGATGGCAAGGAGCGCCGGCTGAAAGATGCCGTGGAGCGCCTCGGTGTCGCGCACCTGCGGCTCGACCACGCACAGGAAAGAGCATAGGTTAGGCTGCTCGACGAGCGCCTCGAAGACAGCGGCTGCGCCCTCGGCGGAAGCAAGCACGCAGTATGCAAAGTGTTTGCCACAGCTTTTGATGACGTCCGCCAGGAAGTCGGAGGTGGCGATCGGATCTTCGGCCTTGCGACGCGCCTGCAAGCTGGCCCGCGAGGCACCAAAGCCCGGAAGGTCGATTGCCACGTGAAAGAAGTCGATGGGCTCGTCGCACCCCTTACCAGTGTTGAGCTCCTCGAGGAAAGCCCTCCGTGGGCCCGCAGGCGCCTCAGGGCCAACGAGCTCGACCATCTGCCCGTACAGCGCACTCACCACGTGGTCGGCCCCTTTCGAAGCCGATTGCAGCAGCAGTGTGGGGGTCTTCTCCTTGGGCGCCAAGTCGATCGAGGGCGGCACGCGAAGAGGTGCCCCTGCTGCCATCACCAACGAAGGTACGATAGGAGGCGCAGCCAAAGCTGATGAAAAGGGTGGCGGCGGCGCTGGTGCCTGTGGGGGCTGCGGGGGCTGCGGGGCCCGCGCTGCAGCTGCGGATGCACTACGGCCCACGCTACCGTTGCCGCTGCCGCTGCCGCTGCGTGGCGGTGCTCGTGGTGACGCCGAGTGACGACGTGCTGAGCTCTGCCCGGATACGGGTGGGCGCTGTTTGGTTCGGTTGGAGGTGCGACCTGCACGAGGTGATGGTGGGCGTGATAGCGGCGGGCGCGAGCTACTCGTCTTCGGGCTTGCAGGCGCAGCAGTAGCCCCCCCGCTAGGCGGTAATGTGGCAGGTCCTGGCAGTATGGTGGTGGCACTGGGCTCGGACGTAACAACGGGATCAGGCGGCGGCGATGGTGGGTTGATGCGGTCTGGGCTGCGGCTACGGCTGCGGCTGCGGCTGTGACTCGCATCGGGCGGCGAAAGCGGCGAAGGTGGTGATGGCGGTGATGGCGGCGATGGCAGCGATGTCGGCGATGGCGGCGAAGGCGGAGGCCATGTTCCAGATAGTGGCCGATGCTGCGGCTGCGGTTGTGGCTGCGGCTGCTGCCGTGCACCGCCCACTGCAGCGCTCGGTGCGAGCAGACGGGCGGCCTCGGGCAGAGCAGGAGCAGGCAGGGACGCACTCTGGCTCTTGGGCACTGCGCTGGTCGTCTTCGGACCGCAGCTCGATCGTGATCGAGCTGCAGTCATGCTGGCGCTCTGCCCAGCGCCTGCGATGCTGCCGCCACCGACGCAGCCACTGCCTCCGCCGCCGTTCACAGCTGCGACAGAAGCAAATGCGCTCGGTGGTGCTGCTGGCCCAACCCGTGCCAGAGGATCGTCGGGCACAGCGGCGGCACGAGAATGTGCCCGTTTGGCTGCGTGCACCAACGGCAGCGCTTCCCCTGCGGCGACCGCAGCCGCAGCCGCTGCAGCGGAGGTGAGCGGTGCGCCGACACTCGCCGCCAGCGCCAGCTTGATCTGCGCCTCGCCGATTGAGCCAATGCTCCGGCTGGCTGCTTTCGTAGCGTCAACCCCGGACACTGCAAGCCGAGTGGCGGCCAACTCGGTGGGCGCCACAATGAGGTTCGCATTTTTGGCCCCTAGTGGCGGCGCGGCGGCACCAACGGTGACGCGGGCGCTCGTGCCGACCAGTTTGGAGTGCCCGCGCCCGAGGTACGATACCCATCCCGATAACTCCTGGCCGCGCCGCTCCGCGTACGTGACCGGGGCGGCGTGGCCGAGCTCCTTGTCGCGCCTAACCGGCAGCTCCGATGGCAGCTGAACGACGATGTGACGAGCAAACACACCCGAGGTCTCACGACCAAGCGTCTCACGACCAAGCTTGTGGACGATCTGAAGCGGCGCCACGCCTATCTCGGCGCCCCAGTGCACTCGAATGTGCACGGTCGCGCCTCGGCGCATCGGGCGCGTGAATATGTAGTCGACGCGCTGATCACTCACCTTCGAAGGCTGCGTGAGCGCCACAGTGCTGTCCGCGTCGTCGGTCGACTCGGGGTTGTAATTGAGCACCACCTCAGCAATGATCGAGTTTGGCGCGTCGTCGAGTTGCTGCGTACAGTCGCAGCCACGATGGACGAGCGTGCCACCTTTGGCCCTGAGCAGCCCGACGAAGATGCTCGCCTTGGTGCGTTGGCGCGGCGTCGAGTCTCCAGCACCCGCGAGCGTCGAGCCAAATTCGATCACGAGCCGCAAGCTGCTGCGCCGTTCCGCTTCGTGCTCGTCGAGGCGTGCGCGCCAAGCGGTGACCATCAGCGGCTCGTCACGGAGCGTCTCCATACGCACGCACATCGCCTTGTCGTGCTCGCTGTCGCACTCGGGCGCGCCATTGGGCGTGGCGCACACGGGGCAGACTCGGTGGTACAGGATGGAGCGCTCGACACAAAGGGCGCAGAGCACGTGCCGGCAGGCCACAAGCCTTGTCGGCCGCAACAGTGGCGATTTACACAAGGAGCAAAGCGTCTGCGCGAGCTCGCGCTGTCGCCGGAGCAGAGCCTTCGCCAGCTTGCCTCGCAGCACGGCGAAGCGGTCGTCGTAGTCGTCCTCATCGCGGCCCTCAGCGCCCTCATCGTTTGCCACAACGTCCTTGCCCCTGCCTTCCTTGCCCCTCTTGCCCTCAACCCCGCCCTCCGCCGCACCCGCCGCCTTGTCGCCCGCTCCGCTGCTGCCGCTCGCCGCGGTGCCCTTGGCCTTGCCACCCTTAGCTTCCCCCTTTGCGTCCTGGTTGGGCTCGCCCTTCATCTCCTTGAGGACTCCCTTGCGCCCGAGCAGTGCGTTCGCATGGCTCTCCCGCTTCGCGATGGACAGGTTGGTCACGAGGCTGTTCCAGGCCATCGACGTCTGGCCGGCACCGTGCACGTAGAGCATGAGTGGGTTGGCCGGGTCGCCGCACGTGCGCGCAAAGACGGAGCCCATCCGGATCTGTACCGTCTCGGCGCGCCGGTTCATGTCGTCGTCCTCGTCGAATTGGTCATTAGCCATCGGGCTCGCGGCGGCGATCGCCTTGTGCTCCTCCGTCACTACCGTCTCCTCAAAGGCGTCGCCCTCGAGCAAGGCGTCGTTGTTGCTCTCCTCAAGGCGTGCAGTGCGTCGCGCGTACTCGAGCGTGCATTTGGTCTCATGCGCGAACGCCGAGTTTGGCGAGATGCAGCATAACATCTCGGTCAGGCACGGCTTGTCGCCACCGAGCACGCTAGAGAGGAGCTGAGTCACCACCGAATCTCGGTAGGGCACGTGGGCTGCCTTGTCACTCATGGCCATCAGCACGCGGCCGAGCGCGACGAGGCCCGCGTTGATGCCGCGCAGAGGCTGATCGTCTTGATACCGGAATGTCTCGCTGCCAGCCAGGTCAATCATGTAAAAATTGGACGTCGTCTTTTCGGACTCGGCGAGGCCGTCCTTTATTTGTTCGCGCGTCGTCGCGCCGCGCTTGGACTGGCTCCGCTCGAGGATGAGCTGAAGGAAGCAGTGCGAGCGCGACGAGTGCTCGTGCATCAGATTGGCTGCCGTTGTGCGTGTGGCCATGCCGCGCTCAATGGTGTGAGTGAGCGAGCGGCTGCTGTAGATGCGTTCGATCCTGTTGCCAAGCAAGCTGCTGCCTAACAATCCGCACTGCGGCTGGTTGCCCTCCTTGTCCGAGGGCGCGAGCAGGTCGTAAATGTTCTTCCCCTGGATCTCGACGAGAGTCGCGAAGAGAGCAAACTTGACCATGCCCACCGTGTCCTTCTCGATGGCCATGGTCCGCCGGAATAGCTCGGAGACAGTTGCTGGCACCACACCGTCGAGTTTGCTTGGGTTCTTTCCGCCCTCTGCGCCATACATGGAGAAGGTCTTTCCCGCACCCGTCTGGCCGTAAGCGAAGAGCAGCGAGTCGCGGCCCTTGAGTGCAGATTCGATCATCGGCACGCCGCAGGACAGGTACACCTCGTGCTGCGTGCAACTGGGCCCTAGCACCACGCCAAATTTGGACTCCTCCTTGGAAGGCTTGTGCACCTCCAAATACCCGCCAACGTGAGGCTCGCAGCGGATGTGGTTATCTTCATTGCTATTAGGTGGGCGCACACGGCAAATAACACGAGTGACGTTGTTGATGTAGGCGTACGGGTCTCGTGCTGAAGTAGGGCGTGAGGCAGGTGGTGACGCCGGCCGTGAGGAAGGTCGAGAGGGCGGTCGAGAGCCAGGAGGGGACGTTGGCCCGGAGGCTGGACGAGAGGTTGATGCGGGCGAAAGGCGGTCAAATAGCGTCGTGGACCGGGGCAATGCGGGCATGCTCGTGGGTGGGCAATATCAGCGCAGCTGCCCGCTCCAAGATGAGGACGGACGTCGGGCGTGGAAGTCGTGGAAGCCGTTTAGAGGACCTTTAAGCGTGAACTTACGTGTGAACGGAGCGAGCCCTCCTGAAAAGTGAAGAGTGCTCAACGTGGTGCAATTCGCCTGCTGGCAGGTCTTAATTTTTCTAGAAGCTCCCAGGGGAGGATTGAATTTAGTTGGGTTTCGCGACAGCCCCCCTCGGGTCTAAGCTGAGCTTCGCCATCCCGCCAACCCGACGCTGATCTCGAGTAGCACTGCAGCATACTGCTCCGGCCCTTCCTCGTCGCCGTTCCATCCCTCTGCGCCATCCAGGGCGATGTCGAGGCCGAGACGCCGTTCTTGGGCCGCCTGCAGCATAGAAAGGCGGGCGTCCTGATCGACGAGACGCGCCGCGATAAATCCCAGGCATCTAAGCTCATCAAGCATCGTCTGCCCATCTTCGTCGGCGTGACCGGACAGACCATCCGCCAGCGCGCGTGCGGCAGTGCATGCGCTGCCGAGGGCTTCGTGCCTCGACTCGGATACGATCCAGCAATCGGGCAGCTCGCCCAAAAAGTCGAGGACGAGTACTAATTGCGGCAGAAGATGGCGAAGGGCCGCCGCGCTGCCCGAAGCCGTCAAGGCCAGCTCATCGTTGATGCGTGTTGCAAGGCGGCCGGCACACTGTGTGGCCTGGGAGACGGCCACATTCGGCGGGAGCGGCTCATCAGCCGTGTGCGCCGCCGCGATGCTCCGCTGTAGTAGGCCCACTGCGAGAGGAACGTGCTGCTCCAGCCATTGCCTGACGGGCAGCGGCCCGACACAGCGGCCATCCGGGGTAAGCACACAGTCGCCAGCAGTGCCTTTCGCCTCAGCCATGAGAGCCGTGGCCCATGCCTGGATCGGATCGTCACGCCAGTGCTCGATAAGAAGGCGCCCATCTTCTGTGCCGTCGTCCTCATCATCGTCACCGTCCACCTCGCCTGTGATCAAGGCGCGCTCGATCTCGGCAATCTCTTGGTCGCTGAGGTGCTCAGAGAGCAGGTAATGTCCCAGCTGCTCTGGCAAAGGTAGGCGCATGTCCTTGACGCGCTTCGGGTTCAGAAAGATGTCGTCGCGCGCACGCACGAAGGCGAGAAGGTGCTCCTCGTGCGCCCGCGCGAGAGCAACGAGTTGGTCAGCGGAGGCAGGCATCCCGCCGTCCTCGGGGCGGAAAATGGAGGGCGGGAAGGGAAAACGGGGTTACAGGGGAGGGTCCTGAGGGAGGGGACAGGAGGGGAGGGAGGAGTGAGGGAGGGAGGCTCGGTGAGGTATTTCTTGACGGCGAATTCCTCAGAAACATTCATATGAACGAAGCCACGCGGACCGTTGGCAGCGTCGGCAGAGTCATGAAGCGGCACGCCGCGAAGCAGGCCGAGGAAGTGAATGCGCGGCAGATGGTGATCCGTGATGCCGACGCGGCGACCATCGCGCGCTATTGCCAGCCGCGAGGCAACACACCCGCTGCGAGACCGCCGCCGTTTGCTGTCAGCCACACAGACCCGATGCAGCAAACGGCGATGCAGATGTCACAGATGCGTCTCTCCGCGACGCCACAACAGCCGCCGCACGCGTATGCCGCCCCGGCTGTTGATCGTCCGGAGACGCCCAACCTATTTGCAGAAGCGAAGAAGCGCAAGGCGAAGATCAGTGTGAACGACGTCTTCCCCAACGACGCATCGGAGGCTGAGCCCATGCCCTGGCCCGCCGGTGGCGCCGCGCAGCCGCCGCCTAGTGCAGGCCGTGCGACCTTGCCGCCGTCGACTGCCTTCGAGCCCCTCGTGGCGGGCGCGCCCAAGGCCGGGCGCAGGCTGCTCGGCAACCCGTTTCCGGGCGACTCGCGTGGCCAGCAGTCCGGCAGCAACTTGTGGCGCACGCCTGAAGACGCCACTGCGGTGGCGCCCCCCTCGAGGGGCGGGCTCGGGTCAACAGCCGCTTCCCCGACCCCGCTCGGAAGCCACCCGGGCTCGCAGTATGCACAGTATGCGCAGCCGACGATGGTCATGCAGCCGCAGCAGCCGCCCACGCCATTTGGCATGCCACAGCCGCAGCCGGCGCCCTTCGGGATGCAGCCCGCATCCAAGCTGGGCGCGCAGCCCTACTCGTTCAACGCCATGTTTGCGGCGAACAACGCGAAGCCGGCGGCGGGCGCGCAGGCAATGGGTCGGTCCTCGAGCAAGTTTATTCTTGGCTGATGCACTGCGAGGTACGAAACGGCGAGGCGTCGTGTGATCGCTGCTGCATAAATTCCCCGCTCCGAAAGAAGAGAGAAAGTTGGGCGCTGCGCGCGACCCCGGCATCGAAACTGCGGCCCCCACGGCCACGCAGCCCACGGCACGCGCACGACCGCCCATCGACTGCGAAAGCGAGAGCTACGGACGGTACTACCAGGACGCGCACGGCCAGCTGCGCACGGCAGCTCGCTGCGGCCCTCTCGCCTCTGCCGACAATGGGTCAATGCTCGCCACGCTCGAGAGGCGTATCATTAGTGTGCTTGTTGCCGCCCTGGTTATCCCATAGGACACGGTCTTCTTTCTTGTCTCGGTGGGGTTCATCATACAAAAAAATTACCAGTGGCAGTTGCTGGGCCTGGGGCCCCAGTGCTACACCCTGTGAGCTGTGTTGAACGGCGGTTCCGGGTCGGTCTGTTCGTCAAAATATTAATAGAAGCAACCGTGTCCACGTTGTCCGTTCTCGGAGCACTTCGACCGACCGACGCCAACATCGTCCCGAACCGGGCGCTCCGTTCGGGACGAGCCTCCGTCGACGCACATCATGAGCATGACCGTGCCGCGCGAGGGTAGCTTGTTCAGTTACAAATCTCGTGCCGCGCGATTTCCGGACCCTTCGCGCCGCATGATTGTTGATGATGATGTTCTCCAGCGCGCCTTTCCGCAATGCAGTTCAGTTCCGCCTCGTTCTCGTGAGGTGCCATTGTCTGCTCTCCAATCTCCTCTCCTTATGGTGCATGGCCACGGACCTCAATGCACGGCCTTCGCGCGAGGTACGCCTGCACGCTCGTCGAGCTCATCAAGGGCCTGGTGCGCAGCGGTCATGACGAAGCCACCACACATGTGCGAAGCGACGACTGCGAGGACGCACACCCAGAAGCCATCATTCAGTGTGGTCTGCACGCCGAAGCACGAGGCTTCGCCGGGCAGCAGCGAGCCGATCGAGTCATAGTGCTCGAGCATCTCGTTGAGGCTATCGCACTCGGAGCCCAGGATGAACTTGGCGACCTGGTCGATCTCGAGCAGCGAGATGGCAATCACGACGAGCATCACGTCTAGCGACGCCCACGCGTAAACCGTCTCGGCGAAGACGAGCATCGAGCGCAGCGTGTCCGGGCGCATCGGCACAAGCCAGATGATGAGTGCAAGCACGATCCAGAGCAGCGGCAGCACGAGGCACAAGATGGCGTAGAATCCCGTGAGCCCCCAGAGGGCAAGCGGGGCGGTCTCCGACGAGACCGTCCCCACCTTACTCGCGAGCTGCACGAGCGAGAAATCCGTGTTGGCGTCCTTACCGAGTAAGGCGCCAATCAAGCCCACCACGTGCAGCGTGAAGTTGGTCATGCCGACCGCCACGCACGTGAGGAACTCGCACGCGAGTAGCCCAAGGGGCACGCCAAAACGCACCCACAACGAGAACGGCAGCGCGGGGCCGGTGCGCTTCCAGATCAGCCACGGGCCCGAAGCCTCGTACGACAGTCGGCTCACGCAGATGCGCTCCAACGACGGCGCGCGGCTCGATCCGCCCAAGCGACGGGGGGTAGGAACGCCACCCAAAATAGGAACGCGGGCCTCGCCGAGATGATCAGAGCCGAATGAGCCAGTGCCCAGCGTGGTGGGCGCGTTCTCGAGGGCGGCGGTCCGGGATGAAGCAGCCCAAGAGCGATCCTCAGTGAAATGGAGAGCGAGGCGGTGATAGTACATCTGGACGTGCGTCATCGTGAGCGAGAGCAGCGTGGCAAGAGCGAAGAGGCCAAAGCCGATCTCGGGTGTGGTCTCGACCGACGCGACGACGAGCGCGGGCGCGTCGTGTTTGCCGCTGATCACGATCGTGAAGTGCATGGCGATCATGAGCAGGATGAGCATGGCGCTGTCGACCAGGCACCACTTGCCCGTCGCGTCCAGCACACGCAGCACGGCGCCACGCGAGCGCGGCGAGAAGCGGCGAGGTGGCACCCACCATAGGAACATCATCAAGATGAGCTTCAAGTATGTCCAAATGCCTGAGCAGATGACGATGATGATGGCGAGCCAGTACGCCTTCGACTTCCAAAAGTCGCTGACCGAGTTGAAGAGGGTGAAGTCGAAGATGGTGGGCATGGGCACGGGTTGCCCCGCAATCGTGAGCACCACGTGCACCGCAGCGCCCACCTGCACGTTGCCCCACAGAAACATCCCCCCGTTGAGCAGCAGTACGAGCGTGAAGCTCACACGCGCGACGCCGCAGGCGTGCTGTGCGAGGCAGTCGTCTAAGCTCGGCGCGGGGCGGCCGAAGAGGTAGCTGCCGAGTGGTTGCCCCTTCTTGGCACGGATGGGCTCGTCGGGCTCGTCCACGGGCGCGGCACGGAGCGAATCGGGGCACGCGGGCAGCGGCTGCAGATCACTGCCGGGGGGCGTGCTCGTGCGCGGCGGTGTGCTGCCCTCGCTCCCGCCGCCGAGGGTCTCGGAGCCCGAGGACGGCGCGAGCATGCTCTCGTTGGAGAGGGCAGAGCTGCCATCCGAGACGGTGCGCGTGTGCGCCGCTGCCCGACGCGCCGCCTTGGGCGACGCGTCGTTGGCTTGACCCTCTTCAACGGTCACTCGCAGCTCCTCCATCTCCGGCGACTCGAAGAAGAGCGTGAAGCACCAGCACGTGGCCACGATCAGCAGCACGCACCCGACGATGCCAAGGAAGGCGACGATGCCTTCGGTGACCGCCGAGATGGGCGGCGATGATGCGGGCGCCGGGGCGGGCGGCGGGGGTGCGTTTATGGCGCCGCGGGCGATGTTGCATGAGGCGTGCGCGTCGTCAAAGAGATGCGAGAGCTTGCGCTTGTTGAGAATGTCGATGACCACCGCCCCCAAATGGGGAGGGATATTCGTGTAGTGAACGCGCGAGAAGGGCAGCGGCGGTGGCGGTGGCACGTCGCTCGGCGGCAGCGGCGGCGCGCCCGGCGGCGGCGCCGCTCGTAGACCGAGCTCGAGGAAGCCGTCGCCGCGCACGTCGAAGCTGAAGCCCGTCGAGTCGGGGTCGAGCAACGTGGCGTTGAGCGGCAGCAGGAAGCAGCGCGAGCCGCGGGTGGTGAGCGAGCTGAGCGAGAGCATCTCGTACGCGCTCAGGTCGACGTACACGAGCATGCCGAGCCCGATGAGCAGCTGGCGAATCTCGATCTCGAGATCGAACCCTGTCCACACGCCCGCGAGGCGCAAGTGAAGTTTGGCGGACACGCCTAGCGAGCCGTGCTCTCCGAGCCCGAGGCCGCTCGTGAGTGCCTCGGGGTGCTCAGGCTCCTCGCCCACGGCGAGCACCTTGAGACCGTAGAGCTGGTCGAGACCCGAGAACATGATGTTCGAGAGCGAGACGGCGACATCGCCGATGATCTCGTTGGAGAAGCGTAAGGAGATCGCGCTGAACGGGATGGTGCCGTTGGGGAAGGGGCCCTCGATCCAAGGGTGGATCTTAGCGGAGGGCTGCCACCGGAGGCTCGCCCACTTGCGGAGGGCACGGTCGACGGCCTGGTTGAGATCCGCATCGGTGATGTGCGAGAGCGTCGTGTTGAGCCAGCCCAGCAGCCTGGACTCGTTCCAGGGGCGGTAGTGCGGCGGCTTGGAGGGGCGCAAGGGAGGCTCGGGGGCATAGGGGCACTTAGGCACGTGATCCAGCCAACTCGAGGCCGCCACGTTGACTCGCGTCTCGATGGCGCGTAGCAGCGACTGGGGCACCACGGCCGCGGCTTTGGGTGCCACCTCTGCGGTGATGCCGTCGGGCTCAGCTGCGCCCCACTCGTTTCCCCACACGCTCAAGTTGAGCTGCCGCGAGTCCAAGCTGAGGCTCGAGATCTCGATCCGCTTGATCTGGTGCAGCAGGCAGTCTGGCTCACCCCACGAGAGCAGCGGCATGTGCACGAAGCCGCTGCGGTTGAGCTCGAGGCGCCACAGAGCGAGGAAGCTCACGTTGCTCGCACTGACGCTCAGGTTGAAAGCAATTGGAGGCGCGCCGGGCGCGCTCGGCCTGAGGCGCACGCCCAGCCGCATCGCGAGCAGATCGGCGGCGACGTAAGAGACGAGCGCCGCGGGGTCGTCGTTGGGCGACACGGGCGGCATACCAGCGACCTCGAGCAACTCGGCGAGGCCAGGAGTGAAAGCACCGCCCTCTGGCGTGGAGGAGAGCTGTGCCGTGGTCCAGTCCCACGACGAGTCCCACGACTCACGCGGCCCGAGCGTCGGGCCGGGCCCGTAGACCAGCCCCGCGGCTTGTGCCGCCACCGCGCCGATCGCGAAGGAGCGCCCAAAGATGTCGTCAGCCTCGACCGCAGCCGCAGCCGCCGCGGCGATCACTGGCGACCCCTCGGCAGGCGGCACCTCGAGGGGCTTCAACGCGCTGATGGTGTCGAGGCCATCGAGCTCGAGCTCGAGCTCGAGCGGCAGCTCGAGACCGAGCAGCCTCGACACATTGACGCGCAGCGTGCCGTTGCCCGAGTTTGGCAGCTTGTCGAGCAGCCAATCGATCACGCCATCAAGTCCCTCGGGACCTAGCTTGTCCACGAGCCCCTCAGCCGCACGGCGCAGCGTTGAGTTCTTCCAGTCGAGCGTGCCCGGAGGCGCCGGCGGCGGCGGCCTCGGAGGGCTCGGTGGCGGGCGCGGCGGCGGAGCGGCTGGGCAGGGTTTGCCTCCGAGCAGCGACGATAGTCCCTCGACGAGCGTCGTATTGAGCGCATCGCGCACCGGGCCGCCGACGATCGAGTCGGAGAGGCGCGGCACGAGAGTGGGGAAGCCGCTGAAGATGAGAGCCATCGCGTTATCGAGTAGCCGGTCGACCTGTGCCTCCAGCGGGAAGCCCGTGAAGTCGTGGAAGTTGATGTCGCCTATGCTCACGTTGAGCGCCATGCTCGGCACGCCTGTCTGGGGCGTGAGACCGTGGGTAGCTGGCAGCATGAGCGCGTAGTGGAGCATGCATCGGCCATCGAGCGCGCTGGGCTGCTGGAGCGTCTCGATGAAGGTCTGGTTCACGCCCAGAAGCAGCTCCACGCGCAAGGCCATCTCGGAGAGACGCAGCACCACCTCAACGACCTCATCGAGGTCATCATCATTGCTCAGCAGCCCGCCGGGCACCGGCGCCACGTGCAGCCGCAGCCGCAGCCGCAGCCGCACGTCTTGCCACGCGAGCGCCACGTCGAGCGCATGGGCCGTGCGGGCGTCGGGCTCGAGCAGCGAGAGCTCACGCACGTGGTCGAGCCCCTCGAGCGTCGCGCTCAGCGCTGCGATGCTAATGTTCACCAGCGAGAGGTTGCCCAGCGCGATCGGACGATCGCCGCTCGCGAAGGTCAGGTTGCTGCGCGTGAGGTTGCCGCCGCCCGTGGCGAGCTTCACAAGCCCGGCGATACCAAGCGGCCCAGAGGCGCCGACGACGTCGTTGAGCACGTAGTCAATCGCCCCGAGCGCCGCCGAGTCTGGCCAGGACACGAGCTTTGTGGGCGGCGGTGGCAGCGCCGGCTCCGGAAGCGGCGTGGGCCATGGAAAGTTGTCGTTGATCATGTGGTCAAGCTTCTCGAGCGCGCTCGTGAGCGTTGATCCGAGGCCCTCGAGCGCCTGTTTGAGCGCGGCGGGCACCTTGGCCTTGATCACGCTCTCCAGCGCAGCGTCGATCGCGCCTTTGAGGTACCTAAGAGCCCCCTCAAACTCCAGGTCGATGACGAGCTTGGGCAGATCGACCTTGCTGACCTGGATGGCCGCCGCAGCGGGAAGCCCTCCCGCGTCGGTGAGTGCGAGGCTAAATTCCAGCGTCAGGCCGAGGTCCACCGCTAGAGATGCGTCGATGCTCACCGTCGGCAGCGACGGGAAGCCGTGGTGCTCGAGCTTGAGGTTTACGTGTGTTGCGGAGCAGTTTAGGATGAGATTGTCCAGACCAATTGCGAGCTCTGGCCTCACGCCTAATGTGACAGCCGAGCCGAGCTTGCCAATCTGCAGCCCACCGCACTTGAGGCCCTTGACGTCCACGAACGCTTGGTAGCCACCTCCCACGTCGAGGGGTCCGATGTCAATCGGCCCCGGGATGCTGAAGGTGGACACGCACAGCCAGCCGGCCGCACCGCCGACACCCTTGGGGCATGGGGTCGGCGCGCCGTCCACCAGCGCCGCGAGCAGCGCAAGCGGCGCGATCAAAGAGCTCGGCATCCCCGTCTCAAAGAGTTCTCAAAGACGAAAGCAGGCTCGTTGTTACGGCGATGTACAGTCGAAATTTTTGGCATTGGCCGGGAGGGGGGAGGGGGGGGGG